>Ga0182027_10010896_pt1 | contig 12892 bp, 13 predicted proteins | sample 712E1DmetaG_FD_121300 | JGI IMG/M metagenome (GOLD analysis project Ga0182027, IMG submission 121300) | Permafrost microbial communities from Stordalen Mire, Sweden - 712E1D metaG (Illumina Assembly) | ecosystem: Environmental > Terrestrial > Soil > Wetlands > Permafrost | place: Sweden...
AACATTATTGCAAATCTGGGTGGGTGCTCTGAAAAAGAAAAAACCGTAGCAGGATTTAACCTGCCGCAGTTCCTTCATTGTGCAACCTTTGGGTTGTGATGACAACGTCGCTTTCTGCATAAAAAGTAACATTCTCTAGACCTTGGGGGTAGGCGGCATCGAGACCGCATACGACGCGGAGTGTTTGCTATGGGCATTCCAGTTGGCCCGATACTTTTTTGCCAAGGCCTTGTCGTGAAGCACGAGGAGATTCTCGGCATTCTTGTCTTCGGCGACGGTCGTGAAATTTAAAGAGCCCGTAAGCACGGCAACACCGTCGATGTTTCTTATCGATCAAGACCGGAACACCGGCTTGAGCCAAAAGATCGAGTTTGCTTTCCTTCCCATACAACTGCCTTTTATCACCAAGCTGGGCACCTTTTTAGAGCAGGTCTTGCAATGCCGCTTCCCACTGCATCGGATGTGAAATGATCCTGCCATCCTCCAGGCGCAGGCTGATTATCTTGGAGCGATAACTTTCTTGGAAGAACTCGCGGTCACGAACGGCGCGAAACCCGACGTAGGCGCAGGCGAATTTAAGCCGGAGAGATTTGAAGATAGAGCGGGGGCCGAACTGGTGGACTTCGATGCTGACCTTCCTCTGACGGATTAAACCAAGAAGATCACTATAAGATTCTTTTTTCGTTCGCATTATTGGCTTTATCTGATTATTAACAGTACTTTCTACGAACTTTGTGATGTCTTCAGTTTCTATATGCTGTGCAACCTTCAAATCATTACCTTTGCCATGCACAATCTGATCGGCTAATGAAATCCCTCGCTTCAAGTTATCGTCTTCGGAATATTTTGATATTGATTCTATTTTTCCGATAGATAAATCTTTTAATCCCAGAGCTCTTCCCATTTTAATTAAATCTTTTACTACAGCGCTTATTCTTTCCCTTATAAACTTGTGCAATTCCTCACGATTCTCTCGAGTAAGACATTTTGGATCGTGAAAAATATCAACATTGGAAACAACCGATCCTCTTTGCTCTGCTTTTATTAAAGCGGTGGTTATTGCATATGAAACGGCGATGGACCATACATGATCTGACCGGGATAACCGTGGAATTCCAATATAAGAATCGTCTGCTTTTTCAGTGTACCAGTCCTGCACAAATCGCAGCCTGCATACGACGCCTAGTCCAGTGACTTTTTTCAAAAATTCGTCAATCTGGATTAGACGCCTCGATTTGCTTTGAAAAGTTGCATTTCTAATGGCGACATCGTAGGAGGCTTGCGGAACAATAACGGCGGGTACGATTAACCCATCATTTTGTTTTGACTCATCAAAAAAAATATAGTGCATTTAGCCGCTAAACTCTTTCTTCGCTACCGTAACAGCCCATTAACGCCTCGCCGCATTGACAGCGGAAAGTGAAGTCCAGGTCGTTGTGTCCCTCATTACACTTTAAACATTTCCAGAAAGGGAGCGTGCTATCAAATTTTTCTTTTGCCTGTTTATCGTAAATCTTTTTGGATACCTCTTTAGTCTTATCGTAAATAATCTCTGCAATCAATCGACCATTTTTATCAAATTGCTTGGTCGAACCATCTCGATAGCCGTGGTCGTATAACCCCTCGGATTTAATGTTTCCATTTTTGTAGTATCGCCTTACTACACCATGGGCAAGCATATTGTTATCCGTATGCTTTTCGATAGTAAGTTTCCCGTCTTCTGAATAATATTCCATAATCCAATTATGGTTTTTGGCAATAGATTCACTTTGTAAATGCCCTGATTCGTAGAAATCCTTGAAGATGTTTTTTTCACCTTCTCTAATATTTTCTTCCTCGATGACCCCAGATTCATAGTATTTCTTATCCCAACTATACGAGTTATCACCCTTGCGATAATTTTCAGACCTCACTGCTTTATTGGAATCACCAAACCAATAATTGTATTCCGTTTCTTCAAGCAGTTTCCCATTTGTCCAATTTTGCTTTTTTTTGACTCTACCATCCCATTCGTATTCGACAGTTCGTCCATCTCTTAGCCCATTCGTGAAGTTTCTTTCCGCTAAAAGTGTTTTTCCTCTGCCGAAGAATTTAATCGCACCATGCAACATACTCTTTGAATAATTTTCTTCTACTTCAGAAATGTATCCTTCACTATATTTAATGAGAAAAATCCCTTCGAAAAGCTCGCCTTTCTCGTGAAATCTTTTTTTGGATACTAGTTCCTTGGATTCATAAACTTCTTCGTATTCGATTGCGCCGCATTCATAGGAGCCTTTTTTCGACGCCGAATCTTCGTCCTTTTTTGCGCTTGAATTATAATGACAGCGACGCATATAAACTGATTTAACTGCACCGCTCTCGTAGTATTCCGTTTCGTCTTTGTCATCTTTTTCTATCGTGCATTTAGCAGTTAATATGCAGGTTTTCGACCAATTACTTTTCAACTTTTCAGACTCAAAATACTCCCTACCTTCGACGGTTGGAGTTTTCTTATAATCAATTTCTGCCTCTAGTTTCCCGCTCTGGAAAAAACGCTTCACTTTGCCCGTTGCTTCACCCGCCTTGAAAACGGCCTCGGACATTAGCGCGCCATTTTCATAATAGTGTTTTCCCCAACCTTCTCGTTTTCCATGACTATAAAATTCCTCAGATCGCAGACTGCCATTCTCATAGTAAAGCCTACTAACCCCTTCTTGTAAGTCGTTTTCGTAATATGATTCGTGATGTAAATTGCCATTTTTTTCATTATAGATTTTGCATGGGCCACACCGTTTTTGCCCACTCAGCACGCCATTGATATACGATATCTCAGATGTTAGCTTGCCATTCTTGTGGTAAGTTTTCTCTTTTCTTGTGTCGTTCTCATAAATCATTTCTCTCTGCAAATTGCCGTTCTCATCGTAGAACTTTTCGAGATCAGATGATTTTCCATTTATGTAGGTAACCTTAGAGCTCAATTTTCCGGTGCGATAATATTGCATTTGTTCACCATCCAGCACACCATTCTTATAAGTTTCCACAGTGTGCCGGTAACCGTCATCATGACCCACGATTTCAACGACTGCGGAAGATTTCGAGGAATCAGGCTTCTTGTTTTCCTGATGGGTTTCAGGAGCATTTTTCTTCGCTAACTGTTCTTCCTTGTCGGCTAGCTCTGCGATTAGCATCAGTTGGTTGATTTGCAACAGTCTTTCTCTTTCTTTAGCATCACGCATGTGCTTCCAGACAAACCAGACAATGATGACAAGTATGATTAATGGGATGTACATAGAATCCTTTTACTCTTTTCTGCCGTTCTTTATCTCTTAATGACTTTCTTATTTTTAGAACAAGGCCGACACGCTTTTACGACATGGTTATGCTCTTCGTCGGTCGCCCCTCTTAAGATTCTTCTTTTAACTCCATCCTTCTCCTCGCAACACATCGGACAAATATCTTTCGGCATTTGGAATCCCCCTTGCTCAAATCTGATCTGGCCTCTTTCTTACTGCTTCAGGGCTCCGTTTTCGTCATACTGCTTAACCGTTCCCTCGACAGGCTCTCCGTTCTTGTAAGCACCTTCTTCTTCTAATTTCCCGTTCTCGTAATAGTTTTTAAAGGGCCCTTCATACTCTCCGTTTTTGAAAGATCTCTCAAACTTTAATTGTCCGTTCTTGTAATAAGTGGGGGCCTTTCCCTCGGCTTTTCCATTTTTAAAAACCGACTCGCTTTCTAATTGCCCGTTTTCAAAATACGTTTTGGATTGCCCGTCAAACTCCCCGTTCTTAAAACTCGCGTCCGTTTTCAACTGTCCGTTTTCGTAATACTGCTTAACAGGCCCATTAGGCTTTGCGTCTTTGTTAAACATCTCATCTTTCAACTGCCCATTTTCATAATACTCTCTAACCGGGCCATCGAGCTCCCCGTTCTTGAAAAATGACTCCCTTTTCAACTTTCCGTTATCGTCATACTCCTTAACCGCCCCCTCAAGCTGTCCGTTCTTGTTAACCCCTTCGGATTTCAACTTTCCGTTCTCGTCATAGGCTTTGAAAGATCCTTCAGACACCCCGTTCTGGTAATTTGTCTCCGATGTCAACTTACCGTTTTCATCATATTCTTTAGACAGTCCGTACTGCTTTTCATCCTTAAAAAAACCCTCTAGCCGCAACTGACCATTTGCACCATACTGCTTAACAATTGCTTCTGGATCGGGGTCTCCGTTTTTGTAAACAACTTCGGTTTTGAACTGCCCGCTTTCGTCATATTCTGTGGTCACCCCCTCTAACTTTCCGCTCTTGTTGACCCCCTCCCTTTTTAATTTCCCGTTTTCATAATATTGCTTGTACGGTCCTTCAAAAGTTCCATTTTTATAAACCGCCTCGACTTGCAACTTCCCATTTTCATAATAAATATTATAAGGTCCTTCAAAAACTCCGTTTTTGGCAACCACCTCGTCTTTTAAATGCCCATTTTCGTAATATCCTTTGGAAGTCCCTTCAGCGACTCCATTTTTTAAAAATGATTCGCTTTTCAACTTTCCGTCTTCGTAGTAAGCCTTGCTTAACCCATCTAGTTTTCCGTTTTTTAAAAACATCTCTGATTGTAAACGCCCATTCATATAATAACTTTTCAGAGGGCCATCCGGGTTTCCATTCTTTGAAAATCCATCTTCTTTTAATTGTCCATTCGGATAATATGTCCTTACTGGTTTTTCTGCATATCCAATGGGACTAAATGTTAATATCGAGATTATGCAAACTCCAATCACCCTGCCAATAAAAACTTCTGTTTTAGCATTCATCTCACCACCTCTTTCTGATTCCATTCTTACGACTTTAAGTTCCCGGTTTCGTTATACTCGAGCATTTTCTCAAGATTTCCATTCTTGTAAACTCCCTCGCTCTGCACCTTTCCATTTTCGTAATAAATTTTGAACGGCCCATCTAGCTGTCCGTCCTTGAAAACCGCCTCTTTTTTTAATTGTCCGGTTTCGTAATACTCTTTTAACGATCCATCAAGTTCTCCGTCTGTGTAAACTGACTCAATTTTTAATTTTCCGGTTTCGTAATAACCCTTGGATGACCCCTCCGGTTTTCCGTTCTTGTAAACTGACTCGCCTTCTAATTGCCCGGTTTCGTAATAATCCTTAAACGGCCCATCCTCCTTTCCGTTCTTCATAACTAGCTCTTGTTTTAAATGCCCGGTCTCGTCATACCTCTTAACCAACCCTCCGAGTTTTCCATCTTTAACAACTCCCTCAGTTCTCAATTGCCCATTTCCGTAATATCCCTTCCTCGGCCCATCAAGAAGCCTTCCGTTCTTTTCAAGCGCCTCGCCTTCCAATTTTCCGTTTTCGTCGTACCTCTTAACCAGCTTCTCTGGGTCTGGGTCCCCGTTCTTGAAAAACCCCTCCACTCTTAGCTGCCCGTTTTCGTCATATTCCTGACTCAGTCCATCCTGTTTTCCGTTCTTGAAAGCTGACTCACCTTGTAATTTTCCACTTTCATAATACTCCTTAGCTGGCCCATCAGCCTTTCCGTTTTGGAAATTCCGCTCCCGTTTCAACTTTCCACTTTCATAATACTCCTTAGCTGGCCCCTCCCATTTACCATTCTGGTAAAACATCTCGGCTTTTAACAACCCGCTTTCGTAATACTCCTTAATCAACCCATCAAACTCTCCGTTCTGGAACTCCCCCTCTTTTTGTAACCTTCCGTTTTTATAATACAGCTTAAACGGTCCCTTCTCCTTTCCGTCCTTGTAAAACCCCTCTCCTTTTAATTTCCCGTTTGGGTAATATTCCCTAACTGGTTCGTCTCCGTATCCAATAGAACAAAATGTTAATGCCGCAATTACGGCAAATCCGATCAACCCACCAATAAAAGTTTTTGCTTTAATTATTTCCATTTCCTGCCTCCTGGCTCATTTGATTGAGAACCTTTTGTCGTGCTCGCTCCGCCTCTGCGGCTCCCTCTGCACTACCTTTTGCACTCGCATACGCCATCGCTTTTTGCCAGCCGGGGGTATCAAAACCAGCAGCTTTACCTAAGATATCCCAAAAACCAATTTTGGGAGGCGTGTTTGCATTAGCTACGGAGGACGTTTCAGATTGAAGAGACGACGAAGTGGTACTACAGCCTGTCAAAACCAATAAAAACATCCATATCATAAGGTATCTCATTAGCAGTTAGGGTTGGGTCGGTTCCATTTGTCGTAACCACGGCCACCAGGACCAGGATAGCAAGGCCCACCCGGCCCAGCGTAAGCTCCGCCTCCGGGTCCAGCATAAGCTCCGCCTCCCGGTCCAGCGTACTTACCCCCACCAGGACCAGCGTATTCACCGCCGCCGGGTCCAGCGTACTTACCCCCACCTGGACCAGCGTATTCGCCACCACCTGGACCAGCGTATGCACCACCGCCAGGACCAGCATAAGCTCCTCCTCCAGGCCCAGTGTAAAGTCCACCACCGGGACCGGCATAGCAAGGTCCTCCAGGACCTGAATAGCCATTGCACTCAGCAAAAGCACTCATCGGGAAAAGCGTCAAACCAAGAATTAGGATTACAATGACTCGCTGGTTCATGTTTTCCTCCCAATCAGTTGCTGTAAATCGGCGGAATATGGGGAGATAATTTTATAGTTCGTCAGAAGCCTCGATTCGGCCTCTGCCGCCTTTTCCCGATCAAATATTAACTCCGCTTTATCATCCGTGCGTATTATATTCCATTTCCCCTGATTGTCCTTAATAGACAAAGCTAGGTCCGCCAGCGAAGTGATCCGCTTACCGTTAGCTTCTTTTACGATTTCCAATTCGAGGTCTTGATACCCAGCGTTAATTTCGTCCGGCAAAGCATAGAGTAAAACAACCACATCTTTTTGATCTGTAAATCGTCCGGGCCCATCGGCGTAATAAATCAAACCATTGATATCTGTTTTCTGTTCTTTCAGCACTTCTATAAGATTTTCGGTCAGGGTTGTGAAAACCATCCCGCCATAGATAAAGTAAGGTGGTTTTTCATAGAAGTTTTTGTATTTAACCCCATCGTCGTTATGGCGCATCGCCAATCTGATTTTAAATTTCTTACCTCCTCGAAATATTTCAAAATCAATAGTATCGCCAACCTGCTTGGAATCAAACCAATACCCCATAGGGAGCCTGGAATTATTCTTGAAAAAGACCGTGCCGTCCGATCCCACAGGATTGCTATCGACGGACAGAAGCACATCTCCCACACGCAGCAGGTCTTCTTTCTTTAAATCGGGCAGCACATACTTGATTACGAGACCTCCTTCGTTTTCTTTAAGCCCATAGTGCTCTCTCAGCGATGAATTCGCGGACTGGTTCCACCATATGCCAACACGGGGAAATCCGTCATACTTGCCGTCTTTTAAGTCGTCGAGAAAGTGCCTAATGATTGGCTCCGGCACCATGTATCCGATATTATCCGCATTTTTCAAGCCCTCAAATGCAATCCCGACCAGCTGGTTATTTTGGATAACCGGTCCTCCGCTGTTCCCGGGGTTAATGGCGGCATCAATTTGGACGGCCATAAACCGTTCCATGCTGTGGCTGTAAGGCACAGCATCAATACGAGACACTATTCCTTTAGTTACCGACAACTCGTCCCCGCCTTTCGGAAAGCCTATGACTAAAACGCTATCCTGAAGATTGGGAAGTGGCCCAATCGGCAAACTGGGGACACCTTTAAAGAAGGTATCGTCATTTACAGTTAGCAGAGCCAAGTCGCAATCATTCCCAATGGCTTCAACTTTGGCATGGTAGCGTTTGTCTGAATTGCTTTTCTTAACCTCGATAAATGTCGCATACGCAACGACATGCGCGCTTGTCAAAATACGATTCCCAGCAATCACAGCTCCCGACCCGATTGCTCTTTGTCTCATTTGCGATTGCCAAGGTTTATTAAAGTCAGGATCGCTTGTGCTTGCGAAGATTTTTACGACGGAACTCTTAAAGTCAGCGGGACTCTCGGCGGCATAAGCTACTCCTCCAAACAGCAAGCTGATTCCAATAATAGAAACTATTAGTAGCCGCGCTCTCATCGTATGCCCCCATGCGTTTTCAGCACCAATCCTCTGCTGATTTTTTTCCAAATCATCTCAGAGAGCTTCCACCCTCCAAAGACGAACAAGATCGTAGCAATCACCACCGCAAATGCGGTTAAGATCACGGTCCATATAGCTGACAGAACAGTAGTAAATCCGTTGCTTCCGAACATAGATCCTCCTTTACGCTGGCTTTGACGCCACAGAATTAGGCTCTGAGGCATCGTTATCTTTTAAAAGCGGGTTTATGCCAAAGGTGCCAGCCAAGGCAGAATTAGCGGCTATGAATCCTTTGTGTGCCCACATTGGGAGTTCACAAGGCAATCCGACAATTGGCTTAATTCTCCCAGAAAATATTCCGGCATCTTTCAAAAGATGTGCGCCAATTCCAATCCACATTGCCGAAATAGCGATGCTGCCCGCCTTGTTGGCCTTATCAATTATTACATCCCATATCTCATGATGGGAGGCGGGTAAGCGAGCATGAATTCTTTGAGTGAAATTGAGAGCGAAATACATCCCGAATTCAACGCCCATTCCGAGAACAACGGAATGGGTTGTCCAATGTCGATGATTTCCGGGTCCGCCAAATTTCAAATCGAGGTCACACAATCCGCCTTCCAGATCCATCCCGCCTGCCGTCGCAAAGAAAACTAATATTGCCAGAGTTGCTGCTATCGCACATTCGATCTGTTCTTCTTTAGAGAGCGACAGAAAATAATCCGCCTGCTTTTTAACGGCTCCGGGAATAGCCACGACTGTTTCCCGAACCTTTTCCGCATCTTTTTGGAGAGCCCTTTTGGGATCGCGAGTATATTCGTCTGCTATCCGAATAAACGATCTTAGTAACCACGCTCCCGTGTCTTTTACGGCCTTCTTTTTCGTTTTCCACGTATACGCTCCTGCGTATTTAATGCATTCGAGCAACAGTGATCTCCACTCCGCTGGCGTTAACCCGGAAACGGCCGCTTGCAACTCATGAGTTAACTGCGCAAGTGCTGGATTCCTATGGACTTGCGGTCCGAAGGGAGCTGTCGCTGCGTCAACGGCAGTGACTGAAAGGCCATCTTGACACTTCCAGCATTGGACAAAGGCAGAGTTGTTAGATTCGCCGCAGATCCGACATTTCTTGTAGTTGCTCATTTGGCCCCCCCCCGAGAATTATCCACACAGCTTCGTTAACGAAGTCCTTTTTTCCTAAAGAACATTCTGTAAGTTTCTCCGCACAACATATCGATGAATTTTAATATTAGCCATATTCCGACTATTATCACCACCACACCCATTTCACACCCCCCTTTTTCATGACTCGTTTCACTGTCTTTCTACTGTAATAGACGCACAGGGAGACAGAACCTAACAGGAAATTAGAGGAGAAAGTTAATGCGGTAAAATCCACTTCACTTGGAGAAAAAGGAGCTGCCTTAACAAATAATCGATCGCACGCACATCCCCCGGAACGAGGAGGAACTTCTTTATTTCCACAACTCTTGCTTACCCTCCCGCGCTTCCTTCTCCAACTTCACGAATAACTCCTGACACTTCACATTCGGCGGAACAGTCATAACTTGGGCGTAGCCAGACTTGATGAGGGTCTCGTTCAGCATTGTGTCCTCGTAGCTTTCATCCATGAAAGGCTCAGATGTCTTAGGGGCTATAATTTTTGAAGGCACCTGCCTTTCTGCTAGATACCAAACATACGCAAGCGTTCTTCCGTCATTGTCTTTCTGCTGAACATCCTCCTCCAGCCTAATCTGGTGGCCCTCAACCAGATTACGGATGAACTCTACTGCCTCCTTGCTTACCCTAATTCCAATCAGCCGAACCTTCTCGCCGCTGTCAAGCTCAAGGGTCTCGCCATCTACAACACGGCTGACTGTGTACGCCCCATTGTTCATTTCTTCAAGCGCTGAAGGGGAAAGATCTATGGGGGAAGGATTTTTCTTCCATATGGCGCAACCGCCGGTTATCAGACAGAAAAAGCCGAGGGGGAAAACGATCCAAAACCCAATCTTCAGAAAAGTCTCTTTCGATCCAGTTCTCGTCATAATCTCATTCCCTCGACCACATGGTTTTCTATACAGATTATATGTCCAGCCATAACGCCCTTTAATTCTTATTCTGATTCGCAAGAATCGCTAAAAGCAGAAGCACCACGATGGTCGGGAATGGATATGCGCAGAGAAAGCAAAATGTGATAAACAGCATCGCCAAACTGAAAAGGCAACCTAACATATCTTCCTTTCACCATCCGACATGCCTATTTGGGGTGTGTACGACATGCTCTCTCTCCTTCACGCCTTTGATGCCCTAATTGACGTATGAGGCCAGCAGATCTAACAAGAAATGTGCGGCCTGGGCACACATAAAAAAAGGCCCCAAGGAAGATCCCTGGAGCCTTTTGGGGCGGCCTTTGAGGAGGTTTAAAGTCGCCCCCCGATGTCGATGCTAGTTACAATACGTTGTTTGGCCGTATGTGTTGCACACAACAGTGTGGCTGCTACTGTTGATATAAAGGGCATGCGCTTCACCGGCGAAAGCCATCAAACCTACCACCACCAGTGCCACTGCGATTAAGTTTTTCATTTTATCCTCCTCGATCTCGTTTTAGGGTTTGAAAGAATGTTTTAACTGCTTACACCCTAATAGACGCCTGAGACCGGAGAATCTAACAACAAAAAAGCACGTTTTTTAGGCGTGCTTTCCCCTGTTTGTTGCAGATTGTGCTATCCGAGCTTCTTTCTTTCGTTTTCAAGCTCGTAGAGAAGCGGGCTTTTAATTTTTTGAGCAACCGCTATGGCTTTATCCAAAAATATCTTCGCTTGGCTATAATCACCCCTACTCAGATATGCATCACCAACTTCGAAATAAGCCGAGACTAGACTGTCGGAATTGCGAAACTCGATCGGCTGTTTTTCAAGAATAGCTATTCCGTCTTCACAACGTTTAATTGCCTCTTCATAATTTCCGGCCTTTTTCAGGACGCGGGCAAAATCAATGTCGATATTGAGGGCAAATATCCCCTCTTTCCGGGCTTCTTTTGCAAGCTGCAATGCCTTAATAAAAAAGCTTCGGCTTTCCTCATATTTTTTAAGGTCTCCGTAAACAACGCCAAGCCCCTTGTATACGTCTATCATGTTGTCTTTCGCTATTACTTTTCCTTCAAGCGACAAACATTCTCTATATTTCTCTTCGGCCTTCTTAGATAATCCAGACTGCTGCAAGACCATAGCTTCTTGTTGTAGGGAGAAACATAAAGCGTCATAGTCGTTTCTCTTCTTTGCGCCGTCTTCTACTGCTTTTATACACCGATTAGCCTCTTGGAAGTTGCCCTGCTGGAGATATAAAAAGAAAAGTTGAGACGAAATAAACTTGGTTTGCCCCCAATCGTTCAGCTCCGACTCAAACACTTTCAAGCTTTTCTCAAAAAATCCGATCGCGTTCCCGAACTCGTATTTCTTTCGATAAATATCTCCCAGAATTGCGCACAAGGCCGCGTTGGTAAATTTATTTTGAATTTCCTTATTAAACTCCAATGCGTGGCTTGCAGCCTCCATCGCTTTATCCAGCTGATTACACATCGATTCTAATAGCGCAATCTGTTGATAGGTAATCATCAGGTCATGCTTATTATTTGCCAGCGTATAGAAATCCCGTGCTTTCCCATAATCCCCCAAGGCTTTTCTCCAATCTTGAGGGTCTAGGCTTTCTAAATACATACCCCCGTAAGTAAAACTGACATACGCTTGGAGAGACTTGTTTTGGAGAGCGATAGCGATTTTCCCGCATTTTTCAAACAATTTCACGGCCGTTGCTTTATCTTTCTTCATCAAGGCTCCGCGCCCGAGAGAAATAAGTATGTTCGCTTCTGTTCGGAAATCTTTTTCAGCGCGAGCGATCTCATAGGCTCGATTTAAATATTTCACCGCCTGATCGGGCTTCTCCAGTGAAAGAGTGGCATTTCCTAAAGTGAGATAGGCATCCATAATTTGCGCTCTATTATTTCCCTTCTTTGCTATTTCAAGGGCCCTAGTATATTGCTGCTGTGCCAACACAAGATTACCGCTGCGCTCGTAGATGGAGCCTAAAGCATTCACGGTCTCATAGTAATTCGGGGCTATGGCTAATGCTTGATTGCAATATCTGATTGCCGCCTCTTGGTCGTTCCCGTAAAAAGCCTTGCTTGCTTTAGCGAGATATTCAAACGCGGTCATATTGTCAGGCGGAATAAGCTCTCTTATTCTTTTTTTGTCATCATCGCTGATCTTTAATTTGATTTTCTCAAGAACCGCGATCGCAGCCTTGTCCTGAGTAAGAAATAGCTCTTTTATCGACCCTGTAGTTTGAAGAACCTCTATCTTTTCACCAGACAGAATCTTCACCAGCCGCGCAGATACTCGCAGCGCATCGCCCACTTTTTGATAATCCCCCACAAGAATCCAGTTGGCTCCAAAAACTTTTGCGATCTTTTCTGCGCTACCCAGGTCAAGCTCTTGATCTGAGTTGGGGTTCATTTCCTTCCATTTATTTTCGATGTCCGCTCTATCGATCACATTGATTTCACTGGTAACAAACAGTTTGGCTGCAACGCCCCCCGCAAGCCCCTGACTTAGCCAATCAGATTCTTTGTCTTTGTTTAGATTAGTAAAGGGCATGATTGCCAACGTATCTTTCGGTGCTTGGCTCAGCTCTATCGCTTCGAGAGGATTGATATTTTTCTTGGATGAAAGAAAAGGGAGCCCTGCCAACAACAGTAAACATGCAACACCCCCTAATAACCATGCTTTTCTGATCCCCTTTCTACGAGAAGCTCCTTTTCCGTCCGGGATTAAGGAGTAATTCGACAA
>Ga0182027_10010897_pt1 | contig 12892 bp, 15 predicted proteins | sample 712E1DmetaG_FD_121300 | JGI IMG/M metagenome (GOLD analysis project Ga0182027, IMG submission 121300) | Permafrost microbial communities from Stordalen Mire, Sweden - 712E1D metaG (Illumina Assembly) | ecosystem: Environmental > Terrestrial > Soil > Wetlands > Permafrost | place: Sweden...
AAAAATCTATCTGTGATTTGTATTTATCATAGTTTGTCTCAATAAATTCGCGTTTTTCTATAGATAGGATTTCTGTATAATTTACAAACTGGAAAATATCTTCTTCGGTTATATTTATGTTATATTTCATTTTTCCCTTTCAAACATTTCACTTCATTTTCTTCATCTATATAGTAAAAAGAATCTGCGCTCTATTGGGAAATATTATCCCAATTCCAGATATAGAGCAATCTCTTTTTTAAAGCTCCTACACAAATAATCTAAAATTGAGTGGTACTTTTCATAAAATTGTTCTTTGTTGAGATCCGGCACCTGATTGCTTAAATAGTAATAAAGGTCTGATGTTATACCGCCGTTAACAGTATCGGCACCTATCTGCTTAAGAGCTTTTTTGAAAGCTTCAATCTCTTCTACTGATAATTTCTTATCATAAGTTTTAATGAGTTTTGCTACAGTATTATTCAGACTTTGATTTATTATCATCTTTATATCAATCTTTTCCTCATAATTTTCATTAACATTATCAGAGAGCTGATGTATGTCCGATAAATAAATATTCTTTAGTCTTTTGATTAAGTGATTTAATGGAACGGCCGGTGCATAATCCTCTTCTTCCGCGAAATATTTTGAAATACTTTCCAGAATATTTCTGGGTTTACCAGTAAAAAGATAGCCGGGTAAATTCTCAAATTCCACATTTGTAATTAACTTTTTATGCAGTTCCGAATCTGAAAAATGGATATACACTGTTCCGAAGCGAGTTCTTTTAATATATCCGTCCTTCTCCATTATGAAAGATATAGAATCATGAATCTTTGCAAATAACGGATCGGATTCCTTATAAATCCTTATAATTTCCTGTTCTACACGGTTAACAACAATCTTATTTAAGAAAAATTGAGCAGATTGCTCTGAATCAATTGGTTTCTTCCAATCATTCATTGATTTAACAACACTAAGTTCAGCGGTTTTTTTATTGTTTGTAAAAAGGGGGACGATGGAATCTACAGCTATATCTGTAAAAGAGTAGCCTAAGCGAAGGAATTTTGCCCTATCCAACTGGTATTTATAATTAAGGAATTCAAGAGCAATTTCAGATGAATAATTGATGATTCTACTCATTGAGTTTAACGGGTACGATTTCTCCTGTTTCTTCAAATCCTGTAAAATCTGTAATAGCTTCAAATCCACTCCAATAGACAAAATAAAATACTGAAATTTTCCAATAACGCAAATAGTTCATTTACTTAAAGTATACCAATAAAAAATATTAGGAGATATTATGAAGAGAAAATTATATTTTGTTGCAAGTTTCATTTTATCATTTTCATTCATTTATGGTCAAGATGTTACTGATATAACTATTCTTGAACCCGTTCAAGGAGCCGTTGTCGAATGGGTAAATGTTACTCAACCTTTTACAGCCACAAGCGTAAATGTAGTATCAGGCAATAGCTATACAATTATTTGTGATGGTGTTGTTTCAACTCAGGGAGGGAGCTACAAACAAAATAGGTATTACGTTGGTCCAGATGGTCTTGGATATCCAGCTCCTTCTGGTTTTCCATTACCAAATTTCAGTCAATATTGCGTAATAGGAAAAATAGGAGATAATGGTCAAGTATTTTATGTAGGTAAAGTTTTTTGTTTTAAGGCAAATATTAGCGGAACATTATATTTAGGATATAATGACACTGGTTTTTTTGACAATGTCGGATTTTATGTAGCATATATATTTGGCCAATCATATTTTCCAACTACAAGTGTCTTAGGAACTCATAATGATTTGCCATCCTCCATGAATATTTCCCAAAATTACCCTAATCCCTTTAATCCCACAACAACTATCGAATATGATGTGCCGCGAAATAGTAATGTTGAAATAAAAATTTATGACGCAAGAGGGGCATTAGTAAAGAATCTTCTTAATGAAAATTCTCAAACCGGGAAAAACAGGGTTGTTTGGGAAGGTAAAAATGATAATGGATTTTTAGCTGCAAGTGGCGTTTATTTTTATCAGATAAAATGTAATAATGAATTGCAGACAAAAAAGATGATCCTATTGAAATAAAGAAGTGAAAGTGTTTGATAAAAATTTAACCGTAATCTTGTTTTTTTTGGGGGGGAGAATACGGCTCTTTTATTTATTCATTTCTTTTTAGAATCTGCTTCCGGTCCCAGATCAAAATCTGGCTTTTTAGCATTTCAGTATATTCTTTTGTGTCAGTAAATGGCATTTTAAGAATTCCTTTAGCAACAAGTGAATCCCTTCTGACTCTGAGATTGGAATTAACTATGATATCTATATTTTTAAAATCGTACGCAAGTTTATAAACCAAGACAGCGTTTTCTTCAGTGTTCCCTTCTCTGATATTAAACATTAGTTTGCTTTCATTAGCATTATCAACCAATGTTCCTGAACTAAATTGATTTATATACTCCCTTTTATAAATAGAATAATCTGTTTTAGGAAGAAATAGACAATTATCTAATTGAGATGAATTCATTCCTATGAATTTATAATCATTAGTGGAATAATTTGTTCCGAAAAGTTTATTTGTCTTAATGGAAAAAATACATGGTAACTTTATTGCGTTATTAACACACCCGGCAATGATTTCATTTTGTCCGTCTTTATCAATGTCTTTAATAATCGCCGAATAAATTGTTCCCGGATTCCACAATCCTCCTTCAAGTCTCTTACCGGTCAATAAATCAATCTTGAAAATTACAGAAGGATATAACATTTCATAATTTGCGAAAAGACAAATAACTTTCCTTCTATTTTCAGTCAATGTGTCAATCATTTGGATAAAATAGTTATCCTTGAATGTTTCGAAGGTTGTTTTTATAGTTTCATTAAAACGGTAAGACCATAATATCTCGCCTTTATTATCAAAGCAGCAAATCCTTCCGGTTTGTTTAGACTTTTCAGCATTGTTAAATTTTTCGCTGCAAATCAGCACTTCATTGAACCCGTCATTATTAATATCGATTAACCTGACAAGTTGTTTTTGTTCTTGTGAACTCATCTGCTTATTTTGATTAATATCCAGTTCTTTTTCCCAGAGGAATTTACCCGATTTGTTTTTGAGAACTAGATGATTTGCATGGAATTCTATTATGGCAGGATTGTCATCAAAATCCCTAATCGCAATGAATGCCATAAGACTGAATAAGAGGAGTGTCACTAAAGAAATCTTCCAATTCTTCCTTATACTTCTGGCCGATCTGATTAAATGAGACTGCTTTTTAATATCAATCAGACTTCTTCTATCTAAAAGATCCTGAATGTTTTCAATAGGCGTTAGCTTAAGATTTCTGTTTGGATATTTTTCTTTTAACGTTTTTAATTTTTCTATTGCTTCTATTTCATCCTGTGCAGGAATGACAAAATGTTCTATCGGAGAAAAAAACACAGTTTCAACTTTCTGCTTAATATGTTTTTCAGAAACCGGTAATACATTCCCATTTGGATCAATTCCGCCCGTAGAAGTGATATTCTCTTTTATATTGATTTGATAAGGAAGATTATAATATATAGTCAGTTGCTCTATGAAAGCGATTGTTAAAGCGATGCCTAAAGAATTCCCCTCATAATTAGCCGATCTGTTTTCAAAATAAATTAATATTTCATGGTAAGTTGAAAATTTCTTACTAAAAGATGAAAGATAGTTTAGAGCCAGCTTAAAACTATTCCGGGCCTGTTGTTCAAGCTTGTCATCTGTTTTCTGCTGTGACGGAATATAGAGAAATGAATCGCTATCTTTACTTTTCCCGATTTTAACTTTAATTGTTTCAAGAATACCATAATTCTTTTGGTTATCACTTATTTCATTTGTTTCAATTAGCGGATAAGAAATTTTCGGTAATAATAGAATCTTTTCCCCTTCTAAAATTCTATTAATGATTTTGAAAGAGTCATTTATTTTGAGAATCTCCTGATCTATCTTAGTTAAATAAAATTCTAAGGCTTTAATCATTCTCAACTGTTCAAGTAACAGAAGCAGCTTTTCAGTATTAACCGGATCTTTATAAAAAGAATTATAGTTATCCAGTTCATTTAATAATTCATCAATAAACTCAGTGGAAAAGGCATTTGTAAAGGATTCATTTCCAAAACTTAGAATCAAGGTATAAAAATCAGCTATTATCCAAAGTTTCGTTCTTCCATGTAATGAAGGAAGAAGTGATAACAATTCAATTCTTTTTTGCTCGATAAGGAAAGGGTTCAAATGCAATCAGCTATAAGTTTATTACAAATTAGTAAAATTATTGTGAAAAGGCGATATGAGTAACTACTAGTCTAATGGTCCATATAATCATTTAGATTTTGATGTTGTTGCATTCGCGGAACAAATAGTGATTGAACTAAAACCAATTAATTCCTATCTATCGCCCTCACGGCGTTTGCAGGTATAGAAGGTAAACCGAATGAAGCTCCCCGCCGCAAGCAGCGAGGTATCACATTTCTAAAATAGTGTTAATTGTGTTTCTTTCAGTAATACATTGTATTCTTTTTCTATTCCTAGTTCTTTTACATATCTCGTTATTGTGTTTTCATCTCCAAACCGACTAACTGTATTGGCAAAATACCCATCACTCCAAAATTCTTCTCCCCATAACGCTTTTTTCACTTCCGGATGCTTTTGGAATATTTGCCGTTGCTGTTATACTTTTTATCATCGTTACTATTTTCGTTACATTATATTTTGGAACTGACTGCACTAAAAAATGTACTTGGTTTTTATCCGTACCAATTTCTAATAAGTGTATTTGATATCGCTTCGCTATCTCTATACATGTTTCTTTGAGCGTTTCATCTACTTCTTTACTAAATACTACTTTTCGATATTTTGCTGGAAATACAACATGATACAAAAGCACTGTAACCTTATGTGATTTGTGTATGTACTCACTTTTTGACATTCACTAGTTTAATTCTTTTCGCCGCAAGCGGCGGGGAATTTACCCTTAGCGATTAAATAACGCTATAGTACATAATAAGTATTTGTATCATTTCCTAACTCTGCTTAAAAGAGAAAATAAATCTCAAGCTGTTGGCGCTATATTTAAAAACCTTAGAACAGATCAAATCAAGAATTGGACAATCCCTCTTCCCCCTCTCTCAATCCAAATACAAATTGTAGAAATTTTAGAGAAAGCGGACCAAGCCAAGCAAAAACGTAAAGAGGCAAATAGACTGACAGAACAATTTCTTCAATCTGCATTTATTGAAATTTTCGGAGATCCGGTTTTAAATCAAAAAGAATGGAGGTTATAACATTGCTCCAAATTATTAGTCATAGAATAAATTCACTCAAGAGAGGTCCTTTTGGGAGTTCATTAAAAAAAGATTTATTCGTAAAAAGCAGATTTTTGGTCTACGAACAATATCATGCTTTAAATAATGATTTCACTTTTCAAAGGTACTTCATTAATGAAGAAAAATTCAAAGAATTAGAAAATCTTTTCAATACTCTAAGGCAAAAAGAGTTTAAGGGAGAACTAGTTTCATAAGGTGGCTTCGATACAATCGCCTTCGGTGATCACTCAGCCATCAATTTATAGGGAAAGGTCGTCGAGTAATTCCGAGCGTAGCGAGGAATGTATCGAGACGATCGAGTCATGTGATACGCCACCTTTCGGCGGCTACCCTGCTACAGGTACACGAGAAATAATATTATTACTATCGAAGTTTGCATCAAACTCCAAGATTGACTTCCAATATTCTATTACTTCTTATTGTCTTTCTTTCTTAATTCAGAATCAGTATTTTGATAAGGGAAATTTATTAGCTTTTACCGATAATAATGACCTGTAAAATTGAGCTGAAACTTCCTGTTAAATCAATTTCTATTAATTATTCATTATCCTTTTTAACTTGTGTTTCAGGAAACAATAATTGCTTAATAATAAATTAAATACAAATACCAGAGAAAATGAATGTTAACTACAATACAAGCCACTTTTGATAAATCAAAACTTCGTTATGTAAAAGCAGTTATGAAAAAACTAAAACTTGATGAAGATACAAATGTTAAAAGAATTTCAATGGGGCAACTTTTTAATGAAATGACCGCTTGTATTATTGTACCTGAAGACAAATTACGTATTACACTACAGATTCTGATAGCTAACGATATAATGATTTATCCTTTTGATAGTGAGTACAAAAAAGTTGTTGATGAAATAATGCGACAACCTAAAGGAGAAAGCTATTATCAAAAAAGTTCTATTGATAAAGCAAGTCCCGGTATTAAAGAGCCGTTTGAAAAAATATTATTTGAGCCTAAAATTTCAAAAAAGGTTAAAAAATCGTTAACCGAAAAGCTGGATGCTGCTGTCAAAAGTATTGAACAGAAAGGCGGACCTGATAATATGATTGACAATTATGTTAAGGAAGGAAATTACAAGGCAATAAAAAACTGGATACAAAATGATCCTCTTCATAATAAGGACGCAATTGCGAAATATATACAGGCTATAAGAAATTACATTATTATTAATAAGCGGAAAGGAATGAATAATAGTGCGTATGTTGATACAGCAATTCAAAATTTAAGTGAAGTTGTGGCTGATGAAGAAATAAAAGCCATAACATCAGAGAATTTTATTAATATAGCCAGCGAGGCTATACTTACTTTAAGTTCTGAAATTAATCCTGAATCTTTAATAGATGTAATTAATCTCCCGAATGTAAGCCAGAAACTAAATGTTATGGCGGCAATCAAACTCTCCGAACTCATTTTTGATAATAACCCCCTGGATCAAAATCTTTTAGCTCTGGCTGCTAAGCAGATCAACAAGCGCTATCTTCTGCTATCTTATGATGTTATGGAACCTATTATTTCAGAAATCAATAAAATCAAATTTAATAGACTGATCGATTATATTACTGCTCAAAGAAAAGTGTGATTGACTTATTCGTTATTATGTATTACGGGTTTGCAATATACCTGTAAATTAAAGAAAATTATTAAATTTATTAATATCCGATTGTCAAAATAAAAACAGCAACATTATCATTTTACCATTTTAACGGTATTCTCATTTTGTTGTTTATTTATAGCAACTTTTCCACTTGCACTGCAACTACAAACAAGAAGAGAAACAGCAAAAACTATAATTACAAATATTACATTTAACTTTTTCATTATGATTCTCCTTGATAATATTTAAACTGGTCATTCACTTATTTGAATGATAATAACAATTAGAAGATATAATTATAATCAGAGTGAATGCATCGGGCAGAAGGATGAAAAAAGAACTACATCTTTTAATTGGAATAGTTAGAGAAATTATTCTTCTATTAAGGAAGTAATATCTTTATATTAAACCATATGTATTGTTGCTCATTACCCTATGTGATTTCCTGTCCGGGCAAAAGCGGATCAGTCCTGCGATTCTGCTGATGTCGCAGCCGTCCAAGTGTGCTCTCAATCATTCCGGCTAATTTATCTGAGGCACCTTCAACTGCCTGATCCAAATTCGCCGCATTGTGAGTTACGGCAATAGGATGCATGCCTTCGATACGGGCTTCTATCATACAGCGTTTATCATTTTGTCCGCTTTTGTTGCCATTTTCATCGCTTAAATGAACCTCTACACGAGAAATGTGGTCACTGAATCGACTTAAGGCTGACTCCACTGTGCTGCCGACTTGCGCTGTCATTGTTTCATGCCCGTTTATATGACGGTCAGTATTGATTTGTATTTTCATGTTTTTATCCTATAGTGATTGTAATTTTTAAATGACTTAGATGTTGTATTGAGGTAATAATCACATTACTTTGAAAGCTAAACTCAATGAGCCTAAACTTATGACGCATAGTTTTTATCTAATTACTTTTTCTCTTATGTTTCAGAGAAGCAATGAGAAATCCTTTTACTTTCTGAAGTATGCGTAATTTTCTATATGACTATATTACAATAATCTTTTCGATGACCCTTTTGAGTAATACCAATAGGCACTTTAGTCTCCTTTATCTTCATCCAGATCGTTGTGGTCATCTCCGCCTAAACTGTAATAATTATTTTCTTCGTCTTCACTTCCAACTTTTTCTTTATCTTCATCCAATTCCGATCCCGGAACATCTAAGTCGCTGCCGGATTTATCTTCTTCAAAATCTTTCTCATTATTTTTTCCGGCTTTATTATTTTTTTCGGATTCTTTTGTTTTTGAAGTATCCTCCGGATCTATATTTCCCTCTTCTTTGAATTTATTGAAGATATCTTCGCCGGCAGGATATACCGGGTATCCCTGTGGATTTATTATCTCTTCTTTGTCCTTCTGCTCATTAATAATAGATGCCTTTTTCATTTTTTCACCTTTCATATTTTATTTACTCATAAATTATTTTTACCGGTTATTCGTTTATCTAGGTAATGCTCACAAATAAAACTTATGCTTCGAAGCATTGGTATTCAATGGAGCGAAGGGATGAAAAAGGAACTACATCTTTAGTGCGGGTAGATTCTAATTGAATTAATGTTAAGTATTAAGGGAAAATAATTGGTGAGAAAATGAATCAACTAAATAAAGTCAATAAGCGTTTCACTCAATAAACCGTTGCTTAAATCAATTATAAAGTAATGTCTACTGATTTGAATCAAGACAAGCGATTATAGCATCGGTAACCCGTTTTGTTTCACTTGGTCCTTTAACCGGAATAGATACAACACCTGCTTTTTCTGCCGGATAATCGTTCCCGCCGGGGAACAAAGCGTCACCAATGAATATCATCTCTCTCAATGAAATGCTAAGTATATCCCGCAGCTTTCTGATTCCATAAGCTTTATCAATGCCCTGTTTGGTTACATCTATGGAAGTTGAGCCGCCCAATCTAACGGAAAACTCGGGAATGAAAGTGTCAAGAATTGATTTGATTTTTTTACGCTTTATAAAATCAGAGTCCCATTTTTCTTTATCTTCCAGTGGCGCCTGTTGTCCTATAGCGGAATATGTTATCTGACTTCCCCTGTCTTCAATTGTCTCTCCCCAAACCTTTTCAACATTGAATCCCGCTTCTTCGATAGCTTTGTTTAATGATTTGGTGATTTTTTCTTTTTCTTCAACTGTGAAATCTTCTGAATAAATTTTTATCCAATCTTTATTGAATTGAAAAAATTTTGTCCCGCATGTAGGAAGCAGTGATAGATTCTTCAGGCGTTCGTCATGCGGAAGATTGGAGAGCAGTTGTTTTTCAAATTGAGGCCAATCGCCTCCGGAAATCACAGCCACTTTGACTATGCCGAGAAGGTTATACAGCAATGCAGACATTTCTTTATCTAGAGAAGATTTACTTTCGGCAAGCGTTCCGTCCAAATCATAAACAATTAGCTTTTTCATAATTCTTGTACCTATGGGATACTCTGTTGTATCTTGCCATGAGGACGCAAGGACAAGTCGTTCGTCTTAACATAGATACCCATTGCAAGCAGCATCAATAAAATCGCGACCCAGAATTTCCAGTCGTGATGAGCTCGTTTCCAATACGGTATTTTGAATCTCCGTTTAGTTGTATATTGGGGGAGTTCTGTATTCATGTTCATTTCCTTTCTATTAATGAATTGTATTGTCCGCGACGAGCAGACCGGTTGCAACCGGCTTGATAATACAGAGCCTGTTGTGCCGCCAAAACGTTGGACTCCTTGCCTTGCCAAATCTCTAAAGCCGGTTGTTGTATGGCTCGTGCAAACGAAAATGCCAACGCCCAAGGCAGTTGAGATTTGAATCTAACATTCATGGCATTCAAACGGGCAGAAGCCAGTTCAGCTGATTGGCCGCCCGATAAAAACGCAATTCCCGGAACGGCTGCGGGGACGGCTCGCAAGAGACACTTCACCGTAGAGTCGGCTGCTTCATCTACAGTTTCTTGTTTGAGACAAGTCAATCCCGGAAGCACCATATTAGGTTTCAATAATATTCCCTCCAGCATCACCCGTTGTGTGTAAAGGTGATTGAAAACCGTTCTCAGAACTTCTTCAGTAACTTCGAAGCACCGTTCCAAAGTATGTTCGCCATCCATGAGTACTTCAGGTTCGACAACTGGAACCAGTCCGACTTCCTGGCACAATGCCGCATAGCGAGCCAACGCATGTGCATTTGCCTCGATGCAACCCCGGCTGGGAATATTTTCACCTATTGCAATCACCGCCCGCCACTTGGCAAAACGCACTCCCATATTAAAATATTCCTTGAGGCGGTCTCTCAATCCGTCTAATCCTTCCGTTATTTTTTCATCCGGATAACATGCCAAGTCTTTAGCGCCGGTATCCACTTTGATTCCGGGAATAATTCCCGCCTCAATTATGACTTTAATAAACGGAGCACCATCTTTTGTTGATTGATGAATAGTTTCATCATATAGAATAACGCCACTGATATACTCAGCGAGACCAGGGGTGGTTACTATCCATTCCCGATAAGAACGGCGAAATTCTTCGGTCTGAGGAATTCCTAATTTGGCAAATCGTTTATTGCAGGTTGGATTACTTTCATCCATCGCCAGCAGACCTTTATCGTCTGCGATCAGCGTTTTCGAGGTGTTTATAAGTTCTTGTTCATTCATTTGATATTGCCCCATTTCCAATTCCGGATTTCGGGCATGTCTTCGCCATACTTATCGATATACAGTTTATGTTCGATGAGTTTATTCTTTACTATCTGCATAAGTCCTGCGCCTCTTTTACCTAATTTCGGCAGTCGGATTATTACATCTTCCACTAAATGAAATCTATCAAGATCATTTAAAACCGTCATGTCGAAGTAAGTAGTGATTGTTCCCTCTTCCTTATAACCGCGGACATGCATATTTTCATGATTGTGACGGCGGTAAGTTAAACGATGTACAAGCCATGGATAACCATGAAACGCGAAGACTATTGGTTTGTCTTTAGTAAATAACGCGTCGAAATCTTCATCGCTCAATCCGTGAGGATGTTCCGTACTTGGCTGCAGTTTCATTAGATCAACAACATTTATCACCCGGATTTTAAGTTCGGGTAAATGTTCACGCAGAATTGAAACAGCAGCAAGAGTTTCGAGAGTCGGCACGTCGCCGCAGCAGGCCATTACTATATCAGGTTCAGCGCCTTGATCACTGCTTGCCCATTGCCAAACACCAATACCAGTGGTGCAATGTTCGATCGCGGCTTCCATCGTCAGCCATTGAGGCGCCTGATATTTTCCGGCGATTACAACATTAACGTAATGACGACTCCTTAAGCAATGATCCCAAACCGATAACAGACAGTTTGCATCGGGTGGAAGGTACACACGTACTATTGAAGCTTTCTTGTTTACAACATGATCAATAAAACCTGGATCCTGATGTGTAAATCCATTATGTGCCTGCTGCCAAACATGCGAAGCGAGCAGGTAATTAAGAGAAGCGATTTTCCTGCGCCATGGCAATTCAGCGCTGATTTTCAGCCACTTTGCATGCTGGTTAAACATCGAATCGATGATATGAATGAATGCCTCATAACAATTAAATAACCCATGCCTTCCGGTAAGAAGATAACCCTCAAGCCAGCCTTCACATTGGTGTTCACTCAGCATCTCCATTACCCTGCCTTCAACTGCAAGAAATTCATCATTCTCTTTCGTGCGTGCATCCCATTGTCTGCTAGTAACGTCAAAAACCGCGTTCAGCCTATTTGAAAGTGTCTCATCCGGACCAAAGATTCTAAAATTTCTTTGTTCTTTATTTAGACTAACTACATCACGAAGAAATTCTCCGAGTACATGCGTATCGGCAGCTTGAACTGATCCCGGTGAAGGCAAATTCACTTCGTATTTTCGAAAGTCAGGCATTATCAAGTCGCGCAATAATATCCCGCCGTTAGCGTTTGGATTGGCACCCATTCTTCGTTCGCCTTTAGGCGCCAGTTCGGCTAATTCCGGCAACAGGCGGCCGTTTTCATCAAAGAGTTCTTCAGGTTTATAGCTTTTCATCCAGCTTTCAAGCTGAGCGAGATGATCTGGATGATCGGAATCAATCAGCAATGGAATTTGATGAGATCTAAAAGTGCCCTCGATTTGAAGTCCGTCGACTACTTTCGGTCCCGTCCATCCTTTGGGCGATCTAAGCACAATCATTGGCCAGCGCGGCCGGGTAGTATCATTTTTGTTTCGTGCGTTGTTTTGGATTTCCTGAATTCTTTCGATTGAAATATCCAATATATTGGACATAAGCTGATGCATCTCTTCCGGATCGTCACCTTCCACAAAGTAAGGACTCCATCCATAACCTCTAAGCAACTGTTCTAATTCTTCATGCTCAATGCGGGCCAAAACAGTTGGGTTTGCTATTTTATAACCATTGAGATGGAGTATAGGAAGTACTGCTCCATCGGTAACAGGATCAAGAAATTTATTTGAATGCCATGCCGTAGCTAACGGTCCCGTTTCAGCCTCTCCGTCACCAACAATACAAGCAACGACTAATTTAGGATTGTCAAACACCGCACCGAATGCATGACTGAGTGAATATCCCAACTCTCCCCCCTCATGAATAGAACCCGGACATTCGGGCGAAACATGGCTGGGAATCCCTCCGGGAAATGAGAACTGTGTAAATAATTTTTTCAGTCCGTTCTCATCCTGAGTAATTTTCGGATATATTTCACTGTAAGTGCCTTCAAGATAAGTATTACCAACAAGCGCCGGACCGCCGTGACCGGGTCCGGAAATGTAAATCATATCAAGGTCATACTTTTTGATGACTCTGTTAAGATGCACATAAATAAAATTCTGTCCTGATGTGGTGCCCCAATGTCCAAGAAGCATCGCCTTTACGTGAGACATTTTCAGAGGTTCCCGAAGTAAAGGATTCTCATGAAGGTAAAGCTGACCGACCGATAAATAGTTGGCGGCTCGCCA
>Ga0182027_10010898_pt1 | contig 12890 bp, 9 predicted proteins | sample 712E1DmetaG_FD_121300 | JGI IMG/M metagenome (GOLD analysis project Ga0182027, IMG submission 121300) | Permafrost microbial communities from Stordalen Mire, Sweden - 712E1D metaG (Illumina Assembly) | ecosystem: Environmental > Terrestrial > Soil > Wetlands > Permafrost | place: Sweden...
TCAATCTCCCAATTTCGAAATACGTGATTCAGTCACAACTAGACGGCGGCTAAGAAAGATCGCTCCGCGCCGGAGCCTCCGCGCTGTACAATGATCGCAGGAGGCTCTCTCTTGCGACATCATACATCCAAGTTCGTTCCATTCTTCGCCACATTTTGCGTGGCTGGTGCCTTCGCCTGCGCCAGCAGCGGCAAGCATCCTGTGTTAGATGCCAGCGGCGAAGATAGCGCCAGCGGTGGTGCTTCCATGGGCGGCACCTCGGGCGGTGGCGGCGCCATGGGTGGAGCCACGGGATCCGGAGCCACGGGCTCTGGCGGCGCCACGGCGACCGGTGCTTCCACCAGCACCGCTCCGGCCAGCGATGTGCCGATCATCGTCGTGGACCAGTTCGGCTATCTCCCAGGGTCGGAGAAGATCGCGGTCATTCGGGATCCTCAAACGGGCTTCGATTCCACCACCGATTTCACGCCCGGATCCCAGTACTCCCTGGTCGACTCCGCGAGCGGGGCGCAGGTCTTCACCGCAGCGCCCACGGCGTGGAATAGCGGCGCCATCCACGCCCAAAGCGGCGACAAGGCCTATTGGTTCGACTTCACCTCCGTGCAAACCCCGGGCAGCTACTACGTGCTCGACATCGAGAAGAACCAGCGCTCGCCGGCTTTCCGTATCGCCAGCGACGTCTACAAACCTGTTCTGCGCCACGCCCTGCGCACCTACTTCTACCAGCGTGTGGGCCAGGCTAAGCAGCCGCCCTACGCGGAAGCAGCATGGGCCGATGGGGCCAGTCACGTGGGTGCGCTCCAGGATCACAACGCCCGCCGCTACAACGCCAAGACAGACGCGACCACCGAACGGGACATATGGGGCGGCTGGTACGACGCCGGCGACTACAACAAGTACACCGGTTGGACCGCCAGCTACGTCGTCGAGATGTTGCAAGCCTACGAAGAGAATCCCGCGGCCTTCGGCGACGACTTCGGCATTCCAGAGTCGGGCAATGGCGTGTCCGATATTCTGGACGAGGCGCGCTGGGGTCTGGAGTACTTGGCGCGGCTGCAAAGCGACGATGGCAGTTTGCTCTCCGTGGTTGGCGAGGCTTCGGCAAGCCCGCCCTCGACAGCGACGGGGCAGACCGTGTACGGAACCGCGAACACCTCGGGAACGCTGGCAGCGGCGGCGGCCTTTGCTTCCGGCGCAAGAGTGTTCGCGAAGATTACGAACGCTGACTTCACGACCCTGGCCACGGCACTGGCCACGCGGGCGAGCAACGCGTTTGCCTGGGCCGAAGCCAACCCGGCCGTATTCTTCAAGAACAATGACTCCGCCTCCGGTACATCCGGCCTGGCATCCGGTCAGCAAGAGGTCGATGCCACTGGGCTCAGCATGATTCGCCTCAAAGCCGCGGTTCAGATGTTCCGATTGACCAGCGATGCGACCTACAGCGCGATTGTGGATTCGCTCTACGCCCAGACGAATTTCATCAGGACGACCTTCGTTTACCCCTTCGAAGTCGATCGCCAGGACGCGCTTCTATACTACGCCGATACGCCGGGGGCGACCGCCGCCGTCAGCAACGATATCCGCGCCAAGTACAAAGCCGGTACCACGACCGGGTCGGACAATCTGCCTGCACACACCACGAGCAAAGATCCGTACCTCGCGTACATGAAAGACTACGTGTGGGGCAGCAATTCGACCAAGAGCAACCAGGGCAATCTATTCTGGGCCATGGTGACCCACGCCATCGACACAACCCAGGACGCGACCATGAAGCGCATCGCCGAGCGCTATATCCACTACATCCACGGGGTCAATCCCTTGGGCCTGGTGTACCTGTCGAACATGAGCTCGGCCGGTGCCACTCGGTCGGTGAACGAATTCTTTCATACCTGGTTCGCCGACGGCAGCGCCAAGTGGGATCGCGTGGGCGTTTCTACCTATGGCCCCGCGCCCGGATTCCTGACCGGTGGCCCCAATCCCAGCTATACGCTCGATTCGTGTTGTCCCAGCGGGTGCAGTAGCGCCGCGTTCAACGCCAAATGCGATGTTTCGGCCGTCACTCCGCCGCTTGGCCAGCCAGCCATGAAGTCCTATTTGGACTTCAACGGCAATTGGCCCCAAGACAGCTGGAGCGTGACTGAAAACAGCTGCGGCTACCAGATCGCCTACGTCCGGCTGCTGTCGAAGTTTTTACAGTGACCTGACACTAGCCTTCAATAGTAGTAGGCAAAACGAAGGCGCACCGAATACATGTGAGCATCGACGTTCGGGGGGTTGGGCGGTTGCTGGTATCCGATGGCTTCGGAGAAGACCAGTTTCACAACCGAGTTGTTGAAGCCGAGCGGGTAGGCAACGTAGGCGGCAATCTGATCGTGGCGCTGGTAGATATTCGTACCACCGTCGTCGCGATATTCGGTCCGGAAAGGCGCAATACCTACAATGAGCGAGCGGGGCATGACAAGCGAACCGACGTCAAGTTGCAGGTAGCCGCCCAAGCTATGGATCGTGTCTTCGGAGTACGCCGCGCCTTGGACAATGCCCCAGGTTTTGTCCTTGCCGTACGCTGCGCTGAAGGCGATCTCGATCGCTTGCACCGGGGTAAAGGCAAGGCTACCGCCCACGCCGTATTTCTTCTCCGTGCCGCACTTGTCACATCCCGCCACCGCCTGGGCTGCCGACCAACCTTCGTATTCAGCGCCTACGAGCAGACTGAAATACTTCGGCTTGATACCACCGGCCAATCGTCCACCAAGAACGTTCTGGCCGCCGTCCAGCCGTCCGTAGGATCCAACCAGTTCGATCCCCGACCATGGGGTCGGATACAAGTGAAAGGCGGCCCGGCCTGAGGGCACCAGCCCTGAGTCCCGCATGAAGATGGTGTCGACCTCATACATGTGCTTAAATCGACCGCTCGGGTCGGAGAAGTTCGGGACGGAGCGCGCCCCGAGATCCTCGAGGGTGTACAGGTCGAAGCCAAGCCCCTTGCGGAAGACGCGCCAGGTGAGGAACCGACCTGCCATAAAGTCCCAGAGTCCCTGCTTGCCGACCTGGACATAGACGTCATCGGCGTTGATTTGGTATTGAGCGCTGGGAACGCCAGGGACTTCGCGAACCCAATCCACCACCTGCCCGGTGATGCGCAGGAAGTAGTCGTTGCCCAGATCCCGGGTGAGCAGCGGGCCGACGACAAAGCGACCGCGCGAATCGTAGACCTTTTCCGGCGGATCGCTTGTGTTCCACGAGTACCTGACATAGCCACCATCGAGTTCGAGGTTGCCGTGCCAATCGAGCCCTGCCGTCACGTGCGGGGACGGTGATGCCGACATCCATCCGGGAAGACCGGCCTCGGCGGGTGGCCCGGTACGAGCGGTCTTGGACGCCGCAGGCGCGGATTTCACCACAACGGCGGTGTCATCGGACAACGATGATGGGATGGGCGGTGCGAGAGTCGGACTCGGCTGAACCGGAGCGGCTTGCTCCGACTCGAACGCATCTGCGTCCCCCTTGTCCTGGGCTCGGACCGTGGGCGCGAAAAGCCCAATCGCGGCCAGCAGACAGACGGCAATGAACACCCTGCGAGAAAAGTTCGACCCATGCATGGAGATATCCTCGTTCAACGCGTTCGTGAACACTGGTTTGGGGTCTTCTACTGGATCGTGAAGGTTGCCGACAAGAGCTGAGTTGGATCGGCGCTCGGCCCTACCAGAACCGTGTGCGCCACCGACTCGACAGTCCAGGCATGTGTAGTGGCATTCCAATAAGCCGTGTCCTTTGCGGGCACGGAGAGCTGGACATTCTGGCTCGCGCCAGGAGCGAGCGTGACCCGCGTGAAGGCCTTGAGCTCTTTGACAGGCCGCTTGGGCGCCGTGCTGTTGGGATAGCCGACATAAAGTTGAACGATTTCGTCGCCTGCCACCTTGCCGGTGTTCTGGACCGTGACCTGCACGTTCAGGCGACCGTTTGGCGAAACCTTCGAGCAAAGCACCTGCAGATTGCTGTACTTGTAGGTCGCGTAGCTCATGCCATAGCCAAACCAGTAGCGAACCGGCTTGGCGTTCTTTTCGAACAAGCGGTAGCCGTGGTAGTAGTCGATGGTCGCGGCTGCGGAGCCGCTGTTCTGGAACTGCGGGTAGTCGGCTTCATTCTGGCCGACGGTGAAGGGTAGCTTGCCCGAGAAATTGGTGTCGCCAAACAGCAGCGCCGCCACGGCGGTTCCGCCTTCCTGTCCGGGGTAGAAGGTCTGAACAATGGCCTTGGCGCTGGCCATCCAGTCCTCGACAATAACGGCGCTGCCCACATTGAGCAGCACGATGACGTTGGGGTTGATGGCAGCCACGCTCTGGATGAAGGCAGTTGGTTTCGTCGTCCAATGGAGGGGATGGATCGTGGTCAAGTTCATGTTCTGGCGGTCGGCGCCCCCACCGTAGCTTTCGCCCTCATCCTCGTGTGCCATCGAGACTGGAATGATGACTACGTCGGCCCCTTGCGCCGCGGAGGCATCGGCACTTTGCTTGATGGTGAGGCCGCCGGTGTGGGCCTGAAGTCCTTGGAAGTACGACACGGCATGCGGAGCGACGACTTGGCTACTACCTCGGTCGCCCAGGCCCGAAACGAAGTTCTTCTGATTGTTTTGCGTGGATGTCGGTGCGACCGGCAGGTTGTTGTCCGGGCCAACGATCGCGATGATCTTGGCGTTGGGGGAACCACTTCCGACCGTGGTCGCCAGAGAGCCAAGCGGCAAGATGCCATCGTTCTTCAGCAGGACTGCGCCCTCTAGCTCGGCTCTCGCGGCAAGGTCCACCGCCTCCTGCGCGCCGGCCAGGCTGAAGCTCGCCGTGCTCGCCATGTAGCTGGCATCGAGGTCTTTGAACTTTGTGCGCGCGTTTATGATGCGGGTGGCCGCATCAGTAATCGTCGAGGAGGTGAGCGTGCCGGCCGTTAGATCGCTGCTGAGGGTTGTGAAGGCCGAGGGAATCGGCATCTCGAGGTCGAGCCCTGCGTTCATCGAAGCAGCGCCGTGGCCTGCCTGGGCCGCACTCCAGTCCGACAGCAGAAACCCGCCCCAACCCCACTGGGTGCGCACGATATCGCCAAGAATGGCCTTGTTTTCCGTGCAGTGAGTGCCGTTGACCATGTTGTAGGCAACCATGATGCAGGCCGGATCTCCCTTCTTGACGGTGATCTCGAAGGGCCGTGCGTAGTTCTCATGCAGGGTCTGCTCGTCCACGGTCGGATCGGCCTGCATGCGGTTGTTGTCCGTGTCGTTCAAAACATAGTGCTTGGCACACGCGGCGCACCCGCCTGGCTGCTGCATTCCGCGCACGTAGGCGGCGCCCATCTCGCCGAGCAGCACGGGATCTTCGCCGTAGGTTTCCTGAGCACGCGCCCAGCGCGGGTGCCGGAGGGTGTTGACCACCGGCGCGAGCGCAAGCTCGTTCTTGGCTGCGCGCATCTCCCTGCCCTGGAGATTGCCGACTTTGTATTCGAGATCGAGATCGAATGAAGCCGCGCGGGCCTCGGCAACGGCAAAGCAGGTGGAGACATCGCCAGGCATGATGTTGCGCATGCCGCGCGGTCCGTCGCGCATGGGGTAGTTGGGGATATTCAGGCTGGCGACGCCGAGCGAACGGAACGCCATGCCGGCCGTCGCGTAAACCAACGCACCTGTCGTGTGTTCGCCGGACAGAACATTGATCTTGTCGGTGAGCGCCATCTGGCCGACCAGCGACGTGGCCTGCGCATCCACCGGTGTCATGGTCTGAACCGCAGTGGGCGTAAACGCGGAACAAGTCGGGTCATCCGGGGCAGTGTTGCCACCATAAGCAACGCCGCCGCCTGCGGGGCTGCCACCTGCTGGGTTTCCGCCAGCAAGGCTGCCGCCAGAGCGGTTACCGCCAGCAGAACTGCCACCTGCTGGGCCGCCACCTGCGGCGACGCCGCCTGCGGAGTTGCCGCCGGCGGGACCGCCGCCCATGGCGACGCCGCCCGTGCGGCTACCGCCAGCGCTCGTGCCAGCCTGTGGGCTGCCACCCGCGGGATTGCCCGCCGTCGAGTTGCCACCCGCTGGGTTTCCGCCAGCAGGGCTGCCCGCGAGCGAATTGCCTCCTGCTGGATTGCCCGCCACGGAGGAACCACCCGCGCTGGTGATGCCACCCTGCGGGCCGCCGCCCATCGGGCTCCCGCCTGAAGAACTGCCTCCGCTGCTTGTGACGCTGCCCCCCTGCCCTCCGACCGATGTTCCCACCTGGCCACCGTCAGAACCGGTGCTCCCGCCCTGCGCGCTTGCATCGAGATTGGCCTGCTTCGGCTGCAACGAACATGCGGAGAATGCGAGCAAACCCGCGACAGCGAGACCAGCGGCAGAGTGTCTAGGTTTCGTCCTGTCTTTCATTTCGATGTCTCCTGTTGTCATGAAAAGCCCAAAGTCGGTCTTCGCTCGCGAATCGCTGCTCGCTATAACGTATGCGCAACGGGCAAAGCTTCAAAGGATCTGAACACCAACCTACCCACGGTCGCAACGCGTCCACCAAAATGGCAAGATGGTGCACATGCACTGGCGGGTTGACCCATGGCGAGGAGTATACGACTCCTAGCTTTTCCAGGAGGCCCCTATGACCGGAAACCACTTCGAGAGACTGTTGATCGCGATGGCAATGCCAATTCTCTGCGGTGCCACCGGGATCGGTTGCGAAGGATCGCGTACCGGGCTCTTGGTCGGAAGAGATGCCGCGATCTTTGCGGACGCAGGAGGCAGCGCGGGTCCGGCGGCGACCGGCGCTGGTGGCAGCGCGGGTCCGGCGGCGACCGGCGCTGGTGGCGCGACGAGCAGAGGTGGTGCAACCAGCGCTGGCGGCGCGACGAGCAGAGGTGGCGCGACCGGCGCGGGTGGCATGATCGTCGCTGGCAGCAGGACAAGCGCAGGTGGGACCGCGGGCGGCGCGGGCGGCGCCAGCACCGCGCCGGTCAACAGGGACGCGGGCGTGGCCGTGGGCGGCACCTCGGGCACGGGTGGGACAACCATGGCGTCCGCCCCAGTCATCAGTGACAGCGGATATGTGAAGGTGTCCGCGGGCACGGTTGTCATGATGGGATTCATCGTCTCCTCGACAGCCGGATCCGGCTCCTCGATTTCCTTGACCTACGGGACGTCGGACTTCTGCGCATCGGGCACGGTCGCCGCCAACAGCACCTACAACTCGTGGGCCAACGCCGGTTTCACCGTGAACCAAGATCCATCGGGAGCAAGTGGCTCCTCTTCTCCCCTGGTGCTATCGGGGAGTACGATTTCCATCGGCTACGTGAACAAGGGTGGGTCGCAGCTCCAATTCCAACTCTACGACGGCAGCAACTACTGGTGCTACAGCCTTCCCCCGTCAAGCACGCCAACGACGACCACGATCCCGTTTGCCAGCCTCAACACGCAGTGCTGGAACGGTCTTGGCAGTCCCTTCACCTCGGGCACAGCCATCCGGTCGGTGAGCCTGGTCGTGCCAGGCAGCAACCTCATCACCACGCCTTTCGATTTCTGCTTTCTGGGGTTGACGGTCAACTAGCCGGTCAACTAGCCAACGAAAAAGCCCGCGTGACTCCCATGGGATGGGAACCGCGCGGGCCTGGCAGACGAGACGGGAGCTACTCTGCCTTCTTCGCCTTCTTGGCCTTCTTCGCCTTGGCAGGCGGCGACGCCGGTGGCGGCGGGGTTGGCTTTTCCTCAGCCGCCGCGGCTGGAGCGGGCTCTTCAGCCGGAGCCGGAGCCGGTGCTGGGGCCGCGGCCGGCGCCGGAGCCGGTTCTGCCGCGGGAGCCGGTTCAGGTCCCGGGGCGGCCTTGGGAGCCTCGGTGTGCCCGCAGCCGAGTGCGAGCGCGATGGGGAGCGCAAGAAGTGCGAGGGCCAATTTCTTCATTTCCTTGTCCTTCCTTGGGTGACTGGGCGTGAATGCCTGCCTAGGGAACCACGAACAGCGTCGAGCCGCAACCCTCGGTCGCGGGTGCGGTTGATGCGCGAATCACGCATCGTCGGCCGAGTTCACCATCCACAGCGAGAATTTCTGCAAGAATTGGCGAAATCCCTCGAGGTGTTCGGCGGGAAAACCGAAGTCGTTCACGGCGCGCGCAAGAACCCGCTCGAAGCACAAGAGCCACTCCGCGCGCGCTTGCGGCGTGATTCGGAAGGCCAGGTGGCGTGCCCGCATGCGCGGTGGCCCATGCTGCTCGGTGTATTCTTGCGGCCCGCCCGTGAGCCCTACGAAAAACGCCGCGGACTTGCGCGCGCTGGCCACGAGATCCTCGGGAAACATCGAACGGATCGCGGACGACCCTAGCTCGCCATAGAACGCCTCGATCATCCGGACCAGGTTCTCGCGACCCATGCGCGCGTAGATTTCGCGGCTGGGCCCGGCAATGTCGGCTGGATTCACGCTGGGAACATAGGGGATGCGCTGGTCGCTCATTTCAGTGTTCTGATGCTGGGCGAGATGCCTGCGGTTTGGCGCGTTCCAGGGCACGGGCCTTGGTCGCGGCGATGACGATCATCTGGGCAGCGCTGACCGTGATCAGGCAGCTGAGATAGTAGGTGGTTGGGAAGTTCTGGTGCCAACCGCGCAAGGGCACCCACGAATCGCGCAGGGGTTGCCAGCCGGCGAAAAGCACGTAGCCGGAAAGGCCCGTGAAAAACATGAAAGCCGCGCCAAGGGCATGCTGGGGCTTGCCCAGATCCGCCGCGAAGAACAGCAGGGGCACGCAGAGGATCAAGTAGTAGTAGTAGGATGCGAGACTGAGCAGGAACACGAACACGAAACCAAAGGCCACTGCCTCGTGGTGTTCGAGAGCGCGGATGAAGGCCAGTGCAGGCACGACGAGCAAGGCGAGCACGACGAATTCCGCCCCCTTGGCAAGCCAGTCGGCAAGTTGCCCGGCCTCGATGGCGAGGTCGGCCGCGCGCACGGGAACCCCCTTGATGAATCTCGCCTCCGCGACAGTTCGATAGCCAACATCCCAGTCGCTTCCGCCAGCGTAGTGCAGCGCGATCTTCGAACTCCATTCATGCCAGATCGCGGTGCCGCCAAAGTAAGCGCTCGATGCGAGCACAACCACCGCGATGGTCGAGGCGCTCGCCAGGAGCAACTCCAGGAGCTGACGGTTGATGCGCCGGCGGGACACGAGATCGCCGACCAGGAGAACCATTGGGCCAACCAGTAGAAATGCGGGGAACACGCGCGACAGAACCGCCCAGCCGAGCAAGACGCCCGCGAGTTTGTAGCGCCCCTTCTTCACGAAACACACCGCCAGGACCGAGCACATGGCGAAATCTGTACGCAGCAGGCCCCCTTTGAGGTGCCCCCAGGAGAATAAGTAGTGCGTGCCGACGAAGACTACCAGCAGGAGCGCGGCGCGTACCCCGAACGCCCAACCTACGGCGACGGCGGCGGCCAGGAGCAGCAACGGGTCTAGCAACAGCATGAGCCAGCGCCCGAGGGGTTCGCGCACGGAAAGGTGCCGCGTAAACAGACCGCCCACCACGAACGACCAGGCCGGCGTGCCGTTGTAGCCATGATCCGCGAGCACAATACTCCAGCGATTTTCCGGTAGCTGCGACTTGAACCATTCGATGTCCGCGACGAACTCGCGCCAGCGCGCCTCGCGGAAGCGCCCCCGGTAGCGCCCGGCTTCGGCCGCGAAAGAGCGCACGTCGCGAAGTTGAGCCGTCGCCAGGTCGCGAATCTCGCCACCGTGGTAGCGCAGACCGGTTTCCTCGTCGGCGGCAAGGGTTGCGCCATACAAGTTGGTGTAGCCCAGCTCGGGAGCATACTTGGTGCCGACGTAGTAGTGGTAGAAGTCCCATTCGTTCAGATACGTGCCGTAGCGGAAGACGCCGAAATCGACGTAGGTCGCAACCGCGAGAACCGCCGACACGGCGAGAATGCCGACGAGGACGCGGTGGCCGATCCGCCGCGCGGCGGCCGAGAGTCGACGCATGGCCCAGGGACTCTCGATCAGCGCGAAGGCAGCAATCACGAGGATCGCAATCACGACCAGCACGCGCGCCGTGAACCAGCCGTGGGTTGGCGCCCAGGAATCGGGAAGCTCCGCGGGTAGCCAGGAGGCAAAGGGATTCAATCGATCACTCCAGCGCTTGTCCTTTCGACAAGCATCTCCCATCCGGCACTCGGTAGGCCAGCGCTTTTGCGATCACCGACGTCGGTGATCTTAAAAATGAACCTTCCACCTCGGCCGTTCGGATGAGTCCTGACCCCTACCATGGTAGGGGGGAGCCACTTGAATTGACCGCATCGGGCTTCCCGACTCTAGCGGGCGTGCTCATTCCATCGGCCAGAGGCGGCTCCCAGTTTAATGCTTGTAGGGAAAAGAAACTTCGTCCGGGTCTCGAACCGCGCAGAAGGTCCAAGCAAAAGCATGAACCCGGGAGCCAAATCGGTCAAGGCCATGGTAGATGCAATCGTGCATGCAAGCGAGCAGTCGCGTCCAAGAACGCCTAGCCGAGTTGGTCGCTTTCGACACGCGCAATCCCGGCGGCGACGAGCGCGCGCTGGCCGAAAAACTCGCCCGTGACTTGACCGCGCTCGGCGCTCGCACCACCGAGGTGTTTTCGAGCTCAGGCCACCACTCGACCTACGCGCGTTTTGGCAAGGAAGATCCGACGTTGCTCCTCAACGCGCACATCGACACCGTGCCAGTGAACAGCGGGTACAGCGCGGATCCACTCGTTCTTGTCGGACGCGGCGGCCGTCTGCACGGCCTGGGCAGCGCCGACACCAAGGGCGCCATCGCGGCCATCCTCGAAGCCCTGGCCGAAAGAAAAGCGTCGGGATCGGCGCCGGACAGCCTGGCCGTGCTCTTTTCCGGTGACGAAGAACTCGGCGGCGCCTGCGTCCGCGATTTCCTGTCGAGCGAACGCAGCCGCGGTCTTGCCCGCGCCATCGTGTGCGAACCCACCGGCTGCCGCGTGGGCGTTCGACACCGCGGCGTGTACGCGGCACGAATCAGCGCCACCTCGCCGGGTGGTCACTCGTCGCTGGCCGAGACCGTGCCCAATCCTCTCACCGCGCTCGCCCGCGCTGCCGTCGCACTCGACGACTTGGGCGTGCGTTGCCGCGATCTCGGCCCGGAGGGCTTGCGCGGGCTGTGCATGAACATTGCCGCGCTCGACGGCGGCCTGGCCTTCAACATCATTCCCGCGCGCGCCGCCCTCACCTTTTCCATGCGGCCCGCCCCTGGCGTCGACCTCTCCAGTATCATCGAGCAGGCACAGGACACCGTCCGCATTGCCACGGCGCCGTTGACGATGGACTGGCAGACCATCGCGACCAATCCCGCGTTCGAGACGCGCGACCTTGCATCCTTCGCGCCCCTCTTCGGCGACCGCGCGCGCAGCCCGGTAGATCTGTCCTTTGGCACCGAAGCCGGTCAGTTCGTCGAAAAGGGCATCGACGCGGTGGTGCTGGGTCCTGGCCGCGTAGAGCAGGCCCACAAGGCCGACGAATACGTCGACCTCGACGAACTGGAGGAAGCTGTGCGAGTCTTTCTCCAGGTTATCCACTGATGGACCCCGATATCATTCACCGCTTCCTCGAAAGCGTTGGCCAGAAGGCCGACGTCGATCTCTACCTCAAGCTCTTCCGCTCGCAGCGCAAGGAGAGCTTCGCCATCATCGCGGCGGACGCGCAAATCGTGCGTGCCGCCCTCGATCCCTTCCACTTCGATCTGCGCATCCTGGCCGGCCTTGGGCTGTATCCCGTCGTGCTGGTCGGGCTGCTCGACGCGCGCGACGCCGACAAGCAATCGCAGCGCATTTTGGAATGGCTGCTCGAAGACGAGGTGCCGGCCAAGGTCATCGGCTCGGGAACGGATCTGCCGCAAGAAATCCAGACCAGCGTGCGGCAAACCCTCGAAGAGAACACCATCCCCATCGTGTCGCTCGATGCGGCCAAAGAGCTGGCCATCGACGACCGCTTCCGGCTGCTTCGGACCCTGGCCGCCAGCCTCGAATCGCGCAAGGTGATCTTCCTTTCCACAAGCGCAGGCATCGAACGCGAGGGCGCGCCACGCATTTCCCTGGTCAACCTGTCGGCCGACTACGAGCGCCTGCTCACCACCAGCGATCTGCCGCGCCGCCACGCCTCGCTGCTTCGCCACGTGAAGATCCTGCTCGACCAGCTTCCCCAGCGCATGAACGTCGCGGTCGTGAATCCCCTGCACCTTCTGCGCGAGCTCTTCACGGTGAGCGGCGCCGGCACCATGATTCGCAAGGGATCGCGCATCGAAAAACACAGCGGCCTTGGCGCCGTGGATCGCGGCCGATTGACTACACTGCTCGAATCCGCCTTCGACCGCGCGCTTGTGCCCGGCGCTATGGAGGATGGTGGCATGGTGGTCGCGCAGGCCGAACACGTGTACCTGGAAGAAAACTATCTCGGCGCCGCTCTCCTCGGCAGTACGGACATTGCGCCCTATCTCAGTAAGTTCGCGGTGAATCGCCAAGCCCAGGGCGAAGGCATCGGCGGCGAGATCTGGTCCATGCTCACGCGCGACTTCCCGGTGTTCTTCTGGCGCGCGCGCCCGAGCAACCCCATCGTTCCCTTCTACGTCAAGCAGTGCGACGGGCTCGTGCGTTTCCCGGAGTGGCACGTGTTCTGGCGTGGCCTGGCACCGGACAAGATCCAGGCCGCCATCGCCTACGCCCTGGCCTTGCCGCGCGCCTTTGTTACTTGAGGCTAGTGCCGTCCGCCAGAATTTCAACCAGCATTTGGCGGACGATCCATCCCGTCCGGCTGCGTTGCTCCTCGGTTACATACGTCAAGTATGCGCCCTCGTCGCGCCTTGCCGGACGGGCGCCTCGTCCGCCAACTGATGGCCGATCTTCTGGCGGACGGCA
>Ga0182027_10010899_pt1 | contig 12890 bp, 12 predicted proteins | sample 712E1DmetaG_FD_121300 | JGI IMG/M metagenome (GOLD analysis project Ga0182027, IMG submission 121300) | Permafrost microbial communities from Stordalen Mire, Sweden - 712E1D metaG (Illumina Assembly) | ecosystem: Environmental > Terrestrial > Soil > Wetlands > Permafrost | place: Sweden...
ATCCAGCACACCCGGATCAATTTGCAATCCACTTGCATCTACATCAGGGATGACGCGATAGACACGATAAGGCGCAAGGAAACCATCGTCAATCCCTTGCCGCAGGCTGTACGTGTAAATGGGATCGCCAAAATATTCATAGGTGTCCACATTATCTGTGCGTTTTGGCGTGGCAGTCATTCCAATCTGTGTCGCAGAATCAAAGTATTCCAAAATCTTGCGCCAACTGCCATATTCATTGGCTGCGCCGCGATGACATTCATCTACAATAATCAAGTCAAAGAAATCTTTGGGATATTTCTCATAAAGGTTATCGTCAGTAACAGGGTTTGCCAAAGCCTGATATAAAGCAAAATATACTTTGCGGCTCTTGACAGCCCTGCCCTGAATCTTTTGCAGGGCTTGTCCCATCGGCGAGAAAGTGCGGTCTTTGGCTTGATCAATCAATACGTTACGGTCGGCCAGATACAAGATACGCTTCTTGCGCTTTGATTTCCACAATCGCCACACGATTTGAAATGCAACAAAGGTTTTCCCTGTGCCGGTTGCCATCGTAAGCAGAATTCGTTTTTGTCCTGCAAGCACAGCATTGACTGCTTTGTTGATCGCAACTTGCTGATAATAACGCGGGGTCTTTCCGCCTGCTTCTTCCCAATAAGCAGCGAGTGAGTCCACTTCATCTTTTTTGTCCTCAAATTTGAACGTGCCCTTGAGTCGTCCCCATAATTCATCGGGCGAAGGGAAGGTGTCAAGGTTGCGTTCGATCCCCGTGATGAAATCGTGCTCAACAATTCCTTTACCGTTGCTGGAATACGCAAACTTGACGTTCAGCATCTCCGCGTACTGCAAAGCTTGCTGCAATCCATCTCCCGCGCTTTTATACTCCGCTTTGGCTTCAACCACTGCAATGGGGATATTCTGTCGGATGAACAACACGTAATCGGGCCGCAAGCCTTCCTTGCGCGTGTGCCCGTCACCAATCGGCACGATGCGTCCCGGCGTCAAGACCAACTGCTCGGTGATGTACTCATCTTCCCATCCAGCAGACTTGAGTTTTGGTAAAACGTAGGTGCGGCAAGTATCAGCTTCGTTCATGGCCCTGCTTTACAAAGTCAAGCATACAGCCAAACCCGTCCGAGCGCAAGGCCGCCCTACCCCTTCCCTCCCCATTTTCCAAATGGAAAATGGGGAGGGTGTCACAAAGTGACAGGTGGGGCTTTTTACTTCGTCATCTGTGCAATATGCTCGGGCAAGTCCTGTGCCGAAACCATCAGCTTGGGCGTTCCGCTGGCGGCCTTCGTGGTGGTGTAGGTCCACCATAAGTTATCCGTTTGCACAGCCGCGCCCTGCTCCAGCACCGTGCCGGTCTCATCGGTGATGACCACCGTCACCTGCTTCACCTGCACGTCGTCCACGGCTTCGATGCGGATAATCTGCCCGACCTGCCCGTTCCAGCCGCTTAAGTCTAGCTCCTTGATCTCGGGCTCGTGGAACCAGTCGGCAACTGCCACGTTATACGGGGTCAGCGGCGTTCCTTCCGCTTTTGAGGCATAGATATCCTGTCCCTTCGCACCCTTGCCGTAAGCCGCCGCCTCCCTGAACGCCTCCTGGTGCGCCACCTGTGCCTCGGTGAACTGACGGTTCTCGTCGAACTCTGGCATGTTGCCGACAATCGTACGCCCAGTCTTATCCTTGCGGATCACAAACTGCTCGCCGACTGCGCCGCTGAGGCCTCTGACCAGCATGTTGTTGCGAGGAGCCGCTGGTGGTCGAGTAGCCGCATAGCGGCGTAACGCCCTGCACCCCCTGCCCTTGTGCTTTTCACGGGTTCAGGGTCGAGACCAAGCGGCGACGAAGCAATCTCCTCGCTGGAGAACATTCCTCCTCCGATTCCAGCCCTTATCCCCGGCTTGCGGATAGCATTGCACCGCATCCCTCTTGACCTCCGGCTGGCGGATTCCGCTCCTCGACGCTTTCACGAGGCGGTCGTCTTATAACCATCCTATAACCATCCTATATCCATCCTATAACAATCCTATATCACGCTATATCCTCCTTTCTGCCCTGCGGCCTTTGTGCGCGGCTGGATGCACCCCATACTCCCACCTACAAATCTATTGAATTGTCATTCTCTGAAAAGATTGGCTCGCTTGGAACCCCTCGGCCTGATCCCCGAAGGTACGCTTACAATATAGGAAAATTCCCGCTCGAATTCAAATTATAAAGTATCAATTCTTCCAAATATTTGTGACATCTTTCCAGCCAGTAACGTGGTTCTCTAGCTTTCCACCGGCTCCCTGAAATCATAAATTCCATCTTTGACCGCCCACTTGCGCTTGCAGTCCGGGCATTCGAGATATCCTGTCTTATCTTCCAGCGGCGCATGACCACACTCAGGGCACTTGAAGATGGGTAATGGATCATGGAGAATGGATGGTGGTACATTCACTGTTGATATTTGACCTTTGATCTCTGACCTAACGAAGACGGATGGCGTCAACTGGAATAATGCCCCCGTCCATTGAACCATAGAATCACAGAACACCAACGCGGATATTGGTGCGATCCGCTTCAACAAGCCGATGCGGAAGTGCGAGACCGTCAACGTCTTTTCGATGTGAAAGCCCAACTCATTCAGCCACTTGTTTATCGCCTTCGGGTGGAAATCGAAATTGAGCTTCGCGAACTCCACCGGCTCCCGCGTGAATGGACTCCACGCCTGCCGCCTGAGCCAGTAACGTACGATTGCCTTGAGATTGAGCTTATTGGCAAATTCCAAAATGAAGATGGCGTCCGGCGCCAACACATTCCGAACCTGCTTCAACGCTTTTGGCGCGTCCGCCATGTGGTGCAGGGTGCGGATCATCGTGGCCGCGTCGAACAGCCCATCCACAAACGGCAGGCGATACGCATCCGCCGCAACATAAATATATTTGTCGGATATGCCGAGCCGCTGTTGTGCCTGTACCAATTGCGTGCGCGAATAATCGAGCAGGACGATCCGCTCGAAGCCAAGATAACGCCGTGTGTTGCGTCCCGCGCCCGCTCCCAGTTCGAGCATGAGGCGTCCGCCCTTGGGGAGCAAGCGTTTCAGCGCAATCGCTTCGACGCGGTCTTCATATTCTCTTCCCCCTTGATCCCAGAACGAAGATTGATAATCCGAACCCTCGTAATCACAAACCGGAGGATGGGTCATTTGTTAATGTAGGGGCACAGCGTCGCTGTGCCCCTACGCGTGTCAATCTATTTTCCGTTCGTCCCGCGCCCCATGCCGCGATAGATAAAGCCCATCGCTTTCATGCGCTCGGGATCATAAATATTGCGTCCGTCAACGACGACCGGCTTCTTGAGCAAAGATTTCAATTGGTCGAGATCGAGCTGCTTGAATTCATTCCATTCGGTGACGATAATCACGCCGTCACAGCCTTTTGCCATCTCATACGGATCGTTGAACATTTCGATATCCGGCAGAAGCGGACGCGCCACTTCCATCGCCACCGGGTCATAAGCTCTGACCTTTGCGCCGGCCTCCGTTAAATGTTTGACGATATCAATGGACGGCGCTTCGCGCATGTCATCCGTGTTGGGCTTGAATGCCAGACCGAACAGACCAATCGTTTTGCCCTTCAGCCCGCCGACCATTTTGCCGATGTGTTTGACCACGTCCGAACGGCGGTCGTAATTGACATTCATCACCGCGTTGAGAATGCGCGGCTCGAGTCCTTTTTCCTTGGCCATGAATGCCAGCGCTTTGACGTCCTTCGGGAAGCATGAACCGCCCCAGCCCAATCCGGCGTCAAGGAAGTGATGACCGATGCGCGCATCGTAACCCATGCCCGCCGCAACTTCCTTAACGTCCGCGCCGGCCAGTTCGCACAGGTCGGCCAGTTCATTCATGAAGGAAATCTTCGTTGCCAGGAAAGCATTCGAGGCGTACTTGATCATTTCCGCGGTGCGAAGGTCTGTGATGACAATCGGTGCGCGCAATGGCAAATGCAAATGCGCCACTTTCTCTGCCGCGTCGTGATGCATGGAACCAATCACGGTACGATGCGGGTTCATAAAATCGCCAATCGCTGAACCTTCGCGCAGGAATTCGGGACACGATACCACCCAAAACGGGATCGGCTTGGGCTGGGCTTTGGTCACGATATCGGCCACCCAGTCTCCGGTGCCGATGGGAACCGTGGATTTATTGATGATGATCAGCGGTGCGGACATGTTGGCTGCGATGGATTTGGCTGCGGCTTCCACATATTTCAAATCCGCTTCGCCGCTATCGGCGCTGGGCGTTCCCACCGCGATGAAGGCATATTCCGCATCCTTCACCGCTTCCGCATACGAAGTGGTGAACGAAAGCCGTCCCGCTTTCACATTTCGCTTGACCAGTTCATCGAGGCCTGGTTCGTAGATGGGCATGATACCTTTTCTAAGATTCTCGATGCGCTTCTCGTTCACATCCAATGCCACGACCTTGTTCCCCAGGTCTGCAAAGCAGGCTCCTGTTACTACGCCGACGTATCCCACGCCGATAACACAAATTTGTTTCATTCTATTCCTCTTCATTCAAAAAATTAAACATCAGGCTCTATCGCCTTGCGGCTTTATCTTTGGCCTGTGCTTTGACTTTGTATCTGCTTTGGCAATTAGATTTGCAACCGTCTCAACGAACAACGCAATATTCATGGGCTTCGAGAGGTAACCGTCACATCCAGCCTGCAGGGCGCGTTTGCGGTCGCCCGGCAAAATATGGGCGGTCAGTGCGACGATGGGAATATGTTTCGTCTCAGGGTCCGACTTGAGACTCTTGGTAGCGGTCCAGCCGTCTGTTTCCGGCATGGAGAGGTCCATCAGGATCAAGTCGGGCTTTTCCGCATTCGCCATTAAAATTCCTTCACCGCCATTGTGTGCCCAGCGCGTCTCATAGCCTGCCCGCCCCAGTAAAAAACGCACCAGCTCATAATTATCAACATTATCTTCCACAATCAGCACACGGGACATCTTTATGCTCGCTTCGAACTGCCCAATGATACTACGGCTTACTGACATGGGCAACTTCTGGTATATTGACCCCATGCGAATTCTCTTTGTAGCCGACGGACGCTCACCCATCGCCCAAAATTGGATCAGACATTTTGTTGAACGCGGGGATGAAGTTTATCTTGCTTCCACGTTCAATTGTTCGGTGGATTTTCCGCTCAAAGGATTGGAGATCACGCCGGTTGCTTTTAGCGGGACGAAGAAATCATCCACAGCTTCGAGTATCGCTTCATCCCGAGCCATCGGCTTGCGCGCCGCTATTCGACATTATCTTGGTCCTATCACGATTTCGCGCGCATCGAAAAGATTGCGCGGATTTATCGAACGCGTGAAGCCTGATCTAGTCCACGCCATGAGAATTCCCTACGAAGGCATGCTCGCCGCGGATGCGTACACTGGAATCCCATTGCTGGTCTCGGTCTGGGGCAATGACTTCACGTTACACGCTAAATCCACTTCGCTGATGGATCATTACACGCGCTGGACAATGAACATTGCCGATGCGCTTCACGCTGATTGTTATCGTGATATTCGTTTGGCAAAACAATGGGGATTTGAACCATCAAAACCAACGTTGGTTATACCGGGCAACGGCGGCATCCGCATGGATATTTTTTATCCGCCGACAAAGCCGGTGGAAGAACCGATCATCTTCAACCCACGCGGCTTCCGCGCCTATGTCCGCAATGACGTTTTCTTTCAGGCAATTCCATTGGTGTTGAAAAAATATCCCAACGCAAAATTTATCTGTGCTTCGATGGCAAATGAATCACAGGCTCTTCAATGGATTGATAAACTTGGCATTCACGAATCAGTTGAATTACTTCCCGCGCTTCCTCATTATCAAATGGCGGATGTCTTTCGCCGCGCACAAATCATCGTTTCACTCAGCATCCACGATGGCATACCGAATTCCCTGCTCGAAGGCATGGCTTGCGGATGTTTTCCCATTGCTGGAAATCTGGATTCGATTCGCGAATGGATCACCAACGGCAAGAACGGCATTCTCACAGATGCAACGGATCCGCAAAAACTTGCAGACGCCATCCTTGAAGGTTTGGAAAATAAAGCCCTGCGGGAGCAAGCCGCAGGGTTGAATCAAAAAATGATCACCGAGCGCGCGGAATATACGCGTTGCATGAATCAAGCGAAAAAGTTTTATTCAAGATTGATAAGCTAATGTGATTTGTCCAACCTACTACGAATCCGCACGCGGTGCGCGCATGGATTCCAATTGTTCCGTCAGTTCGATGCGGCGCGATTCTGCCGCGCGGCGCACCTCGTTGACAAAGCCCTCGCCGCGAACGCGGATCTCATTGCGGAATTTATCGCCCGTTTCCGGCGCAAGCAGAAGCGCTACGGTGCCACCGACCAAAGCGCCCACCACGATCCCGATCATAAATCCAAACATCCGACGCATAGCATTCTCCTTTAATTTCACCACAGAGACACGGAAAACACAAAGTTTTTAATGGTGAACACAGAGAAGTCTTTGTGCCTTTGTGGTGAAGATTCTTCTAACAAAATTATTATAGGCGAAAATCCACTTTTGTGGAATAATCAAGTTTGCCGCGCGTATCTGCTTCGCGATGAACGCGACGGCGTAAATTCAATCCCAAGCTGTGAACGGCGCGGCAAACGGGGAAACTGCGCACAAACGGCTCCTACCTTTACTCGGAGGATACCATGTCAACGATTGCACCTGTTTTAACGACCACAACTTTTAATACAAACGCGTCCCAACGCAAAAAGGCGACGATCACAATTTTTCGCCAGAAGAAGGAACGCGGCGAACCGATCACCATGCTGACCGCCTACGACTATCCCACCGCGCTGGCTGAAGATCAAGCCGGGATCGATTCGATCCTCGTCGGCGATTCGCTGGGAATGGTTGTGCTAGGTTATCAAAATACATTGCCGGTCACGATGGACGATATGCTTCATCATTGCAAAGCCGTGGCGCGCGGCGCCAAGTTCGCATTACTGATCGGCGACATGCCGTTCATGTCGTATCAGGCCTCGACCGAGGAAGCGGTTCGCAATGCCGGACGATTCTTGCAGGAAGCCGGAATGGACGCGATCAAACTCGAAGGCGGACGCGAACGCCTCGAGGCAGTCCGTGCCATTGTCGCCGCGGGGATTCCCGTGATGGGACATCTCGGTCTCACGCCGCAATCGGTTAATCAACTTGGCGGATTCCGCCCACAGGGAAAAACCGCCGCCGCCGCGAAGAGATTGCTTGAAGATGCGTTGCTTCTCGAAGAAGCCGGATGCTTCAGCATCGTGCTTGAATCCGTTCCTGCAAAACTTGCCGAATTGATTTCAAATAAGCTTTCCATTCCAACCATCGGCATTGGCGCGGGCGTTGGGTGTGACGGACAGGTTTTGGTCGCTCACGATATTCTTGGACTCTTTGATCGCTTCACGCCGAAGTTTGTTAAGCAATATGCAGACCTTCATAATGAAATGCAACGTGCTTTCGGAGAATATATCGAAGATGTTCAAATGAAACATTTTCCTGCAAATGAACATTCGGTCGAGATGGATGACAAAGAATGGCAAGCCTTGCAAAAAGAAATTGAATAACTGTGGATATATTGATCGTTGGCACGGGCGCGCTGGCAACTTTGTTCGCGGCGCGCCTGACCTCCAGCGGATACCGCGTCACAATACTTGGCACCTGGCCCGAGGGTTTAAACGCGTTACGTCTAAACGGTGCGCGGCTCATGGATGCAAATGGAGATGAACAAAGATTTTCCGTCCGCGTCACCGATAACCCAAAAGAGTGCCGCGGCATAAAACATGCAATTGTCCTGGTCAAATCGTGGCAGACGGAGCGCGCCGCGCATCAATTGAAAGAATGTTTAGCGGACGATGGATTGGCGATCACGTTGCAAAACGGATTGGGTAACCGGGAAATACTTGTTAATGAATTAGGCGAGTCGCGCGTGGCGCTTGGGACAATCACCATCGGAGCAACGTTGCTTGAACCAGGTCTGGTGAAAGTCGGAGGCGAAGGAAAAATATCCATCGAAGCGCATCCCGCTATCGGTGCGATTAAAGAAGCGCTGAAGTCCGCTGATTTTAAAGTGGAGATTGTTGATGATGCGCGTTCAATGGTATGGAGCAAATTAATCGTCAACGCGGCAATCAATCCATTGACCGCGTTATTGAAAGTCCCGAACGGTGAATTGCTCGAGCGTCCTACCGCGCGCGGATTGATGCGCGCCTTGGCCGAGGAAGCTGCATCGGTTGCATCCGCCGAAAAAATTATATTGTCATTCCGCGATCCTGCCGCTGCTGTGGAAGAGGTCGCGCGAAAAACGGCGGCGAATCATTCGTCCATGTTGCAAGATATTCTTCGCGGCGCGCCGACTGAGATCGACGCGATCAGCGGCGCAATTACGCGTATAGGACAGCGGCATTATATTCCTACGCCGATCAATTACGCCTGCTGGCAATTGGTGCTGGCTTTAGCGCCCAGAGGGTGATATTTTTCTTCATAATTAATTTGAATTTAAGGGTATCTCGACTGCTGCTTGCATGGTAAGATCAGTAGAATTTCAGTTGGAGGTATCCGTGCGCAGGTGGTTAGCTGTCCTGATCTTCTTCGGAATATTGATTTTTCCCTTCCCTGCCCAAGCGGCCGGGAATGCAATAAAAATATCCAGCCTTCAAGTAGAGCTGTGGCCTGAATTCGATAAGCCCAGCATGCTGGTCATCAACTACATTACGTTATCCGCGGATACGCCTCTGCCTGCCACGCTGGTCTTCCATTTGCCCGCAACAGCCGGACAACCCAGCGCACTCGCGGTCGGAAAAACACCCGATACTGTTTCCAGCCAAGGGATTAATTATTCGGTCCAACAGGAAGGCGATGTCCAGAACCTGACCATCAAGGCCAAAGGTCCGGCAATCCAGATTGAATATTACGACCCGATTCAAAAAGACGGTAGGGCGCGTAAATATTTCTACCAATGGATCACAGACTATAATGTCGACGCTTTCAAGCTGACTGTCCAGCAACCCATCGGGGCAAAGAATCTTCAAATTACGCCGCCTCTAACTTCCTCCGAGACTCGAGACGATAACATGAAATATTACAGCGGCGATTTCGGCGCGCTGACTGCTGGAACTTCTTTTTCGCTTACGCTGAGTTATGAAAAGGCAAGCGATGCCTTGAGCATTTCCTCTCTACAGGTTCAGCCTTCACAGCCGCTGGGTCCCAGCACTGCGGGCCGCGTCATGTTAAGCAATTACGTCCCTTATGTGATTATCGGCTTTGGCCTGCTTTTGATTCTTGGAGGCGTGGTTTATTTCTGGCAGACAGGACGCGGCAGGAATAAATCCCGCAAGAAACATCACTCGAGTGATGATTCGGAAAGTAATAGCGAAGTCTATTGTCATCAGTGTGGGACGCGTGCGCAGAAAGGCGACCGCTTTTGCCGCGTGTGCGGCACTAAGCTCAGACGTGAAGCCTGAATCTTCCTTCAGAAGAACCTTTTCAGGGCGATAAAACGGGGCGAATTGAAAGATCATTGGTCAACCTTTTTTCAGCATCTATTAATCTCTACATGTAGAATGAGACTGGTTTAAAGTCTTCTCTTTTTTATTGGAGGCAGTTCATGGGACGAACAAAATTTATCGTTGGCGGTGTGCTGATCCTCGCGGCGGTCGTCTATTTGATCTTCTCGGCCACGAAGGCCAACGCCAAATATTTTATGACCGTTGACGAATTAAAAGCCAAAAGTACCAGCATGGCTGGTCAGGATGTGCGCGTCTCGGGCGCGGTTGTCGGCGATACCATTCAATATGATGCGAATACGCTTATGCTAACCTTTGACGTTGCCCAGGTTCCGGGCGATCAAAAGGAAGTCGACGCGGAAGGCGGATTGGCCGCGGTTTTACACGCGGCGGTCATTGACCCGAACCGGGCGCGGCTCCAAATCATTTATAACGGTCCCAAACCTGACCTCCTGAAGAATGAAGCGCAGGCCATTATGACCGGTCATCTTGATTCAAGTGGCGTTTTCCACGCCGACGAATTACTGCTCAAATGTCCGACCAAATATCAGGAAGCAGTACCCAATCAGGTCGGTGGTTAATCCGGTGGTGAGGCCTGACAGATTCCAATCCGTCAGGCCTCACCTTCTATGAGGAATTTTTATGGTTGCAGATTTCGGGTATGGAGTTATTGTTATTGCGTTTGTGGTTGCACTTTACAGTGTAGGCGCAGCGATTTATGGTGAGAGAACAAAATCCGCCAATTGGGTTGAGTCGGCGCGCCGTGCCATGTTATTGCTGTGGCCGCTTATCTCTCTTTCTGCCCTATCGCTGATTTATCTGCTGGTCACGAATCATTTCGAAGTTTCATTCGTTTATGAGGTGACCAGCCGCGAGATGCCGACTTATCTCAAGGTGACTGCCTGGTGGGGAGGACAAGCCGGCTCGCTTGTTTTCTGGTCATGGTTGATGGCCGCGTTCGCATCGCTCGTCACCCTTCGCAAATGGGATCGTGACCGCGAATTCCTGCCGTGGGTGATTGTCGTTACGTCCATTACCACAGCATTCTTCCTCAGCCTGGTTGTCTTTTACGAGAATCCGTTTGCCGAATTTTGGCAGGGACCAGATGGAAAATTGATCACGGATGCAGGTGGGAATGCCATTAAAAGCATATTCGCTCCGATGCTTAACGCAACTCTTGCCACTCCAACGGATGGAAACGGTTTGAATCCGTTATTGCGCCATCCGGGCATGATCATTCATCCGCCAATGTTATATCTTGGTTTTGTTTCATTCGTGATTCCATTTGCGTTTGCCATCGCGGCATTGATCACGGGCCGCACGGATGATCGCTGGATCCGCATCACGCGCCGCTGGACGTTAATCGCCTGGCTCTTCCTCTCCTGCGGCTTGGTGCTTGGCAGCCGCTGGGCATATGATGTGCTGGGTTGGGGCGGCTTCTGGGGTTGGGACCCGGTTGAGATCGCGGCCTTGATGCCGTGGTTGACCGGCACAGCCTTTTTACACTCCGTGATGATTCAAGAGAAACGCGGCCTGCTCAAACAATGGAATATGCTTCTGATCATCCTGACCTATTCATTGGTGATCTTCGGAACCTTCCTGACCCGAACCGGCGTGCTTTCTTCGGTCCACGCTTTCGCCCAAAGCGCCATCGGCCCAGCTTTCTTCGCATTCATTGGCGTGACATTCGTGGTATCGGTTGCATTGTTAATTTATCGCTGGCCCGACTTGCGCGGCGAAACAGAGATGAAGTCTATGCTTTCGCGCGAGGCGCTTTTCCTGCTCAATAACCTTTTATTCATAAGCATATTGGTCGTGTGTTTCTGGGGCGTGGTCTTCCCGTTGGTTTCACAATTGTTTACCGGTCAGACAGTGACGGTGGGACCGCCGTTCTATCAAGCCGCGACCGCGCCGCTCTTTGCTGTGCTGATGTTGTTAATGGGCGTCGCGCCGCTCTCGGCATGGGGACATTCCAGCCTCAAAACTCTGGGGCGCGCTATCTGGAAATCGGCAGTTGCTGCATTGATCATTACTGTAATCTTGTTCTTCACTTATACAAATAATCCCATTGCGTTGGTAGGATTCTTCCTCGTCGCATTGGTTTTATTGGTGACCCTACAGGAATTTGGACGCGCCACGTTTGCCCGCGTGAGGGCGCAGAACGAGAATATTTTCGTCGCCTTTTGGCGTCTCGTGGGACGCGACCGCAGACGCTATGGTGGTTATGTGATTCATATCAGCATGATGCTGATGGCGGTGGGCATTCTCGGCATCAATCTGTTTCAGGTGCAAACCCAGGGAACAGTTTCGACAAATAACTCTTTATCGTTGAGCGGTTATACCGTCAAATATGATTCGGTTGCCCAATTCCCCGGCCCGGATGGACAGCAGGTAACGCGCGCCATCGTCAGCGTTTATCAAGGCAAAAATTATCTGGGCGATTTATATCCGCGCATTGATTATTATCCGACCGAACAACAGAACATGACCATTCCCGGTCAGCGCTCAACGTTGAAGGATGATCTCTACATTATTCTTGTGGATTGGCAGCCCGCCGCAGCCAACGGTGCGACCTTCAAAATCTTCGTCAATCCGTTGGTAAACTGGTTATGGATCGGCGCGATCATTTTCTTGTTCGGTATTATCATTGCGGCATGGCCCGACCGCGAGGTTGAACGAATCCCGGCGCAAATGCGCAGCATTCATCAAGCTGACAAACAAACTGACAGCAGGCAAGCCAGCGCGGCGGATTGATATTCAAAACCATCATGAAAAAACTATTTTGGCTTTCAATTCTTGCGCTTATCATTGCCAGCTTGTTTACAAGTATTGTTCTCGCACAACAACCCGTGCCAACGCCATCAGACGATGAGGTGAATCACATCGCTCATCAGCTGTATTGTCCGGTTTGCGCAAACACGCCGCTGGATGTATGTCCCACCGATGCCTGCCGCCAGTGGCGCGACCTGATTCGCCAGCAACTTGCTCAAGGCTGGACGGAAGATCAGATCAAACAATATTTTGTCCAGCAATATGGCGTGCGCGTGCTGGCGGAACCGCCTCAAACTGGATTCAATTGGCTGATCTACATCCTGCCGCCCGTTATCATTTTAGCTGGCGCGTTCGTCCTCTTCCGTGCGCTGAGGATGTGGACCAAGCCTGTGCCGGTCTCAGCCGCTCCCGGGTCGAATCAAGATGCGTTGAAGGATGAATATGTCGCGCGCCTGGAAGAAGAGTTAAAGAAAAGATATTAACCTCCAAGCCGCCGTCCCCGGCGGTATGTGCCGAGATGGAAAATAACTAAAGGTTCATCTCTAATATACAGA
>Ga0182027_10010901_pt1 | contig 12889 bp, 14 predicted proteins | sample 712E1DmetaG_FD_121300 | JGI IMG/M metagenome (GOLD analysis project Ga0182027, IMG submission 121300) | Permafrost microbial communities from Stordalen Mire, Sweden - 712E1D metaG (Illumina Assembly) | ecosystem: Environmental > Terrestrial > Soil > Wetlands > Permafrost | place: Sweden...
CCATTGCGCAATATTCCTAGTTGCTGCCATCCGTAGATGTACTGCCCGTATCTCAGTGCAGTTGTGGCTGATCGACCTCTCAGTCCAGCTACCCGTCATCGCCTTGGTGGGCTTTTATCCCGCCAACAAGCTGATAGGACGCAGGCTCATCCCTTGGCGCGAAGTTAATCGCTTTACAATAAATTGATTATGGACTATTACCCCAGCTTTCGCTGAGCTATGGTCCTCCTAGGGGTAGATTCCTACGCGTTACTCACCCGTCTGCCATTTGAGTCTTGCGACTCCCATTCGACTTGCATGCCTAAGGCACGCCGCCAGCATTCATCCTGAACCAGGATCAAATTCTCAAAAAAAATTGATGTTAGATTTTCTTTTAGGAATTAATCTAACAAAAAATTCCTACCACTTTCTGATTACCAAGCTACTAAACTTGGTCAACAAAAAAGTTTATCCTTTTCATTTTGTGCTGTACTTGTAAGTTGTTAAAGAGCGAACTTTAAGAACCCCTGAAGACCAAAAATCCCGCCAAAGACGGGTATAATCCCAAACTTATGGCGAAAGGTCTTACATATCTTTTACCATTATAGATTATATTTTAGCTTTGTCAACAAGGAGAAAAAGAGGAAAGATTATTTTAAATTGGGGTTTGGTAAAGAGGTTACGCTGTTAATAACGAATTCAATTTCTGGGATAGGATTTACATGGCTTCCAACAAGCCTTCCCATACTATCACTTGCACCATGAAAGTCTTGAAAACATGATGTGTTAGTAAGCTTTACATCAACCTCCGCATTACCATAAGGGGCTACCGTTGGAACATCATTCGTGTAACAATCAATAATGTCGGGAGAACCAAAATCGCGAGTGGGACCTCGTAAAATCACTTCATTTTTTGAAGTATTTATTGCGGTTTGTTCCGCAGTAGAATATCCTCCCGCGCACCCACTCACAAAAGCGGCTGCTAAACCAAATCCACCCACCACTCTTACGAATTTTGATACTTTCCTGCCAAATTGTGGTATCTCGCCTTTCATAAAAAATCGTTTAAATATTATATGTCAAATTATTTATTTTGTCAACTATGGGATACCCAAACTCCATTAATCCTTAGCTTTGTCAAGAAGTATTAAGCTGCTTTTCCGATCCTGACGAAGTGAATATTTTTTGCCCAGCGCGCGTAAGAATCTCTCCACGGGACATGGTAATGCCCGGCCCTTTTGATGACTGCGAATTTCTTTCTTCCTTCCGAACGCCAAAGGCCTTTCGAAAGACCCTTTCTTTCCGGGCCTAACCCTAACGACTCCTGAAGCACCTGAAAAATTCTGGTGTTGGTTGGGTCAAAGAGCGGCGAACGATAGAAACCAGGCTCTTCCCGATCTGGCGCAGTCCCCAAAGCCAAATGCTTAAACTCCGCTCCGACTACTTTTTGTATTCTTGCCAGTTCTTCAGGGGTATAGTCTGGAACATCTCCACCAAAATTATCTAAAAATTTATTCTCTTCTGTATCGTATTCGGGCGAAAGAAATTCTTCCTTAAAACCCTTACGCCTTATTGTATCTTCAATTGGTAATCCAACAAAATTCAATACCTTTAAGAAAGACCACGGAGTTTTTCTGTGCGCTCCTGCCGGCTCGTCATACAAACCTTGAACATGTTGATAGAGAAACATTCTGTATTCTTCTATTTGATCTTCACCGTAATCTTTTCCCTCCTCACGCATTTTATTTGAGTGTTTCTCCATTAACCTTTGGATTAAATGATGATAGGTCCTTTCACCAGTCACCGCACCTCTTGAAAACCCCTGAATGACAATTCTAGTATTCTCATCCATTTCTCCCACCACTTTTTCGATATATTCGGCGTAAAGTTTTCCGTAAGCATTAAAGCCATCGTCAATAGCTTCTCCCTCAAATTTTTCGCCAACGCGCCCCTTAAAGCCAACTGGAGAACCCAATGGCATAACCCGTATTGTTGTTTTCGACTGTCCCCCATCGGATTCCGCCCGTTGCACCTCCGCGCCCTTTTTGGGTAATTCACGAAAAACTCTGTCGGTCGCTGCATCGAGCATTGCAAACGGACCACCAGCTTTAAGACCGGTATGAAAATGCGGTTCAAGAAAATAAAAAATCCGCTTTTCCGAAACTTCAGCAGATTGACTTGGTTTGGCACTAGGCATTTCTTCTCCTTGAGCGTCCCTAACCATTTTTTCCGTCGGACTAACGCAAAAAGTGGAAAAACTTGTGCCCGGATATTCTTGTGAATTTACGACTATGAAACTATCGACTGCCTGACGGTTTATGTCTGCAAGAACTCGTTTGAATGCTTCAAAATCCCCTGGAGGAAACGCGCTTTTAGCATCATTTTCCACTGTTTTAATAAATGGGTGTTCAAGTGAGGAATTTGGCTGGCCTTCTGGCTTCCCTGGATTCGCTTCCGTCATAATCCGATTCTACCACTCTGTGATTAGTGATTCAATTTCTAGCTTTGTCAAGGAGAAAAAAGAGAAATTAAGCGTTAATCGGTGGCGGCGTCTGCGAGGTCCCCTAGGAAATCAGGATCTTGCTCTGTTACGCCTTGCCTAAAAGCGTCACTATCTCTGGCTTCGTCAATTTCGTCTCTTCGATCCTCTGCCGAAACTTCCCCCAGCGATGGTTCTTCCGCAGCTATTAAGTCTTCCGGCATTTCTGCCGCAGGAATGAATCTCAACTCTTCATTGATATCATATCCCGCTGGAGCATGCTGATCTAGTCTACCTGGAGCGCTTTCAACCATAAGGCCGGGAAGAGCGTCAACAACAGGAGCAATTTCCGAATCTATACCATGATCATTCCAAAGCTCCTCAATTTCCAGTCTCTTTGTCAATCCCGCAGACACTGGAGGTTCTCTTGTTAATTGCGCGCCGAATGGGACTTGCCGGTTTGGTCTAAACTCTCTGGCTTCTGTCATATAATGGTTCGTTTATATCACTGGGGAATTTATTTGGTTGTCAAACTTTTTCCAGAAGCAGCATGGTCCAGGCGAAGGGAAATCTTTTGGCCAAGATTTGAACTTTTGTGCCGGCATTTTTTTTAACAAACTTCGGAAAGCCAACCATCGTCCAGTGATTGATATGCTCAATATCATTACCAAATCGTGACCAATTCTTACCACGGATAAGCTGCGCCAACATAAAGAAAGGCTCATTCGGCACTGAAATTACCAAATACCTCTTGGAAACTCTGACTAATTCTCTTAACCCATCTTGCGGCCGGTCTAAGTGCTCCAAAACCTCAGTGCATAAAACCAAATCAAACGAGTTGTCTTTGTAAGGAAGCTGATAAATACTGCCCTGAACTATTTTGATATCGGGATAGGTTTTTTTACCCAGGGCAATCGCGTCTTTTGAAGACTCCAAACCTTCCAATTGTTTGCCAATTCCCTGCTCTTTTAAACGGTTGAGCGTAAAACCTTCACCGCAGCCGACATCCAAAATAGAATCGACTTTTTTGGCTGCGGTGAGGCTAACCAGATGTCTAAAGAAATTCCATAGAAGCAGCCTTTGAATCGGATTTTTGTGAGTGTGCTTTTTGTAATTATCGGTCTGCTTCATTTATAGATTTCTGACTGCGTGATAGGAAACTATTCCTAATGATATTATCACATTCAAGCTTTTATTTACTCCCCACATCGGAATTTCTGCAATTTGGTCACAAGCTTTTAAGGTTTTTTTTGAACAGCCTTCAGTTTCGTTACCTACCACAAAGGCAATCGGCAATTTATAATCAATCTCAGTATAAGGAACGCTTTTTTTGTCCTGCTCAATGGCGATAATTTGAATGTTTTTGACTTTTGCTTTTAGGTCTCTAATCGCCTCCGCTGCCGTTTCGCAGTACTCCCACTTAATCCATTCGGTCGTATTAATCGAGGCTTTTTTAATCCTGGTATTTGGCGGTGTTTCCGTTACTCCGCATAAATAAATCTTTTTTACGCCCAACGCATCGGCCAAACGGAAGATTCCGCCGGTGTTATAAGTATCTAAAATACCGTCAAGAATAAAATAAATGTTTCTTCTTTTAATTTTTTTCAGGTCTTCTTTAGATGGATCCGAAGTTCTAAGCTCGGCCGCCTTTAATTTAATCATCTGCCTATTATACTAAAATTTATGGTTAATTAGAAATTTGGGCTTAGAAACTGTATAATACCGCCATGCCTTCAGATTCCGATTCTTTTTCGCGCCTTGCCACAGCATTACTTAAAGCTTTTGAGCCAAGAGCTACCGGGGACACCGGAAACAAAATAATGGTGAACATTTTAGTCTCCAAAGTCGCCTCATATTACGAAAAGTTAAGAACCGCCATGGATTACGGCGGCGAGGAAACAATCCTAAGACGCACTATCGAAAGGATTTTAAAAAGATTGCTTTTTTTGGATGCCGAGCCGAATTCCGTAGCTCAGGATTTGGTCCGGGAACTGATTTGGGCAGGTTATTTTGCCGATGCCACAGTTCCGGAATCAATTGTTGAAGAAGTCGCCTCTTCAATCAAACTCCATCTAAAACTTGGTAAGGAGGTTATTACTAAAAAACTGCTACCAAATGTTGATATTTATGGCTATATTGTGCAGCTCTTGTCCTGCGAGATTGATACGATTCTTCTCCCCAACCATGAAAAAGAAGCGATGTGCAATTTTATGTTTCATGTTTTTAAGGACTCCGTCGAGATTATGGATGACACAAAACAAACAACCGATGTCCAAGTGTTTATTGCGGTTCGGAAAAATTTTGCCCGTGACGATCTTCCCTTTTTAAGATACAAGTTGTTTTCACAGATTTTCGGCCGACTTTCCGAAGAAAACTATGCGCAGGTAGTTAACGGCTTTACCAATGGCTATAAGGAAATCGAATACGAACTACGTTATCCGAAGAAAGACCGGATTTTTAATCACGTCCAAAAGAAAACGGCGCCGTTTTTAATTCTTTATGACCTCCTAATGCAAGAACAAGGCAGAATAAAAATTCTGGCCAGGAATCCCGAACAGTTTAAAGACCGGATTTTTGCAATTTGCGAAAAGAGATATAAAAGTATCGGTAAGAAAATCAGGACCGCCATTATCAGAAGCTTTGTGTTTATCCTTTTTACCAAAGCTTTTGTCGCTCTTTTCGTCGAAGGCACTTTTGAGCGGTTGCTGTATGGTCAAATCCAATGGACATCAATTGGCTTGAATACGATTGTTCCACCGCTTTTAATGATTGTGTCCGGACTATTGATTAAAACACCCAACGCACAAAATTCACAGCAAATTTATTTGGACATCAACAAATTATTATTTACGGAAAATCCCAAAATAATTCCGGTTTTACGGATAAAACTGAAAAAGGACAGCGGTAATGCCTTAAAAGATTCGATTTTTTCGGTGCTGTGGCTACTCAGTATTTGCTTGGTTTTTGGGTTGATTGTTTGGGTATTAACGCTTCTGCATTTTAATCCATTGAGCCAGATCATTTTCCTATTCTTCGTGGCGATAATCTCCTTCCTGGCTTACCGTATTAACCAAACTGCTCACATCTATACAGTTCTTTCCAAAACCAGTTTGTTTGGCCCGATTTTTGACTTTTTCTTCGTGCCGGTTGTCCGTGTCGGCCGCAGATTAACCGAAGGTTTTACACAGATCAATTTTATTTTAATTATTATCGATTTCATAATCGAGGCACCGTTTAAAGGCTTGGTCGGATTTTTTGAACAATGGTTCATGTTCCTTGCTAATAAACGGGAGGAACTGGAATAATTCTTTAAAAAGCTTGACAGGATTTGAGCTTCGTGGATTATAATAAGGATTACATGACAGCAACCGGACACGCCCTAGTCGGAACAGTAATCGCCGCCAAGGTTGGAAACCCGGCTTTAGCCATCCCCATTGCCATTGCTTCCCATTTTCTGTGTGACGCGCTTCCTCATTGGGATACGGGCTACGACCGGGAGAACCACAGTAAAACCAGGTTTGTTAGGGAAACCGTGATTGATGTCGTTTTAGGTTTTGTTTTAGCTTATCTCTTGATTATTTTGTTTTTCCCGACCACTAACGTTTTATACGCTTTCTTGATAATTGTTATGGCTCAGCTTCCCGACTGGCTAACCGCGCCATATCTTTTCTTAGATTGGAATTTTCCTCCGTTTACTTGGATTTACGAATGTCAGAAAAAGTTTGATTCCTCAATCGGCCTTCCCTGGGGATTTGTTAACCAAGTCGTTGTGGTTGCCGCCCTTATCTTTTTGGTCAAGGTTTTCTGATTTCTCCTGCAAAGCTTCTTTGGGCTTTTTGATATCTTCTGTCTTCCAAGCGGCAAAATCACATTTTGGGTAATTCGCGCAGCCATAGAAACGGCGGCCCTTTTTAGTTTTTTTGAATACAATTTTTCCTCCGTCTTTCGGACAAACTAGACCGGTTTCTTGGGAAAAAGGTTTGGTAAATTTACAGGTAGGAAAGTTTTCGCAAGCCATAAATTTCCCAAAACGACCGACTCTGATAATCAAATGTCCTTGGTCCTGCGGACAAATTTCGTCGGTTTTTTCGACTTCTATTTTTACTCTGGCCGCTTCCCCTACCCTATCGAGCGTTTCCGAGAACGGATCATAAAATTCTTTAATTACCGGCGACCATCTTTTGTCACCACTCGCAATTAGGTCCAACTCATCTTCCATTTGGGCGGTAAACGGAATATCGTCAATTGTGGCAAAATTGGTAACCAGAAAATCATTGACTGCAAATCCAACGCTGGTTGGTATAAACTTTCCTTCATTTCTATCGATATATTGTCTGCTTTCAATCGTGGAAATAATGGTAGCGTAAGTCGACGGTCTGCCAATCCCCGCTTCTTCCAAAGTCTTAATGATCGAAGCATCGTTATAACGCGGTGGCGGCATGGTTTCGTGCGCTTCCGACAAGGAGTTAATAAAATCTAAATCTTCCCCTGTTTTAAAATCAGGTAATCTATTATCATTTAGGGCCAAAGGATTAATCTTAAGGAATCCGTCAAACACCAATACCGAACCGTTTGCCTTTAAAGCGTAACTTCCATTCGAAGCATCTACTAATACTACTGTCGATTCCGTAACCGCGTCAGCCATTTGCGTCGCTACTGCTCTTCTCCAGATAATTTCATACAGCTTGGCGTATTGTGCTCCCAATTGTTGGCCGACCGTTGCTACCTGACTACGAACATTAGTTGGTCTGATAGCCTCGTGGGCTTCCTGGGCATTTTTTTGCGTCGCCTTATAGTAACGGGGCTTGGGAGGAAGATATTTTTCGCCGAATTCTTTTTTGACGTAATCGCTCATCTGTTTTCTGGCAGTTTCGGAAATTACCACCGAGTCAGTCCTATGATAAGTAATAAAACCTTCTTCATACAATTTTTGCGCCAACCCCATCGTCCTTTTACCCGAAAGCCCCATCCTTCTGGCCGCGTCCTGCTGTAGCGTTGAGGTAGTATATGGCGGTGGTGGCGTCCTGCGCATTTCTTTCTTAGTAACGTCGGAGACCTTAAACTGCTTGGTTTTTAAGTCGGCTTCGATGTTTTTGGCTTTAGTTCCGGTATCAATGCTGGTTTTGGCAAAATTATATTCCCCGTCATATAAATTAAGTTTTTCGCTGATTTCAATTTTCTCACCGTTGATTTCAATTAGCTCAAACGCTGTTTCGCCCGTGTTTTTGAGAGTAGCGGTGATTGTGTAATACGGCTCTTTTTTGAACTTCTCGATTTCCCTTTCTCTTTCTACGATTAGCCTTAAGGCCACCGATTGAACGCGGCCGGCAGACAAACCACGGCGCACTTTCCGCCATAGAATCGGCGATAACTTATAACCGACTAATCTATCCAAAACTCTTCGGGCAGTTTGCGCATCAACCAAATTTTCGTCAATTTCACGCGGCGCTTTTAGAGCTTCCTCAATCGCCTCCTTGGTAATCTCGTGAAAGGCAATCCTCTGGAAGACTTGCGCTTTGACTTTTGAATTTTGAGTTAACATTTGCTCGATATGGGCGGCAATCGCTTCTCCTTCACGGTCAGGATCGGTGGCCAGAATGATTTTTTCGGCATTCTTTGCGGCAGACTTTAGCTCGGCAATAATTTTTTTCTTATCGACCATTACTTGATAGTCGGGCGCGAAATTCTTTTCCAAATCAATCCCCAACGTTGACTTGGGCAAATCCATAATATGCCCCATCGAAGCGATAATTTCATAACCGTCTCCTAAGAACCGGCTGATTGTTTTGGCTTTAGTTGGTGATTCAACAATAACTAATGTCTTCATATTTCAAAATTGTAGCTTAAATTATACAGTGTGTGTCAAGCCCCAACTTGAAAATCTAACAGCGCAGCGTGTGATACCTAAACGCGAAGCGCAGCATGTATCAAGGGGTAAGTTGGAAGAAGCCTTCCAAGCGTTGAATTATTCCTTTTATTTCCGACATGAAAATTAGGCTGGCGACGATTGCAGAATTTAATTTTGAACGCCTAACGATTTCGTCAAAACTTAAGCCCTCATTCTCTAAAAGTTGAACAATTCTGAGCTCTGACTCGGAAGCTTCCCAAGCTTTCTTGGCAATTTTGAAAGTTTTAAGAAGTGACGCAAATCTCTTTCGCCCAATTCCGCTAGCCAACGCAAACCCCAAATAATAGTTACGCTCTTCCATAAATTTATGCTATCTTATTTCGAATTTACGCACAAATTTACGCCCGAAAACGGCCTATTGACACACTGAAGATTAAGACTATACTCCACTCAAATGGATTAAAGGAGGTGATATTTATGCCAGCCGCTACCATTGTTGAGCGAGAACAGGCATTCGAAAGATTAGCGGAAAAAAATTCGCTGGGCCTTGTTTTGAAGCTCCCCATTTACTAGTTTTATTGGGTGACTACAAGGAGATTGTGGTCACAAGTTCTCTTCAAGCTGTACACTTAGGCAAACCCGATTTGGCAATATCTCTAGCAAGCGTAGGGAGAGATGCAGCCGGAAACAAAATAGAGCCTGTTCCTCTGGGAAGTTTTTTCCACTCGGACGTAAGCGAAGCGGATTGTTTCCTAAGAACCCACCCTGGGCAAGCATTTCGTTGCCCTGATGGAGATTTTGTCGACCAAACACGGATGCAGAGGAACCTAAGCACTATTCACCAGGTAATCAGGGAACATCTGGAAGGCACCTACTAATTCTGCCCCTACTTGCCTCAAGACTCTTCGGGGCCGATAATAAATTCGCGCAAAACTTACCTCCCAAACCACGCATCGAGGATTTGCTTGGCGATTGGACCGGCAACATTTGAACCTTCTCCGCTATTTTCCGACAGAACGGTGACTACGATTTGCGGATTATAAGCCGGCGCAAACAGTGTAATCCAGGCATGTGCCAAAGTGTCATTGCCGCCATTCTCCGCCGTTCCTGTTTTGCAGGCTAGTACCACATGACGCATATCCGCCGAACCTGACGCCGGATCAACTCCCAAAATATTTTTCCCGTCAATCGGCAATTTGGCGTTTTTTATTTCATAGTTGAAGAGTGGCCACGCCACCCCGCCGGGACTGCAAGCCTCCACCATCCCCTCTTTAATTAAATCCGAAGAGTGCGCGTCTAATAAATTTGAGCTGATAGCCTGTGGCGGCTGACTCAGGAGTAAGTACGGTCGGTATAGAGTGCCGTTGTTGGCAATCGCCTGTGTCCAAGCGTTGACCTGTAGTGGCGTTGTCAATAGGAATCCCTGGCCGATTCCGTAATGATAGGTATCGCCCAGATACCATTGTTCACCGATGTTTTTTAGCTTCCATTCCTCCGTTGGCACCAGTCCTGCCTGCTCGCCCTGCAAATCAATTCCCAGCCTTGAACCCAAACCAAATAGCTTGGCCGTTGCGGAAACTTTATCAACCCCAACTTTTTCCGCCAATTTATAAAAGAAAATGTCGTTTGAACGCTTAATGCCTTTTACAATATTGACCTGTCCGTCCGTTCCGCCATAACCGGTGTAATACCAGTTGGAAAATGAAAAATCGCCGACTTTTAGAATTCCCGTGTCGTCAACCTCCCAATTTTCGTCAATGATATTATTCCTCAAAGCGGCCGAAGCCACAATTAATTTAAAAGTTGAGCCGGGCGGGTAAGTTCCGCCGATTGCCCTGTTTAGAAGCGGCTGGTTTTGCCCATCGAGTAAGACATCCGACAAAGTCAGATATTCGCTGTTACTGGCAATTTTGTAACCGTCCCCCATCGTAAACAGGTTTGGATCGAACGACGGCTTGGAGATAAGCGCCAGAATTTCACCGTTTGGCGTTGAAACTATCGCCGCGCCTTTTTTAACGCCCGCCATGGCGGCAAAAACCGCTTCCTGTAATTTGGCATCCAACGTTAGAGTGACATTTTGGCCGGTAATCGGGTCCTGTTGTCCAAGCTTACGGGTTAGATTCCCCCCAGCATCAACTTCAAACAACTGCTTTCCGTCAACTCCTCTTAGCATCGGCTCATATTGCTGCTCAATTCCGCTTTTGCCGATAATGTCCCCCGACGAATAGTCGGAATGTAAAGGATCTGCCAATTCCTCTTGAGAAATCTGTCCCACATAACCCAAAACGTGCGCAAAAGCGTCCTTATATGGATAGCTCCTGAGACTGTCTATTTCCAGGTTATTTTTGCCCGCGGCAATTAAACCAAGCGCTTGGTCCTGAGGAATTTGGATAGTTTTACCGTTGACATTTTCCCTAAAGCCGGGCAGATTATAAACTAAAGGAGTGCCGTTTCTATCGGTGATGATGCCCCGCGGCGCATGGATAGTTACGGTTTTTGTGCGATTACTGTCCGAAAGGTATCTATAATAGTACCCCTGGATTATTTGTAAAGAGAACAGCCGGAAAAAAAGTACGCCGAATAAAATAACGGCAAACGCAATGAGAAAGTAATTTCTGTATGAATGATTTTCGCCTTCGTAACTCCAGCTTTTGTGCTTGCGACTGTCTTTAAAAATATAATCGCCAAAGGCGACTCCTGTTTTTACCATAGAATTAACGGGAAATGTCTTCTAAAGGTTTGTTGAACTTCTGGATTGACTTAAATAATAACAAAGCGATAATCGAGCTCACAAGCGCCTGAATAAGAATGACTTGCGTATATCCTTGCAAAAGAAGAAACAACAGGCTGCCGACAAACGAAGCTATAAGCACAAAATAGCCGGTGGTAATTTCAAATTTACTTTGATACAAAAGCACTAAAAACATAAAAGCAGTTAAAAATACGCCGGAAACTCCTAAGGTTTTGAATGATAGAAGGTCAAACAGAAGTCCAAAGATAAAAGCCAACAGAAACAACCAGTTTTCCCTTAGCACCACCGTTAAGCAAAGCAAAACCAAGAAGACAAACGGGATAGTGGTTATGCTTATTTCTAAAACCAACGCTAGTAATAAAAGGATAATCGCCAGAAATTTCATCGGTAATTAACGACCACAAACACTTTTTCCAAGCTTTTTAAATCGATTAAAGGTTGAATATCCGCTTTTTGAAAAAGGTCGCTTGGATTTTTACTGACGGAGATTATTTTACCGACCGTCAAATCGGGCGGAAAACCGCTATTCTGTGCATTGATATTGCCATTAGTCAGAACCAAATCGTCTTTTTTAAGACTTTCCGACAAAACGACATTGTCCAGAATCACTCCGCCGCCGCCTTGCCCTTTTACCACACCCTGAGCCTGAGTATCAAGGGTTTTGGCGGTAAAAAGCGATGAAGAGTTGGTTAAAAGAGTGACGCCGGATAAATTAGCCGAGACTTGTGTTACTTCCCCGACCAAATTGTTTCGGTAAACTACTGCGTCTCCTGTTTTAACGCCGTCATCTGCCCCGCGGTTTAAGATTAGGAATTCGGGAAAGGAAAGTCCGGGGATAAATCCGGGCGCTCCAACCACATCCGCCGGAATTAAACCGGGGCTTTTCGGACTGGCGGTTTGAAATTGGTCCCTTAAAGCCTTATTGTCGCCAATTAATTTACTTTGGTCAACCAATTTCTGTGCCAATGAAAGATTTTGATTTTTGAGTAACTGAATTTCCGAATTTTGACCAAAACCGGTAATTCTATTAAAAGCCCCATAAGTCAAAGTTTGAACCGGCGAGAAAATATCTTTTAAAAGCGCGTCAAGCGGGTTTAGAAAACCGGTTTTAGAAATGCCGACAAATAATAGCGAAAGAATGAAGAAAACCAAAAAGTAGGAAGTGAAATTACTTTTGCGCATGCACCCATTTTAAACTTTTTGCCAAGAGGATACAAGATTTAGGAAGATTGCGGTAGCCCATTCGGATACACGAGCCATCGCTGAAGATCTGTTTCTCGAGGCGCACCTCCACCAACGCCTAAATGTGAAAGCGGCAAAACCATCTCTCGCCTCTCTTCGCCTCCGACCTCAAACGTAACATAATGTTCATCGCGATGATTAACCTCTACAATATGCGGTTTACCCCTTACGGTAACCGTCATTTCGGAAGTTCTTCCGTTTGCGTCACGACTAACCAATAAAAAAACTCTGTCCTTTTTAACTTCGCGTACTATCGTCACTCGCCTTAGACCCTGCCCAAGCTCTCTTTCTGCCAATGCCATAAGAAAATTATAAGCTATGTCACAATCTAACACTGTAATCGAGATTACTTGATTACTTGAGGATATCAAGCAGTTTCCGTTGATACCTGCAAACGAATAAAATGTAAACCAGCCAATGCATCAGGAGTCAATCTGAGTTCGGATTGAGCCCGCGCAGGTTTTTTACCATCAGGATAATTAAGTTTTAATCTTATTCCCATCTCATCAACACCCAGAACTGGCACTGGCCATGAAGGAGGTTCATCCATGTCTGGATTACAGGATACAATGAGTAGGTACTCCTCTCC
>Ga0182027_10010903_pt1 | contig 12889 bp, 10 predicted proteins | sample 712E1DmetaG_FD_121300 | JGI IMG/M metagenome (GOLD analysis project Ga0182027, IMG submission 121300) | Permafrost microbial communities from Stordalen Mire, Sweden - 712E1D metaG (Illumina Assembly) | ecosystem: Environmental > Terrestrial > Soil > Wetlands > Permafrost | place: Sweden...
ACGCCGAAGAATCATCCAGGTAGAAAGTAACAAAAGGAGTCGGGAAGCCGTATGAAATTACCATATCAGGCGTTCGCCGTCGCGCGCTTCGATGGATCGGTCATGTTCAATGACTACAGGATTGGCGTTACTTTGCAAAGTGGCCGTGGAAGGGCGTTGGTTGTCCTGTTCAAGATCCTGGCTGGCAACCAATATCATCCGCTTTACGCATTGGATGAATTGGCGATCCGGGTCTATGCCTATTGCAAGACAGCCGCTGACCGGAACCTGCGTCCAACCCAATTGGGAGCGAGCGTGACCGCCTCACCTTTATCCAACGAAAGTACAACAACGCTGGTGCTAACTCATATCGAGTGGCATACCGACGCGGACACAAGAAACCAAGCAGAACTATTATTCAACAGACTTCGGGTGAATGACGAAATCCAGTCATGGCCCAACGAAGTGCTTGACATTCCCATTGGCTTTAAGTAGCAACCGGCATACCTGCCTAGCTTGGGTTAACCGCCACACGCCCTCATTCTTCAGCATACCTGCCTCGGGTGAGGGCGTGGGCGGATTCGTCAGCGGCCAGAGCCTAACGGCCTACCTAGTGCGAACGGAGCATCGAATGCCGTTAGCAATGTAGCAGCGACCTGTTCGGTTAAATATTTGATACTGACAAGGTGGCGATTTCGGAACTTAGCAACTCAAAGAAACGAGACTATATCAGCCAAGTGATAATGATTGGTTGTGTACAATATCAGCCGAATGAGATATATACATATTTGTTACTCATGGTTCGCTCATTAATTTTGCGTAAAAAACATTATAACGGTTTATTTTTTGCAAAATAAGCAAAATTCGTGCCGTTTTAATGACGAAAAAAATAGCCTTTTCTGATTGTCGCCTCTGTCCACTGCGCAAATACCCAATTTGGACAGTTATGGCCCAAAAAGCGAGCTAATTTTCAAAATCCGCTCCAAACATGAGCGAACCGAAAGTTGTTAGGCTTCGTTTTTTTTGAACCCGTCTAGCATTAGGAAACAGCTTGGGTTATTTGCCCGTGTTTTGCCACTAGCGTTTATTCCCTCGGCACTGTGGGTAAAAAATACCGCCTTCTTTGCACGAGTACCGCCAACATAAAAGACATTAAGCTCCTGGTGAAACGACCTAGCGAATTCGCTATTTTGTCTAATTTTGCTCCAGTCCAATTTGCATGTCGATGTAAATCCACAAACTCGACAAAGACTGAGGTAGGATGGGAAAGAGTATCTTTCCATGTCTGGCAAAATTACATAATCCCATTCCAGTCCTTTTGAACCATGTATGGTTGAAAGTGTGACGCGTGCTTCGGTGACATACATCAGATATTGTTTAAGGGACTTATTTTGTAATGTTTCAACAACCAACATAATCTTTTCTTCAAGGGATAGAAACCTATATTCTGTGTTTATATGGTTAAAGAAAGTGTTTAATAATATTTCGAGAGATGCCCAAGTATCTGTTGTGGTCCTTCTAGCCATATCTTCTTTTATACGTTTGCATAGACTTTGAAAACTAAGATGATTTGAAATGTTAATATATAAACTGTTCAAGCATTCCTGGTGGAATAATACATATTCATCATCTTCATCGCTATATAACGCATAAAAGTATGAAAATCCATTTCGCTGTGGTTGGTTGAATTCTTCGATAATTTTCTTTGTGTTGTTATTGCCCTTTCCTGCTCGCGTTAGAACTGCAATGGTGCTTGTGGGGTCGCTTTGTAAGATCAAATTAATATTATTCGAAATTCGCTTTGCTTCTTCATCTTGATCATCAAGCGAGTAAGTATTTAGGTTGATAACCCTTTCAATGTTAGGCTGCCAAGGGTTATATAAATGCCTGCGAATGTTTTCATCAAGGGCCATTAACGCATTGTTATCGTTGAAACGGTGATTTGTTCGTAATTTGATTTCTTCCATCTTGTAACTTGATTTTGCTAACTCGATGATACCATCCATTGCGCCAATATAATCATAAATTTTCTGAAAGCGATCTCCAAAGATAAATAATTGGTTTTTATTGTCTTCGTTTCGCCCAACAATATCTTGCAGTAGCGACCATTGCAGGATGTTTGTGTCTTGAAATTCATCAACCAGTATCGTCGGAAAATATTCTTTATAAAATTCTCGAATATGTGAGTGGGTTTTGAATATCATTCTTGCAAATAGTATGATGGAGTCAAAGGTAATATATCCAGACGGAAGATATTTTGATTTTATTATCTCTAAATACGAATCAAAGTTTTCCGAAAGATATTTTATAGCTTTTGGCCTATTTGCTCCTTCGTTCATGTTTATAATATTCTTTGTATAAGTCATAAGCAATTGAATTTCTTTTGCTGAAAGAGATATGCCCCAACTTTTTAAATTTCCTTTGAGTTTGTCGTATGTATAGTTGTCGTCATCATAGATTTCAACACCGACATCCTTGAGGGAATTGATCTCGTGCAGGTTCTTATCTATAGTGTAGCCAAATTTTTTCAGGATGCGACGGGACAGGCCATGATAATTGGTTGTGACAACGCTTCCCGCTGCGCCAAAAGCTACTTTGGGAGATACGGCTAGAATCCGTGGCAATTCTTGGGCTACTTCTTTGCGGATTTTGAAAGAAGCATTTATGCTGAATGTAAGTGCTAGGAGTTTCTTAGGATAGGGTACCTGCCCCGACGCTATAAGGAAGGCAATCTTGCTAACCATAGTTTTTGTTTTGCCATATCCTGCAGGAGCTTCAATGATTAAATGGGGACAAACCGAAAAGATGGCTTCAAGCTGTTCTCTATCAGCTTCATTTTTGTGAGTGTGACGAACGGTGATTGCCTGAGAAATAAGACTCATAATTATTAAATTTTTTGTTTGGCGTCAAGAAGTAATTGCTTATATGTATTTGGAATGTGCTCGATTCCTAGAAAATGCCCAAACGCTCTGCCTAATGTTATTGTCTTATTATTCTTCATCCATGCAAGGAACGCTGCTTTAGTCAGATTAATATCAGCATCTTCTTTTATTTCCTCAAATGTAAAACTTTTCTTTGTTCTATCCCATGTCTGAGAAATGGAATATGTTTTTGATGCACTTGAAATATTTTCATCCTGCACATATCTTTTTAGTCCATTATCGCCATAATATTCGAGGAAATCAAAAAGGACCATCACATTATTATCTATTAGATAGATTGTTTCGTATAATTCTTCCTCAAAATCTCTTTGTAAAGTTGTTCTAAGTCCAATAACTGACGTGTATCTTGGGCTCGTGTTGTTGTTATTGTCTTTATCTATTATGCTCACATGTGGAACCTTGAAGTGGTCAAGCAAAGCAGCAATGGGTGGTACGCTTGAACAACTGCCAGCATTAATAGCTACAATACCAAGATCGTCTAAATCTCCAACAATTTTGTTTGCCCATATAGGAAGAGCACCTAACTCGGTAGATCCTTCAACAAGAATTACACATTTGGCAAAGAGAGCTTCCTTTATGTACGGAAGATTGAGCAGCAAATGCTTTTCTACATTATGCTCCAGGAGCAGGTTCTTTCCACTGACCACATTTATTGTTTGTTTTTTATAGAAACGAACGAATTCCTTGTATTGATCGCTTAATACTGTTGGAGCATGGGAAACAATTAATATTTGCCCATTTATTACATCAATGTCAAAGTGTTCTTTTAATAAAATTGAAAAATCACTATCTTTATTCTCAAGGATTTCGGTGATGTATTTGATGAGGTTTCGTTGCGAATAGGGGTGAAGATGTATTTCTGGCTCATCCAGACCCAAGACCATTGAAATATGTTTGCGTAATGATATATGATCTAGTAGTGCATCACCTAATTCTCCAATTCTTTCTGCTGGTAAGCTTTTGTAGTCAATAAAAAATTTATCATTTTCTTGTCGAGTAACAGGCTCAAGAATTGTTTTTTTATTTTCATCCTCAAGATATATTTCTTTAAAGACTTGGTATTCTTCTTTTGTGAAATATTCTCTTTTTTCTTCAAATTTTCTGAATCTCTTGTTCTGTTTGAGTCTGACAAGCTTTTCAAGAATTGATAGAAGTAATAAAGTTGAGAATTGAGTGCCGTAACCGCTTTTTTGAATGTCAAAGCCATCGATACCACTAAGCTTAAGCACTCTTGATGCAAAGTCTGAAGAGTTTTCTTTGTCTGTATTCAAGCCGAGTCCTTGTTTTTTGAGCGGCTTTATTCGGTTAAAAATGCCTTGAATTCTCCCAGTTACCTTACTCATTGCTTGATTGACATCTAGCTGAATATCTGTGTCAACAAACTCATTAATCAGATATGTTAGGAATCTTCCACTTCCCCTCCCTTTGTAAAAAGTTAACTCTTCTTGAGGAAGCTTGAGAGAATCGTAGAATATGTAGTTGACCATCCTTATCGTGGAGCTTGGAATTTCTATTGGATCCACTCCTTCACTCTCTTTCCAGAAAAAACTAATATTTTCTTCTTGGTCAGACGCCTCTTGAATAGCATATATGTTCACAACGTTGCTTTCGTTGGGGGAAAAGTTATCTTCAAAGATGCCTTGTTCGACATCAGATAGCAACAGACCAAAGTCAATTCTTATTGGTGCAGATCGATTTGAAAAATCTTCAATCGAAAAACGCTGGAAGTTAAATAACGTATCCAGGAGATTTAGGAGATTAGATTTTCCTAGTTCGTTCTCTCCTATAAGAAAATTCTTGGAAGGATTTAGCCCAATTTTCACCCCGTCTAAATTTCGGTAATTTGAAATTTCGATATGTGTAATTTGCATGATGTCCTCCATGTTCTTAGGATAATTCAATTTGTTTAGATATTATATCGCCACTGATAATCTTATAGGGAGAAACTATCGGTAATTAAGAATTTTAGAACTCGCTTTTGGACAGGCTCTTCTCCCCTTCATTTGACCCCGATTACTGCCCTGATGTTCATCGATTACCGAACAACAAACAACCGAAACTTTCACTCATCCAAGTTTCCTCGGCATATAGCAGAGCCAAAAATCTAGGCCGGATTGCCTCCTGCCTCCGGCTGAGAAAGGATATAGGGGTCCTGGCAGGATCATGCCACCTGGCAGGAGGTATGATGCCCCTGTCAATCAATGACCCGATAACGGATCAGGATTTTTCCTATAACGGGTGGACACCTTGAAGCGATGAGGGCGTGCGTTTGATGGCTTGTATTGGCTGATCCTTTCGGGGTATCGGTCGCAGGCTTACACAGTTTTTCCAAATCTGGTAAGGCCCATCCTGTGCGGCAGGACACAAAAAGCAAATTTTTGTAAGTACACAAGAACGCTGCTACCCAAACCGGACGAGACCACTTCGCATGGCACAGGAAACATCAACAGATTAGGAACCTCGAACCGCTAGGTTCGAGGTTCGTTTTCTAGCGATACACATTTAACTGATGGCTTGCTCAGTCAATAGGAAGATAGCTTGGATAGCTAATTTTTCCTTTTACGGCTTGGGCAAACAACTTGGACCAACGATCAACAAAATCAATAATGTTTTCGCCATCTATCGGCTTAGGAGTTGTGGCAACGCTATATATATGAGCAATATTTGAATGTGCCAAATCTGCATCACTGAGTATTACAAGCGCAATCGGTGCAAAAGGATGAACCAGACGATTGTTAATGCACCAATATGAGGTTTCATACCACCGATAATGATTTTCTTTTCCGAGATTTGTATACCACAAATTGCCACACCAATCATATCTGGGCTTCTCTTGTCTTAGGGCAATGATTGCTCCGCTAATTACGTCCCATTTGGAATTAGGGAATGCGTTCGGTGGAATAACATCTCCCAGAAGATTCATCGAGTTAATCATGATAGTAGCATTACCTAACGATATACTTCTGTCACCTACTATTGCTGAAGGGGAAGCATCATTGATTTGCCTAAAGAATTCGTCCAAGACTTCTTGTAAAATACTTGAAGCATCGCGCGCCAATTGTAGACGGCGTCGATTTTCTGCAATCTCGAGGGAAGCTTTTACTTCAATAGCGGCTGCTCTTTCGGCTTCTACTGCCCCCACTTGTGCGAGTTCACTTAAGCCACTCGAACTCGTGTGAGAAGATGTATCGCTGATTACCTTTTCAAGAATTGTTCTAACTCGATCAATAGACGGACGGCTTTCAGGGCTCTTTCTTAAGAGCATTGATACGAGGGATCGCATTTGTGGACTATGTGTCTGTAAGGCCGGTGGTTCTGAAAAAAGGTGCTTCTGACGATACTCTTCATCTGTTTCGGCTTGAAATGGGGTATGACCAGATATTAACTCATAAGCTATACAACCGAGTGCATATAGGTCAGTTGAGGAAGCAACTTTTTTAAGTTCCCATTGTTCTGGAGCAGCATATGCGCGCGTCAAAGATCCTTTTAGTGTTTGTAGTGATGTAGACTCTTCCACAAATTTTGCAATTCCAAAATCCGCTATTTTCCAAAGACCATCATGCAATAAAACATTTCCAGGTTTTAAGTCTCTATGAATGAGATCACTAACTTCTTGGATGCCACTGACGATCTCGAGCAATACTTTGACGGCTTCCACTTCTTCAAAGTGACCACGGCGACGTAATTCATCTCCCAGACTTCGTTCTGCCCTAGCCATAACAATATAATAGAAATCAGTGTCAGCGTCCTGTCCCGAATCGAAAATTGGTATTATGTGCTTAAAACCCCTGCCTGATAATTGTTCAGCTATCCGTAACTCCCTATTTGCTGAATCACGTGAAGTAATATCTAACCGCTTTATAGCTAATGGTGGAAATCCTTCTCTGGTGCCAGCATATACAGTGCCAAATCCACCTTTTGAACCAAGTTGTTGCTGGAAATCAATCTCCCAACTACCCTTAGGCAATCGAACAGTTGTCATATTTGGTATTCCTATTTATTTCTTTCAGCGTTTCTCGTTTTGCTTCATCTACCGTCTACTGCGCTTGGACATAAGTTCCAAGATATTACCTACACCTAGTATATGACGAAAATTTCATCCTTACAAATGCACGTAGGAAAGAAAGTATTCGGTCAAAGGCTCCTCGCCGAGGATTAGAACATCGAACCTATTCGTTCAAGGTTCTGTAAGAACACATCCGACTAGCACACCACTCAAGAACCCCGCCTGACGGTTTGACACCGCGTCGCGTGCCTTTGAAGGCTTTCCCTGGCTGGTCCCTTCGGGGTCGCGGTCGCAAGCTCTGGATAAAAGCCCAACGGTTTGGGTTATTGACGGGTGGACGGGGCGAGGTCACGCCGCTTTTGCGGAACTATCATAAACCTAGCATACTCTGACTTTAGCGCGGAGAATCCCGCCAGGCAGGTATACTCGATAATGGGGGTGTTATGGAGTAGAAAGTGCTGGTATTGCACTTGGGACGCCAACAACAGGAACTCCGCCAATGTGCGCTAAATATTCTGCTTTTTTATCAGTTCGTTGACTGAAAAATTCATTCAGATACTCTGCAAGATGCCACGCATAATGTTCGCCATTGAAGGCAAAATAGAGTGCTCTTGCCATTTCTCGAGAAATTTGATTATCCGACAGATATTTACCGATCAATCCTTTGTTGGTGTTCGCCCAACTAAAGTTGTTGAGAAGCCCATCAATGATTTGTTTTTCTAATTCCGCATAGAAACCATGCTGAATTAGTGTTGCTAAGTCTGGATCGTTAGTTCGTTGAGGTAGTCCCGCGCTAACAGTACGAGCAATTGTTTCTTGTACTTCATTCGGAGGTATCAGCAAAGCATTTAACAATGAACATAATAAAGGAATATCATTCATAAAAGGAATTGAAAAAAGCTTATCATGCCAGATTAGACGCACTCTTTGAGGTTCATTTTGCAAAATATAGACCTTATCTGGATATTGGCGCAAGAACTGCATCAACAGATCATCGTTTGCAAACAAGCTTGATGTGCATGCTTCCCTCAATTCATCTGTTCCGTCTTGAAAACATGCACCTAGAAACTTCACTACATCAGGATTTTCCGTGCTCAATGGTATCGCAAGTGGATTTTGTGTACACTCTATTGCATTACTCACTTCCGCAATGAACGAAGGATATTCCGCAATCATTAGGGCATGAAGCAAATCGTGAATTATTGGCGCAATAGGTTCGCCTGGCGCTGTTAAACTCGGATTAAAGTAGTCAAGAATCCTTCTCATCATTTCGTTGCGGCTACCATTTACTGCAAATTTTCCCAAATTTGATTCTATAAAAGCGTAAAGAGATTCTACATGCGACGCAATTATCTTATTCTGTTTTGAATGGGCACAATCATTCCGTCTATCTTTCCAATACTTTACCTGGTCTCGAATGTCATCAGAAACAACAAAAATAGGAGCCGGATTTTTCCGCTGTATTGCATCAAAAACGGCCTTATCCCATGTATCTGGAGTATTTGCCTCTGCTTGTATTCTAACCCAGAGATTTGCTGCAATACCTGTTGGAAGTGGCGCGGCAATTATTCTGTCGCGAATGACGTTCATAAATCCCAAATAAGCGAATAACAACGAAGCCTTATATGCACCGACTTTGAAGCAAATGAATGATTCTTCAAAGCTGGATAGAGCTTCTTTAGATATTTTTTGAGCATTCAGCCAATTTTGCAGGGGTAGATTCATTTATCACCTTGAATTTGCAGGCCAGCCAGCCAACAGTTGGCGTTACTTGCTGGTTGGCAGGATGAGATGAAACTGTTTTGGGTGGCGTTTTATGAATGCACGTCATATAATTTACGAAACCCCTGGAAGCCAATATGCGAGTATATGTGGATAAAGTATACCATTCGCTTTCGCGTCAAGAGTATGCACTATGACCAAATTTAACCCTGAACTTTCATCATCGAACAATCCTTCGGGTGCTGGTGGCGGTAGCAAATTGCTATAATCAAAAACTGGCAGCACTACTTCCTCAGCCTTAAATACACATAGCAAAATAACAATACCATCACCTTTAAAGAGTCCAGAATGAACATATTCTCCAAATTTTTCCCGGTATTTGTTTTTTGCCCGATATGCTAATTCGGCAAGAACACTTTCTTTAGATGGGCCGGCCATGAGTTCACTTAAAGGAGTTTGAGATGTTCTAACATGAAATTTACTATTACTTAATTTTACACTTATCGCATCCAGCCAGTATTTTGTCCCTTTCAAGGTTATCACTAGGTCAGCGTTATTTTTCTTGATGTTACTTGTGTTCAACGGTTCTTCAAGATGCGTGTCAATCCCATTCTCCCAATAATGCAATGCCCACGCGGCTTCCACCGCTGTATCTAAAAATTGGCTACCCTGAGAACCAGAGCATATCTTGTTGGCTATACTTTTTTTCTTGCGAGTTGACGTGCTGGAAGGTAAACGGCGAATAAACTCATCCAGAGTTTTCAGAGTTTGGTGTGGTCCGCCTCTCCCCCTTATGCGATCATTGAGGACTGCCCAGCAACTACTTTTGAGATTCCAATAGTCATCATTCGTTGGCTTGCCATTAACTCCATGCTGATTAAGTGTCTGTTTCGTTTCAGATTGCACTAGAGCAGATAGATTAGGAAATACGGCGTCAACATCCATTTTAGATTACGCTTCTTTGCATATCACTAAACCGCTCTTTTTACGATATTGCCTTTTCCTCTATCAACTCACGAATTCTTTCCAAGCTGAAACGCCAACTGCTCGGAATTTCGTCTACGGAGTTGGCACCTAGCCCGCGGGTGTAAACATGGTACTCCCAAAGAGTGGTCTCACCATATCCATTTCGTGCTTTCTTAAGCACTTTGGCTATCTCCTCAACAGTAGCCAAGAATGCCCGTGGACTTTCGCCCACTTTCACTCCCTTGAACTGAACCAGGCAATAGACCACATGACTATTATGAGCATTGACCCAATGGTCGACGGTCTCGTGATAGGTTATTCCCTTCTTTTTGAAGCCTTGATTTAGCCCCCAACCGCCGTCTTGGCTACCCTTGACCGAGACTTTCAGGAAATGATCCTTATGTGCAACAATAAGATCGTACTCAGGTTGATTTGCCCCATATTGTATAGAAACATCATAACCTGCTTGAGCAAAAAGGCCGGCTGAGAACGCTTCCGCGGCAATTGCAACTTGGTAGGACGACATGATTGTCATATTGTGTCAGACTCAAAAACTTCGCAAAGTTTAGCTAACGATGTGCGTTCCTGGCAGGTGGGCAAACGTGGAAAAGAACTTGAGGCCGAGAAAACTCGAAGCCAGAAAATACTGGAAAAGCCGGACCGCGCCAACCTGTTCAGTGCACGATTTGTTGGCTGGCTCTTTGAATACAAGACTCGTTATGATTTTATAAAGCATTGATATTATCTGCATGTAAAAGCCTATCGATCGATTGAGGCTCGGAGAAAACTTTCTCAAAACCTTTAATTGGCGGAATGGTTTTGTATGGATGTTTTTTCAACGGCAAAAATGAGTTAGACAATAAAACAATACGAAATTCATTTTGATAACTCAATTCAGGAAACTTGCAGAAGGGTGAATAAATGCCAGAGTATTTTTCCGTCAAATAATTAACCCAATTTGCAACATAACCCATTATTTTGTTAAGACTCATGATGTGATTTTGTATCTGTGATAACAAAGTTTTTAAATCAACTATCGAATAATAATCACCAAACTCGCTCAATTCCTCGCTTGGCTTTTGTAGAATATTTCCTTCTTTATCAATATTAAGAGAATAAAAACACAGGATGCGATAAGTGTCTGCGTTCGCGTCGTCAATATTTCCACTTTTGCCTATAAAAGAATATCTAGCGTCGTGAATATCTGCTCGTGCTTTTTGACCGGCGCCAGCATATTCCTGAAAATATCTTGGTGATTGAAACCATAAATTGCCCGTTCTCATGCTGTTAATAACTTGAGCAGATGAAATTTTAATAATCTGAATGAAATGTGGATTATTTACCACATACCGGCCAATTGACTGCAAACCTTCTTGACGGCAGTTTGAGCACTTGCCATCTTTGGGGAAGGTGTCGGTTGTTTTCCCGCACCACATGCACCAATAACTTTCTGTCAATTCATTTGTGTTCATTTCTTAACTTATGGCGTCAAAAGGGCAAGCCAACAGTTTGCATTGCTAAGTCTGTGAAATTAGTTTCTTACGCCGATTAAGCTCTTTACAATTTCTTCCGTAATGTTATTTCTCTCAGTCGCGTCGTTTATAAGAGCAGCTAGCTGGACGGCATCTAATATTTGCTGACGTCTGAGAAGATCGCGATGATATGTATCTTGTCTTTTATTCGACTGATCCGCTTGTCGAAAGAATATGGCGGCAATAAACTCCATCAATATTCCGCTAATAGAAGTGATGTTTGCGAGCGAAACATCCCTTAGAAACGCGATTGCTACGCCAAGGGCAATCAATACAAAGCCGAAGATTGCCACGCCAAGGGTCCAAAGAAACCATTGATTTGCTTGGCTTCTGCTTAGATCATAGTTCTTTTGAAGTTCTGCTACAAGTTCTTTCGATGACTCGGCGATTTTGCTCAGTTGAACATCCCCAAAAGGTCCCTCAGCATAATTATTATTGATATTAATCCTATTAACATCAATATCAGTTTCTGACTGTTTGGATAATTTGTACTGCTCATATGCTTTAGGTTTTAATGACGCTGTATACGAGTATTTATCCGATTCCAGGAGGGTAATATACCCTTCGTGAGATAGAGCAATCAGATCCGTCTTGGTAAAATTGCTTAGTGAGGCACCCTCTGCTCCATCTTTGCCAGAGAGATCTATGCTCCATCCGTTTAGAGATCCTTGAGCAAAGAATTCAGAATCAAATGATCCTGTTGCAAGTCTTTCAACCAAATTCGTTATTAATTGTCTTTGATCTTGGGTCAGGTCATCGAATGGCATATCTCTTATTTCCTGATGGGTGGTCTTTTGTAGATTTAGTCAAGCCGCCTAACTTATGTGTATATACGGTCTGTATGATTGCTTTTGGGCGAACCGCCTAATCACCCAAACCAATTGGCATGTTAAGCCGCATTAGATGAGAAGAATGTGAGCGGCTATTGGGAGTATACCACCATGCAAGAAACAAAGCATATGACATGAAATTGGCTCTGGGAATTTACATCTCCAGCCTCTATATGAAGGCTGGAGATGTTTCTTTATTCGAGGATCTCAACAAAGCGGGCATGCCAGGCCATGTTGCCCTCCATATAGCCCTGAGAGCGGATCTTGACCTTGAGACGGCCTTGAGTTGGTGAAGCGGCGCTTGATCTCCTTGTAAATGCAATTGGGGGGGAGCAATAAGTGGAAGATTTGGGCCCCCACAATACTTTTCAGATTTATTAGCTGTGAGCCAAATTAAATTTGGTAGTGGGTGGATAGTGCAGTCGATGGTTCGTTTTTATCTCCTTTCTTTGTGATTTTCCTTCTGCAACTTGACGAAAGAACACTTGTTCTACTATAATCCAGGCCATGTCTATCTGGCAGCGTTTCCTGTACCTGATAGGCTTGCGTCCCCAACCCGACTCCCGCACGTACGAAATTAGCGAAAGTCTGCAAGTCTCGCTAAGTACGATCGCCAGGCACGAGAGCCGTCCTGAACACGAAATCATCCAAGACATGCTGGCCGCCGGCCTTACCCAATACCATTCCGTGGATGAACTGTGGCCCAAGTGGGAAACCCTCTCCCCGCGTGAACGGGATGTCACGGCGTTAACCTGTTTGGGACTCACCAACCGCCAGATTGCAGCTCATCTCTCGCTTTCCCCCGAAACCATCAAAACCCATATCCGCAACATCCTGTTCAAGTTTGGCATCAATAGCAAAGCCGAATTACGCCATATCTTGGCTGGCTGGGATTTCAGCGCCTGGCTATAG
>Ga0182027_10010904_pt1 | contig 12888 bp, 15 predicted proteins | sample 712E1DmetaG_FD_121300 | JGI IMG/M metagenome (GOLD analysis project Ga0182027, IMG submission 121300) | Permafrost microbial communities from Stordalen Mire, Sweden - 712E1D metaG (Illumina Assembly) | ecosystem: Environmental > Terrestrial > Soil > Wetlands > Permafrost | place: Sweden...
GGATCGCCGCGCAAATGGCTTCAAGCCGGAAAAAGATCGCAGTGACCGAAAAAATAATACGAAAAACGCTTGTGACAATAACGACGGCTCAAAGCGTATCGTCTCTCGACAGAAAAATAAATCATGAAGAGGGGGGCTCGTCCATCCTTGAACTGACGCCTGATGCCACGATCCCCGCGCCTAACGCTTTCTTTGAGGAGAAGGAAAGCAGCGCTCAGCTCATGAGAACGGTTGCGAAAGCGCTTAGGCCGAGAGAGTGGGAAGTGCTTAACAGACGTTTGGGGTTGGAGGAGGGCGCGGAAAGGCAAACCCTCAAACAAGTCGCCGAAACCTTGGGGTTGTCTCGCGAGGGGGTACGCCAGATCGAAGTGTCGGCGCTTAAAAAATTGCGCCGCGCAATTAGGGAAGGGAGATTGATCGATCTTTAGTCGGCCTTGGATCTCATATCCAAGGCCGTTTTTTTATAAAAAGAGACCCCGTCGAATAACGGGGTCGGTCGAAGGAACGGCGGTCGCTACCCCCGCACTTTCAGGTACAGCATCATCGTGTAAATGATGGTTAGCGCTTGCTCGCGGGAGACCGCGCGTTGTTGTTTGGTCGCGAAGATCGAGGCAAGGATCGCGCGCGCCGGTTCGATCGGCCGTTCGATCGACGTGACGGCCGTGAAATCGTTTTTCCCCAGCCGATAGCGAAGAGCGATCGTCGGAGTGTGTTCGCTTCCAAACCCATGCCAGAGTACGATCTCCTGGACCGCGTCGGCTTGATCCGACTCGGTTATTTTCAGATAATAACCCTGATCTCTTCTTTCGAGGATCGAACTTGGAAGATCCATTGCCACGCGTATATCGGCGGCGAATTTGGCGAGCGGTGTCAGTATCGGTTCTTTGGATTTTTTTTGATTTTTCAAAATACACCTCTGCCCGGAGTTTACGCCAAAAGGCGGGTAAGTCAACTATCGGTTTGCGCCTTTTTTATGGTAGTATTTATATATGAAATACACCGCCGGCGAGATAAAAAGAGCGATCATCGCGAATACGCGGCCGGGCTCGCAGCGGGCTGGCGCCATGGCTATTGCCGCCAAGTACGCCAAGGTGAGCAAATACACGCCCGCGACCTCAAACAGAGCCGTGCGAGAAAGCGCAGTCGCGAGCATCTTTGGAGAAATGGAAGCCAAGGGAACGATGAAGACAACCGTTGGTGGCCGGCCGGTTCGCGGAATGACCAAAAAGGGTTTGGCGAAAGCGGAGATCGCGAGCATTGAAGATCATAAGGTAACGCCGACCTCGGCGGAAACGCGAGCGGTGCGTTTGGCCGAAAAGCAAACGGCGCTTAAAGAATCCGGGATAAAGTTCGAAGAAAAAGCGCCGGCGAGCAAGGCCGAGCTTCATGTTAAGAATATGGCGCGTGCGCTCGACGAAAGCGGCGTTAAAGCGCTCGATGCCGCCATCCAAGAGGACGCCAACGCGCCTGCAACGGCCGACAAGATCACGCTCGCGCCAAGCGTTGCCGTGCCGCGCCAAGCCGCGTTAAAAAAACCCGCCGCTGCCATCGATCCGTTCGGCGACTAGACCAATGACCCGCGCACCAGAGCAAAAGCTCGATGCGGGGCGAGCCAGCAACTAGTAACCAACAACCCTTCATGCCGCACCAATATCAAGCCACCATCGATCTCATTAAAACCGTCATTCATCGTTTGCCGGGCGTTTTTCCGCAGGAGCGGCATCAGCAGATGGAGAATGCCATCGCCGCGCTCGAGCGCGATCCCAACGCCACGCTTGAGGCGATCGAAGCCGAGCTTATCGAATTTGGATACGAGCTGTGGCCGTATTGCGAGGCCTACGAACAGTTTTATAAAATATTTGGCGAGTCACGCGAGCGCGAAGCTATGCGGCAAAAACTTTCCGAACCGGCGCGGCTCACGCTCGATAAGTTCGTCGCGGGGGGAGGGAACATTGAATCGGTGCGCGATGGCTCGAAGTTTGAGCAGTTCTTCGATGCCGATGTGAAACGGGAGATCGTCGCCGCCGAACTTGATGCCCACGACGGCGTGCATGAAGAGATGGAAAAAATGATCGCGCTCGAGCGCCGGAACGACTTCGCGCTCATCCTCTCGGACCAAAAGGATAAACAGCACGCCCTTAGGGCGAAGATCGACGAGCTTGCCGCGCTCGCCGCGCGCTCGCCGTCGTCGCGCTCCGAGATCCTCGACAAGGTCAAAATGTTCCGCCAGGGCTTTGCTTACGCCGAACGCCTACCGTCGCTCGACGACATAAGCCACGAGATCCAATATTATATCGATATCATGGATGATCAGACCCTTTAAGAGAGGGGGTTTATCCATTGCCAGCGGAAGCCGGTCGTGTTAAATTGATACCTCGAAATCGGGAGAATTTTTATATTATGAGCGCATCGATCCAATTCATCTGGCACGGAGTTTCGTGCTTCTCGATCGAAGCCAAGAACGGCGATGCCGTCGCCAATTTGGTGACTGATCCTTTTGGCATTGAGTCGGGATTGAAAGTTCCGCGAAATCTTGCCGCCGACGTGGTCGCGGTCTCGCGCGACCTTCCGGCTTACAACAATATTGACGCGGTCAAAGCCGTGGGCGAGAAAAAACTTTTTATCGTCAAGAACCCCGGCGAATACGAAGTGGGCGGGCTCTTCGTCTACGGCATCGACGCGCCGGGCGGCGGCGTTCTGTACCGTTTCGAGGTCGGGGACCTCAGCGTGGCTCACCTTGGCGGCCTTGCCGCCGGGCTCGACGACGCCGCGCGCGAGCTTCTTGAGGACATCGACGTTCTTCTTGTTCCGGTCGGCGGTGAGACGGTCTTGAATGCGAAACAGGCGGTGGAAATAGTGACGGCGCTTTCTCCGCGCATCGTGATCCCCATGCATTACGCCCTTCCCGGCTCCAAACAAAAACATGATCCGGTTGAAAAGTTCTTAAAAGAGATGGGGGCGGGGAGTCCCGAACGCGTCGCTAAATGGAAGGCCGTTAAAAAGGATCTGCCCGCGGAAGAGACCAAGGTTGTTATCCTAGAGAACGATTAAGTTATGAAGAACCATGTTTGGGGCTACGTGATCGGGATCATGATCTTCGCGATGGTCGTCGGCATTTGGGTTTGGCAGCTGCCCAACATCATCGCGCACGCTTCGCGCGGCGAGGACAAGGGTATCGCCGGTCTCATCTCGGGCTTCGGCGGCGCAAAAACCGCCGTTAATTCCGGACTTGCAAAAGCCCAAGTGCAACTTGATCTAAATTTGAAGAACGTCGGCAAAACGATGGCCGCCCAGGAGGCGCAAGCGGCGGTCGTTCAAAATCTTAAAAACAAGATCACCGCCGCGGCCCCGGCCGTCAAATAACATGTCAGAAAAACACCCCAAAGAATTTGCCATCGGACACATTGAGTCGCGACCCATTGTCGCCGAAATGCAGGAGTCGTACCTCGACTATGCCATGTCGGTCATCGTGGCGCGCGCTCTTCCGGACGTCCGTGACGGCATGAAGCCGGTGCATCGCCGCATTCTTTATGCAATGTGGTCGGTGGGGCTTAAAGCGAGCGGAAAGTTTAGGAAGTCCGCCACCGTGGTCGGCGAAGTGCTTGGCAAATACCACCCGCACGGCGACTCGGCCGTCTACGAATCAATGGTCCGCATGGCGCAGGATTTTTCCATGCGCTATCCGCTCGTCACCGGCCAAGGCAACTTCGGCTCGATGGACGGCGACGGCGCGGCGGCCATGCGTTACACTGAGGCCAAGCTTTCGCCCATTGCCGAAGAATTGCTTTTCGACATCGACAAAGACACCATTCCTTTTACGCCCAACTTTGACGGCTCGCACCAAGAGCCGGTCGTGCTCCCGGGCAAACTTCCCAACCTGCTCTTGAACGGCACCGTCGGCATTGCGGTGGGCATGGCCACCAATATTCCGCCGCACAACCTTACGGAGGTCGCGAACGCGATTGTGAAGGTCATTGACGAGCCCGACTGCTCGGTGGAGGACCTCACTACGGTCATCACCGGCCCAGATTTCCCGACCGGCGGCATTATTTACAACAAGAAAGATATTTTGGCGACCTATGTGACCGGCCGCGGCCCGATTGTCATGCGGGCAAAAACCGAGATCGTTGAAGAAAGTAATGGCGCTTTCAGGATCATCGTAAACGAAGTGCCGTATCAGGTTAACAAGGCGACGCTCTTGGAGAAGATCGCGGATCTGGTCAGGGACAAAAAAATTGACGGCATCCGCGACATCCGCGACGAATCTAACAAAGACGGCGTGCGGGTGGTGATCGAACTAAAAAAGGACGCCTACCCCAAGAAGGTATTGAACCGCCTGTTCCAGCTCACCCAGCTTCAGGAGACCTTTCACGTGAACATGCTGTCGCTCGTGGACGGCATTCAGCCGCGCGTGCTTAATTTGAAGACCTTGCTCGACGAATATGTGAAGCATCGCCAGGTGATCGTCAGAAAGCGCACGGAGTTTGACCTTAAGAAGGCCAAGGATCGCGCTCATATTTTGGAAGGGCTCTCGATCGCCATTTTGCACATCGACAAAGTGATTGCGACGATCAAAAAGTCGGCTGATAAGGACGAGGCCAAGATAAACCTCATGAAGTCGTTCAAGCTCACCGATCCGCAGACGGTGGCCATTTTGGAAATGCGCCTGCAGCAGCTTGCGAACCTCGAGCGCTTGCGGGTGGAGACCGAGCTCGCGGAAAAAATGAAGATAATAAAAGAATTGACCGCCATTCTCGCTTCGCCCAAGCGCATTTTAACCGTTGTCCGCGACGAGGTCGTCGCCCTTCGGGAAAAATACGGCGACGAACGGCGCACGCAGGTCGTCGCCCACGGCGTAAAAGAATTCTCCATGGAAGACGTCATTCCCGATGAATCAACGATGGTCATCATCACCGCCGACGGTTATGTAAAGCGCATTCCGCCCGACACTTTCCACGCGCAAGGCCGCGGCGGCAAAGGCGTGATTGGCGTCGCCACCAAAGACGATGACATGGTTGAACAATTGTTCGTCACCTCAACCCATGCCGACGTGCTGTTCTTCACTTCCCGCGGCCGCGCCTTCCAGCTAAAGGCCTATGACATTCCGGCGGCCTCGCGCACGGCTAAGGGTCAGGCGCTCGTGAACTTCCTTCAACTCGCTCCCGGCGAAAAGGTGACGGCCATTTTGCCGGTCTCCGACATGCCGGATGCCAAGTACTTGATCATGGTGACCCGCGAGGGTGTGATTAAAAAGACCGAGATCGCGGAATTCGCCGCCGTGCGCCGAAGCGGCCTCATTGCTATCAAACTGCGCGAACAGGATTCGCTTGAATACGTCCGCCCGTCGTGCGGCAAGGATGAGATCGCGATCGTGACGGCGAAAGGCATGTCTATCCGCTTCGAGGAAAAGGACGTTCGTCCCATGGGCCGCACCGCTTCCGGCGTGCGCGGGATCAATTTGCGCCGCGGCGACGCCGTCGTCGGCATGGACGTGGTTTCGCAAGAAGAAGTTAAAAAGGGAATACTGGAGCTCATGGTTGTGATGGCCAACGGCTTTGGCAAGCGCACTAACCTTAAAGAATATCGTTTGCAAGGCCGGGGAGGCACCGGAATAAAGACCGCCGAAGTGACGGCAAAAACCGGCGAAGTGGTGACCGGCTTTGTGGTTTCGGCTCACGACGAGCGCGACATCGTCGCCATTTCCGGCCACGGTCAGGTCATTCGCCTCTCGCTTAAAGAAATTCGGGTGATCGGCCGCGCCACCCAAGGCGTGCGCATCATGCGCTTTAAGGAAGAAAAGGATACCCTCTCGTCGGTGACGATCGTTTAGCCCCCGCCAAATCTTCATATTTCGTCATACCGGCGAAAGCCGGTATCCACGACCGTCCGCCCACGTGGACCCCGACCCCGTATCGCGGCACGGGGCAAGCTTTCATCGGGGTGACAAAAGAGAGCGGGGCGACAAAAAGGTGTATAATGCCCGTTACCAAATAATATGTCCGATATAACCAACAAAGAAATATTGGAAGCGATCAACGGACTTGCTGGCAAGGTTGATTCCAATGCCGAAGCTATCCAAACGCTCGCCCAGCATATGGACGAACAGCACGCGCAAACGCGCGCCGATTTGCGATCGGAAATGAACGAAGGTTTTACTTCACTCAAGAAGGAGTTGACGGATTTTCGTTATGCAACGGAAGAGGGTTTCAACAGTGTTGAACACATGATCCGCGAAGAGGATAAAAAGATCGACAGGGTTACTGAAAAACTGCTGTTGAAAAAAGTCGTCACCGAAAAAGACACCAAAGAAATTCTCGCTCTCGGCGCGTTTCCGCTCCAAAGCCCAACTGAAAATTCCGCCGCGTAGATTAAATTCATAAAACTTCACAACTATTATGAATAACGGCGAAACGCCAAGTCCTGAAAATGGTATTGAACAAAGAGCGGAAGAGCGGGAACACGCTGAAGACGGCGAAAGAGCTGAGAACGTTGAAAGCGATAAAAATTCTGAACAGGATATTTTAGATGCTATCGGCGATGCTAAACAAACAGCAAAAAATATTGATGCTGGTTTTGTGCTGGAAAGCGCGAAACGCCATCTCTCGGCGCTTGAATCGGTTCTGCCGCCGAATTCGCGTATTTCGAGAGAGGCGGAAGATGTCATGTCCGAGTTATCCGGCTCGGTATCCGAGGTTTCGGAATTGATGTTGCTTATTGAAAGTGTTCAAACCGATGGCATGGGCGAGGGGTTGTCTTCCAAAGTTGATCGGGTTAATGAGTTGACCGAACGGGCATCTGCCAAGATTGCGTTGCTTACGGAAAATATGGAAAATTATGCGCAGCGCTTAGTGCGCTATACGATTGATCAATCAGAGGGTCTTGGCAACTCTGTTTATGAGATTGAAGAAGTTAGCAGAGGTATCATTGATACTATTCCCGGTCTTTCCGAATCGCGTGTAAAGCTGAAACAAAATTCCGATCGTTGGCGAACGGTTGCCGATGATATTCGAATATATACAGAACAAAAGCGCAACGGCGTGTAATTTTTATCACAATAATGCTTCCCCGAGGCGAAACCTCGGAAAACGTTTCCAAAATTGCCCAAAAATGACCAAAACACTTGACAAAATCGTTTAAACATGCTATATTTATAGCGTTGATAATTGAAGTGGAGAGACCCGAACGGCTCGGGAAAAAGCCGCGAGGACGCATTTGCGGTTGTCTCGAAGACGAAAACAAATGCGTCCTTTTTCCATAAGTTCAACCCATTTCATTCGCGGAGGACCCAATGAATCCAGTTCATCTGTTTCGTTTCGTCGGGAAGCTTATTTTGGCCACTCTTGTTGCGGCAGAGGTCGTGGCGTGCTTGGCCATCGTCGGCGGCATCATTGGTTTGGGTGCGACCGTGGTCATGCTTATCAAGTAAGCAAGTGGGGCCGCCATAGGACGGTTTGCATCGCAGACCGTCCTTTTCCTTATAAAAAATGATTTTTTGCCTTGACTTTTGGCTGAAAAAATGCTAAAATTATTTAGTCAAGATTCAATATATGAACGAAGAGAAAAAAGGAAATCTCGAACAAGAAAATAGTCCTGAACGGGAGAAGCCGACGGGAAGCATTTATAGTATTATTGGAGATAGGATCAGGGAGAAGCGGAAGTTGATCGAAGAGTATTTTCAAAAAGGCGACAAAAAGAATGCCGAAGATTTAGAAAATGAAATTTGGCGCACGCAATATCATTATTTGGTGTCTAGGCACCTAGCCGTTCGCGATGTTAAGCAAAAATATCAACAACTCGAGGGGTATTTAAGCGAAGGCGAAACCAAAGACGCAGAAGCTGTTAAAAAAGAAATCGCAACACTCGAAAAAGAGATCAGCGACATTGAATCAGTGCCCGAACTACTGGAGCGCATCCACGAAGACGCTCTTAAAGAGGGCGAGAATTGGGAACCGAGACGACTTGAAGCGATTGAGGATGAGAAAAATAACGTTGAACGAGCGCGAAAAGAAATTGAATTTCTTGAAGGTAATTTAGAAAAATTGCGCGGAATAACCCTGCCTGAATCCAAAAAAACCATAGAAAAAGCGGAAAATGACATGGCTGAATATTTGTCATTCGATCATGAGGCGGAAAAGCGCCGCTTACAGGCGGAGTTTGACGCTCTGGTCAACGAAAGAATCGATTTGATCGTGTCGTCCGAGATTGAAAAACTGAACGAACGGCAAAGGGCCAAAGCCGTTAAGAGGGGATTTACCACGTGGAAGAACGGAGACAATGCCAATGCTTTAGAGAGGATGGAAAAAATAAAAAGTGAAGCTCATGATTTTGAACGACTTGGATTGTTAAATTTATTTGTCTTCGGCGATAACAAAAAAATTGAAGAAGTGATGCATGATCTATATTGGAAACTGCGGGAAAGCGGCGGAAAGGGAGGTTGGCGCGGAAACGAAGACGATAAAAAGCAGGACGAGATCAATAAATACGAATCCGTTAAGGATAGGAAAATATCCGAAATGAAGAGCGTCCTGACATCGGCAAAACTCAAACACGAATCTTTGCTCGGTTATCAAAAAAGTTTGATTGACACGCAAATTCCAAACGCCAAAAAGGAGTTGGCGGATCATGAGCGGTCGCTTGCCGATCTGCAATCCGGAAAGAAAGGCCCCCCAGTCGAATTGCTTATTCATAAAGCGGGGTTTGAAGCGGTATTTGCCTTTTTACCATTTATCAGGTAAAAGGTAAGACACTTTACAAAACCGCAGAAATGCGGTATTATAGTTAACTAAACCTATGGGATTACCAGGCCATCGCCGAACATCTTCTCACAAACGCCGCCGCGCGGCGCAGTTTGCGCTCACGCCGGCTCAGCTTACCAAGTGCCCCAAGTGCGCCAAACCGGTGCGTCCGCACACGGCCTGCGCCTTTTGCGGCACCTATCAAGGGCGCCAAGTGACCAAAGCCAAAGCTGTCAAAAAGACCGCTAAGTAAATTTGGTCATCGGCGAATTCGACATTCGACATTCGACATTCGATATTAGTCATTCGCTCTTTCGTCTATGTCCAATCGACATTTAGGCCGCACGATCGCCATGCAGGCGCTTTATCAATACGACTTCCGGAAGAATGCTCCGGAGGCCTTGCCTGAAATTATCAGTCATAGTATTAGCGAGTTTGCGCCCACCTATGATGACCAAGGGTTCATCAAAGAGCTGATCGACGGCGTGCTGGGCCGCCAAGCGGAGATCGACGGGATCATCACGCACTACGCGCCCGAGTGGCCTATTGAACAGATCACGGTCGTTGACCGCAATATTTTGCGCATTGGCGTCTATGAGCTTAAGTGGGTCGCAAACATTCCTTCGAAGGTGGCGATCAACGAAGCGATCGAGCTGGCCAAGACCTTCGGCGGAGAGTCCTCCGGCCGTTTTGTGAACGGAGTCCTCGGCGCGATCTTCAAGGATATGGTCGCCGCCGGCGAATTGAAAGAAATTGACAAGTCGGTGCCAAAGAAAAAAGAAGATGTGCCGGTTATCGCTGATGAGGCACCGGTACAAACACCAACTGAATAATTTCTTAACATTTTTTGAATGTCTAATGTCTAATGACTAATGACTAATTCGCCGACGCCTTGCGTTGGTAATTCGACATTAGACATTCGATATTCGACATTCGGTGCGTCCGTATGTCATCAGAAGAAAAAGATTTTTCCGGGCTTGAAGAAAAGCTTGGAGTAAAATTTAAGAACATCGACCTCTTGAATCAAGCGATGGTTCATCGGTCGTACCTGAACGAACACCCGGACTTCCGTCTCGGGCACAATGAGCGGTTGGAGTTTTTGGGCGATGCCGTCCTCGAACTTGTTGTAACCGAGCATCTTCACAATAATTATCCCAACCCGGAGGGCGACATGACCAATTGGCGCGCGGCGCTGGTCAATGCCAACACGCTCTCGGCCATTTGCAAGGACATGGGCGCCGAGGATTATCTTTTTCTTTCGCGCGGCGAGAGCAAGGATACCGGCACCAAAGCGCGGCAATATATTTTGGCGAACGCTTTTGAATCGATCATCGGCGCGATCTACTTGGACGGGGGATACGATGTGTCTAAAAAATTCATCACCGAGCGCGTCTTGGTCAAACTGCCATATATTTTGGAACACAAGCTTTACTTGGACCCCAAGAGCCGTTTTCAAGAAGCGGCGCAGGAAGTCGCCGGCGTTACACCCACCTACCGGGTCGTTGACGAAAAAGGACCTGACCACAACAAGTGGTTTAAGATCGGCGTGTACCTAAACGACGAGCTGGTCGCCGAAGGCGAGGGCAGTTCAAAACAAGAAGCCCAGGTCCAAGCGGCCGAGAACGGGATCAAGGCAAAGGGGTGGTAATTATTTGGCACGTGGCTTGTGGCAAATGGCAAATGGCAGTGTCCCGCTTTTAGCGGGACATTTTGATTTTCATGAACTTCGGGTATAATTAATGGGAACTATGATCGACCTTCAGACCATCCTCAAAGTCGCGCTCGACAACAAGGCCTCCGACCTGCACCTCGCCGTCGGCTTGCCGCCCGTTCTTCGCATCGATGGAATATTGGTGAAAACCGACGAGGATGCGATCGACGCCAAGACGATCGAAAGCGTGCTCTGGCGCGTTCTCACCTCGGAACAGCGCGAGCGGTTTGAGCGCGAGCGCGATCTGGATTTTTCTTATGACATGGGCGGTTTTCGTTTTCGCGTGAACGTCTGCTACGAGCGCGGCAACGTTTCCTTGGTCGCTCGCGTCATTCCTTCGGTCATTCCTTCGTTCCACGACCTGCTTATCCCGGATATCGTGGCCGACCTCGCGATCGCGAAAAGCGGACTCGTGATCGTTACGGGTCCCACCGGGAGCGGAAAATCGACGACTTTGGCCTCGATGATCGAGCGCATCAACAATGAACAGCCCGTTTCGATCACAACGCTCGAAGACCCCATTGAATTTCTTTTTGTTTCGAAAAAGGCGAAACTCACCCAGCGCGAATTGGGCGGCGACATGCGCACTTTCGGCGACGGCCTCAAGCACGTCTTGCGCCAAGACCCCAATGTGATCATGGTCGGCGAAATGCGCGACCCGGAAACGATCGCCACCACGCTCACCCTCGCCGAAACCGGCCACTTGGTGCTCTCGACCTTGCATACGCCGTCGGCGGCGCAAGCGATCGACCGCATCATTGATTCGTTCCCGCCGTTCCAGCAGACGCAGATACGTTCGCAGATGGCGCTTTCGCTTAAGGCCGTCATCTCCCAGCACCTGTTGCCGCGCGAAGGCGGTGGGCGGGTGGCGGCGCGCGAAGTGCTTTTGAACGTGCCGGCGGTGGGGAACCTTATTCGCGAGAACAAAACGGCGCAGATCCCTAACGTCATGCAGACCAACCTGTCTTCCGGCATGTTCACGCTTTCGCAGAACTTGCGCGAACTCGTGAGCCAAGGATTGATCGCGAAAGACATTGCCAAGGCCTATTTGCCGGCGGATATTACATAGGGCTTGAACTAAGCAGTATTATCTGTTAAATTGAAAACGCCTTGAGAGAAGGCGTTTTGTTTATAAGCGCCCTTAGTGAAATGGATATCACGGCAGGCTTCGAACCTGCTATTGGGGGTTCGAATCCCTCAGGGCGCAAAGAAGGAATTTATTGTCATCCCAGCGAAAGCTGGGATCCACGGAAGGGTTGGTATCTTCGCTATCGCTCGATACCAACCCTAGCTCGGAGAAAATGCGTAAGAGCATGCGAATAAATTGCTCGGCAATTATACTTTGTTGATCAATGTCGTTCGCTCGAACACGGTTCGGCGACCAACACTGATCAACAAAGAAAAATCACTGCGGTGATTTATTCGCACGCAAAACGCGTTTTCAATCACTCACAACGGGTCGGTAGCTCAGCCGGTAGAGCGGAGGACTCTTAATCCTTAGGTCGAGGGTTCGATCCCCTCCCGACCCATAATAAAAATCCCGTCGCAAGACGAGATTTTTATTTTTGTGTTATAATGATTCATCATCATTTTTTATTTCGCACCTTATGCCAAGCGCTCCGTTAAAAAAGACCGTAAAGAGAAAGTCGCCTGTTGCCCCGCCCGCCGCGCCGGTCCGGCATCAAACGCATCATGGACTCATCGCGATCGCCGTTATTCTTATTTTTTTGACCATCGGCTGCCTTGCCGCGGCTTTACTCATGAGTGAAAAGACGACCGCGGCGGTCGGCTATGCGCAAGCGCTCGCCGATCGGCTCACGGAAGCGCAGAGACAGAACGCCGATCTCTCGAATGAGGTGATGGATTTTAAAACCCTTCAAGCGCTTTCTAAAAAAGCAATCGCGCCCGCGCAGGTGCCGATTGACATTGTTTGGGATACATATTCTTCGCCCAACCTTTCGCTTCAATACCCCGACGGCGATGCAGTCGTGAAAGCGACCAATGCTTTTCCGGTCTTGACGATCAAAAGCGACAAAGGAAGGATTGAGATCTTCCGCGCCAAGGATTTTCCCGGTGGCGACCGACCGTTCGGATTAAAGGATCCGATCGTAACGCAGAACGAGATCGACAATAACATCCCCAAAGAGTTTAAAACGGCCATGACCAGCCCAACCGACTCTAAAGTTCAGCCATACAGCGTTTGGATCTATTACAACGCCGGCGACGCCGCGACCAAAGCCGTTTTGGATCAGGCGGTTGGCACAATCAAGGTGGCGAAATAACAACAGAAACGACCAACGACTAACGATGAACGATGAATGATGAACGACTAATAACGACGTCGTATTCATCATTCGTCGTTCGTAATTCATACTTCGTCATTTAGTCGTTCTATGTGCTGGTTTTGACACAAATGACGCTTTGTGGTATCTTGAATCATCA
>Ga0182027_10010905_pt1 | contig 12887 bp, 8 predicted proteins | sample 712E1DmetaG_FD_121300 | JGI IMG/M metagenome (GOLD analysis project Ga0182027, IMG submission 121300) | Permafrost microbial communities from Stordalen Mire, Sweden - 712E1D metaG (Illumina Assembly) | ecosystem: Environmental > Terrestrial > Soil > Wetlands > Permafrost | place: Sweden...
CATTATCACGGGCAGATTTGGAATGCCGCCGAACTCGCCCGCGCTCTCGCCATCAACGAATCCACCGTGCGCCGTTACCTCGACCTGATGACTGGCGTGTTTATGGTTCGGCAACTGCCGCCGTGGTTCGAGAACTTGGGCAAACGCCAAGTCAAAGCGCCAAAGGTTTATGTCCGCGACACGGGTCTGCTTCACGCATTGCTCGGCATTGCCAACCAGCGCGACCTCGAACTGCATCCCAAAGTCGGCGCATCGTGGGAAGGCTACGCCGTCGAGGAAGTTCTCAAGGCACTGCGGCCCGACGAAGCCTATTTTTGGGCGACGCATCAGGGCGCGGAACTGGACTTATTACTGTTCAAACGCGGACGGCGTATCGGCATCGAGTGCAAACGCGCGGACGCCCCTACCCTTACGCCGTCCATGCACATCGCGCTGGCGGATTTGAAGCTCGACGAACTGCGCGTCGTATATCCCGGCAAGAAACGTTATACGCTGGCGAAGAAAGTCGAAGTCGTGCCGCTGGCGGAATTGGTGGACGCAAAGTGATCTCCAAGCGGGTGTGGACACGAGGATCGCGATGACGCTGCGCGACGCACGTTGCCGTCAATCCAAAACTCCTTTTGCCAAAAATTCCGCGCGGACGAACCCATCAAGCACATTTGACTCGCCCGCCGCGAGCTACCCCCCCCCCGCCCCCTCGCCGAGGACGGGACAAGACGGGACACGCAAGCGGTCATTTCATGCGTTGCGGTGCGTGATGACCGGCGAGCGACAAAAAATCAAAACACGCACGACCACCTTTATTGACACCGACTTTGTGACGCACCACGCACCATTACGAAAATTTATTTTTCTTCCCTGTTGAATTCAACTCCCGCCGCCTCCACCATAACAGCTCATTGCTTGTGTGGTCATCTTCGCGCCTTTTGCCAATCCGCGCAAGCAGGCTCTACGGCCAAAAAAAATGCGCCCCGCGTCGTCTCGTCCAAACGCATGGAACCGTGGCTAACTTCCGGCGGCAAAAATGCCGCTCGCGCTCTGCTGCCAGACATGCTGATAAACGCGCTTCGCCATTGTCTTCTTTTCGTCCTCGGTGAATGGCGGCGTGGGCAGCGCCTCAAGCAGGTTGTCCAGAATGAGCACTTCGACCTCGGCCTGCGTTTGCTCCTTTTCCGTCCACCGCTCACGCTGCGCAATGAGCTTGTGCAACGAATCGAGCAAACCCCGGCTCGCCAGCTTCACCTTCTCCCGCTCGGCCTTGGCCATGTTCTCTTTCTGTAACAGGCAAAACAGCGCGTATTCGTCTTCGCTCAAACCCTCTTTCGCGGCGCGATGATCTTCGGCGTCGAGTCCCTGCATAAAGTCCACCAGCCGCGCGAATGTTTCTTCGATGGTCACGCGGTCTTTGTCGCGGTTGTAGTCGGCGATGATTTCCGAATACTTTTTGTAGTAATCCATCCGCTGCGGATTCTGCGCCAGCATTTGCTCCAGCTTCTTCTCCACCACCTGCCGGATGTCCTCCAACGCGGAAGCCTTGCGCTTGACCTTCTTGTCGAACTCGTCGCGCAGCTTCTCCAGGTCAATCGTGCTCATGTCGAACATTTTCGCGTCCATCTGATCCTCGCCGGGTTCGGCGGCACGGATGGCTTCGTTGACAATCCGGTGTAATGCCTTGAGCAAATCCGTCACGTCCGCCGTATCGCGGCGCTCCTCCAGCTTTTTGTAAATGGCTTCAATGTTGTCGTGGCGCACGGCGTAGGCGAACGCCGCCGGCTCCATGATGAGCGCCTTGAACCGGATGAAAACCTGCCGCGCCAGAATTTCAAACCGCCGCCGCCCTTCGTCGCGTGAATTGACGACTGCTTCAGCGCCATCCGCAATCGCTTGAATCCGTTTGAACCCCTTTGCGCCAATCAACCGGTCCGGTTCAAAGCCAACCTTGCGCAAGTGCTTCTCCGTTTCTTCAATGGCCGAGCGCAGCGCCTTCACCCGTTCCCCGATGGGCGCGACGATTTCTTCCTCGCCGCTGCTTCCATCGCCGAGCGCATATTGCGCCAGCGCCGCGCGCAGACTCTTGAGCATTCCGTTGTAATCCACGATCAGGCCGAAATCTTTGCTGGGGTAAACGCGGTTGGCGCGGGCGATGGCCTGCATGAGCGTGTGCGCCTTCATCGGCTTGTCAATGTAGAGCGTGGACAGGCATTCCACGTCAAATCCGGTCAGCCACATCGCGCAGACGATGGCCACGCGGAACGGATGCTGCGGATTTTTGAAAGCAGACTCCACATCTACGCGTTTGCCGTCCGCCGTCTCAAAACCTTGTTTCATCAACACGCGATGCGGGATGATGTCCACGCCCCATTTTTTGAAATCAGCGACTTCGTTCTGCCCTTCGCTGATGATGATTTCAATAAGCGTTTCCTGCATCCACTTCGCCTGGCCTTGCAGCCACGCCAACTCCTTCGCGGCGGCGTCGCGTTGGCCTTCTTCGGCCCTTGCGGCAAACTCGGCTTGCTTGCGAGGAATCAACGCCTTCACTCCCGCCAACTTCGCCTTCCAGCGGGGGATGATGCGCTGATACATCCGCCCGCACGTCAGCTTGTCAATGCACACCAGCATGGACTTGCCGGATTCCCAGCGCGTCGCGCAATGCTCCACAAAATCATGTGCCAGCTTGTCCAGTCGGTCGTCGGCGGTGATTACCTCGTAATCCTGCCCCAGCAACTTCTCCAGCAGAGCCTCTTTGTCCGGGTCGAGATCGGCCTGGGCGATGGCGTCGGCGATGCGGTCGTTCAAGTCGAGCCGGGCGATGCCCAATTTCTCGCCGCGATTTTCATAAACCAGTTTTACCGTCGCGCCATCTTCCTCCGAGCGTTTGAAATCGTAGCGCGAAACGTAAGTGCCAAAAATACGCTTGGTCAGGTTGTCATGCTTGAACAACGGCGTGCCGGTGAAGCCGATGAACGCCGCGTTGGGCAGCGCCAGCCGCATGTTGCGCGCCAGCTTGCCGGCCTGTATGCGGTGCGCCTCGTCCGAAATGACAATGATGTCGTCGCGCGTGCTGTAAGGTTCGCGCGGGTTCACGTCCTGGTTGAATTTGTGAATCAGGCTGAAAATGTAGCGGTGGTTGTGCTGCAACAAATCTTTCAGCGCCTCGCCGGAACTGGCGCGCGGCGTCTTTTCGTTCGCCACGCCGCAGCCGACGAACGTGCGATAAAGCTGCCCGTCCAGATCGTTGCGGTCGGTCATCATCAGAAACGTGAACTTCGCCGAAATCTGCCGCCGCACTTTCTCCGTAAAGAACGCCATCGAATACGACTTGCCGCCGCCCTGCGTGTGCCAGAACACGCCGAGCTTGCCCAGGTCGGGGTGCGCCGATTCCATCCATTGCAACACGGGTTTGGTAAGGTCGCGTTCGCCCACCGTGCCCAGGGCCAGCAAGTCCGCATCCGTCAACTCCGCCGTGGGCAACTCCACGAGGCGATGCACCAGCCGCTTCGCCACCGGGAATTCCCGCTTCAATGCCTCCTGCCGCCGCACCGACGCCACGGCGTTGTTCACGCCCAGCACTTGATGATTCTGGGCGATGATTTTCCGCGTGCCGCCGGGCTTGCTGCCGTCGAACAAAATGAAATTCTCCACCAGGTCCAGCAGCTTGTCGTGCGCGAGCATCCCGTTGAGCAGCCGCTCCGCGTCCACGCTGCCTTTGCGGTCGTCCTCGTCCAGCCGCTTCCATTCCGCGAAATGGTCCCAGCCGCTCGTGATCGTGCCGTAGCGGGCGCGATGGCCGTTGCTGACGATGAGAAAGGCGTTGTGGTCAAACGCATGGGCGATGACATGCTCGTCCAGATAATCCCGCAGGTTGCCGTCAAAGCCGGCGCGGATGTTTTTATAGACCGCCTTCAACTCGATGAACACCAGCGGCAGCCCGTTGACGAAACACACCAGGTCCGCGCGGCGATTGTAACCCGGCGTGCGCAGGCCGGTGATTTTCAATTCGCGCACGGCGATGAAGCGGTTGTTCCGCGTGCCATCCGCGCCGTTGCCGTTCTGAAAATCAATCACCCGCGCCCGCACGTCGCGCTGCACGCCTTGCGCATCTTTGTAGCTCACCGGCACGCCGTCGCGGATAAATTTGTAAAATTCCTGATTATGCTGGAGCAGCGAGCGCGAGAAATCGTGCCGTGTCATGCGCTGCACCGCCTCGGCGATGGCGGCGGGCGGCAACTGCGGATTCAGCCGCACCAGCGCCGCGCGCAATTCCCCCGTCAGCACAACCTCACGCGTGTCCGCGCGGCCCAGCGTGCCGTCCGTCCCAAAAGTTTCGTCGTTCCAAGCATAGACGCTTTCCCAACCCAGCACCTTTTGCAAATGCTCGGCGAACGTCTTTTGGACGAGCCGGTTTTCGCTGTTGATGTCGGTGAAAGCCATACACTTTTAAGTTCAGCACCACACAAGGGCGTTCATATCGTATTATCTTCTACATTTAGCGTTAGGTTGTGTCCCAACCCCACACCAGGCGGTGGGTCTTTGTATTCTTGAACTTTTTCATGGCCCGCTATCAAGTTAATTTTCCCGTTCTTTGCATCCTTAATCCCCTTAACCGGCAAAAAGATCACTTGTGACGTAAAAAGTTCTTTGCCGTCATGCGAGTAAACCGTGCGCTTGTGTGCTTCATAGAAAGGCGAAACAGCTATTGAACCACCGTAAAAACCCGTGTTGCAGACTACGACATTGCAGAAAACAGTGCGAGAAAGTGAGTCCGCGAGCGACCTAAACATTCCCAAGTCACGGTTGTAGGCCAACACGAACAAATGATCTATGCGGTTCCTAAAAAGCACCGCGCGCTCTACGTCCATAAAATCATAACAAATGCTGACTCCGATTTTACCATATTTCTCCATATCAAAGACGTAAACATTCGGGTCGCCAACAAACAATCTCGGAGGGGTAAGCTGCTTCAGCAACAAATCTTCTTTGGGTGCGGGATGTGACTTTCCAAAAATAATGCGCGTGCATGTATTTGACGGGCGTTCATCCCAGAAACCCTTTGGTATAAAAACAATTCCCTCATTCCTGACTTGGTTAGTGCCTGGAGTAAGCTTGTAATCTACCCCAACAAAAGCGACCACATTTAACGCGCACACGAGTTGCTCAAAATCAACCAATCGTGTTCTTGGTAAGGAAAGTTCGGGTAAAAGAACAATCTTCGGTTTCGTGCCACCATCTGAAAAAGCCATCATTGCTTTGCGCACTTCCAACCATGCGCGATCATCTTGTGGTTCCGACATCTGCGCGCTAGTTCCTTTACGGCGCCAGGCAAGTTCAGCATTGACGGTTGTTTGTATTAGGCCCACGGGAAGATGATCAACAAATGTTTGCGTAGATTTCATGTCTCATCAACCCCTTCTGTTATTTGGCTAAATGTTTTCAACCAATCCGGCTGTGTTAACTGTTGAATACTTATAGGTGTTAGCTGTCGCGCCTTATGGTTAAGCGTCGCGAGTTGATAATCTTCAAGAACTGACTGGCATTTGTCGATTGCGTTCTTCACATCCGTAGGATTTAGGAATGCAATGGGGTCATGCAAAGTATCATCAGCCAAATGATAATCAAACCTGCCGAGCGAACGATGGAATAATTTTTCCATAGCCCTTGGTTGTAAACAACCTTGTAATATGCCCAATGTCCACGAAGAGCAGGTCATTTCTTTAACAAGCAGCTTCGGTAAAAGATTTAAAACATCTGAATGCCCCGGCCCGTTCCAAATAGCTGGCAACTCGAAACATTTTTTAAGCAGTCCATAGAGCAATAAACCTAAACCGCGAACCGGATTAACTGACAGAAATAGCGGGCCGTTATCTTGAATTGGGGTATATCGCAAATCAGCAAGCGCCATTGAGTCTGGAAGGAATGCAACTTGACCATGATTTTTGCCATTTTGCGCCCGATCTTTCCACTCACCCCAAGTTGGTTCCTTTCCATCAACCCATTCGCGTGGCAGACACAGATTAGCAGGATGTAAGCATAACAGCCTTTGTGACCGTCGTTTTTCGTCGCTAAGGTATGCCAATCCAAATGTCGGGGTTTTGGACACATGTATGGCAACTTGCCGGACAATTTCCAAAGCGGTCCATTCGCTCGCGCGAGGGTCGGTCAAATTATTCGTATCCTGGCCTCCGAAGCGATTGCACCAATCATACAGTGATACAACTTTCTTGCTTTTAATGGTTGATGTTTCGTGCTACTCTAGCAATCACTCGGTTAGGTGTTTGTAATTCTAAAGGAGAAATTAGAGGGTTTCTATTTTTCAAAGCATCATGCCACCATCCCTCCCTGTTACGCATCATCGAGAAATAATCTGGCCGATTCAGAAATACTTCCAAAATACCGCTTGGTATGTCTAACGGATAAAAACGCCAAAAGGCAGCGGTTTGAGTAGTCGGCTGTAAACCATTGCCCAGTTTACCCACCCAATCGTTCACATTTGGGGACAAGTCGCGGAGGGTCGTTCGAGCAGCCCACCAGGCCCAATATGCCGGGTCGTGACCAGTCTCATTGGAGACTAGACAAGCTGCCCCTTGAGTTATGACGTCATTGGGAAAGACCAAATCATTGCCGCGATAGGAACTATTTTTGTCTTTCAATATCAAGTCCGCACAGTAAACGCCGAAGCAATATTGCCTCCAGCTAACATTCAGTGTCCAACGACTTTGCCAATCAATAGCTAGGTCAATTCGTGTTGAACAAACATCCTCAAGGAATGATAATGATGCTCGCTTCCGCCATCCTGCCGAACTCAAGTCGGTTAAAATTTTTGCGGCGGTCATGACTTCAGCGCCCAGCATTGAGAGAGTATTTGCTGTAAGATATTCTGCTGCGAGTTTGTTTTTTAATGCGACTTTGCGAATATCCTCCATAATATCCGTCAGGCCTTTAACACCAGTTTGTTGGCACATCTGCAAAGCGCGCGTCCATAAGCGAACCCTGTCAGGTTTTTCTCGAAGAACTTTTCGTAACAGAGCGAAAGCCCTACTTTTTTCCTGATCAAGTTTACGCCGATGTAGTGTCAATTCATCTGATATTAAAGCAAGTTGATTGACCAAATTGGCGCGCTTCTCAATGGACAATGTATCCCCATCTATCTCATTTTGAATCTGTTGTTTAGCACATGACCATTCCGCCAAACGACCATCGTTAGCAAGTCGGCATTGAACCAACCGAGTGAGCCGAGTTGCTGCGAATGCCAACCGTGTCTTTTCTGGAATTTCTGTTTCAGAAATATCAACCAACAGCATGTGTTCAAGCTGATCAGTCAGCGAGAGTAATTCTGCTTCTTCTAGCAAATTAAAATCCGTTCTCGCAATCGCGGATACTAAAGCGAGCGTTTTAGTCATTAGTGGCGATGGAAATTCAGGGTCAAGTTTGCAAGCCTTTTTTGCGTGCTCTGTAACTTGCTTGATATGTTCAAGACTCCAACTTTTCTTGATTTTGAATATGTTGGCAAATTCACTAGGCACAATCTTCTGTGGGTTGACATGAGCGCCGGTTTTGGCTTCCGCCAATAGCTTCATGTATTCCACAACCCAAGCCCGCAATTCTTCAAAGCTGTAGGCTAACATTACATGGTCATCAACGAAGCGAAAATGGGCCACGTTGAGTAATTCGAGGCGTTTTGACACTTCCAGGTCCACCTTGAGCAAATCTGCATTGGCCAGAAAACCGGCAACGTGCAATCCAGTTGGGAGGTGAAAAAAGAACTTGGCATTGGGCTTGATGTCAATTCGTATCAAGGATTCCTCGTCCCAGCCACTCAAATCCAAAGGGAAATGAAACATAGACCGGAACAGCTTGTCCGCTCCCAACTGATAATCTGGCGGAAGTTGCTCGACAATATTTTTACGGATTACATCAAGCCGTGTGCTTGGATAAAACTTCTCCAGATCAATACTGCACCAGAAAAGTTCTGTTTCTCGACCTACCGGCCTCCTCGGCGTCCAATAATCAGGAACTACAAAAGGACATCGTTGTTCTTGCTTTAATCGCGACTGCAACTCTAACTCCTCCTTCGTAGATTCATCGAATCCGGCTGATTTTGCATTTGCTGTCATTGCTCCTGTCGCCAAAAACACGTGACGACGAAAGATCGGCCAGCTTTGGCCAAAAGGAAGATATATCCTGCCTGAAGAATGCCGATAACGGCCAATTTTGCGCCGCCTCACTCCATCTTCATCTGTTTCGACCCAGATGCTCCTAAAAAGACGATGTCCATAGCTCCAAGGTGGCATTTTCACGTCAACGTGCGGGCCTACTACATTAACGACAGCCGTCCAAGCCACTTGGTCACGAACTGCAATATGAAAACTCTGGCGATTGCGCTCATTACCTTCTTCGTCTGGATGCTTCGGAAAGGCGAGCGGACGCAGTGCGGACATTCGGTATCGTCCGGTTAGAATCTCATTGCCGATGCTCTGAAGGTTTCGCTCAAGTTCAAGTTCAAATCCAGCAAGTTCAATTTCATCAAACCAAACGTCACCCGGAATTGACGCGTGCCTGACTTTCTCCCAGGCCCAACGCAAGTTAAGTTGACCTGCTACCATTTCCAAAAATGTCATTTAAGCCTCCTTATTTTTGCAATAACTTCAGCCACGTCTTTGCCTTCTGAAATTGGGACACATCTAACAGCCATGCCCCGCTCCGCGAAGCACTTTGAAACTTCTTTATGAAATTTTCGTCCTCCGGCGTCATTATCACCCATTACGTCCACATTGAACTTTAGGAAGTAATCTACCCATTCTGGTCGAAATGAAGTCGCCCCTGGCACACCAACGGCAACCAGGTTCTGCGATTCTAATGCAATGGCGTCTGGGACGCCCTCGCAAATGTGAACCCGCTTGCCAGCTTCTAACTTCATAAGCGCATTTGTGTTGAATAATGGCTTTGCGATACCCCTGGGATTCAAATATTTCTTGTTCCCTTCAAATAGCCGACCCTGAATAAAAACAACAGACTGTTGCTCGTAGAACGGAAACAGTAGTGCGTATGATGTCCAAATAATGCGTTCGGGACGACCATTGTTTCCCCAGGCAATACCACTTCGATAAACTCTTTGCGCCCCCCACTTTTCAATCAACCGAATCAAAGCCAAATTTGGATTGCATAATTCTCTCACTCCAAAGTCGGCAGCAATTTCTGGCGGAATCCCGTGTGAATTGAGATATTCGACCCCCTGCGGTTTGGAAACATGGCCGCATTTAATTATTAGCCATTCATACAATTCCGGGTCGGCAGCGAATTCTTTGCTTTCTTGGATTTTTGGCGCGGGTGGAAGAATGGCTGGTTTCAAGCGACGCTTCTTACGTGGACTACGGGATTGTTCCCAGGGAACAAGAATCACGAACTCGCGGGACAGCCATTCAATAGCATCCTTGAATTCAAGTTTACAAACCTCCGCCACCAAATTAATCTGGTCACCATATTTCCCGCACGCACCGTAGCATTTCCAAGTATTTTTGCTTTTATTAAAGGTTAAACTTGGCGTTTTGCTGTCGTGTCCTGTGAAGCACATTGCCTTTGTGCCAAGAACTTTAATGCCAAGACGTTTGGCGATCTCTATGATGGGAATCTGTTTGAATGGCGATATGTCCCTCATATTGGCTTCATTATTTTAACACAATAATCTAGGCGATAATCAGACACAACGGACGCACCCTGCGTTGATGCTCGGCGAAAGTCTTTTTGGACGAGCCGGTCTTCGTTGTTGATGTCGGTGACCATTGACTAAAATGATTACATCACTGTAAAAGATGGTGCTTCAGCCATCTTACCGGGTTCGCTGCGGAAACCTTCAATCGGGCCGTCCATTGAAACCTTTATTCCTAGTCCGTATTGCCCCAAAGTTTTTGCAGCGGCAAGCCGCCCGCCGCCAGTGCTGCCGCCTTCAATTTTAAGTATGGCACCCACGGCAAGGACGGTGCCGTCGTGCCCAATAAGCGTTGCGCCATCAATCGCCAGTAATTCTTGACGAAATCGTCGGCTTAAATCCTGAAATTTACTTCCGCCAATCATTTTTGCCAGCGCCTTTGCTTTTGTTGAAATTGGAAATTGCAGATGATCTTCCGCTCGCGGCACCACATTTTTCCATGAAGCATTGCCGACGTTATTGCTCGTGACGACGCCAATACAGGCACCCGTCCGTGCAAATGAAGCGTCCAGTGCGCTCGAATAGATTTCACGCCTGATGTTCCTGTCCTGCGGGCATCCCATTTGGGTGATAATTGGCTCGTGGGTCAGAAATGACCATTTGCCACGCCGACAAACAAATACCAGCCTGCCATGTTTTAGAACAAGGATTTCACCACTGCGATTCAGGGCTAAACCAATTTTCTCACCTTTAGCCCACTCCGCCAGCCCTGCCAGACGGTGCGGTGCGAAGTCCGGCATCTTGCGCGGCACCGGCAATGAATGATGATTTTGTAGCGCCCCATTACTGGTGCATTCAATCATCGTATCGGTTCCATTTGTTAACACCACGGAAAAGTCCTCCTTGGAAAAATCATGAAAGTCTACGGTCCTATCAATCTCATCCGTGACACCAAATGAGGCTGAAATGGGTTTACCCTCATAAGAACGAGTGGCCCAGCGAGAGAATTGATCAAGAATTCCTTGCGAAGTCAGCCGTTGGTTCATTCGCTCCGAAATTGATCTGGCGACAATGCGTCGCCCCAAACCATTAACTACATCCCGTTCAAATGCCGAGCCAATCCCAGGAGTAATTATGTTCACGGCGCGAATAAAAGATTTGGCCAAAGTGTATTCGGATATATTTCCCAGTGACGATGCGCTGGCAAATTTCTGGCTACGGGTGATCTCAATATGAAAATCTGACTTCAACGATGGTTTGAGGGAAAGCGTGCAAGGGTCTCGAAAAGCGACCGTCGCCCGTGCCCTAGAATGCGCGACTGGATTTTGTTTTATCTCCGCCCCCGGCAGCAGTGGAAGCAGGTGTTTTGAAACCAATTTTTCAAACCGTTTTTTTGTGATAATCCCAATATCTCTTCTTGGTGGCACAATGAATTTCATAAATTAATTTCCCCGCTCATCAGGGGCGGCAGCAGCAGGTCGCGCGCGGCGCGGAGTTTTTGATTCTGCACTGCCAACGTCTCAACCATGTCAGCCATTGGCTCGACTTGCTCTGCGTAGATGTCTTGCAGGCTGCGCGGAGCAACAAGCACAGGAATGGATTTCAGAACACGGCCATTGAGATTGGGCATCGTCGCGCCTTTAGCTCGATTCGCAATGGTGCCAGCAGTCTCCGGTGAGCCGAGTGTATCAAACAGGTAACGCGGGTTAATCTGTTTTGGATTTGGCCGGATGCGCAGGCTGCCGGTTCCACAAAACCAACCAGTCTGCCTACGCGAAATGAATGCGCGTCGCCCAATGTCACCGCGTCGCCCGTAAACTGTATCGCCGGGAATCATACGGTGGCGTCCAAGCTTGTCCGCCAATTCCTCCGGTATGCGAGCGATGTCCTCAATGGAAATGCGGAAGCCAATAATGTTTGTTGGCATAACAACCGGCACGCCTTCTTCGGTGTAGTCGGACTGGTGGAGTTGACTTCCGAATGGCCCGGTTTGAATGCCGTCGTCCTCGGTGCAAACAGATTCCAATGATTTCTTTGCCCAGCCTTGCGGGATGCTGTTGGTGAGGCGGGCATGTTCGTGGCCGGGGAAGCGGAGGCGGACGAACCACTCCCGGTAAAGCAGCCGCGCCGACTCTTCCAACAACTCCATCCGCCGCCGGTTGTTATCCATCAACTCGTCGTAGGCGGAAACGGTTGCAACAATTTCGCGCTGTGTGTCGAGCGGAGGCAACGACACCCGCAAGGTTTCAACATTCGTTATGTTGAGGTTTTGCTGAACAGCACCGCGAGCAACCGAAAGAATGTTCATTCTCCCAAACGGTGAGTTGAAATAGTAACGGAAGAATCGCGCATCAGCGCGGTCGTTCAGCCGGAAGCGAATCAAGAAAGCCCCTGGAAGCACGGGTAGTGGAAACCCCTCGAAAACTGCGGCGATGCCGCATGTTCCTGAACGGGTAATGACCAAATCGCCGGGTTTCAGAAGATGATTTGCATAGTTGTCCTCATTCAAGCGAGCCAGTGGCATTGACTCGTAAGAGATGCGCCCGTGGTCATCGAGGCCGGTCGTGCGCAAGGTTGCAACATTCCCGTCCTCTGCATAATCGTCGCCACTAAATCGCGGCCCGAACGCGCTATGGGCGACTACATCGCCGAATGAAATTTCCTCCCAGCTTTTTTGCGAACTGGGCTTCACGCCACGTCCTCCAGCAGTTTGATGATTTGCTCCGGCGAGGGCAGTTGGCCTTTCAGATTCCCCGGCAACTTTTTGACGGTGCGGTAGGTGGCCACGCCAATGGGTTTGCGGGCGTCGTGCAGCGCATACTCCACAATGGTGCGGCTCTTTTCCTTGCAGAGGATGATGCCGATGGAAGCATTCTCGCCCTTGAGCCGGACTCTGGCGTCCAGCGCGGCCAGATAAAACTGCATCTTGCCCACAAACTCCGGCTCGAACGCGCCAATCTTCAAGTCCAGCGCCACGAGGCATTTCAGGTGGCGATGGAACAGGAGCAGGTCAATGAAGTATTCCTAGGCGTCCACCTCCAGCCGGAACTGGCTGCCGACAAATGCAAACCGTCCGCCCATCGCGCGCAGAAAATCTTCGATGCGGGCCATGAGAGCGCATTCCAGTTCGCGCTCGCTGTGCTGGTCGCCGAGTTCGAGGAAGTCAAAGGTGTATTCGTCCTTCACCGCGAGCCTGGCCTGGGCGCGCAGGGCCGGCGTCAGGGCGCGGTCAAAATTAGTCTGG
>Ga0182027_10010907_pt1 | contig 12887 bp, 11 predicted proteins | sample 712E1DmetaG_FD_121300 | JGI IMG/M metagenome (GOLD analysis project Ga0182027, IMG submission 121300) | Permafrost microbial communities from Stordalen Mire, Sweden - 712E1D metaG (Illumina Assembly) | ecosystem: Environmental > Terrestrial > Soil > Wetlands > Permafrost | place: Sweden...
CGAAGAGGCCCTGCCGCTCTATGCCGTTTTACTGCCGCTGCTGTTCCGCCAGGGCTATGATTCGATGACCACGGTGCTGGTGCTGTTTCTCAGCACCCAGGTCGGCTATATTGCCTCGACCATCAACCCTTTTACCGTAATTATCGCGCAAAGCCTGTCCGGCCTGACGGGCGAGCCGCACCTGCCGCTGCGAGCGCTGGTCTGGCTGGGGCTGACGGGCGCGGAAATCGTCTTTGTGATGGCCTATGCGCGACGGGTGCGGCGCGCGCCTCAAACCTCGCTCGTTTATGCCAGCGACCAACACACCCGCACCCTTTTCACCACGCCCGAAGGCGAGACCAACGTGCTCTCGCGTCAGGACTGGATCATCCTCGTAGGCTTCGTCCTCATGCTGGGGGTGATGGTGTGGGGTCTGACGACGCGTGGCTGGTTTACCCTCGAGATCGGGGCGTTGTTCCTGGGGTTCGCGCTGGCGGCGGGCACGGTGGCGCGGCTGGGACTCAACGGCATGGCCGATGCCTTTGCCGAAGGATGCCGCGATTTTGTCTATCCCGCCTTTGTGATCGGGCTGGGGCGCGGTATTCTCGTAATGGCAGACAGGGGCATGATCATTGATACGATTCTTAACGGGATGAACGGTTTGCTTCATCGCCTGCCTGACTATGCGGTTACCACAGCGGTGCTGGCTGCCCATAATGTGATCACCCTGCTAGTGCCGTCTTCCTCGGGCGAAGCGGCGCTGACGATGCCGGTCATGGCGCCGTTGGCCGGGCTGACAGGTATCGGCAAGGATACACTGGTGCTGGCCTATCAGTTCGGCAACGGGCTGATCAATACCGTGTCCCCCACCAGTCCGGTGCTGATGGCCAGCTTGGCCCTCGCGCGGATAGAGTTCGGACAATGGCTGAAAGTGGTGCTTCCTTTTATTCTGGCCGCGTGGTTGGCATGTGCCCTGCTCCTCGCTATCTTTGCGCATCTCTAGAGGCGGCGCCCCGGACGAGGGAACGAAAGAAAGGGTTAGGATGTTAGACCAGAACAACGCCGTACCGCTCTACAAGCAATTGAAGGAAGCTGTCCTCGGCCTGATCCTGTCGGGCCATTTAGGTGCCGGTGACCAGCTATCGACCGAGCAGGAACTGAGCGCCCAGTATGGCGTCAGCCGCATCACTGTGCGTAACGCAGTCACCGAACTGGTCAACGAGGGCTATCTGCAAAAGCGCCAGGGCAAGGGGACCTTTGTGTGCCTCCCCAAGATCAAGCGCAAAGCCGTGCACCTGCTCAGCTTTACCGCTACCTGCGAAGCCAGTGGCATGAGCGCGCACAGCGTGGTGTCAAAAAAGCAGGTTCTCGATGACCACCCCGCAGCACGGCGAGTTCTGGGCCTGGACCCCGATGACCGGGTGCTCTACATCCAGCGTATCCGCTATGCCGATGGGAGCCCATTGATGTTGGAAAACAACTATTATTCCTTCAAGCGTTTTGCGTTTCTGCTCAACGAGCCGCTGGAGGGCTCGCTCTACAAGCTCTTGTCCGAAGAGCACAATATCCGCCCCACCTGTTCGGGCGAAACCCAGCTCGAGGTGCAAAGAGCCAGCAGCGAGATCGCAAGGCAGATGCAATGCGCGCCGGGTGATCCGCTGTTCCTGATGCGAACCAGTGTACTGGACGAGCTCAAGCAGCCCATCCATTACGGCGAGCAACTGATCATAGCGGACCGGTACGCGTTCATTTTCTGATCCAAGCTGCTATCGCGATGCCCAGCTCGGCCAGTTCCTTCAGGGTGATGACAAGATCGGAAAGCGAACGTCCCCAGCGGTCGAGCCGCCAGACGAGAATTGCGTCCAGTTCGCGGCGACGGACGGCGGCGAGAAGTTCCTCTCGCTTTGGCCGCTGCAGGGCGCCGGAGCCGACTTCTTTGATCTTGGCGACGATCTGCATACCGTTTCTTTCAAATCGAGAACGCCTGGAAGCGACTATATCGGGTACACGATTCACGAGAGGAGGCTTCGACGATGACAACCCTTGCGCACCTTGTTCCCACGGAAGATGATGTGTTCTACAGCCGCCGTGACCCAAACGATGTGCGGTTCGGCGACATTGTGCTGAGGGATCCCGAGGCGTACCCGCATTCTCAGGTAGTCATCCTGGGGTGTCCGCAGGACGAAGGCGTGCGCCGCAATTGGGGCCGTGCCGGTTCGCGTTTTGCTCCAAACGAGATCCGTAAAGCTTTGTACCGCTATCCGGTGAGTGAAGCACACCAATATCTCAAGCTAATCGATGTGGGCAACCTGAGAATCGGGGAGACCCTTGAAGAGACGCATGAATGGTTATGCGAGACACTGCAGGGGTTTCTGCAAGATGGGAAAAAGGTGGTAGTCCTGGGAGGAGGGAATGACATCTCCTATCCGGACTGCAGGGCGTTGTGCGCGACGATAAGCGTTCCGTTAGTGTTCAACATCGATCGTCACCTCGACGTCCGCGCGGACACGCTTAGGAACAGTGGCACGCCCTACCGGCAGTTGCTGGAAGAAGGCGCCATTCCGCCCTCCATGTTTCATGAGGTTGGCATCAACTCCTATGCGAACTCTCCAACGTATCTGAAATATGTTCAAGACCTGGGCGCGCATATCCACTATCTGGGTGACCTGAGAGACGGCGGAGTGGGCTCGGCCGTTCGGGCTATCGTCAGCAGCAGCCCTGCGGACGGGATCTTCTTTGGTTTTGACCTGGACGTTGTAAGGGCCGTCGAGGCCCCCGGGGTTAGCGCTCCGGGCCCGATGGGGCTTACCGCTCGCGAGGTGTGCGAAATCGCAGACGTGGCAGCCTCAGACCCTCGCACTCGCATCATCGAGATCACGGAGGTCAACCCCGAGTATGACCGGGATGGAATTACGAGCAAACTGGCAGCCAACATCATCGTGCGGGCCCTTGCTCACGCATGAAATGTTAAGGAGCAATAAGGGAATTCCTGACCTAACGCTGGAGCGATGGTCCGCGTCCCCCCTTGCGCGGACCGACGAATCAGACGTGGCCCATACATCTGTTGCGGGGGATTCCCCTCATGCAACACGAGTGTCAAGCGACCATTTAAAGAGACTCGTGCGAATTCCAATGGCAAGCGTGGTCCATCCGTTTTCCAACGCGAGGAAATCCTCAACATTCGAGAGTTCCAAAGCAATGCACTGCGTGTCAGCGCCAACGGCCCCTGGGCATATTATTGGCTCATGTGGACGATACCACCCGTTTGGAATTATTTGAGAAGCCCTCGCAGGATCTGTCTGTCGACAATACTTGAAATTAATTCCACGCTGAACGGTAGATCATGCAGCAGCGCCAACGCTTGTCAAATTAGACTCTCAAACGTCCGGTTGATCTGAACCATATCATGCGGCACGAGTACATAGCGCCATGGCTTATCGCTCACGTCTGACGCCCGTTCGCACCATTGAATCGCGGCCTTCGCCTTCTTTTGAACGGTTGAGTCTTCCATGTCGGTTGTCTTCGCGCCCCACGCCCGGATCGCCTGGTCCACTTCGTCGGGGTTTAAGCGATACTGCTTTGCCACTGCATCAAGGGATACCTTCGGGTCTTCACGCGCAGCTTGATAATTTGACGTCTTGGGAGCGTTTGCCTTGTTGATCTTTTCCGCCAGAGAAATCAGCACCGTGCCATTTTCTAGTGACGCGCGATCGCCGCGTTGCACCACGACCACCCGAACGAAATTCTCCGGCTTGTCCTCGAACGAAGGCACCTGAGCCCGGTTGTCCCACGGCGAAATCATCACAAGGTCTTTACCGGGAGGAGAGTGTACGATAGCGAGAGAAATCCAGTCACCCTCCTTTGTGGCACTGCCAACGGAGAGCTTCGCTTTGCCATCATCCCCGGTCATCTTGGAGCTTCCGAAAACTTCAATCCCAATCTCCACCCCGCGCAAAGGATGATGCTTCGTGTTCTGCACCTGAACCAAGACAAAGCCATGCTCCGCCTGGCAGGGCGGGCAGACAGAAACTCCCATCAGAAGAAAAATTGCCGGGATCAATCTACGGAACTGACGTGGTTTCATCGACATTCGCCTCGATGAGAGGAATTCCAATATCGTACACCCGGTTCGTCGATCCGGTCATTGTCTGGCAGGCACCACGATTCGTTTCGGCCTATGTCGCCTGGAAGGGTCCCCAAATGGCGCTAAATCGCCGAGTCACTCGGCGAGCACACCAGTGCATCTCTCGAGTCAGGAACTAACATTTGGTTCCGGTCCCATATGACTCGTGAACGGTGGTTGATTGGCGGTGCGCCAGACGTGACGTTACGTGACTAGAAAACGCACTTGAATTCAAGATCATTGGAGGACATCGAAAACAAAGTTTCCGTTCCAAATGCGGTGAAGTTCAGTTTAGAGGAGTCTCTAAGTTATTGATTTTATGGTGGACGCGGTAGGAATTGAACCTACAACCTGTCGGTTAAGAGCCACCGAATTCGCCAGTCCTCCTGCTGCTAACGTTTGCTATAACCCACTATACAAGAGACGTTTACGCGCTGTGAAAAATATTCGGATTGCTATCAATATAGCCTGAATTGTGCCCTATTTTGAGGGAGCATGGGCACAAAAATGGGCACAGTCATTTGGGTGAACCCCTCGGTTGAGACAATCTGAAATTGGCACAGAGGGCACTTGCCGTTTACTCAATCAGATCAGCGAATGCCATACTGACGTGGGACTGTGAGTGAGGACTCCAAGCTAGGGGCAGGGTTTCGTCTTGTAGAATCATCCCTGTGACGATCCAGGAACTGTTGACACTCGCAACGCGAGGCGAATCCGAACAGCTTGAATTCAAGCAGAGCTCTGCGCAGTTCCCCAGAGCTGGAGAGACGCTTTGCGCCTTCATGAATGGCAACGGCGGACAGGTTTTGGTCGGCGTCGGGCCTGACGGTTCGGTCGTTGGTCAAACGTTGGCGGATAAGACTTTTCAGGACCTGGCGCAGGTCTTGCGCCGCTTTGATCCTCCCATCCCGGTCGAAACCGAGAAGATTCCTGTGGGCATGAGCGACCTTCAGGTTCTGGTTTTGAAGGTCACACCTATGGCTGACAGTCTCCCATGCACCTACGATGGACGGCCGTACCAACGCATCGGGACGACCACGTCGGTCATGCCGCAGGAAACATACCAAAGAATTCTTCTGGAGCGCACGCATTCCCGGCATCGCTGGGAGAACGAAATTGCCGATGTGATGATCGATGAACTCGACGTGCAGGAGATTCGCCGGACAATCCAAACAAGTATTGCGAGCGGCCGATTGCCCGCTGATACTTCCGCCGATGATCTGACTGATGTCCTGGATAGGCTGGGTTTGCGCGTTCGCGGGTCTCTGGTGAATGCGGCGGTAGTGGCTTTCGGTCGCGAGTTTTTGCCTCATTACCCTCAATGCCAGTTACGACTTGCCCGGTTCCGTGGCACCGACAAAAACGAGTTCCTCGACCAAAGGCAACTACATGGTCATGCCTTCGGATTGCTTGCGGAAGCTATGCAGTTTCTGACCAGGCATTTGCCGGTCTCAGGCAGAATCGAAGCCGGACTTTTTGAGCGCGTAGATGAACCCCTCTTCCCGCCGGTTGCTCTACGGGAAGCATTGGTAAACGCGTTCTGTCATCGGGACTATGCGCAGGCAGGCGGTGCAGTGAGTCTGGCCATTTACGATGACCGCCTGGAGATTTGGAGTTCCGGCGGTCTTCCTCTTGGCATGAAAGTCGAGGACCTGAAGCAAGAGCATCTGTCGCGCCCTCGAAATCCATTGATCGCAGAGGTCTTCTATCGGCGAGGACTGGTTGAACGCTGGGGACGTGGTACGCAGAAAATTGTTGAATTGTGTTTGCGCGCCGGCCATCCGGAGCCAGAATTTCTGGAGATTGGTGGGGCGGTGGGCGTTCGGTTTCTGCCGAGCGGGTATGTGGCACCGCTTCGCGTCGCTCATGACCTCACGGACCGCCAGCGCCAGATTCTCCAAGCCGTTGCTGGAGGACGAGAATGCCAATTTGCCAACATCCGCACTCAGATCAATCCTGCGGTGGCAGACCGTACATTGCGCGACGATCTTCTTCATTTGAAAAGACTTGGTCTCATCAATTCTCGCGGGCACGGGCGAGGAGCGGTATGGTTTTTAGCTGCGGAACCTACTCCACGCCAGAATTCGAATAAGGCGGAATAAGGCGGTCGAATAAGGCGGAATAAGGCGGAATAGGGCAATCTGAGCAGACCGTGAACAGGACTCGAACGACGAGTACCTCCTCGTAATAGGAACGGTTGAAGACGCCAATCCTTCCGCGTTCGGGAAGGCGGCAAGTGGTGCGCCAGAGACAATCATGTTCAAGCTCCTCGGCGCTTGGCTGCTTGAAGCTGAAGACCTCGCAGCCTTCTGGATTGACCCTGGACATGACATGACGTATGGCTCCGTCTTTTCCGGCAGCATCCATGCCTTGGAAAATCAAGAGCAACGCTTGGCGATGTGATGCGTAGTGAAACTGCTGCAGCGAACTCAGCTTCTCCATGTGGCTAAGAAGAAGTTCCTTACCTGGTCTCAGCCGATATCGTCAACACTGCCCTCTCCGCATTTCTCGCCTTCTGCGACCGCCCCGTCTACAGTTACTACCTCAGGCAACCAAACCCATTCCACATATCGCCCATGTCCGATCAGACTTTTGGCGCAGTCATCATGTGGGTCATCGGCTCGCTGGTCTTCCTGGTGCCCGCTATCTTGCTCGCGATGAATCTCCTCCAACCCCATAAGCTTTTCCGAAGCTAGTCTCCTGCCCACCGATGTCAAGCACGGGTCCACATTTTCGTTTGGCAGGTAGTTCGGATTCAACCGCGCAGCATTCACTGCATCTGGCAGGCCTATGGCCACCTCACTTTGAGGGTTTGCCCAAAGGGATTCCTATGTGTGACCGGTTATTGAGTTCGCTCATCTAAATTGGGTTCATCCGCACATTTGGTGATACTTTCCAGAGTCAGCCGGGGGCGGGTATAAAAGGAGCAAGCTCTGGCGGTCTTCGGCGAACAGCTATGGAACCGAGAACGTTGTTGCCCGATGCCCAGGAAGTGATTCTGGATTCCTTGAGGACCATAGGCCGGGATCATCTGAGCATGATACTGCGCTCCGCAGGCGCAAGTGGTCTCTGCCCGCAGTGCCAGCAGCGGTCCTGGCGCGTGCATAGTCGTTATCGCCGCAAGTTAGCCGATCTTCCCTGGGAAGGGATTCCAGTTCAGATTGAGTTGCACGTGCGGCGGTTCTTCTGCGGCACTCCTAGTTGCGGGCAGCACATCTTCACAGAGCGGTTGCCGTGTACGGTGTCGCGTTATGCAAGGCGAACCAGCCGGCTCAGTCAAGCCCTTGGCCAAATTGGGCTGGCCCTGGGCGGCGCCGCAGGAGCGCGATTGGCCGAGCAGCTCGGTATCCTTTCCAACGGTTCCACCGTGCTGCGCCACTTGCGCCGGAAGCCAGTAGCAACGCAGAATCGCTCACCGCGCGTACTTGGCATGGATGACTGGGCCTGGCGCAAAGGACATCGGTATGGAACGATTCTTTGCGATCTGGAAGCTGGGAAAGTGGTCGATCTACTGCCGGATCGAGAAGCCGAGACCGTCGCCAAGTGGTTGCGTACACATCCAGGAACTGAAATTGTTAGCCGCGACCGGGCCAGTGCCTATGCTGAAGCGGCGCGAAAGGCTGCGCCTCAGGCAGTCCAGGTTGCCGATCGCTGGCACCTCTTGCATAATCTGAGCGAGGCATTGAAAAATGCCCTGGCTCCGCATCATCGCATCCTCACACGAGCCGCGACAACCACAGATACAGCCAAGACTTCAGAGCCTTCCGCTGTGCCGGCGGTTCCGACTCCGACAAAGCCAATACTCAAACAACAACAGAATCGGGATCGGCGCCACAGCCGCTATGAGCAGGTGATGGAACTGGCTCGAAGCGGCATGACGAAGCGGCGGATTGCTCGCCAACTCGATCTCGATCGCCGCACCGTCCGCCGCTGGATGCGCTCGGATGGATTTCCAGAACGCAAATCCGCACATCGCTCAAGCTCAGTCGATGCCTATGCAGACTACCTGGATCAGCGTTGGCAGCAGGGTTGCCATAATGGAACGGAACTCTGGCGAGAAATGCAGACGCAGGGTTTTCGCGGTAAACATAGTATCGTGCGTCATTGGCTGGCCAAACGCCACGGTCCTCGTTATGGGCAAAGCGAGCAAGTTGCAAATCCGCCGCACAAGCAAACATCACCCCGGCAGGTGGCTTGGCTGATGTTGACCGAGCCGGATTCAGAGCGCGGCTATCTGGAAGAAATCTATCGTGAGAGTCCGTTGATTGCCGCCACTGCACGGGTGGCGCGAGAGTTTGTCCGCATCATCCGCAACCGGGATCAATCGGCATGGGACGGCTGGCTTGAGGCCGCCCGAACTACCGAGCTGTCTAACTTCGCCACTCACCTCATCCGGGATCAAGATGCCGTGATGGCCGCCTTGAACTTGCCTTGGAGTAACGGCCCGGTTGAAGGCCAAGTCCACAGGCTGAAACTGATCAAGCGCTCCATGTATGGTCGAGCAAAATTCGACTTACTCAAAATCAGGGTGGTCCACGCAGCCTGAATCCTGAACAACCAACTCCACGATGAAACGCCCGGATCCCCTTCACCAAAATTACGGATGAACCTTTGAAGTGACCACGTATGGCCGGTTTTAAGGTGACCACCGAGGGCCATGGACGCCGACCAACGTTCCGAGCTTCATGATGACAATCCATTCTAGTTGCCTTTCAGCAGGAGTAATGGGCTGCGGCCTTTTGTTCGTTGGTAACCACACTCAACGAGGAGAGTAACTCAATGAGCAGTTGGATAATGTTCGTTGTGAACCTCTTCAGCCAAGGCGTCTCAGGATGCAGTGCGAGCTAATTGTGATATGGATCACGCGACAAGCTTCAACGTTTTCAATTCTCTAGGAGTGTGTCGGGCATAGCGATTCTGGGAGCGTTGCAGGTTCTGTTGGCCCAGCAACGCGGCACAGGATCTGTTTGTCAGAGTCCGGCGTCCTCTACGACTTCATGCCTTCGAGCCGTGATTTTGGTCTGGAAAGGCGTTATCTCGCCGATTTTATGCGGTCTGCAGCGTCCATCCGGTTCGGAACAGCTTCAGCAGGTTGCTGAGCGGCGACAGCTATCGCTTCAAGCAAAGCAGCCGCCAACAGACGTCACTCTCAGAACGTTGACCTCCCTTCCGCGAACGCTTATCGGGGTTTCGTTTACTGGAAAGGCAAAAAGCGGAGCAGCGCGATCACGCAAAAACCAGCCTCGTTGTTCGACTCACCGTTGTCACTGGGGTCAAGGCTGTGCCGCACTCCACCCGTCTTGCTGTCATAGGTATGGGCAATCATCCAGCGCATCGAGTTTACAGGCTCAGGAGAAGCAAGCGCCGCATCGGCCATGCCCAGCATCGCAAGGGTCAGGCTATAGGACGGCTTTCCGGGCACGGTCACAATGGAACCATCCGCCTTCGCATTCGCCCGTATCCACTCAGTTCCCGCGCGGTTCTCATAGAGTCCGCCCCAGATCCAAGTCAGATAGCCCTGGGAGAATGCGGCACTGATGCCATCGTCGCTGGTCGTGATTTCTCCATTACTGTCGCGGCCCAAGCCATAGCGGCGCTCCTTGGCAACAAACATTTTTGTCGGCGTCTGCTTTTTGAGATCGGCTGCAGTGCGTTTGTATCTGGCATCGTGATAAAGAAGTTCGCCGGCGTACATACCCAGGTACACATCTCCCTGGTCGGCGGAATACCTCTCTTCAAAGAGCGTCCACTGCTTGTCCTTCTCGCTCTGCAGCCAGGAACTCTGGCTGAAGCCGTCAGCGGCGAGATTATAACGGATGATGAAGTCCAGCGCGGCACGACCGTTGGCTGCATAGCGATCCGCGATGGCGCTGCTATGGGTCAGGCGCCGGTCCAAATACAGCAGGTACACGAACAACGACGAGGTAGCATCCACTCCGCGCGCATCCATCATCCCAGGCCCCGGAGAAGAAACCAGATGCTCGCCGGTCTGCGCGGAATAGGCGAAATACCAACTGCCCTTCCAGCGGGGATCGCTCATCTCTTCGCGAGTAGCCAACCACTGGATGCCTTTCTCAAGTCCCTGCAAGTACTTGGGATCCCTTGAAGCTTCATACGCTGCGCCAAGGCCGATCAGCGCATACTCCATATTGGAATCTTCATTCACCTTGGTGCCGCCCGGCTCATCCACCATTGCCCCGTCCGACGTCTGCAGAGACAGAATGAAGTCGGCCATGCGAAATACTTCCGGCCAATTTGTGTGACGGGTAGCTGGCTCATGTGATGGATGAGAGCCACGTTCTAGCGCTCCGGCCACGCCTGAACTGAAAAGCACTACGCCCAGGAAGAGAACAAAGACAACAGGCTTGGCCGCAATTGATCTTGCATGAACCTCCATATATCTCCTTTGATCTGCCCCAGTAGTCTACCCTTATGCGCTATGAACACAACAGCGAAAAAAGCCTCGGTAATCACCTTAAAACCGGCCATACGTTATCACTTCAAAACCGGCCAACGGAATAGGCCGAAGACGTGATTGTTTTACCTTGCCGGGGCGTGTATTTGCAAGGCGCGATTCGAGACGTTGCTGTTATGGCCGGTTTTCAAGGCTTCCTGAGCGTGTTATGGTTGTATTCGCTCTGCTGGGGTCGCGCCTTGCGGAGTGATCCAGGGCCGATGACACGGGGCTGGCTCCGAAGGAATCGGTAATCGAGACCCTCTGCGGTTTGCCTGATGGGCTGGCCGGCAGAGGGTTTCGTGTCTTTCCCAGTATTCCTAAGGTGAGGCTCCGTCGGGAGAGGCCTCTGGATCACGAGTCGCGACGCTGCCGGGCGTTCTTTGCCCGGCCTCCATATCGCCTTTGCTTTTGTCTTTGTTTTGCTTTTGTCATTTGCTTTCTCCCGCACCGCCGGCTTTGGTGCGCCAACTGCGCGGGCCGCACTTGAGTACGTGCCCATGATGCAGCAGCCGGTCCAGCATGGCGGAGACAGCGGCGCTGTCGCCCAGCAGCTTGCCCCAGTCTTCCACTGGCCGATTGGATGTGAGAAGCGTGCTGGCTCGTTCGTACCGTCGCATGATGATCTCCAGCAGTTCTTCGGCGGCGGTCAGCGGCAGCTTGCGCATGCCAAGATCGTCGATAATCAGCAGCGGCACGGTGGTCAGCAGTTCCATGTATTGCTTACGTTTGCCGTCCAGCGTGGCGTCGGCAAGTTCTTCCAGCAGCGCGTGCGCTTCGCGATAGAGCACGCGGTAGCCTTGCTGGATTACGGCGTGGCCGATGGCCTGCGCGATGTGGCTCTTGCCGCTGCCAGGTGGACCTAAAAACAGCGAGTCCTCGCGCCGCCCTACCCAGCCGGCAGCGGCCAGATCGAAGACCAGGCTTCGATTCATCTTGGGGTTGAACTGGAAGTCGAAGTTATCCAGTTGCTTGTTGGCGTCGCGGAACTGCGCCTGCTTGTGGCGTCGCTGTAACAGGCGTTCACTACGACAGGCGAGTTCGTCCGAGACCAGTGTGGAGATCAGGTCGATGGGGGCCATGTTATCGGATTGCGCCTGTAACAGGCGTGTTTCAAGCACGGCGACCATGCCGCTCAGGCGCAGTTGCACCAGGGCGCGATTGAGTTCGATCAGGTTCATGGATTGGATTCCTCGAATTGGATTCGTTGTTGGATCACGTCGCGATACTGTGTCAGTTCGCGGATGAGAGGATCTACTTGGCGCAGGCTCAGAGGCGCTTGCGGACTGCGCTCCAGATAACGGCGTACGAAGCGATACTCGGGCACGCGCAACTCCAGAGACGCCGCGCAGGCGTCGTCGCAAGCCACACTGCCATATTGCTTCGCCAGTTGGAGAACGCCCTGGATGCGGCGCATTCCGAGTTCGCCTTGGCGAGCATGGATGGCATCGCAGACCGCGCCGATGTTGGCTCCGGTCTTGTGGGCGCGTGCCAGCAGTTGCAGCAACTGCGGCGGTGTGCGGCGCGGGCGATCCTCATCGCGGATGCGATGGCCGCCACGCTTGCCGCTCAGATGCTCACGCAGCAGCTCACCTGTTTTTGGATCGAGCAGTCGCACGTACATTGCGTCCCACTGCACATGGACCTCACGCCCGATCCAGCCCGGCGGCGCTCCGTAGTAGGCCGCTTCCACCTCGACGCAGCCATCCAGATGAACCGTGCGTACGCCGTACTGGTAGTAGCGAAACAGCTCCAACGGCAGCGCCTGCAGAAAAGGCTTCTCTTCGGCGAACATCGCCGCCACCTGCCGCTTGGTCCGCCCGTGGATGCGCTTATCAGCCCAGTTATCTTCCCAGTGATCCAGATATGCCTGCGCCTCTTCCAGGCTCTCGAACTTCTTGCCCTTCAGCGGCGTCTTCTGCGCATGGCCGACGCCACTTTCAACCTTGCCCTTGCGATCCGGATCGCGCACCTTGCAGGGAAACGCCGTAACGCCGTAGTGCGCCAGAACATCGCGATACAGAGGATTCAGGCGCGGATCGTAGATGTCGGGCGACAGTACGCCTTCGCGCAAGTTGTCCAAGACCACAACCCGCGTCGAGCCGCCCAGCCGCCGAAAGGCCTTCTCGTGCAGCTCGGCCCACGCCCGCGAACTCGAACGAAACGCCAGCAGACGAACCGACTTGCGGCTGCAGCCCAGCGTCATCACGAACAGTCAACATGGAGTGACCGGCGCCGATGCGCTGTTCGTGGGTTAAGCTGTGAGTTCAGAAGGACGCACAGTTCAGAGCCACAAGCGGAAAGGAACCGGTCATGAGAGAAAAGGTACGA
>Ga0182027_10010908_pt1 | contig 12886 bp, 8 predicted proteins | sample 712E1DmetaG_FD_121300 | JGI IMG/M metagenome (GOLD analysis project Ga0182027, IMG submission 121300) | Permafrost microbial communities from Stordalen Mire, Sweden - 712E1D metaG (Illumina Assembly) | ecosystem: Environmental > Terrestrial > Soil > Wetlands > Permafrost | place: Sweden...
ACGGCCATCGAGAAGCGCGCCATCTTCTACAAGCGCCTCATACCCCTGCTGGAATTCGGCCGCGAGCGCGAGGGCATCGACCTGTCGAAGGTCGTGCTGACCCACCACCACCTGCGCGACCTCGGCAAGCGCACCCTGCCCTTGCAGGTGGGAGACAAGCCCTTGCTCGACCCGATCAAGGAATCGGGCAGCGGCATGGTGCGCGAGCCCGAGAAGGTCTACATGGCCGAGGTCATCGCCAAGCTGAACGAGGTGTTCGGCGACGACACCAGCATCGACGACCAACTGGTCTACGTGAATCACGTGCTGATGGGTAAACTGATGGAATCGGAAACCCTGCGGCAGCAAGCGACGAGCAACACCAAAGAGCAGTTCGGCAATTCCCCGGACCTGAACAGCGAGCTGATGAACGCCGTTATGGACGCCCAGGAAGCGCACACCACCATGAGCACCAAGGTGCTAAATTCCGCGGCGGTGCTGGCGGGAATCAAGGACATCCTGCTCAATCATTCGCGACTGTGGGAGGCTTTGCGCGAGCCGCCAGCCGAGTAGCTGGCAGTGGCCACGTCAGCCGTAGTTTCAAGATCGCGGTTTTCCTCGACGAACGGGCTGGGCTGGCGACAGACGGCGTCAGCTCCAGCCTCGCGCTATTTGCGCAACGGTTCCATGGTGGCGGCCAGGCAGTCGATGCAGAACGTCGAGTCCTTCCCGAGTTGACCGCACACACGGCAGCGAAAACCAGGCGGGTCGCTGGCGGCCTCGCGAATCGGTTGCTCGCGAGCACTCTTGCGCTCCGACTCTTCTTTCCGCGCCTGAACCGGGTCGACTAGCCGCTTGAATGATTCGACAATGGACATGATGCACGGAAAGCGGGGAGGGGATCACGTGGGCAAACTGACCGGAAACTCGCCATCACCGATAGCGGCCATCGTCTCGTCTACAAGTTGGGAAGCTCTCTCCTTGCTGTACCCTTTCGCACGCACGATCTCATCGATCATGCCGCTTCTGAGAATCTCATAGATCGGAGATTCAGAGTCCAGCTGAGTCAGCAGTGCGCACCCTTCTCGCAAATCCTTGGCTTCCATGACGGTTGCTCTAGGACCGAAGTCTACCTCGTCGGTGGGGTGCCGTAGACTGTTTCCTTTCCCCAGCAAATCCACGATCTCCCCGACTTCCCAAACGTGATTCGTCACGCCTTCCGCGCTGCCCAATCTCTGCCCAAGTGGCCCGCGCAGGTGATAGCTCCTGGCTATCATGCGGCGTCTCTGGCAGCCGTAAGCGCGCGTTTTGGTTGGGGTGAGCGCTCGGTCTAGTCAAGACGCATCGCAGTAGATGGCTTCGAAGGCCGATGCTCTATCCAGTTGAGCTACGGGCGCAGAGACTGCGGAAGAGGAGCCGGATGATGGGAGCCAGAACGAGGGCTGTCAAGAATGGAGCGGTCAGTAAGTGGTCCGCGAGGACGCTTGACACCAAGCGGGCGCGCGCCTTCGCTGGCGCATCGCGCCTAAGCAGGACGCGCCACCGGCGAGGAATCGCCCACCCGCGAGAATGGTTGTAATCGGGGGTGCCTTGCGAGAATGATTGGCGCGTGTTAGACGAGCGGCCCACGCCCAGGTAGCTCAACTGGTAGAGCAACGGACTGAAAATCCGTGTGTAGACAGTTCGACTCTGTCCCTGGGCACTGTCAGATTACCCATCTGCTTCTAGAAAGACACTTCCGGAGAGCGTCGAAGGAGACATTCCATGTTGCGCAAAGTTATGGTTTTCATTCTTGCAATTGGGGCGGTTACCGGCGGGTACGTCCTCGGCCGCAGCAAATGGAGCGCGGGCGGGAGTGCGGCCGTCTCCAAGTTCACCTGTCCCAACGTCGGCGCCGCTGTTGCTGGCGATGACGTCGAGCGCAAGTGCGTTCCCTTCGAAGGCAAGGCCAAGGGGTCGAGCCGCGCGCCCGTGACCATCGTCGAGTTCTCCGATTTCCAGTGCCCATTCTGCAGTCGCGTGGTGCCGACCATCGAGAAGCTGGTAAAGGAAAACTCGGACAAGGTGCGGGTCTTCTTCAAGCACAACCCGCTGCCGTTCCACGCCGATGCGCCGCTCGCGGCCCAGGCCGCGGTGGCCGCCGAGAACCAGGGCAAGTTCTGGGAGATGCACGACAAGCTGTTCGCCAATCAGCAGAACATCAAGCGTCCCGACCTCGAGAAGTACGCCCAGGAGCTCAAGCTCGACATGGCGAAGTTCAAGGCCGACATCGACTCGCCCGCGACCAAGAAGCGCGTCGAAGCGGACACCGAAATCGGCAAGAAGCTGGGCGTTCAGGGCACCCCGAACTTCTTCATCAACGGCCGCCCGGTGCGCGGTGCCGTGCCCTACGAGCAGTTCAAGCAAGTCGTGGATGACGAGCTCGGCCGCGCGAAGAAGCTCATGGCGAAGGGGACGTCCGCCGGCGGGATCTACGCCGCGCTGATGAAGGGCGAGGGCAAGGGCTTGGGCGTGCCGACGCCGCCCGCCGCGCCACCCAAGATTCCTGTTGGCGCCGAGGTGTACAAGGTCGAGGCGGGCAGCGCTCCCCAGATCGGCGCCAAGCAGCCCAAGATCACGCTCATCGAGTTCTCCGACTTCCAATGCCCCTACTGCTCGCGTGCCAAGGGCACCGTCGACGAGCTGCTCAAGACCTACAAGGACGACCTGCAGGTCACCTTCCGCAACTATCCGCTGCCCTTCCACAACAACGCCATGCCGGCCGCCATCGCGGGCGTCGCCGCCGCCGAGCAGGGCAAGTTCTGGCAGATGCACGACAAGCTGTTTGCCAACCAGCAGGCGCTGGCCGCGACCGACCTCGACAAGTATGCATCGGAGATTGGGCTCGATATGGCCAAGTTCAAGGCCGCTATCGACAATCCCAAGACCAAGGCCGTGGTCGAGGCCGACATGAAGGCGGGCAACAACTTTGGCGTGGGCGGCACACCATCGTTCTTCATCAATGGCCACTCCTTCAGCGGCGCCTATCCGCTGGAGAGCTTCAAGATGGCCATCGACGAGGAGATCAAGAAGATCGATGCCAAGCTTGCCGCCGGCACTCCGCGCGCTTCTTTGTATGCGGATCTCATCAAGGATGGTCTCGACAAGGCCGCGCCCAAGAAGGAAGAGGCGCGTCCTGGCGAGCCGCAACAGGGAGAGGTGTACAAGGCCGAGGTCCACGGCGCGCCCATCAAGGGCGCCAAGGACGCGCTGGTCACCATCGTGCAGTTCTCGGATTTCCAGTGCCCGTTCTGCTCGCGCGTCGAGCCGACCGTGGACCAGATCATGAAGGAATACGCCGGCAGGGTACGCGTGGCGTGGCGCAACCTCCCGCTTCCCTTCCACGACAAGGCCAAGCCCGCCGCCATCGCCGCGATGGCCGCCAACGAGCAGGGTAAGTTCTGGCAGATGCACGACATCCTGTTCAAGAATCAGCAGGCCCTGGGTCCCGAAGATCTGCAGAAGTACGCGCAGGAAATCGGCCTCAACATGGCCAAGTTCAAGGCCGCGCTCGAAGATAAGAAGATCGTGGCCGCCATCGAGGCCGACGCCGCCATGGGCGGCAAGATCGGCGCTCGCGGCACGCCCGCATTCTTCATCAACGGCAGCTTCCTGTCGGGTGCGCGACCGTTCGAGCAGTTCAAGGCTCGCATCGACGACGAGCTCAAGAAGGCGGAGGAGCTGGTCAAGAAGGGAACGCCCAAGGCCAAGGTCTACGATACGCTGATGAAGACCGCGAAGGCCGAGGTGGGTGGCGGTGCGCCAGCGGCCCCTGCCGCAGCCGCCGGTGGCGAAGCACCCACGGGTCCGGCGAAGAAGGTCGACGTTGGCAACGCCCCCATCCGCGGTCCCAAGAACGCGCCCATCACGGTGGTCTTGTTCTCCGACTTCCAGTGCCCGTTCTGCTCGCGGGTCGAGCCCTCGATTACCGAGCTGGAGAAGGCCTATCCTGGCAAGGTGCGCGTGGCGTGGAAGAACTACCCGCTACCGTTCCACAACAACGCCAAGCCCGCCGCCGAAGCCGCTTTGGCCGCCAACGAACAAGGGAAGTTCTGGGAGATGCACGACATTCTCTTCAAGAATCAGCAGGCCCTGACCGCGTCCGATCTCGATGGGTACGCCAAGCAGATCGGGCTCGACATGGCGAAGTTCAAGGCGGCGGTGGACAGCCACAAGTACGCCGCCCAGGTCGAGGCGGACACCAAGCAAGGATCGGAAGTGGGTGTCGAAGGCACGCCCGCCGCCTTCGTGAATGGCCACTTGGTCTCGGGCGCGCAGCCTGTCGACGCCTTCAAGAAGATCGTCGAGGTCGAATTGAAGAGCGGCGGCAAAGTCAGGGCCAAGGCCAACTAGCCGGGAGATCCGGTTATCAAGCACCACGGCGGTCGACCCCGCGATCGGCACTTCGGGCGCAAAGCCCTGGCGGTGGTCATTGCCACCTCCGCGACGGCGTTTGCCGGAGTCCTGCTCATTCGCGGAGCGGCCTCGACGGTGAGATCGGCCGCCGAGGGGGCGTGCCTCGCCATTCATCCCAACCCGCTGTCGGCCGGCTTGCGTGCCTCGACGCCGGACTTCGCGTTGCCCGATTTGAGCGGCAAGTTGGTTCCGCTGCGCAGCCTGCGTGGCCGTCCGGTGCTGGTCAGCTTCTTTGCGACCTGGTGCCCGCCCTGTGTGGAGGAAACGCCATCCCTGGAGGAGCTCGCTCGCCGCGTGGGGAGCAAGGCGACGGTGTTGGTGGTCAGCGTGGACGAGGATCTGGACGCGCTCAAGAGATTCTTCGCCAAGGGCTCGCCGACGTTGGTCGTGCGCGACGAGAGCCGCAAGGTTCCCGCAAGTTTCGGGACGTCCAAATTTCCCGAGTCCTTCCTCGTCGATCCGACCGGGAAGGTTCGCTACGCCTTCATCAACAAGCGCGACTGGTCGGTCCACGAAGCCGCCGCCTGCGTTGAAGGCTTGATGTAGGCCACGCCGCCGGCGCCGGACGACTTTCGTGCAGGCGCAAGCGACCGCGTTTGGCTTGTCGACGGATGTCGACGGATGTCGACGGATGTTGACGGACCGGGCTCCTCACACGTAGCGTTCGGCCGCCATGCCCGCAAGCTATGACGTGCTGTCTATCACACCTGGATCGAGTCGCAGGATTGCCCGTCGGGCAAAAGTCTTTTTCGTCGCGCTCGCGGGTGCCGCTCTGGCGAGCGGCACGGCGGCCGCGGCCGACCCGCAGAGCCTGATTGCCGGCCAGCGCCCATCGCGCAGCGACGGTGTGACCAACGCCGATCGCCTCACCGACGGTCTTCTCAGCAACGAAGGCGACGCTTGGCTGACCGATCTGACGTCGCGTTTTTCCTCGGCCACGTCTTTCGTCGAATACGACCTTGGCCAAGCGCAACCGCTACGCTGCGTACTGGTTCAGGCCGACAACAACGACGTCTATTTTCTGTCAGGCTCGCAGGACGGTCGGAATTGGCAGCCGCTGTGGCGGGTCGGTGCCGAGGGCGGCGCCGGCATGCGCGTGCGCAGCACCAAGCTCGAAACCTCGGTGCGCTACCTTCGCCTCTCCGCCACCGGCGGCGACGCGCTTTACAGCGTGGGTGAAATCGCCGTCTATTCCGAGTGCCCGGTGCCGTGGCCCGGGGATCTGCCCCGCGGGCGCGGCATTCCCGTGGGCGATTCCACCGACGTCAAGGTGCTGCTGTTTGGCGTCCTGGCCGGGATCTTCGTTCTGTTTCACCGACGGTCGGGATCGAAGTGGCAGTACGTGCTCGTCCTGCCCGTGCTCAGTGCGGCCTGGATGCTGACCCGGGATCTCATCGAGCTTTATCCCTTCTTCGATCAAGAGCCGCAGCTGCGCGCCATGGTGGCGGCGCTCGCGGCGTTGGTGGTGGTGAAGGAAGCGTTTCTGTCCAAGCGCTGGGCGCCCCATCGCGCGGTGTCCTTGGCGACGCTCGCCCTGTGCGCGGTGACCGCCTTCGGAACCTATTACCACTTCGGTATGCCGCAATTCTTCGACCACGCCAAGGGCCGCCGCACCCTCGTGCACACCTGGGACATGCGCCACTACTACCCGGTCGCCAAGTACTTCCGCGAGCTGCGCTTCGACGGTCTCTATCTCGCCAGCCTGGCGGCGTACCAGGACATCACCCCCAGCTTCACGCGCGAGCAGCTTGCGCAAGTCCACCTGCGCGACCTGCGCGACGCCGAGATCCGCAGCGGCACCGAGGTCGAGAGTGAGCTACCCGCGATCCGCGCGCGCTTCACCCCCGAACGCTGGGAGGAATTCAAGCGCGACATGAAGTATTTCGCCGACACCATGGGCGGCGTCGACTACCTCGGCAGCATGCAAGATCACGGCGGCAACGCCACGCCGGTCTGGGTCTTGCCCGCCTATTTGATCTTCAAGGGCATCCCGGCCAGCGAGCTGTCCATCTCGCTCGCCGGGCTCATCGATCCGGCGCTGGTGCTGCTGTTCTTTTTCGTGCTGGCGCGGACCTTCGGCCTGCGCGTGATGTTGTACGTGATGGTGATCTGGGGCGCGAGCGACTTTTACAACTTCGGCTCGAACCTGATGGGCTCTACCCTGCGCCAGGATTGGTTGGTGGCGCTGGGCTTCGGCGCCTGCGCCATCAAGAAAAATCGGCCCTTCCTGGGCGGCGTGCTCATGGCGTACGGCGGGCTCATTCGCGCCTTTCCCGCCATGGCGACCTTCTTCTTCGTCGTGCCCTCGGCGTGGTTCGCGTTCGACAGCTGGTGGGCGAGGCGACGTTTGCCGACAGTGGCCGAATGGCGAACCGGCCAGCGGTCTGCGCTACGCGCGTTTGCCGGCGCCGCCATCTGCGTGGTCGCGCTTGTCGCGCTGACCTCGGCGCTGTTCGGCTTTCGCGATTCGTGGATCGCCTGGAAGCAGAAGATCGAGATTCACGCCACCGGCCCGAGCACCAACAACGTGGGTCTGCGCAACGTGCTTGCCTTCAACCCCGAGCTGTCGGCCAAGAGCCTCATCAACAACCGTCACGCTGGGGCGTGGGATGACTGGGGCACCACCCAGCGCACGACCTTCGCTGCGCGCCGCCCGCTTTTCTACGGCATCCTCCTTATCGCCACCGCTCTCGCGCTGCTCGCCTGCCGCGGGCGCCGCCTGGATCAGGTGGCGCTCATCGGCCTTCTGCTGATTCCGTTTTATTTCTATCCATCCAACTACTATTGCCACTTCGTATTCTTGTTACCCATGGCGGTGGCAAGCCCGCGCGAAGATCACGACTCGACGTTTGCCTGGGTGTTCATCGTCCTGGCCGCCATGTGCGTGGGGCAATACTTCACCCTCGGCGAGGGCTGGACCGATCTGCGCTACACCTATCAGAGCTTCCTGCTGCTGATCGGCTTCGCCGTCATCCTGGCGAAGCTCGCGTGGGAATCGCTGACCCTGGCGCCCTTCACCAAGTCGCCGGCGTCGGCGGACACTGGCGAGGCAGCGTAGCGTTCACGGGCCAATCCCCGAGCCTTCCAGGTCGGCCATGATTTGTTTGATGGTCGCCAGCGCGGGCTTCCCGCGCGGCGTGTAGCTGGTGGTCTGCGGCCCGCCGTAGCCGTACCAGTTCCAGATGTAAAGTCCATCGAGGCGCGCGTGACTGGTTTCGTGCGCGGTCCACGCCAGGCGAAAGGCTTCGAACCCGCGCTGCTGCTCCGCCGCATCGGCCACTCCGCCCGAGGCTTCATCCCACGGCGCCGCCGTGGAGCCCCGGCGCGACCGGTAGCCCACCTCGGTGAAGACAAACGGCTTGTCGTACTTGGCCAGGTTGGCTTCGATTTCGCGCGCGATGGTTCGCCAGCGCGCCGCCAGCGCTTGGACATCGGAAGATCCCGCGGGCTCGCGCAAGTTGAAGTAGCCGACCACACCGATCTCGTCGACCAGGTCGAACAGGCGCGCGTCTTGGTAGTGATCCCAGTTGGCGGAATAGACGAGCGTGCCGGTAAACACCGCATGGATGAGCGTGATGAGCTTGCCCCAGCGGTCGAGATCGCCGTCGAGCGACGAGAGCTCGCTGCCCACCACCAGGCGCGTGGCACCGGTCAGCATGGCGATGGAAGCCAGGTCGCCGAGTTGCTCGCCATAGCTTGCGAACCAGGCGTCTCGGTTGGACGGTGCCAGCGTCCCCCGCCACTCCTTCGGCGACCGTGGATTGGACAGGCGCACGATGGGAAACACGGTCACTTCCAGCCCCAACCGATTGGCCTGGCGAATGGTGTCCGCCACCATTTCGAGCGTAGGCGAAAAGCGCGTGTGCAGCCCGACCTTGGTCGAGGCAGCGTTGACCTGGTAAAGCGGCACCACCAGCGCCACGTGACTTGCCCCGAGCGCCACGATTTCATCGAGCAGCGGCGCGTACGAGAAGCTCACGTCTTCGGCAAACAGCCCCAGCGCCACCCCGCGCTGGCGCGGTCCCGAAGGCGCACGATGCGCTTCCGCCATGGGCGCCAAAGAAGGCGCCAAAGAAGGCTCCGCCGGGCTCGCCGGCAGATTGCGCCTGGGCAAGGGCAGGGCCCGCGCCGCAAGCAGGCCCACGGGCACAAGCACAAGCAGGCCAATCGCCAAGCGCCGTCGCATGCGCGTGAACGTAGCACATGTACTAAGATAGGCAGCATGGCAGCCGCACGGCTCCCCTTGCCACCCACGTCGCCGTCCCTCAGCGAGGGCAGCGCGCGACCCTATTTCCTGTGGTGGACGGACGCGAGCTAAGCATCGTGCAGACATGTCAGCAGCGGATCCCTTCCCGCTTGGGCGGTGGCGCGGCCCTGGCCGGCGCCTATCTTCACCACCGGCTGTCCCATGATGCCGACCTCTTTTTTGGCAGCCGCGAATCCTTGCGCGAGATGGTCGCCCTGTTGCCAGACGTTGCGGCGCAAACCAACACCGCTCTCACGGTCGTTCGCGATGCGGGAGCCTACGTGCGCGTTGCCATCAGCCCGACCGAGGCCGGTGTTGAAATGGATCTCGTCTTCGATCCCACGCCAGCCATCGAACCCTCCGAAACGCGGGTAGAAGGGCCTCACCAAGGCGCGACAGGATGTCGAGGGAGTAGGCCCCATGGGGTGGAACGTACTCGATGGCCGGATAGTCCCCCGACAGATCCTCGGCGCGAATCTCTTCGACGCTCGGATCGTTGTCGTATAGGGTCTTGAGCGCCCCTGCTCGGGTTAGTGGTGGCGCTGCTGGCACGCGCGGTTGATGTTGATGAGCGACGAGCGCACCCAGTGATCGGAAACCTTGAGCGCGCCCTGGCGTATGTAGGGTATGTGGCAGTCGGCGCAGGCCACGCCGGCCACCTCGAACTCGGAAGAGAGCGCGGTCGACCTTCGCTCGCTACGGCGTACAGAGGTCGAGCAAGTCGCCACTGCTGGTAGTGAAGGTGAAGCAGCCCTGGTCGCCGAAACCGGGACATGTGCTACTGCTGCTGAGACAGGTTAGGTAGCATAGATTGTTTACACATACGGCGGGGTAGTTCGGCGAAACCTGGAGGCAGTCGGTGTCGTCGGTGCAGCCCGACGTGCAGAATAATCCAGTGGCGCCCGACGAAGCGGGAAGGTTCGTGGACAAGCAGCTCAGTAAGTTGGGGTTCGTGCTGGTGTTCTCGCAGACATCGCCCGGGGAGCAGGTTTCGTAGGGGTTGTCGACGAATGGCGTCGTGTTGTTGCTGGGAGCGGAGCTGCCGCAGCCCACCGCGGTGAAAGTGCCGAGCAGAGCCAGAAGTTGCCAAGAACGCATTGAAGCCTCCATGTCCTGTTGGTCGGGCCGAGGATAGCACGTACGCATGGTGAAGGATCGAAAGCACGGTAGGCTTGGCCCATCATGCAGCACTACCGGTCCAAGATTGGCGGAACCGTCGCTGCCACGCAGGCGACAGCGGTGGTCACGAATCCCTACGACGGGACGCCGGTCGGCGAGGTCGGTGTCGCTTCGGAGCGCGATCTTGAAGCTGCCATCGCCAGCGCCGAGCACGGATTCGAATCGATGCGCCTCACGACCACGCATGAACGCGCCGAGCTGCTGAGCCGCATAGCTGCGGCCATTGGCGAACGTGGCGCAGAGCTTGCCGACTTGATCACGCACGAAAGCGGCAAACCGATCCGCTACGCCCGCGCCGAGGTCGCGCGCGCGGTCACCACGTTCACCTTGGCCGCCGCCGAGGCGCGCACGCAGACGGGCGATGTCCTACCTGTTGATCAACAAGTTGGTTTCGAGGGTCGGCTCTGCCTGTGTCGGCGCGTGCCGCGTGGTCCGGTGGCGGCCATCTCGCCGTTCAATTTTCCGCTGAACCTGGTGGCGCACAAGCTGGCGCCGGCGCTGGCCGTCGGCGCGCCAGTGGTGCTGAAGCCGGCGGCGCAGTCTCCCCTCACCGCGCATGTTCTTTCGGACATCGTGGATGCGGCCGACGCGCCGGCGGGTGCTTTCAATGTCGTGCATTGCTCGGCCGAGGTCGGCGAGCGCTTGGTGGTCGACGAGCGCATGAAGGTTCTCAGCTTCACCGGCAGCGACGCCCTCGGTTGGCGGCTCAAGAGCATCGCGGGGAAGAAGAAGGTCGTGTTGGAATTGGGGGGGAACGCTCCGTGTATTGTAGATGCGGGCGTGGATCTCGACGCCATCCTGCCTCGCTTGGTGGATTCGGCGTGGGCCAATGCCGGCCAGGTCTGCATCAAGGCCCAACGAATTTTCGTGCACGCCGACCTCTTCGAGGTTTTTCTCGACCGTTTCGTCGTCGCTAGCCAGGCCGTCGCGGTGGGCGATCCCTGCGACGAGCGAACCGTCGTCGGTCCGCTCATCGAGCGCCGACATGTGGAGCGCGTGCTGGCGTGGATAGGCGAAGCGCGCTCGGCCGGGGCACGGGTTCTGTGTGGCGATCGCAGCGACGGACCGTTGGTCTGGCCAACCGTGCTGACCCAGACCACCGCGGACATGCGGGTTCGCAGTCTTGAGGTGTTTGGCCCGGTGACGGTGGTCGAGCGCGCGGAGAGCTTCGCGCACGCGCTTGCACTCGCCAACGAAGGTCGGTTCGGACTGCAGGCTTCGATCTTTACGCCCAGCCTGGCGCACGCCATGGAGGCCTACCAGAAGCTCGATTTTGGTGCGGTGCTGGTAAACGATCCGACAACCTTCCGCGCGGACAACTATCCCTACGGCGGCACCAAGGACTCGGGCTTCGGGCGTGAGGGCGTGCGTTCCGCCATGCAGGAGCTGACCGAGCCCAAGGTGCTCGTGCTCAAGGCATCCTGAATCAGGTGTCGTCCGGCATGCGGCGGCGTCAATGTGGGCAGGCTCGGCCGCGGTCTATGGTAGCTTGGCATGATCGTGTCCCTTCACAAACTGTTGCTGGTCGGCCTGGTCGCAAGCGCGCTTGGCGCCTGCGCCACGCAACCCATCACCAAGTTGGTCGGCGGTCGCCAGATCAGCACGCGTTCCGTAGACTCCGACGCCTATGAACACGTGAGCCGCGCCTTGCTCTACGAGGAGCTAGAGCGCTGGCAGGACGCGGCGACCGAGCTCCAGCGCGCGCTTACGTTCGACAGCGACGCGCCCGAATTGCACGCGCACCTGGCCGAAATTTTTCTGCGCATGGATCGCATCAAGGAGGCCGCGGCCGAGGTGCGTGATTCGTTGCGGATTGGTGTCAGCGCGAGCGGGCTCGTCGCCGATGCGCACGTGCGCCGCGCGCAGGGGGACATGGCTGGCGTCGTGGCGGCGCTCCGCCGCGCCAAGGACGAGGTTGATTTTCAATCGAGCGACGACGATGCCGAGACGGTGTACTTGGAGCTCGCCGAGGCGGAGTTGCACGTGCTCGACATCGCGGGCGCGCGCAGCACCCTCGAAACCCTGTGCCAGGCCGTACCGGCGTCGGGCAGCGGCCACATGCGCTTGATGGCGCTCGATTGGGCGACGGGAGAGATGACGCTGGCCGAGGAGCAGCTACGTGCCGCCTTGGTCGAGGAGCCGAACCAGATCGAGGCCATCGCGGCGCTGGCGTGGATCTACGCGGCCTCGGGCAGAAACGACGACGCACGTCGAACCTTTCTCGACGCTCTCGACCGGTCCGAAGGCTCGCTCGACATCGCGGCGGCGTTCGCGCGATTCTTGGTTGCCATCGGCAGTAACAAGGAAGCCGAGCAACTGGCTGACGATTCGGCGGTTCCCGACGGCAGCTTGGACGCCGAGTCGCTCGACGCGCGCATCGAGCTCGAACGCTCAGCGCGCCGCCTCGACCGCGCCTTGGCGTTGCTCGCGCGGGGACGTGCCCTCGATATCCCCGAGGCCCGCAAAGCGCGCCTTTCATTCACCGAGGCCGCACTTCTCAAGGAACAAGGCAAAACCGACGCGGCGGTCGCGGCGCTGATGAAGGTCGGCAAGGATTCGCCACTTTATCTTGAGGCCCGCCTGCGGGTTGCCGAGCTTCTTCGCGAAAGTGGCAAGCTCGCCGAGGCCGAGCGCGTGGCCGACGATGCGGCGGGCTTGGCGAAAGGAGATCGCAACAACGTTGATGTCGAGGTGGCAGTCAGCTTGGCGCTCATCGACGAGAAGCGCGGGGATCCAGGAAAGGCTGTTGCACGACTGGAGAAGTTGTTGGCCAATCACGCAGCCGTGCCGACGGACAGTCGCGTGACACTGACCTTGGCGGCTATCGAAGACCGCCGCGACAACTGGAAGCGCGCGCTCGACCTTGTGGAGGCGCTGCTGGCCAAGCAACCCGGGTCGGTCGAGGCGCTCAATTTCTGGGGCTTCGTGGCGGCCGATCGCGACCACGCCCTCGATCTTGCCAGCAAGCGATTGCAAGTGGCCAACACCCTCGATCCTGGCTCGGGTGGGCTCATCGACAGCTTGGGC
>Ga0182027_10010909_pt1 | contig 12886 bp, 15 predicted proteins | sample 712E1DmetaG_FD_121300 | JGI IMG/M metagenome (GOLD analysis project Ga0182027, IMG submission 121300) | Permafrost microbial communities from Stordalen Mire, Sweden - 712E1D metaG (Illumina Assembly) | ecosystem: Environmental > Terrestrial > Soil > Wetlands > Permafrost | place: Sweden...
GCGGCGGCCGAGAGGGTGGCGCTCCGGGCGGTGGTCGCGGCCGGCCTGCCTGAGAAAACTCTGCCGTGCGCCCTATTTCGGAGCGCTAGCTGCGCCGGTCGAAGTTAGGACAGATTGCGATCCAGAAACGCGAACGTATCGGCCCAACTCTGCCGCGCCGTTTTGTCCAAGAAGAACGCGTGAAACGCGTGCATGCCTCTCTCGTAGTAGCGCGCCTCGGCTGGGACTCTCATGCGGTCCAGGGCCGCTTTCAGCCGGCGCGTGTCGTCGAGCAGGATGTCACGCGTTCCGACGATTGAGAAAAACGTAGGAAGGGGCCGCGCGGTTTTCTCGCCGCGCTCGAATATGAGCAGCGGGTCTGCGGGAGGCACCTCGGCCGGCGGCGTGTCGTGACCGGCCGGCAGATAGAGCTCTCCCACTTCGCTGATACGATCCTGCAGCCATGCCGGCACCGGGCGCCTGCGTGCGATGCGCAGCGGATCCGTAATCTGCAGGATTCCACACGCCGGCAGCACCACGCGTGGTACGACGCCGGTCGCGAACACCTTTTTTGCGAACGGTTCGGGCCGTTCATAGCACGCAGCGATGGCGAGCGACGCCGCCAGGTTTGCTCCCGCCGATTCTCCCGCGAGCACCAAGCGCCTGACGTCGCCGCCGTAGCGGGCGGCGTTCTCCACCATCCAGACATATGCGCGCGCCGCGTCCTCGTGAGCGGCGGGGTAGCGATTGCTCGGTGCCAGCCGGTAATTGGCATTGAAGACGACAAATCCTCGGCGGGCAAATGCCAGCGCCAACGGGAGATGGGTCTCCTTGGACAGGGACATCAGTCCGCCGCCATGGAGATAGAGCACGACCGGTCGCAAACCTGCGTTCTTTTTTGGCACGTAGACATCCAGCAGATGATCCCGCCGGCCGGTGGCGAAATAGGGTACGTCACGAAATCGGCGCACGCCGTGAAGAGACGGCCATGCGAGCGGACTGTAGGCAGTCAGGCGGCCCAAAGTGGCGAAAGAAGCTTGGATTGCGACTCTCAGCGCGCGCTTGCGCACGCGATCGCGCAGAGATGACTCTGTCATGGGACGCAGTGTGCTACTGCAAGTCGTGCGTAGCAAGTCGGTAGCGGCCACCGGAAATTTATTTGCGCCTTGTCTCGGGTTTCCCCGGAATGCTACTGTCTGACTGCTTGCTGTCGATGTGATCGGGAGGTTGCATGAAGGCGTTACTCAGCGCGTCGATTCCGATTTGTTGTGTCGTGGCGATTGTCGGCGGTACAACCAGTGTTGCGCGCGCAAACAAGCGTCTGGCCGTGCCGGACATGCATGTGACCGGAGCAGATCCCGGCCTGGGCCGCATGCTGACCGAGATTCTGACCACCGAGGCGTCTTCGACGCCGGGACTAGTGGTAATCGGCTCGTCGGACATCGCTTCGATGCTCGGCTTCGAAAAGCAGAAAGAGCTCATCGGCTGCACGGACAATGTCGCTTGCGTGGCCGAGATCGGCGGCGCGCTCGGTGTCGACTACCTGCTCATCTCGGACCTGGGCCTGGTGGGCAAGACCTACGTCATCAACCTCAAGCTCATCGATACGGGGAAGGTCACAGTCTTGAAGCGCATCTACAGGACTGTGCCCGGTGAACCCGATGCATTGATCGACCTGGTCAAACAGTCGTTACCAGAAATCCTGGCAACCGTGACCCTCGGCCACGCTGCTCCGGTCGCCGAAAAGTCGCCTGTCCCGACGCCGGCGGAACAAGCCGCTCCACTTCCACCTTCTACTCTGAAACCGGTGGCGGCGCCGACGCAGGTCGCGCCCGGTAAAGCACCACTGCCTGCGACTGCACCTGCGCCCGCAGCCGTGACGGCGAGCGGCCCGACCCGTTGGCCAGCCTGGACTCTGGTCGGGCTCGGCGGTGCATCGTTGTTGGTGGCGGCGGCTTTCGAGGTTGTCGCGAGCAAACAGCACAACGATTCATCGAGCGACACTGTGCAGCTGGCTTCCAACTTCGACCTGACGTTGTACGATAAGGTGCGGCAAGACACTCAGGGCGCCCACGACAACGCGAGGAGGGCAGCCATTTTTGCGGCATCGGGCGTGGTCGTGGCCGCGGGAGGTGGACTGTGGTTATGGCTCAAACCGGCCTCGCCGGCGGTAGCCCTGGCGCCAGTTGTCGATGCGAACACAGTTGGATTTGCCCTGGCGGGTCGTTTCTAGAGGAGTTGAGCGATGCTGATCAGAATGGTTGTAGGTGTTGCATCTTGCGCCTTGCTGGTCGTCGGCTGCCAATACAGCAACGACGTGCCCGGTACCAACAGTGCGTCTTGTTTCAATGATAGTGTTTGTCCGCCCGGTCGGAAATGCGGCTCCATTCATGTCGAGAAGATGTATTGCAGTTCGAGCAACGGAGTCATTGTCGACTACGGCTCGATCACGCTTTCCGGCCAGATGACGGTGAATAGCACCGCTCCCCAGGAGGCGAACGCCGCTTTCTCGTGCCTGTATAATGACAATGGCATTCCTCCGGGTGTTGCCATATTTCCTTACTGCTACGACCCCGGCGCTGGACTGGGTGGTCCGCAATGCGGCGGCGGTCCTCAATGTGCTGCCGACCAACAATGCGGCATCGCTTTCGATGTCAGTAACAACCTGTTGTTTAGCTGCGTCAAATATGATCCGACCTTAAAATGTGACAGCGGCTGCGATCAGGCTACCTGCAAAAACTCGGGAAACAACTGCTGCTTTGCCGCGTTTGTTCGGCAAGCAGACGGCAGCCCGCAGCGCCAGGATTTCTGTGCTCCGCATCCGTAATGGCGGTTGCCAGAGATCACGAAGCTGCGGCCCGCATCAGCCGCGCCGCCTGGTGAAAGCTTCAGCCGAGAGCGCGCTTGAGCTCTGCGACCAGCTCACGCAGCACCTGCCTGGGTTTTTGGGCCTCGAGCTGACCGACCGGAGTGTGAATCTTTCTGGAGAGAGAGCGAAGAATGGCCTCCGCACAGTCCGCCAGAGACAGGCCGCGCTCGGTGCAAATCGCCAACTGCCGCGCAAAGCCGAGCACACCGAATTGCTGGAGTGTGTCGGCGTCGGCCACCAACAGCTCCTCAGGCAACTTGGGTTTGTCGGGCAGGCGCTCGAGGGAATGAAACAATTCGCGGCAGCGCAGGGGGGGCCAGCCCTGCTCGACCAGAAACGCCTCCAACGTTCCGCGATTGGCCGCGGTAGCGAGGACCTGGGTGCGCACGGGCAGCAGATGCGCCAGCGTTGTCAGCAGGTCCAGATCGTAGTCCGCGGCGCCCGCGGTCTTGGCCCACGCCTGTACTTTGGCGGCCAGCCTTTCGGCGTGATCGGCCCGAATCGCGGGATTCTGGGCGCCATACCACGCGGTAAGCACCTTTCGCAGTCGGAAAAAATCCATGTCAACTCAATACCTTAGACGTTAATTCGAAACAAACCTTGTGAGTGACGCTGGCGCTGCTAAGATTAATAGAGAGGCAAGTGCATGGTCGTTCCTGGTCATTTGATTCTTAGCCCGAACCTGAGCGAGTTCTTTCGCGAAGAGGTTACCGAAGCGCGAGAAAGCTTGGGCGTCGATTTGTCGGAATTGGCCGAGTTCTATCTGGTCAACCTGTTGTGCGACTTTTCTCGCAAGGATACCGCCCCCGCCACGACCAACGAGCCTTTGGCGCTGCTCTACAAAAAGGCCCTGGACTCGTCGGTGGTCGAGCGGGTGCGCATCTTGAAGAACCTGGGCGACACGGCGCTCTACGTGTCGGGATTTTTCGCCGAGTTCATCGAGCGCTCTCTGGTCGATCTGGACTACTACATCGCTATGGGCGGCAACGCCTATGGCAACGTGTCCGAGCTCGTGGGCTCGCGGCCGCAGGGGGAGTCCCACGCAGAGCTCTTCGAGCAGCTCTCTCGGCGCTTTGCGGTCCTGGTGGGTCTGCTCAACGAGATTGCAGATCGGAGCCGCGAGGTCGGCGAAACCAGCGAGGAGATGCTGCGCCTGTATGATCGCTGGATCAGGACCGGCAGCCAGCGTATCCAGAAGCTCCTGGTCGAAAGAGGCCTGATGCCGCACGGCGCCAAGCCCGGGAGCATTCCGCATTGAATAGCGATGAGAGTATTGCTGGCAATTCAGAGGACGGTGGAGCGCCTGCACGCGGTCAAGATCGGCCAACGTGTCACGAGCTACATGGTCGACGCTGCGACCCTGGCGTCCATTCCCGGCGCCCGGGAGGGTCTACCCGAGCAGCTATTTGTCCGGCAGGAGGCCGACGGCCTGGCGATTGCTCTCTATATCGACCCCCAAATCGTGCGCGCGCTCGAGCGGGATAATCCCTTCCGGCAATTGCACACCGGAAATCTGGAGGCCTTTGCCATTGCGCTCGAAGGAGTCAGTCATTTTGTGCTGTTGGCCTACCGCGCGCAGCTCGATCGTCCGGTGAGCCAATTCGAATTGGAGCTGCAGGCGGAGGTGGATAAATTTGTTTCGGCCTGGCTGCTGCTGGCCGTGCAGGGACAGCCCTTGGCGCAAACGGCGCAGCCGTTGATCGCGTTTCTGTTTGACTTCTATGAGCTGCGCGCGGCCCTGCGGCCCGAAGAGAAGACTCGCTACGACGAGGCGAGCCGAGCCGCCGCCCGGTATTGTATGCGCCTGGTGCACCACTACGAGCGTGATCAGTCTTCGCGCCGCATTGCTCGAGCGGTACGGCAGTTCTTTCGCGATTCTCTGGCGGACAAACTACGGGCGGCCTAGGGCCTTGGCGTCCAGCGCTAGGACTTCTTGAATGTCCTTGTCGGCATAGACGTTGTTGGCCGCGATTTCGCGCAACGACAGGACCGCGGCTTTGTTCTTGGAATGCTCTACGGTTGCCTTGGCGCCCTTTAAGAGCTGACGAGCGCGCTGCGCAGCAAGCAGCACCAGCGCAAAGCGGTTATCTACGTTCTCAAGGCAGTCTTCGACGGTCACTCGTGCCATCTACCACTTCCTCCATAAGGGGGGGATGCTTAGCAAAGGCGGATCGTGATTGTCAAATGCAAGCGTGTCGGGGTCTGTCGGGGCCAGGCCTCGGACAAAGTCCTCGGCCGTCGACCGCCTACCGTCAAGAGTCAGCAGTTCTGGTAGCAGGTGCTGCCAAAGCGAGAGATGTCCACGAAAGTCTTCCCTAGGCATGCTCCATAGTGGAACGTCCGGCCAATTGCGCGCTATATTGGATCCCACATGCGGGTGGCTTTCTTCGGTCAAAGTGGCCCCTATGCTCCTCTGGCATTGCGTTACTTGCTGCAAAATCCCGGCGAGTTTGAGCTCGTTGTCGTCGTCGTGGGCACTCGGCCGAGTCCGGGCAAGGCGGACCACCGCTGGTATGCGCCCAAGCCCGCGCCCCTGCCGGAAGGGGAGGATCTGATCTCCCTTGCGACCTCAGCAGGGATCGTGTGTCTACGCACCTGTGACGTCAATGACTCGGGCGTCGTTGCCGGGCTCGCCAAACAGCGCATCGATCTGGCTGTGTGCGTGGGTTTCGATCGGCTTTTTTCGCATCCTCTTTTGCATGTCGCCGGGCGCGGCTTCATCAACGCCCACCCGTCGCCTTTGCCTCTTTTGCGCGGGCCGTCGCCGATTTTCTGGGCGCTAAAACAGGGCCGGCGCGATCTGGCTGTCACCCTGCACGGCATGGACGAAAGAGCCGACCACGGGCCGATTTTTGCACAGACCGGTTTTGCGCTGACGCCGCTCGCCAGCGGCGAAGCGATTTTTCAGGCCGCAGGAAGTCTGGCCGGCCGGCTCTTGCGCACGCTGCTCAATCGTGCCGCCCACGAGGCGCTGACGGGCACGGTTCAGGACGACAGCCGCGCGACGCGCGCTCCTCGGCCGAAGCCCGAGGACGCCCAGGTTGATCCGCGCGCCTGGCGTTGTCAGGATCTCGTCAATTTCGCCAGCGTCGCGCCGTTTTTTCGCGCCGCGTGGTTGCGTTTTCACGACGAGCCATTTTTCCTACGGCGCGGTTTGCGCGTCGAGCAGGGCCGCCGCCTGCCGGCCGAGTATGTAATCGAAGGCAGCACTTTGATCGTTCAATGTCTGGACGGGCTGGCGTACCTGGAGATGCAGGTTTAGAGCGACGAGCCGTTGCGGCCCGGTCGTGGCAGACGCCTGCTCGTGGTCACGAACACGATGGCGCCGACCAGACTCAGCCACAGGCTCGAGGTCCAATGCGGGCTGCGAAGAGAACCAGTGGCCGGCGCACTTTGAGACGTACGATTCGTTGCTAGAACTTCAGCGAGAGCTAATCGGGCATCGATTTCTCCAAAGCTGAAACAACCGGAGGGCATTACCAGACAGCGGTGCCCAAGCTGCTCGAGTTCGCCCTAAAGAGCGAAATCAGGGCGCGACCGGCTCTTGCCATGCTCACCGGTTCCGACAAGACACTCGACGAGTGGGAGGAGCCTCTGGGCCTGGCCTATGTGGCGTATGGTTACGCCGACGCCAACGGCGATCGGTCGATCGACATCTTTTTGCGTGAGCACAGCCGCGACCTCGAGGCTGCCGAGGGCGAGGCGCTCGCGGCGTTGCAGAAAACCGGGTGGCCGTCTCTGTTTGAGGTGCAGGAAGTCCAGGCACGATTTCTTGGCCCTATCATGCAGAAACACATTGACTCGTGGATCGATGAAAAGATTCCGGCGCTGGATGGCAAGACTCCTCGTCAGGCTGTCAAGACCAAGGCCGGACGTGACAAGGTAGTCGCCATGCTGAAGGACCAGGAGAACTCGATGCAGCGTCACCCGGCCGCGAAGCTCGTGGATTTTTCCGGCGTGTATCGAGAGCTGGGCTTGGCCAGGTGACGCGACACAAATCACGGATCGACGGCTCGCCTTTGCCGCACCCGCGCCCCTGAATTCGTTGGTGAGACGAGGGCAATGCGTCGATTGAGCTGTCTTGCCACCATCTGCAGAGTCTGGAATGTGGGATTCGCCCGACCCCGTTCGATGTCTGAGATCTCACTTTGGTGAATACCGCATCTCTTCGCAAGCTGATGCTGCGACAGCCCCTTAGCCTTTCGGGCTTCAATGATCTCCCTCGCCAGACGAAAATATTCGCGGAAGGCCTCGAGCTGATCCACTGCCTGTTGGCCTTCGCCTCGAGCCTCGGCCTCGACGTACCGCATGAAATCGTCGAACTTGTATTTTCTCATGGCCGACCTCATTGCAATGCCGGTGCTCGGCAGATCCGGCAGGCTTTGGCCGCGCTCTTCAGCGCCTCTTTTAGCCGCGGCAGTATCGAGGATCCCAGCTTTTTTCTCACGAATTCATCGTGCTCGTTGGCGTACTTTTAGGCAAGTGGCCACCGTACGCGCCTGCGCATTTGGAAACAATCGTGCCATCGAGGATTGCATCGGTGCTTCTTGGGGGAATGACCCCGTCACTTGCAGGGCTACGCCGGTCGACTGCGCTGAGCCAATCCGACTCCTGACCCCGGCTGTTTGTTTTTGGATGGAATCCTTGACAGGGATAGGTCCCGTCTGCTTTCTTGCGCGCCGCAACTCGGACCTAGACAAAGAAGGAGAATCGTCATGACGCGAAGGATGTTTGTCTCGCCGTTGGCACTAGTTGGGCTTCTCGCGGTTGGCTGCGGAGGGAGCAATTCGCCGCCCCCGAGCGCAACCGTGACATTGCATCCAGGCACCGGTGCAACCGTGACTCTGAATTCCGGCAATAGCACAACGGTCAACATCGATTTTCCGGCAAATGCGGTGAATCAGGCAGCAACGATCACAGTTGCCGGCATGAATCAGAATGCACTGCCGGTCGCACTGAGCACGATACACAACGCTTCGCAAAACATTTTTGTCACCGCGTTTACGATTTCGTCCAGCGACTCCAATATGACGAGCTTCGGCGCTCCAATTCTGATCAGCGGTACGGTGGCAGACAGTTTTGCCGCAGGCGTCACGTTGAATCTCGCCATGCTGCTGAACGGTGTCTGGGTGGATATCGGCACCGCGGTTGTCGCTGTTGATTTCTCCTTCCAGCAGAACCTCGTTTCGGCTGTGCTGCCTGGTATCACGGCACCCGGTACGTATTTGGTCTATGAGCCCGCTCCTGGGACGAGCACTGCCGTTTCCAATCTGGGCATCGTGCTGATTGCCGACGACGGCTACGGCTCGGTCAACGGTCATCCTGGCTCGTTGCAGGTCATCCACATCTATGACGCCAACGGCAGCCTACTGTCGACACCGACCATCAGCTTCTTGGACTATGGCGACACTCATTCCGATATTGACGGCCAGGCGCTCACCCCAGACGGGTCGCAGGGCATCATGGTCGACGGCGGCAATGATCTTCTGTTCTTTTCGCAAACGCAAACGGGCACGCCGGCGGCTGGAACAGATACGATCAACGCCGGTAGTCTCGGGTACGGCAGCGACGGCGACGCGGTTGCAATTCTTCCCAATGGCGACGAGGCCGTCGTATCCTTGGACAGCTCAGCGCTGCTGGTTCTCTCCGGTCTCGTTTCGGGTATTCCAACACCGACAGAAAGCATTCCACTCACTATCTCTGCCGATGGGCTAGTGATTTCCAATGATGGAATGGTCATGCTGGCACGCTACAGTGGCTCGTTGAGTGTGTTCGCGATCAATGCGATTACACCGGCCGCCGGCTCATTGGGCGGCACGATCTCCCATAGCTTCACCGATGAGTCGGACATTGCTGTAATCTCTTCGTCGGGCGAGGATGGACGCGAAGGCATGGCGATCAGTCCAATCGATTCGAGTCGCGCGGTGATTGTTGGAGGCTCCAGTGCACAAATGCTCACCGGGCTGCCCCTTGCTGCTGCAGCAGGAACCGCTATCACCTTGACCGGGGTCTATTCCGCCTATGCCGTTTCCATTACTGCTGATGGAAGATATGCGGTCGTAGGCACTGACGTCGGCCTCGTCGTGTTGTCAGGAGTTGACACCGGCAACTTGGTGCAAGTGGATACCGTCTTCGCTCCAACCTATACAGCGGCGTCAGGAACGGTAACTCTGGGTAATGTGACGACCCTGGGTGTGACACTCGACGGTAATTATTTGGTGGTCGGAGACAGGACCAACCAAGCGCTCGTCGTCATTCCGCTCACCGGATCTACCTTGGGTGCCCCGCAGAGCGTACTGACCGGCGTTGCGATTCCGGACAACGATCAACTCTTGATTCACTAGTCCTGCTCTTGTTTCATTCCATGCGGCGGGTGTGGCCACCATTTGAGTCACGCCCGCCGCGACCGTTTGAGGTCGAGCCTTGCGACCTCAAACTTCCCGCTTCGTCGTTACGCCGTAAATGTCCGCCAGTTCTTCATTTACCGACACAACAGGTAGGGCAAAGGGGTGAAGCCAGCACCAAAGCTGAGAGCGTTTCCAATGCCGGACGCCAGCACACTTCGCACCACCCTCCGAGGCCGGCTCAACGCGGCATAGGCCGCTGCTTCGCCGACAAGCGCGAACGTTTCCCCGGCCAGAACGTGGTACCCCTGCAACCAAGGCATCCCAAAAAAAACATAGTTCAGCGTGAGATTCGTCACCGTGTTCACTATTGTTGCGAGAATTGCCATCCGCACGCGCTGCCCCGGGAACATCGCCGCGACCAGCGGGACCTCGATGGCCAGCGTAATTGAGAGTGCCGCCATCCCACACGACATCATCACGCTCGGCGCCTCCGGCGAACGTAGATCACTGCCAACGCAAGGACCACCAACGCGCTCGGCGACGTCGCACCGCAGCGGCAGCCGGGGCAGTCCTTCTCGCCGTTGCCGGTCGCCGGCCAGGGCGCACCCGCCGAATACGCCGTCGGTGCGGAATTTCCGCTGCTGATGGTACACGTCCCGATTCCCCCACCACCTGCGGAAACCGATGCAGCCCTCCAAAAAGCCACCCCTGCACAACCCACTTCGTCGCACGAATACGGCGTGGCGAAACCGTAACGGTAATTCCCATTGGGCACGCACTCATCTTCATAACAACTCGTGCCTGAGGAATCGACGCAGAAATTCGCTAGAGCGACGACTTCGCCTGAGTCCACGTTCTGACGCAGCATTTCGATGGCGCCCCCGCAGGTGCGCGTCGTGCCGCCCGGACAGATCTGAACTGTACTGTTCGTGACCGTTATGTCGTAGTCTGCGCCGCGAGAGCAATTCGCCTTCGCCGTTTGCGCCAACGGCAGCAGAGCCAGAAGTGTCAAAGACATTCCGAACAGTTGACGCATACGAGGACTCCTTCGTGAGCTGTACCTGTGCGCTTTTTCTTCAAAAGTCAACAAGGCCCCGCGCCAAGATACACCGCCCTATCGCTGTGGACGCAGCCGGTAATGCTCACCTTCCACTTGTCCGGTCAGGAGAACGGCGGCACTACTAAATTCACTGCAACGATACTCCTCCGCCCGAGCGCCGACGACGGCCAGGTGGCGGCCATCGCGATTCGCAATGGTACGTCGCTTACAATCATCCCAAAGACGACTACCAGTTTGACAACTGGACCTACCAGCCATTTTACGTGTCATCCAACACGCCGTGGTTCTTCGAGGGAATGCGCATCCAAATCTTTCCCAGCGACAAGCTCAAGATCGAGCCGTGGCTGGTCAACGGCTGGCAGTCCTTCGGCATGTTTAATCATTCGCCCGGCGGCGGCGTGCAATGCTCCGGCTCGGGGCGACTTCCGGCCCAATATTTCCTGGGATTCATGGCCTACCTGGTTCTTGAAGCCATGGCCAGGGGACAAATCACTCCCGTCGAGTGGCAGTTGGTTCTTGTTTCGTATCCGTCCCGGCCGCCCCGTTGTTCATGAATCGACCGCATCGTTCCGCAGACCGCACGACGCCTTCGAGGCAGCCAAAGGCAGATTGGCCCCACCCTGGAGAGTCCCCGGTTCTGCACTCGCCCAGCGCCTCACGCTGCCAGACGAAGGACTTCCGCGAGGTCCCGTCTTTACGCGCGGGTTCTCAACAAAAACGCGATCCCAAAGGCCAGATAGAACGTGGCGTGGAAAGCCAGATAGCCCGCAAACCCACGCCAGCAATAGGCTCGCTCGGCCATCGGCACCAGCTCGGTCCGATAGGGCCGCAGGAGCCAGGCCGACAGCACGCCCGCCAGGACGAGGCCCGCCACACCGTCCGCGATGAAATGCTGTTTGCAAGTGCAGATTGAGATAGCAATTACCGCGGCAATGGCGAAGGCGAACACGCCGAACAGACGGCGGGCCTTCCACACCGAGTAAGCCGTGATGGTCGCCGTCGCCAGATGCAGCGACGGGAACAGGTTGTAGGGCGGATCGGCCGAGAAGTTGAAGTGCGCCGCCCAGGTGATCAAGCCGCCGTCTTCCAGGGTGGCCAGATCAGGCCGAAAACCGACCGATGTGACCGGATAGATGGCAAAACAGGCAAAGGCAAATGCCATGGCTGCCAAGTACGCATAGACCGTGCGGCGAAACAGCTCGTGGCTGCGCACCACGAATACGGGCAACAACGCGAACGTGTAGCTCCAGGCATAGCCGAAGATGGTCCAGGCGACGAACGGTATCGCGTCGTCGAGCCTCGTGCGCAGCGTGTGGGCGCGCGCCGGGTCGGTGTGCAGGCCCAGCGTGTAGTAGCCGATGACGAAAAATGCGACAACAGCCGCAATCAACGGTGCCCGCTTGCGGAGCTCGGCGAGCACGGTCGTGGAGGGCAAGGTGCCGATGGCGGGATCTGCTGCAACCATGAGCCGCTATGTTAGCTCGACTTGCGGTTCCGGGCCAAGCGCTTCCCGTTGAGCGGGCGCATTTGCACGCTGCGGGCCGTGGCGCTAAGTATGTCCCGGCAAGGAGAGTCGTGGACAGTCCGGACATTGCCAACACCGCCGAGCGTCGGGCCATGTTCCGCCGCAAGGTGCGCGCGGCCCGCGCGAGCGTGCTGGCCGGCCTGGCCCTGACAGCCATCAAGCTGGTCGCGGGACTGTTGACCGGCTCCCTGGGCCTGCTGGCCGAAGCGGCGCATTCGCTACTGGATTTCGGCTCGGCATTGATGACTTTGTTCGCCGTCCATGCGTCGGCGCGGCCCCCCGATGCAGACCATCACTTCGGCCATGCCAAGGTCGAAAATCTCACCGCCCTGGGTGAAACGGTGCTGCTCGGGTTGACCTCCATGTGGATCCTGTGGGAGGCCGCGCGGCGGCTTTCGGGCCCGGGGCCGGCGGTCGATCCCAGCATCTGGGCGTTTGCCGTCATGTTGACCTCGATCGGCGTCGACATCGTGCGCTCGCGGGATCTTCGTAAGGTGGCCAAGGCGAGCTCGAGCCAGGCTCTGGAGGCCGACGCGCTTCATTTCAGCACCGACATCGCTTCCTCCGCGGTGGTCGTGTTGGGTCTGACAGGGGTGCTGGCCGCCTCTCGCCTGCAACTACCGTGGCTGGCGATGGCCGATCCGGTGGCGGCGAGCATCGTGGCCGTCATCATTCTCGTATTGTCAATCGCCCTGGGCCGCCGCACGGTGGACATGTTGATGGATCGGGCTCCGGCCGGGCTGGTCGACCAGGTGCAGGAGGCCGTGCGCGAGGTGCTGCACCAGGAGCATCCCACCCCGGTGCGCCTGAGACAGGCCGGAGACCAGGTGTTTGCCGAGATCGACCTGCCGCTGACCGCAGGCTTGCCCGTCGCCGAGGGCGAGCGTCTGTCCAAGCTCATCCGCGGCCGCGTGCAGAGGCTGGTTGGCGATAACACCGATGTGGTCGTCCAACTCACCACGAGTGAGACCGCTCGCGGGTCGCTGCACGAGCGCGTTGCTACCGCCGTGGCGATGGAAGGGATGCATGCGCACAACATCACGGTTCGCCAAGACGAGCACGGCGTGCAAGTGGACCTGCACTTGGAGCTCGCGGGCGACATGTCA
>Ga0182027_10010910_pt1 | contig 12885 bp, 12 predicted proteins | sample 712E1DmetaG_FD_121300 | JGI IMG/M metagenome (GOLD analysis project Ga0182027, IMG submission 121300) | Permafrost microbial communities from Stordalen Mire, Sweden - 712E1D metaG (Illumina Assembly) | ecosystem: Environmental > Terrestrial > Soil > Wetlands > Permafrost | place: Sweden...
ATCGCTATGAACCTTAATACCTGCATGTTCTCAGATCTTCCGGCATACGCCAGCATGGATATCATTAATACCGGGACGTGCTGCGATTATGCCAATTCTGTGACTACAATGTTGCGGATTTTAGGATACGGACCGGACGAGGTATACATGTCAACAGGCCCGGGGCATTGCTATAACATGGTAAAATTCCCAGATTCGCCAAAATTTAATATCATCGACACAGTCGGCAACCACAAGATTCCCTACGTTCCATTCGGCCTGCCAAGCGACTTCCCTTATTGCAGTTACATCGATTGCAGGAACGATGCGGGGCAGGGTCCTTGTCCGTCTAACATATGGGGGTGTTGAAAAATGAAAAAAGGATTATTGTGCGTTGCACTGGTGTTATTCCTGGCGGGAGTCGTATTCGCAGTTAACTCAAACTGTACCGACTGCGATGCAAAGCATAATACCTCCGCGTCGGTTTCACTCGCGTCTCCTGTCGGGAGCACTCCAAAAGGCAGTTTCACAATTGAAAAAACAGCACGCTCTACGATCACTCTAGGCGAGACATTGACAATAGAGATAACTATAAAAAATGATTATCCAATGAATGTGTCGGCTGAATTAAAAGAATATATCGGGGGCGCGGAAGCAGTCGACTTGGGGGGCTTTGTCAGAAGCACTCCAAAAGGGTCTCCAATCCTTCCTTATTACAAAAAAACCGTAAAACTTTCGCCCAATTCGCAGACAACAATATCTTACTCGATAAAACCGCTATACCACGGCACCCTTGAGGTCCCTGAAACAGAGGCTTCCACTGCATATGGAACTTATATCTCAAACGCGTTGGTCGTGGAAGTAGAATGCAACAAAAACAAGCTATGCGAAACAAATCTTGATGAGAACGCTTTAACCTGCCCGCAAGACTGCCCTCCTGACAAGCCGGATGGGCTCTGCAATCCACGCGGGGATTCGATATGCGACCCTGACTGCAAGAACGGCGAAGACCCGGACTGCGGGGCGACCGTGACAGATCCTACCCGGGCGACTACTACAACTCTTGTCAGCCTGTGCGGCAACAAAGCATGCGACAAGCCGCAGGAAAATTACCTGACCTGTTCTCTGGATTGTCCATCCGGAGCGCAAGACGGATACTGCGATAAAGTCAAGGATGGAAGGTGTGACCCAGACTGCGCTGCCGGAGACGACACCGACTGCGCTGGGTCCAGCAATCTTGGCATTATCATAACTGTACTCTTTGTGATAATATTATTTTTAATATTCGCTTACAAAAAAGGATGGCTGAAAAGAGAAGACTGAATATTTGCGCTGGGTTGCTGCTCCTGGCATTCATGTGCGTATCCCACGCAGATGACTGCAAGGATCAATGCACGGCTCCATGCAGCGCCCTGAAATGCAACATGCTGTCACCCGTCCTGGGGGGATGCTGGTTTGATGGCGCAGACTGCTGGAGCTGTACCGGGAGCAAGGCGGTGTCTACGTGCGAACAATACGGCGAGGATTCATGTGAAGCCAATACCTGCAATATTCCCAACAAATGCAAATGGATAATGAACTCCTGTCTTGGCACCGGAATAATGCAGCCCAACTGCAAGACCGACGGATGCGCGTTTTCATATAATTGCATGGCAGACGGAGAATGCGTTCATTTCTCGGTTTCCACGCAGGCTTATTGCGCTAATGTCTATACTGAGCACGGATTCGCATACGATCTTGGGGATCCAGCCTCGTGCGACAAGGTCGGTGTAATATGCACGAAAACAGATGAAAAATGCAAAGAGCTCTCGCTTGACGGTTCGGCAGACGCTCAGAGAAAGAACGAATGCACTATGCTCAAGCAGATGTGTCTCCAGTGCCAGGGGGACTGCGAACTGCGCAAGAGCGTTAACGGCATAGAGAACATAATATACGGAACCGCCGCAGGCCTCGCAGTGCTGCTGCTGGCGATAAACGCCGTCCGGCTGATGTCTGCCGAAGATTCGCTTACGCGCAGCAACGCCAAGAAGGGAATAGCATATGTTGCGTTGTCCCTGCTGCTAATATTAATAGCGGTAAAATTCATAGAATATGTGTGGATATCCTTCACATAACCCCTAAAGATGAAAAACACAGGTCATGCAATAGGAATGCTTATATTCGCAATAGTCCTGTCTCTGCAATCTTCCGCTTTTGACCCGCTTCCTTCAGGATGCGTGGATCACTGCTCCGGCGCTGCCGACTGCATGGTGTGCATCAGCGCGTGCGAGGGGTACATAAGCAATTACGCCGACATAAATGCTGTGCGTAACTCCATACTAAGCAGACAAGCCGTCAACACCTCAGGTTATAATGCTTTAGCCGTTTACAACCTGGAGAGATGCTGGTGCTCCGCATGTTGCGAATACAAATACGGCGGAGACTCAGTCCATCCATGCATTTACCCATGTCCCTGCACCATCAAAAACGCGACCAATAATGCAACCACCACAACTATTCTAGACAAGAACAAGAGGCCGGAACTGAACACTTCCCTAGGTGAAATAACAGAATCAGTGAATTATAACCTTTGCTACCTGTTGAATATCCTCTGGGTAGTTATCCCGGGAATTTCCGCGCTGATAATAATGTGGGCCGGCTCCCGTTACATGGCCTCCGAGGAAGACCTGGCTAAAAGAGCGAGTGCGCGGGGTATCATGATATATGCTATAAGCGGGCTGGTGTTATCCCTTGTGGCATGTCCCGCGGTGGATTATCTGATAGTCAATACCAATATAACTCCCTTCAGCTCTTCGTGCAAATGCTATGAACTGATGGCTCTTAAGCCCGGAGTGCCTCCGACCCTCCCATTTATCGCGAACGTCACTACGCAGCCTTTTGTGCAAACGACCCACGGCGCTCCCACGACAATAGTAAGAAACGGCACGACAACCACGAGATCAGCGACCACTTCAACTACTTCGACCACGCTCGAATGCCTGGGTCCCTGCGCGGAATACAAGAAAACAAAGGTCCTGCCTGCGGCATTCGACTGGAGGAATGTGAACGGGAAGAACTATATGACTCCTGTGAGGAATCAGGGCCAGTGCGGGTCATGCTGGACCTTTTCTACCATAGGCTCGATAGAGGGGGTATACAACGTGGAGCAGTGCAAGCCCTCGAACACAGATCTCTCGGAGCAGGAACTCGTATCCTGTGACCATACCCCTGGAGACACGGGATGCGATGGGGGATTTCCGGCGAAGGCTCACTCTTACATTAAAACAAATGGCGAATGCACAGAAACCTGTTTCCCGTATAAGTCTTCTAATGGGGTTACCGGGACATGCACCATATGCCAAAGTCCTGCATTATGGAGGACGACAAGTATAATCACGACCTCTGCGACTGCCTCCGACATAAAGGCCAAATTGATATGCAATGGTCCATTCTCTGTCGTAGGGTGGAGCACGTATTATCCTCAATACGGACAATGGTGGGCCGGACACGCTATCACGCTCGCAGGCTGGGACGACAATAGTGCCATATGCCAGCAACATTATTCAACACCCGGGTGCTGGATTATAAAAAACAGTTGGGGAGTGATTAATGGAATGAAGTCGGTAACAGAAAATGGAAGAACATGGACTTACTACCATGAGAATGGATATGCTTACATACCGTATAACAGCGATGACGGAAACGACATAACTAGTAAAACAGGACCGCCTGTGCAGTCCATTGGAATCAAAGCACCATAAGGTAACAAAATGAAAAAGGGATTAATCGTTTTAGGACTATTGGTAACTGTGCTTGCAATATCAGCATGGGGATTCAGAGACCCAGCTGCAGTATACTGCAGCCAGCTGGGATACGAATATAATATTAAACAAACTGCTGAAGGGGACGTCGGGTTCTGCAAATTCGGCGACGGAACCGAATGCCCGGATTTTGATTTCTTAGAGGGGGCATGTGGCATGCAGCACAGCTACTGCGCCCAGAAGGGATACCAGCAAAGAGCCGCGACAGGGAACGATTGCGGCTCGAGCGACCCTATCACCGCATGCCTTCTGTGCATCATGCCCAATGGCACTGCTGTCGAAGTTAGCCAGGCAATGGACCTTGGTTCAAAACTGAATGATATGCCCAGCATCCCCGTGCCCGAGACTACTTCTACAATCACCGAGACCACGGTGACAACAGGATCCACAACCACGACTGAGGAGGAATCAGTCACCACAATTGAGACTGTAGAGACAACAGAACCAACTCCAACAACCGAGGAGACCACAACTCTGCCTCCGGAAGCAACAACTACCACGATCCCTGAAATCTTATGCGGAAACAATGTCTGCGACCTTTCGGAAAACTTTGATTCCTGCCCAAAGGACTGCTCAAAACCCGTCGGCCCGGCGGACTATCTGCCGTATATTGTGATAATTGTGGTCCTGCTGGTGATAATATTCGTCGTCAAGAGGAAGCTGGACGAAAAGAAGATAGCGAAAGAAAAAGCGGAATTCGAGAAGTGGAAACAGGAAAAAGGCGGAAACACCTTATGATCACAGGAGATATTCCATCTCCTCTTTTTCCAGTTTGAATTCTTCGCCGACTGTTTTTGCATCGAGTTTTTTCGCCTGTATCAGGGTCCTGTAAAGAGGTATATAGCTTCTCGCAACGTCCTTTGAGGAGCAGTGCAGACGCGGTCCAATCTTTTTTCCAATGCTCTTTTTCAGGTTCCTCTCTTTTTTCGTCTGTCCCATGCGGATTATATAAAATGGGAACTGGAAGCGGGCAAAGCTTATCTTGTCCCCCTTTGAGGCGGTGATTCCGGATGTCATTAGGGTTCCCGCGTAGCGGAGGTATCCCCAGTATTGCCTGCTCATTATCCTCCCCATGAATATGTCCGAGCGTGAAAGGTAATCAAAGCAGCGGCTTATATCCTGCGGGCCCTTGACAAAGGAAGGAAGGTTTTCGTCTATCCACAAGAGGACGTTCTGCGGTTGCTCGTCCAGGTCGTATGTAGATCTTTGAGATTCCTGTATGTCTTTTTTCAGGAATATTGTCGACAGTGCTTTGTATATGTCGGAAACCCGGTCGCGGCCTTCCAGTACGGAAAGGTCCTCTTTGATTATTTTTTTTCTTCCGCTGGCAAGGGTTTCCAGGTCGTTTACCGCGGCGCGAAAATCCCCGTCGGATTTTTCTGCGACTTCTTTTATCAATTCCTTATCTATTTCTATTCCCTCCTTTGAGGCGATTCCCTCAAGCAGTTTGGCAACTGATATCGGGCTGGGTCTGCGCATCTGGAATTTTTCGCAGAGCTTCTTTGCGGTCGCCAGGCGCTTTGATTCAAAATCGGATGTTATGAGAATGGTGGGGTTTTTCGTTACTTTCAGGATATCGGAGACCTCTCCAATGTCGTCTATGTTGTCTGCGTTGTCGAATACGACCAGTTTTCTGTTCCCGAAGAGGCTACTGCTCTCGGCTATCGTTTTCCCGTTCTTTATGTTGTCGTCGTTTATCTCCACGATATCATAGCCGGATTCGTTCGCCAGGGCCTTCGCAAGGACGCTCTTACCGCAGCCTGGGGGACCGTATAATATGACTGGAGTCTTCCAGTTATACTTCTTCAGGTCTTCGGTTACTTTGGGGTTTCCCAACACGTCCTCGGCCCGCAATGGCTTGTATTTCTCAGTCCACATAAGCAGTATCTATTCTGATTGCAAAGAAAATAAGACAAATATCATTTGGCCTCTTTTATCGACTTTAACAGGAAGAAGCCGACGATAATAAATGTGATGATCGGCGAAAGCCAGCTCGGTATGCCAGCATTAAAGCTGTCGGCTATCATGATAATTCCCAGGAAGAGGATGGAATACATGGCGCCGTTCTTCAGGTATGCGTATTTTTTTATCCTCTCGATGTTCCCGATCGTTATCTGCCTTACGACGAATGCTCCGAGGCCGTTTCCCAGGAGTATCAAAGGGACCGACAAGGTGAACGCAAAAGCGCCTACGACGCCGTCTATGGAGAATGTGGCATCTATTACTTCCAGATACAGTATTTTGCTGATGTCCGACATGTGGCCTCCTATGAGCTTGCGTTCGTTCTCTTCAGCGTTCTGCTTGAATCCATGGGTTATGAAAAAGGCCGTCGAGCCGACCACTGCGCCAAGAGCCATCAGCGGGTTGCGGTTTATGGCATAGTACACCAAAAGCGTGAGAAGGATTGAAACAACTGCATAGAACCACACTCCCTGCGATGCTATGAATTTCTCTCCTCTCAGGCCGTAGGATTTGGGCTCCAGGAAAAGCCAGTGGAAGAACAGGAATACAAGGAACGTACCTCCTCCTATAAGCAGCATTGGAGCAGACTCTTCCACCGCTGCAAGAACGCGGGGATCGGAAGAAAACGTGCTCTCAAGCGCACCGACCGGACCCAGGGAAGGTGTCGCCGCCCAAACTATTAGCCAGGGCAGCAGGCCCCTGACAACGAATACTGCAAAAATAAGCCCGTAAATAAGGAACCACTTGCGGGCTCTCTTACTCATCGTCGAGAGGACGTCGGCATTGATTATGGCGTTGTCTATGCTGCTTATGGTCTCAAAAAGGCATAATCCAAGGACTGTTAGGGCGATTGAAAAGATATCCACGTCTTAAAAACCTCTTTTTTCCGCTATTAATCTGTCTCGTTTGAATATTAATACTAAATATCTCCTTTAGGGATTAATAATTATTACACATGACAGGCGCAGAGAGGATAACGGAGATAGAAGAGGAGATACATAAGACAGCGTATAACAAGGCCACTCAGTTTCACATAGGAAAACTGAAGGCAAAGCTTGCCCAGCTGAAAGACGAGGAGCTAAAGCGCAAGTCATCCGGCAAGAAGGGCGAAGGCTTCGCAGTCAAGAAAAGCGGAGACGCAACCGTTGTACTGGTGGGGTTCCCGTCTGTAGGAAAATCAACGCTGCTAAACGCGCTCACAGACGCAGACTCCCGCGTAGCAGCATATGAGTTCACAACCCTGAACGTAGTTCCTGGGATGATGGAATACGAAGGCGCAAAGATACAGATACTCGACATACCCGGGATCATTGTGGGCGCTTCAGCCGGGAAAGGCCGCGGAAGAGAGGTTCTCGCAATTGTTCGCAATGCGGACCTGATACTCATCCTCTTGGATGCAACCAACATAAAACACCTTTCAGCCCTGGAAAAAGAGCTCTACTCGGTCGGGATAAGGATAAACCAGCACCCTCCCCGGGTGAGCATCCAGAAAACAGACAAAGGCGGAGTATCCGTTGTCGCCAATGTAAAACTGACGAAAATAGACAAAAGAACCGTGCGCGAGATACTCAACGTCTACGGCATACACAATGCGACTGTGGCACTCCACGAAGACATAACCGACGACCAGATGATAGACGTCATCCAGAAGAACAGGATATACTCGCCCTCATTAATCCTCCTGAACAAGATAGACATGCTAAACCAGGAAGACCTGAAAAAAGTGCGGGACGAACTAAAAGGACAAGCGATAGAGATCTCCGCGCAAAAACGCTCCAACATAGAAGACCTGAAAAAAAGGATCTTCCTTAAGCTGGATGTAATCCGCGTATACACCAAAAAACTAGGCGAAAAAGAGCATTCACCGGAGCCTATGATCATGAAAAGAGGCTCTACTATCAAAGACGCCTGCCTGATGGTTCACAGGGACATCATATCCAAATTCAAATACGCCCACGTCACCGGAAAATCCGTTAAATTCGAAGGACAGGTCGTAGGCCTACAGCATGTCCTACAGGACGGGGACGTGGTGATGATAGTGACTGCGAGGTGAGGTCTCAGAGGTCAAAATGGACTTAATATTTCCAATTTCGCATCCGTTGGAGTTTTTTGTGTATGTATTTGCGCCAGCTTGGGCTATAATAATTGCGCTAAAATACTCCTGTCCATCTATCAAAAGTAAACTCGATGAACTTGAAAAACAGGTTTCAGTCCTTGGCAAGCCGTTAGACTATTTGCTAATAATTTCCCTTTTGGGAATATCTTTCGATTTAGTTATTTATTTTATTTTTGCAATTTTTGGCTTTATAATTTTTAATAGCCCTCTGGGCATAACTCCCAGCCAGTCGGTAGATTTTACTTTATTCGTAATAGCCCCTGTGTTGGGTACATTTGTCTGGATGGCAACGATAGGGATCATTCTTTTACTCCTTTTCTTCGGGAAATTTGAGATATGGAAAAAACTCCTTCAACTGGTGTTAGATTGGATAATAGCTATTTTCTTGTTCTTTCATATCCAAATTTCGTCGTTCTTCCAGCTCAAATTGTTAGAGTATTTTTTAGTTTGCGTTTGCTCTATCGTACTTGCCATAGTTTGCTGCTTTTTCATGATTAACGTTTTACTTGCGCCAGATGTGTTTCCTCTCAAATACCTTTTGACAGATGATAGCTACCCTTTTGTATTTTATGCAAATTGCAGTTGCAATGATACAACAATGCAATCTAATCTTTATGTTTTAAACTCTGGAGAAAGCCCCCTAGTTCTTTACTGGATAAAATCTGACCCACAGCCATCTAATGCTAATCTTGATTATAACCTTCCAATAACCTTAAATGTTGGAGATAACACTTCGCTCTCCCTTACTATTCCAAGATCTAAATTATTTATGAGACCCATATCACTTTTACATGTGTTTGCAGGCACCAGTAAAGGAACTTATTTAATTCCTCTTGATTGTAATACATTAAATGTTTATAACCCTGGATTTGTGCCTTCTCGGTTTTAGAGGTTGTCCTAAACGATTCATATTTGACTTGGTCTTGGATGGCTAAGTTCGACGAACAGGTTGTAGGTCTGCAACACGCCCTACAGGACGGGGATGTGGTGATGATAGTGACTGCGAGATGAGCCTTTTAGGCTCATCTTTTCGGTTTTTGTTCTCGTCCTGCCAATATACATACTATGCTCAACCAGGTCATCAGGATAAACCTAGACGGCAAAGAAGTCTTACTCATCGGCACTGCCCATGTTTCCAAGGAGAGCGTCGAACTAGTCAGGGAAACAATAGAAAACGAGAATCCCGACATGGTCGCCGTCGAACTATGCCCACAGCGTTTTCATGCCATCTCCGAGAAGAAGAAATGGGGCGAGACTGACATATCCAAAGTCATAAAAGAAGGCAAAGGATATCTGTTTTTAACGCAGCTCATGCTTACCAATTTCCAGAGGAAGGTAGGCGACGAACTCGGCGTAAAGCCCGGAAGCGAGATGGTGAAAGCCCTTGAGATGGCCAAGGAGAAGAACATCCCTATCGCTCTAGTGGACAGGGACATAAGCGTCACACTCAAGAGGGCTTTGAACCGCATGGGTTTCAAGGAAAAGGTAAAGATCCTCTTCGGTCTTGTATCCGGAATCTTCGAAGAAGAAAAGGTCACCGAAGAGATGGTCGAAAAACTCAAAGAGATGGACGTTCTCACCGAGATGATGGAAGAGCTTGGAAAGGAGGTCCCATCTATAAAGGAGACCCTGCTCGACGAGCGGAATATCTACATAGCCGACAAGATATCATCTCTGGAAGCAAAAAAGATAGTCGCCGTTGTGGGCGCAGGACACGTTTCAGGAATAAAGGAGATACTCGAGTTCAAAGTTACAGGGAAAGACATAGGAAAGGAGATCGCGGAATTGGAGACCGTTCCCGAGAAGAAGAGCGTTATGAAATATGTGAATTATGCGCTGCCGGTATCTCTCCTTTTAGTTATCGCCTTAGGATTCTTTATGCAGGGTGGAAGTTTCCTCTGGTCCTCTGCTATTAAATGGATTTTCACGACAAGCATATTGGCTGCTCTGGGGGCGGCTCTCGCTCTGGGGCATCCCTATTCGATTATCACTGCCTTTCTTGTTGCCCCCATAACAACCATACACCCCCTGCTTGCTGCGGGGTGGTTCTCCGGCTGGGTAGAGGCAAAAGTCCGCAAACCCCAGGTAAAGGATTTCGACGGTTTGATGCATATCAATTCCATCACCGACCTATGGAAGAACGGAGTGACACGGATCCTTCTGGTCATAGCCTTCACGAATGTCGGAGCATCCGCTGGAGCCATCATAGCTGGTCTCTCTATATTCGCAGGGGTCATTCCAAAATTTTTCTAGAGTAATAAAATGAGCGGCAGAAGGAACAAGCTTGGATTGATTGGACATCCCGTAGCGCATTCTCTTTCCCCTGCGATGCATAATTCAGTATTCAAAAAGCTCGGTTTGGACTACACCTACGAAGCTTTTGACGTAAAACCCGATGACGTTATCCCCTTTCTTGAACGCTGCAAGGAGTCATCCTTTCTGGGACTGAATGTTACCGTACCGTACAAAGAAGAGGTCATGAAATACATAGACAACGTAAGCGAGAACGCGCAGCTCATCGGGGCGGTCAACACTATTAAATTCGACGGATCTGATGTTTATGGTTACAACACCGACGGGATCGGCTGTATAAAAGCGCTATCAGATGCAGGCGTCTCCATAGATGAAAAGAAGATTTTGATTCTGGGGGCGGGGGGCGCGGCCCGGGCTATCGCGTTCCAGTGCATAATCGACGGCGCCCATGTATGCATTTCGAATCGCACGATAGCTAGGGCAAAGCTACTGGCCTCGGAAATAAAGACGCGTCTAGGGGATAAGATCCGCGTACTTGACTACTCCAAGGATTCTCTGATAGAAGAGCTGGATGATATCAATGTGCTTATCAACGCAACTACTGTTGGCATGGAACATGAAATAGGCGACGAGATCATTCCATGGGAGGTCCTCCCTGCAAGTATCGCCGTCATGGACATAGTCTACAATCCCCTGGAGACGAATCTTCTGCGCAAGGCCAGGTCGCGCGGATGCAAGACCATAAGCGGCGTAGGAATGTTGGTCCACCAGGGGGCTGAATCCTTGAGGATATGGCTGGGCATCGATCCGCCTGTAAAATTAATGGAGGAAGCCGTTCTTGCGAGGCTGGTGAAAAAATGAGTGTCATATGCTGCATATCGGACTGCCACATAGGCTACATGCACAGGCTAAAGAAAGAGCGCCTGGAAGACTACGAAAAAGCCTTCAGTGAAGCGGTGGCGAAAGCCATGGACTATTCGCCGGAGCTCTTAATATTCGGCGGAGACCTTTTCCATCACACAAGGCCTGATCCGCGCAGCATGAAACTGATCATAAACACATTGATGACTGCTGCGGGAAAGACAAAGATAGTGGTCGCTATCGGCAACCACGAGTTGGATGGGCACTTGAAGACGGCTTATCAGCCCCTTTTCAGTGAATTCCATGAGAACATCCATGTTTTATCGACTGAGAATCCACACATAATGCTGGAACTGTCAGGAAAGAAGATCGGGATACACGGTTTCCAATACCTGCGGGGGAAGGAAGCGGCAGAGGCCGAACTGAAAAAGGTAACGGCCGAGTTGCCGGGCATGGAAGAAAAACCAGAAAAGAACATCCTATGCCTGCATCAGGCAGTCGAAGGATACCTTGCGCCTTATGAGATATCCCTGCGAGCATTGAAGGATGCGTCCGCGAAATACGACCTTGTGCTAACGGGGCACGTGCACAAATACCAGAAGATAAAAGAAGCAAGCTGCCCTGCATATTACATGGGCGCAACCGAGAGAACCAGTTTCAACGAATCCGAGAATGTCACAGGCTTTCTGGTCTTCAAGGACCTAGATTTCAAAAATCCCGTATTTGTTGAAACTAACGCCGTTCCCATGCGCAGGATAAAAGAGGACGTTGGGAAAAAGACGCCTGCAGAGATAAACGAACACATAAAAAAACTCATTGAGGCGAACAATGATGTGCGCTGCCTGCAGATATCCCTCGAAGCAGACGTTTCCGGAGACTCATTTGACATAAAATACGACTGGGAGAAAGAATATCCCCAATATGCGATACTCGGCGTTTCCATCCTGCCTAAGATCGGGAACGAAGTGATAAAGATAGAAAAAGCGCAGATAGATCCGAAAGTAATCGAGGAATATTTCGAGAAAAAAGGGATGGGAGCGAGGAAAGACCTAAGGGATGCGTGCGTAAAGTTCTATGAGAAGTATAGTGGCTGATGATATATTTCTATAATCTAAAATAGTAACCGGTAGCAAACATGATTAAAGTCCAAAAAGACCTTGACACGCTTCTCGGCGGCGGCCTGCAGCCTCGGACGATCACCCACATCTACGGTGCGCCCGGCTCGGGCAAGACCAATATAGCTCTGATGGCGGCGGTGAGCGCTGCGAAGGCCGGCGGAAAGGTCGTTTACATAGATGCTGAAGGCGGCTTCTCGGTTGAGCGCCTAAAGCAGATAGCCGGTTCCCGCGAGGCTGAAGAGGCTCTGAGGAACATTATCCTTATCGAGCCCACTGAATTCGCCGAGCAGAAGGTCGCTATTAACCGGTTGAATGAGATAGTCCCGAGTTCTTCGGCGAAATTAGTCATTGTTGATTCTATCGCCGTTCTCTACCGCCTGGAGGAAGATAAAGACATTAAGGAACTGGGCAGGCAGATGGCAAAATTGCTTCGCATAGCCCTGAAATACGACGTCCCTGTCCTTATAACCAATCAGATATATACTGACATAGATACCGGGAGAACCGTTCCTATCGGAGGAGACGTTATCCGGTACTGGGCCAAGATAAGCCTGGAATTGGATAAGCGGGACAGTATGAGGACTGCGATACTGAAAAAACACAAGTTTTTGCCTGAGAATCTACGCATGGAGTATCGGATAACTGAAAGAGGTATGGAGACCCTCCGGGTGGATATCCCAGCGGAGACTGCCATTGAACCTGTATAAGAGCGGTTTATTTAAATCTAGACCAATAAATTAGTCGGATAGCGAGATGGAATATAAGCCTGTAAAGATTGTCGAGAAGCCCTGGGGCA
>Ga0182027_10010912_pt1 | contig 12885 bp, 14 predicted proteins | sample 712E1DmetaG_FD_121300 | JGI IMG/M metagenome (GOLD analysis project Ga0182027, IMG submission 121300) | Permafrost microbial communities from Stordalen Mire, Sweden - 712E1D metaG (Illumina Assembly) | ecosystem: Environmental > Terrestrial > Soil > Wetlands > Permafrost | place: Sweden...
CCGATTTGTGGAAGAGCAGGATTCCCGCGACGAGCAACTGGCCCGCTCCATACGGAATCCCCATGGCCCAGGGAGAGAGCGCGCGGTTGCCGCCGAGCGCAATGCAGACGAGCCCCGTGAGCATATACCAGACCCCGGCCGCGAGCATCGGACGGGGCAGAAAACGGCAGGAGGAGAAAACGCCCAGGCTGAAGATCAGTTGCCAGACTCCGGGCAGCATCCAGATTGCAGCCGGGACGAAGCGGACCAGCACGAACGTGCTCAGCGCACCGGCGGCCGCCGCGGGCAGGAACTGCTCAACGGCCATGCGGATCATCTCGTCGGCCAGGCCGGAGTGCATGCGATGCGTGCGCGCGAGCATTTCCGTGCCGATCAATGCAGCCGATATGACGGCGGTCGAAATCCAAATGGCCAGGAAGACTCCGACGTGCCCGGCAGGATCGGGCAGCCATTTTGCCTGCGCCATCGCGGCCAGAGTCGCGGTGAATCCCGTCGCAGCCAAGGTCGCCGGGCCGTAGCCGCGGAACTGGGTGGTGCGCGCCACCTGCCGGCGAATGCTGCCGATGTCACCGATCGCTCTGCGCAGCTCGTTCATGAGCATTAACTTTACAATGCAAAGTAACCCAATTCGCAGACCTTGTCAATAGCGAAAATTTCAATCGTGGCTCGAGCGTGTTTCAAAAACCCGTCTTGTAAAAGGGCACGACGGGGCACCCTCTGGGTCACGTGCCAAAAAACCCAGGAAAAATCAGGGGTTTTAACACCTGAGGGATTGCGCCCATAATGCGGCTGTCGTTTTTTTTGAAACACGCTATAACCATTGAGCCGAGCGGAAGTTGCGCGAAGGGCCGCTTAACGCCGATGGTAGAAAGGCAGCACGATCAGCACGGCCAGGCCAATTGCTGCGGCCAGAGCCAGCGCGATCAGGCTATAGAGAAGAGTGAGGCTGGGGCCCTTGCTCGATTCGTGGCTCGACGATTCCTGCTGTTGCACGTCCGGGCGCCCATCGTCACTCATACTTGAGCGACTCCACCGGATCCAACTGCGCGGCGCGCGTTGCCGGAACGGTGCCGAAGACGACCCCCACCAGCGTCGCCGCGGTCAGAGCAATCAGCACCGACAGCCACGAGAATGGAAAGGCATAGTCGGTGAAAATGCGGATGGAGAAGGGAAGCGCGAGGCCAACGATGCTGCCCACGATGCCACCGGTCAGCGATATCAGGACAGCCTCAGTGAGGAACTGCAGCTTGATCTCGCGATAGGTGGCGCCGAGCGCTTTGCGGATGCCGATCTCGCGGATGCGCGACCGTACAGTGGCCAGCATGATGTTCATGATGCCCACGCCGCCCACAGCCAGCGTCACCGCCGACACCAGCACCAGCACCGCCGTCAACGCATCGGCGATCCTCGCCGCCGTTACCAGCAGATCGGTGAGTGTTTGCGCCTTATAAACCGAGCCCGGCCGGTGTTGGGGACTGGAACTGATTACCTGCACGATCTCTCTCGCGGCTTCGGGCACTTCGTTCATGCTCTGCAGGGAAAAATAGATCTGGTTCACTCTGTCGGTTCCGGTAAAGTAGCGCGCTACCGTATAGGGAACCAGCACAGTTTCGTCCTGGATCTCCGATTGCCCGAAGTCGTTCACGCTCTCCTTGAAAACGCCGATGATGGTAAACGGGATCCCCAGAATCTCGAATGTGCGGCCAATCGCCGCGTCGGTGCTCCCATAGCGCTCTTTGGCGAAAATGGTGGTCACCACGGCGCACCGGATGTGCTCTGTGTCGTCGATGTCGTCGAAGAATCGGCCGTCGGTGGCAACGAGGTTGCGAATGTTTTTGTACTGCGCGTCAACGCCCAGCACGATGACATCCTTCTGAATTCCGCCCGGAAAGCTGATGCGGTTGTGCATGGTCAGCACCGGGGAGGAATAAATGATGCCGGGAACCTGCTGGTCGACCTCCTTCTCATCTTCGCGAGTCAGATAGTCGTTGTATCGCGCGCGTTCTGCCGGCGTGGCGCCCCCGCCCGCGTATTCCACTTCGACAGAATTGGTGCCGATCTTCTGCAGCAACTCCAAAATGTATTGCTTGCCTGTCAGTCCGATGGTGACGACCAGAATTACGGACGCGGTGCCGATGACCATTCCCAGCGCCGTGAGAGCGAAGCGCGCCTTGCTGGCGCGGAAGCTGTCCACGGCCAGCCTCAGGATCTCGCTCATGAGCATGGTTCGGCGGGCGCTCAACAGCGTTTCTTGAAAGGTGCTGGGACGGGACTGTTGAGGATTCGGATTCATCGTTCCTTCAGGATTAGACTCTCGATGGCGGCGTGCGGGTGCCGGAATTCCGCTGCAAAGCAGTGTCGAGGCCGGATTCTTGCTCCTCCCCATCTCATAGCTTACGCGCATGAACGGTGTGGCGAAATGGGACGCGCAAAATCTCCCTACAGCGGTTTCACAATTGCTATACCCGGGTCCGCAACCGCCATGTGGCTTTTTCATCAAGAAAAAGCCACCTTGCAAGACGCCGGAAAGGGCACGTGAACTGTGGAACCGCTCTAGGCTTGGGGATCAGCGCTGGCGGTGAGGCCCACCGGTCGCTGCCTGCCCGGCTGCTTACACCGCGCATCGTCCTGAGACTGAACTTAGATTTCGATAGCCCGCAGCCGCCATCGGATGATACGCTTTGGAAACCGAATCGCGGAGCGGCTGGTTTCACAAGAGCCGCGGGTCAGCGATTTCCGAGTTTCACATTCGCCCGGCGGTTGGTCCCGGCATTCCCCGTGTACCCATTTCCGTCACGGATGAGAGCGCCTTTTGGCGATCACGTAGATTCATATCCCATCAGGCCAAACGGATTGAACAACGCAAGAAAGAAGTGAAGAATGCAAAGAATCGCTGGTTCGAAGTTGCAACGGATTTTGGCGCGGGCGGCATGTGGCGCCGTCATGCTCGGTTGTGTGCTGGCGCCGGCGGCGGCGCAAGGCAACGGCTCTCCCGCTTCCGCGGGAGGATCGGTCCAGTTGCAGCCCTACACTGCGCCCGACAACAGCGCCTCAGCCGGCGTACCGGCCGGATGGAATGTGACGAAGGGCGAGCAAACCGTGATCCAGATGACCGGACCGCAGGGAGAGACCATCTTCCTCGGCAAAACCATGATTGCGCGCAATGCTCCGTTTCAACCGGGGCAGCCCGCAACAGGTGGAACGGATCTATCCATGCCCTATAGCGCCAGCCTGGCACAGAAACTCACCATGATCCTCGATCAGGGTGCGGCCGTCAGCGGCAAGCCTGCTCCGCAGGTCACCTTCACGTCCGCCACGCCGATTCCGCTGCCGCCATCCCTGGGCCAATGCGGCCGCTTCGTTGCCGGCATTACGAACCCCGCAGGACCCATGAAGATTATGGGCGCCATCTGCTCCCTCCCGCTCGACTCCGGCGGCATCTACAAAAACATCATGCTCCTGGCGCAGGCCCCTGAGGCCGTGGCCGCGCAGGACGCCCCGATTGCATCGGCAGTTTTCTCCAGCTACCAGATCCCGGCGGCAATGCTGCAGAGAAAACTGGCTCCGTTCACTCAGCCTCCGATTGTGATTCCCGGCCCAGCAGGCGCAATTCCAATCCCCGGGATGGACGATACGGGAGCAGACTGCTTCGATCTGGGAGTGATCCGCGCGCTCCCGCCAAGCCAGCTGCCGCAAAAGTGCGGAGGAAGATTGCCGAACTGAGCAAGATCGGCCCTCTGCGCCTCCCGCGCGAATGTTCTTCAATGGTTTTGCGGTTTTGCGGCCACGGGCGGTGCGCACTTCAGCGAGTTGTCCCGTGTCCACTTCGTCACGTTCAGCGGCGTGCCTTGCATGCAGATGGTCATGCCATTGTATGGCGCCCCGGTGAACTCGATTCCTGTGCCAACTTCGGGCTGCGTTCCCTTGATGAGCAGGTTATACAGCACGCCGCTGGTCACGTCCTTCACCACCAGGCACTTCGCCTCCACGCCGGCCTCCACGCATCCCTGCCCGGTTACTGGTTTGGCCTCCGGCGCCGGGCTGACCCCCGCCGCTGCCGCACCCGCTATCAACGCCGTCGCCGTCAGAAGACAAGCAATTCGCTTCATTTCTGTGCCTCCAATCCACGCCACAGTGCCGCAAGATCTTCAAGCGGCACCGCCTCGGCGCGCGTTTTTTGATCGATTCCCGCCTTTGCCAGCGCCGCCCCGGTTGCTGGTGCAAACCCCGCAGCCCGAAGGTTATTCGCCAGCGTCTTTCGTTTCTGCGCAAAGGCCTGCCGCAGGAAGCGCAAAAAACCGGCCTCGTCAACGTCCAGCTCCGTGAAGCGCGGCGCAAACCGCCAGCGAAAGACAGTCGAATGAACCTGTGGCCGCGGCGAAAACGCCGATGGCGGCAGCGTGAACAGCCGCTGCACGGGTCCATACATCTGCACCGTCGCCGAGAGCAGTCCGTAATCTCGCGACCCCGGCGCGGCCGTCACGCGCTCGGCCACTTCCCGCTGCACCATCAGCACGGCCAGGTCGAGCGCTGCGTGGCTGGCCGCCAGCTTCAGCAGGATTGGCGAAGTGATGTAATAGGGCAGATTGCCCGCCACGCGCAGACGTTCGCCTGCTTGCGCTGCGGCCGCTGCAAAATCGAAACAAAGCACATCCTGCTCCACCACCGTCACGCGTTCCGGCTCGAATCGCTCGCGCAGGCCTGCGGCAAGCTCGCCATCCAGCTCAATGGCCAGCACTCGGCCGGCGCGCTTCGCCAACTCTCCCGTAAGAGCGCCACGGCCGGGGCCGATCTCCACCACCGTGCGGCCGGCCATCTCGCCCTGCGCCGCCACAATCCGCTGCGCGGCCTGCGCGTCCACAAGGAAATTCTGCCCGAGTTTGGGTTTGGCTGGCATCGGCTGCTCCGATGGTAGACGAGCCGGGCCGGGCCTGGCTGAGACGGCGCACCTCCCAATCGGGTGTTATCCTATTGCACTAAACTGGACCTTGGTGCCCGGCCAATTCCCCTGCGACCCGCGAGGTTCGTTTGCTGATCGACTCTCACGCTCACCTTGACAGCCAGCGCTACGCCGGCGACCGTGAAGCAATGCTCAACCGCGCTTGGGCTGCGGGTGTGGGCGCGGTGCTCTCCATCGGCATTGGCGAGGGGCCGTCCGAGATGCACCAGGCACTCGACATTTGCCGCCACTTCAACGGACTGCGAGAGAAGGGCGCCAACCTCCCCAAACTCTACGCGAGCGCTGGAATCTATCCCCACACCACAACCCAGGCCGATGACGACGCCCTGGCCAAACTTGACGCACTACTGGCGGAGCGGGAAGTCATCGCCTGCGGCGAAATCGGCCTCGATTACTTCCACGAAGGCGCTCCGCGCGAAGTGCAGCGTGTGGGGCTGATCCGCCAGCTCGAGATCGCCGCGGCGCGCAAGCGGCCCATCCTGATCCATTGCCGGGGCACAAACGAGTCCGCCGACGCCTGGGACGATCTGTTTCAGGTTTTGGAGGAGCATTGGAGGAGAACGGCATTAGGCGGCGTCATGCACTGCTTTGGCGGTGGATGGGAGCAGGCGCGGCGCTCGCTGGAGCTTGGCTTCCTTGTCTCCTTTGCCGGCAATCTCACTTATCCCAAGGCGCAATCGCTGCGCGACGTGGCCGCCCGCATTCCACTCGACGGAATCCTGGTCGAAACCGACGCGCCCTGGCTCGCGCCGGCGCCGAATCGCGGCAAGCGCAACGAGCCCGCCTGGGTGGTCGAGACGGCTCAAGTCCTGGCCGGGCTTCTCAACCGAACATCAGAAGAAATCGCCGCCGCAACCACCAGAAACTTCTTTCGGCTGTTTCCCGTCCAGCAAGACGTGGGAAACTGATAAAGGCGCTGCCTCGGGGCAGCCCGCCAGACGTTTGAGGATCGGAAAGCCATGGCTCAGGACAATTCATTCGACGTGGCGAGCAAGGTCGATATGCAGGAGGTCCGCAACGCCATCGATCAGGCGATGAAAGAGATTCGCCAGCGCTTCGACCTGAAGGACACCCGCTCCGCGGTCAACCTGGAGGGCAACGACACCCTCCAGTTGGCCTCGACCAACGAATACAAGCTGGAGGCGGTCAAGGACATCCTCTGTCAGAAGCTGGTCAAGCGCGGCGTCTCGCTCAAGAACCTGACCTACGGCAAAGTTGAACCCGCCGCCGGCCAAAGCGTGCGCCAGAAGATCAGCCTGCAGCAGGGCATTCCCGTAGAGAAGGCCAAGGAGATCGTGCGCCTGGTAAAAGACTCGAAAAAGAAGGCGCAAGCCAGCATCCAGGGCGATACCGTCAGGATCTCAAGCAAGGACCGCGACGAGTTGCAGGCGATCATCGCCATGTTGCGCGGCAAGGACTTGGGCCTGGAGTTGCAGTTCACGAACTACCGCACCAATTGACCGGAGCGGCGCTTTCCCCCGTTTTCAAGAACCCTGCCGCGGCCCGCAAGAGGTGGCCGCGCGGTAAAACCAATCGCCATTCCCCCTGTCGATGCTATAGAATCGGAGCACTTTGAGCACACTCGCCATCGCCACGGCACGGGAGGTCTTTGAGCTGCTGCGGGAGGACCTCGTTGCGGTGGAGCAGGAACTGGGCCGCGACGCAGCATCCAGCGTCAGCACCATCACAGAGATCGCCGAATACTTGCGCGAGGGAGGCGGCAAGCGCATCCGGCCCTCGCTCTTGCTGCTCGCCGCTCACCAACTGGGTTTCTTTGGCCAGGGCGCCATCCGCCTTGGCGCGGTCGTCGAGATGGTGCACACGGCCACGCTGGTCCACGACGACATCATCGACGGCGCCGACACCCGCCGCGGCCGGCCATCGACCAACACCACCTGGGGCAACGAAAAGTGCGTCTTGGCCGGCGACTGGCTCTACATGCAGGCCTTCAAGGTGGCGCTCGAGGAGCAGAACCTGTGCGTTCTCGATCTGCTCATCAGCCTTACCCAGCAGATGGTCGAGGGCGAGCTGTTGCAGATTCAAAAGCTGGGCAAATTGTGCTCCGAGGCCGAATACTACGACCTGATCTACCGCAAGACCGCCTGCCTCTTCTCCGTCTCCATGCGCCTGGGCGCGGTGCTGGCCGGCGCCACTGAGGCCGAGGAAGCGGCCCTGGGCGCGTTCGGCAGGGCCGTGGGCCTGGCCTTCCAGATCGTCGACGATGTGCTCGACCTGACGGCCAGCGAAGAGGTGCTGGGCAAGCCCGTTGCCAGCGACCTGCGCGAAGGCAAAGCCACGTTGGCCGTGATTCACGCCGGAGACCACGGCACCGCCGCCGATCGCAAAGCCATCCGCCGTATTCTCGACGACCGCAGCTTTGAAAACGTGAGCCGCCAGCAGATTCGCGAGATGCTCGTCCGCAACGGCTCAGTCGAATATGCCATGGCCGCCGCCGACCGCTACGCCGAGCAGTCCCGCCAGGCTCTCGCCCCGCTCGCCGATACCGAATTCAAGCGCGCTCTCCTCTGGGTCCCTGATTTTGTCGTGGCGCGGGAGAAGTAGATGCCGCACAGGAAAACCAGAAAATCGCCCTGGGCCGCTATCGACCGCTACTTTGCCGATTTGCTGGCCCCCTCCGACGAACATCTTGAAGCCGCGCTCAAGGCGAATCGAAAGGCCCGCCTCCCCGCCATCGATGTCACCCCGCTCCAGGGCAAATTCCTCCACGTGCTCATCCAGATGACGCGCGCCAGGCGCGTCCTGGAAATCGGCACTCTTGGCGGCTACTCAACCATCTGGATGGCGCGTGCGTTGCCCAAAAGCGGTCGCATCGTCTCGCTCGAATTCAACCCCAGGCACGCTGAAGTGGCGCGAGCCAATCTGCGCTGCGCCGGCCTGCTCCAACACGTCAACATCCGCGTCGGCAAGGCGCTCTCGAGCCTTGCACGGCTTGCCCGTTCCGGCGCCGGTCCCTTCGATCTCATCTTCATTGACGCGGACAAAGAGAGTAACCCGCAGTATCTCCAGTGGGCTCTCAAGCTCTCGCGCCGTGGAACCGTAATTATCGTCGACAACGTCGCCCGCCACGGAAGAGTAATCCAAGCCCGGAGCGCGAAACGCGACGTTCAGGGAACGCGCCGCTGCCTTGAAATGATGGCCGCCGAGCCGCGCCTGTGCGCTGTGGCTTTACAGACCGTCGGGGTCAAGGGACTCGACGGCTTCGCGCTGGCAGTCGTCCTGCGCTAAGCCGCCTCACGCATCCTGCACGATCGTTCCCTGGTGGTACACGATCTTCCAGCCCTCCGCAGTGTGCTGCCAAATGGTCGCCCGCCGGGTCAGGCGTCGCTTATCCTGCAACAGCGTGTACGTGAGCAGGTAAGTGTCCTCGGCCAATCTGCGGCAATAGAAGTCCCTCGTCTCCCACACATCGTCATGCGGCACGGAGAAGCGCCGCTCCAGCACATCCAGAACGGCCTTCCTCGAGTAGCGGCGGCCCGATGCGCCGGTCTCCCAATAGTCCTCAACCGTCATCCCTTCAAGGTCCGCACGCGAAGTTCCGAGTTCCGGACGGTGAAAGATCGGCTCGCGCGCCGAGAGCTCGGCAAGCACCTCGTGCAACTCCGGCGCAGTGGTAAGAATTGGTTCCATGAGCGCGGGCTCCATGGCGAATAGCATAGCCTCTCTTCCGCCGGAAACTCGCGAGAGGCCAGAAAAATGCTTCAAAAGGCTCGGCAATCCTGTCCATGCGGCGTAAAATGCTGTGCAAGATGAATGAGCGTCTTGAGCAGATACGCAAGCTCCTGAACGAACTGGAACGTGAAATTAAGATGGGTGCTCCGGCGGGCGACCGCGATTTCCCCGCCCTGGAACTGCCGCTCATCATTCAACAGATCGTCGACGACCTGCAGCCGCAGCTCTCCCCTTACGACGCGGCGTTCTACTGGTTCCTCTTCCGCCACTCCATCGCCAACGACGGAGATCCCCATCTTCGCGTCAGCACTCGCCAACTGCGCACGGCCGTCGTCAGATCCTCCTACTCCCAGTTGGAAGAAAACGCGGTTTCATTGGGCAAGGTGCAGGAAACCCTGCGCGCTCTCGAAACCATCGGCGCCATTCGAAAAGAAGGCGAGCCGAACCGCGATGGCACCTTGTACCGGGTCCTGATCCCGGACGAGATTGAGGCCTGCCGCCGATTCCGCGAGGAACGCCAGGCGTCGGAGCCGGAATTCAAGTTTCCGCGCTCGGGCGCGGACGACGACAGCCTGCATCAGAACCGCATCAGGGTCTACGAGCGCGACGGCTACACCTGCCATTACTGCCAGAAGCAGCTCACCCGCTTCACGGCCACGCTGGACCGCGTGAAGCCGGTCGCCGAGGGCGGCGACAACAGCATCGAGAATCTGGTAACGGCCTGCCTCGATTGCAACGCGAAGAGAAACCAGCGGCCATTGGGAAGCTCACTCGCGAAAAGTTAGAGCAGCCGCGGGAGAGCACAAACTTCGGCCTCAGTCTTCCGCCATCAGCGCCCTTAGCGCCGCCGCATACCGCTCGGGCAGGGGCTTGCGCTGCAATTGATCGTCGCAAACCACGTGCACCGTCTCGCCCTCGGCCAGGAGCGTGTCCTTGTCGCTTCCATGCTCCTTGCGCAAGATCCGGTACGCAAACTTCATCACGGACCCACGCAGCATGGCGGGCCGCGTCTCAATCAGAATCTCATCGTCGTAGCGCGCCGGCGCGCGATAGCGGCAGCGCGCCTCGATCACCGGCAATATGCACCCGTGGTCGCTTTCCAGCTTGCTATACGCCAATCCCAGCGAGCGCAGCAGTTCCACGCGGCCCAGCTCGAACCAGATCAGGTAGTTGGCATAGTAGACAATGCCCATCTGATCGGTTTCGGCATACCGGACGCGGACTTGGGTCATGACGGGCATATCAACTTATTGTTCGCGGACCGTGAGCCGTGAGTCGTGGAGTGAGACAGCGGACTTGTTTGCCAGAGGCGCAAGTCACCATGCACGGTCCACGATGACCACGGCCCACGGTCCTCACGGTTTGACATGCGTGAACAGCGGCAACTTGCTCACGTCGTTGAAGATGATGAAGGCCAAGAAGGCCATCAGCACCACAAAGGCGGCCTGGTAGATTCGCTCCTTGATGGCCATGCTGATGTCGTGGCGCAACGCGCTCTCAATCAAGAGCAATAGAATCATGCCGCCGTCGAGAATCGGGAAGGGCATCAGATTCAGGATCCCCAGTTGGAGGCTGATTTCGCTCGCCAGCCCGAACTTGGGAAGCCACCCGTCCATCTCGGCCGCTTCGCCCGCCGCGCGCGCAATCCCCACCGGGCCCATGAGCTGCGTAACCGAAAGCCGGTGCGTAAACAGCCGCTGTAACACTTCGCCCACAAGCAGCGAGTTGTCCTTGAAGAAGCCAAGCGACTTGTTCCACGCTGCCGGCAAAGACAAGGGTTCATCCCGAATGGGAATCGGCTTGGGGGCAAAGCCGAGCTTCCAGTCGGTATCGAGCTTGGCTGGCGTGGCTGTGATCTGCAGCGTGGCTCCGTTGCGCAGCACCGTCAGCACAAGCGGCTTGCCCTTTCCCGCTTGCATATAGGCCAGCAGCGTATTCACGCTATGGAACGCATGGCCATCGACGGCTGTGATCGCATCGCCGTTGAGCAGGCCGGCCTGTGCCGCTGGGTATCCCGCCTGCACCTGCGCCACCGCGATCGGCCCGGGATAGAACTGCGGCGAAAGTCCTTCATCGCTTAGCTGGAAATTGTCGCTCTTGGCGCTGACCGGCACGTGCAGGCTGAGCTGGAGCATCTCTCCCGCCCGTTCCACCGTCACCGGCGCCATTTGATTTGCATTCAGCCGGGAGCGTTCATAGATGGTCTCCCAGTCGGGGTGCTGGACGCCGTCAAAACTGAAAATCTCATCGCCCGTCTCGAGTCCCGCTGCCGCCGCCGCCGACTCGGGGGTTACCCACTCCACAGTCGTTGTCTTTACCGTGACCGACGGAACTTCGTTGATAAAGGCGTAGTAGAAGAGCATCAGTACGATGGCGAGCAGGAAGTTGAAGCACGGGCCGGCCACGCCAATCAACATCCGCTGCCAGCGGGGATGCGACGTGAAGGCCGCAGGGTCGTCGGCTGCCTCTTCGGTGGATTCCTCCGAGGGGTTTTCGCCGGTCATCTTCACGAAACCGCCTAGCGGCAGCAAGCAAATCTTGTAATCCGTGTCGCCGTACTTGAACCCGAACAGGCGGGGCCCAAAGCCGAAGGAGAACGCCTCGACGCGCACCCCGCTAAGCTTGGCCACAGTAAAGTGCCCCAGTTCGTGCACGACCACCATCACGCCGACCAGGACGATAAATGCAGCGGCAGAAATCAGAAATGCATGCATAGTTGTTCGATTTTATCCTTTGGCAGAAACGGGAAGAGCGCGCCAGGTTCCGATTCACGAAACCTGAGTAACGACAGCCTGCACTATCGTTTACGCAATCGATACCCGAGCCCGTTCCCGCGCCTCCCGGTCGGTCGCAAGCACCTCCGCAATAGTGGCGGGATGGGCTTCCGGGGTCGCCGCGAGGACTTTTTCAATTGTACGCGGGATGCCCAAGAAGGGAATACGACGTTCGAGGAAGGCTCCCACCGCCACTTCGTCGGCTGCGTTCAGGGCGATGCAGTGCGCCCCTCCCTTTTCCGCCGCCTCAAAGGCCAGCCGCAGGCAAGGGAAGCGCTCGAAGTCCGGCTCCTCGAAGTCCAGATGCCGCAACGCCGTCAGGTCGAAAGTCAGCGTTGACGCCGGCCGCTCCGGGTATGCCAGCGCGTACAGGATTGGCAGCCGCATATCGGTAACCGAGATCTGCGCCAGGATCGACCCGTCCACGTACTCCACCATCGAGTGCACGGTCGACTGAGGATGGATGGTCACCCGCACCTGCCTCGGCGTCGCGTCGAAGAGCCGGCAGGCCTCGATGATCTCCAGCCCCTTGTTCAGCATGGTTGCGGAATCGATGGTGATGCGCCGCCCCATCACCCATGTGGGGTGCTTCAGCGCCTGCTCCGGCGTGATGCTCTCAAACTGGTCCAGCGGTAGTTGGCGGAACGGCCCGCCCGAAGCTGTCAGCCAGATGAACTTCACTTCGTTGTGTGCGCCCACGCGCAGGCACTGGTGCACCGCGTTGTGCTCGCTGTCGATGGGCAGAATGGGCGCCTTGCTCGCGCGCGCCGCCGCGGTCAGGATCTCGCCGGCCGCCACCATGCACTCCTTGTTGGCCAGCCCCACCGGCTTTCCCGCCTGGATGGCCGCGTGTGTCGCCTCCAGCCCGGCCACGCCCACAATCGCCGAAACCACAAAGTCGGCTTCAGGCAGCGTCGAGCAGACAATGGTGCCCTCGGTCCCGTGGACCGTCTCAACTCCGGTCACGCCGGCTTGGCGCAGCCGCGCCGCCAACTCGCCGGCCAGCTCTTCCGTCGCCAGTGAAACCACCTTCGGCCGCCAGCGCACCGCCTGCGCGAGGGCCTCGTCCACGTTGCGGCCGGCGGCCAGCGCGGCCACTGCATAACGCTCGGGAAACTGCTCGACAATGGAGAGGGTGCTTTGCCCGATAGAGCCGGTGGAGCCGAGAATGGCGAGTCGTTTCAAAACAGCTTCCAGCTCCTAGCTTCTAGCCTCTAGCTCATCTTTGCGGTGCAGAACATGTCGAGTGATTCAATTTCGATTTTACTGGTTCGACGGGATTCGTTCCCAAGGCGGCTGCTATCCGGGAGCCAGTAGCAGTTAGGTAAGAGCTGAATGCTGGGTACCGGAGGCTAGCGGCTAGAAGCTAGGAGCTGCTTTAGAACCGCTGGTAAATCACCTGTGCGTACCACAGCACCGGAGCCGCCAGCAGCAGCGCGTCGATGCGGTCAAGCACTCCGC
>Ga0182027_10010913_pt1 | contig 12885 bp, 12 predicted proteins | sample 712E1DmetaG_FD_121300 | JGI IMG/M metagenome (GOLD analysis project Ga0182027, IMG submission 121300) | Permafrost microbial communities from Stordalen Mire, Sweden - 712E1D metaG (Illumina Assembly) | ecosystem: Environmental > Terrestrial > Soil > Wetlands > Permafrost | place: Sweden...
AGTTCGAGGGCTGCGAAGTTCTTCTTCCGTCTTCGGCCCGCGCGGAAGTGCTTTCACATTCCGGCAACGAGATCCAGATCGAATTCCGCCGGGACGATGTGGTGGTCCGCGTGCGGTATACGTTACGTGCCGGCAAACATTATCTGCGCAAGCAAGTCTCGGTACGTCGTACGGATAGGCAGCGCCGGTTGCTCCGCGCGGATCTCGACAATTGGATGGGAGTCCGCCGGCACTGGCAATCGATGACGGCGGACCGGCTCAAGTTCGGATCCCACCCCATTTATTGCGCGACACTGTTCGCTGGCGTCGAATTCGTCGCCGCCTTCAACCAATACACCCGTGAGGGCTTCGTCCTGCGCAGCCGCCCGGGCGGAATCGAGGTTGGCCGAGAGGGGGTTGATCTGAATTCAACCGTGATCGGAGTTTCGCAGGCGGGCGCGGTCCGCGAAGCATTTCTCGAATATCTGGAGGATGTCCGTCTGGCCCCGGCGAAGCTGGCCGCCTGTTACAACTCCTGGTGGACCTTGCCCACTGTGGTCAAACAGGAGGACAACCTCAATTTGATTCGGACGCTCAAGGAAGAGCTCTACGATCGGCACGGAGTCTTTTTCGATGTTGTGACGACAGACATGGGCTGGAGCAATCCCCGTTCTATTTGGGAGATAGACCGAGAGCAATTGCCGCGCGGATTCGACGACATTCGTGGCATTGTCGAGACCGCTGATGCGCGCCTGGGTCTGTGGATGTCGCCGAGCGAAACCTATCCTCCCGCCTGCGACTACGAGTGGCTGGAGACTCAAGGTTATGTCGTGCTGCGGCGCGACGAACAGGGTAAGCGACAGGCCTTCGCCTTGTCGCTGGCTGATCCAAAGTACCGCGACGCGTTGAAGGCCCAGTTGCCCAAGCTGATTCAGGACAATAACCTGAGCCACATCAAGTACGACGGTTTCGTAGCCGAGGAGCCAGTGGGGCATCATGATCTGCTTCCCGGCGCCGATTCGGTGGAACCCCTGGCGCGCTATTCGCTCGAACTGCTCGCAGCTTCCAAGCAGGCGAGCGCGAACCTGGTGACCGAGCCCACATACATGAATTCGCTGGCGAACTACATCAGCCCCTGGATACTGAAGTACTCCGATTCGGTCTGGGGCAACTCCGGGAGCGATTGTCCGCCCGGGTTGAACCCGGCTCCAGACTATCGGGAATCTCACACCAACGCGCGCGAGTATTACATCTTCTCCTCACTGCGCGAGTTCTGGTTGCCACAGGACGCGGTCCAGTATTTCGATATCGTGCATTGCGACCGGGCTGCGGGATTTCCGAACCACGCCGCTATGGCATTCGGACGCGGCCGATTCTTCCTGTCCACTTACCTCAATCCCAAGTTCATGACCGGCGATGATTGGCGCATTTACGCAGGGCTTCTCAAATGGGCGCGGACGAATCAGGAGATTCTGCGCAATACGGTGGTTGTGCCATCACGAGTCGAGGCCGGCGAGCCCTACGTGTACGCCCATTGGCTGGGCGAGCGCGGCATCTTCGTCGTGCGCAATCCGTCCAACGCGACCCAGGCATTTGCGCTGGACCTGCGAGCGGTGCGTGCGCCGAAATCTCTCTCCAAGGCGATTTGCTACACGCAGTATCCTTATCGCCGCGGCATCGCAAGAGAGATCCGGGCGGATTCTACCGTCCAGTTGATGCTGGCACCCTGGGAACTGTTGTTCCTCGAAATCGTGCCCGAGGAGCATCTCCAGGAGCCGGTAGCGATCGGAGCGAGATGGTACAAAGAAGGCGGCGAGACGCGCCTGGTTGCGGATCGCGCGACCGATGCAGTGCAATGGGTCGAACCGCACAGCGCTGCGCGCAGCATCCACTTCGTCCCACGACCGGCGTTGGAACTCAGAGGACGGATCGTGAGCCAGTCTGCTCACCGGCTGCCCCAGAACGAGTGGCTCACGATGAAGTCCGGACCGGTTCCCTCCAGCGCATTCGAGATTGAATGCGAAGTGAATATCCCGAAAGACGTAGGTGACGGAAGACTGCTGGTGTTGGTCGAGTGCCCAGGAACGAAATACTGGCCGAGCCGCTGTGAAGCCTGGTTGAATTCAAAACGGGTCACTTTGGCCGGTAGTTCGTCGATGCTATCGGACGATCCCACGACCGGGCACATCGGCTTCTACTACGTGCCGGATGTAGAGCCCTGGAAGGAAGTGAGGCAATATGAGAGTCACTGGAACTGGTACGACTGCGCGGTTCCGTCGGGCTCGTCGCGGGTCAGGTTTTCCGGCGCCGCCGGCTTTGAGCAACCCCGAATTGGCATTTGGCTGTGGTCGGAACAGAATATCGCGAAGCTCGCCCAGTTGGTGGACTGCGCTTCCTCCGCAAATGCCATGCCAGAATACAGGTCCCACATCGAGCGTGGAGGCATCTGTATTCGAGCATCATCACGGATCGTCTAGTCTGGTCGCACAGTGATCTGTCTTGACCGCCGCTCATGTCAAGGCACTGAAGTTAGTGCGGCCAGAGGGCGGTGCCGATGTGTCGAAGGGGCGGAAAAGCGTGAAGCACCTGGTCTGGCACGGCAACGCCGAGGAGGTGCTCGAACGGTTGGGCAACCTGATAATGGATCTGAGCTTGATCTAGACGCGCTGCACACCGGCGGAAAAGGTTGCCGCGGGCTTTGCCGGGTTCGAGACATACATACGCAACAACTGCCAGTTCATTCCGAACTTCGGCGAGCGCCGGCGTCACGGATGGACGATAAGCACCGCGTTTGTCGAATCCACCATCAACCAATCGGCCGCCGGTTAGTGAAGAAGCCGCAGATGCACTGGAGGCTGCGAGGCGCCCAACTCCTACTGCAGATTCGGACGGAGTTTCTGAACGATGAGCTGGAGGAGGTTTTCCGTCGATGGTACCGACGGTTCAGAGCGAAGGCCGACTGCCCCCGACTGATTGACGCACTCTCATGAAATGTACCTCCGCGACAATAGAAGAGCCTGCTGACAATACATTTCTTATTCTTCCGCCTAACTGCCACCAAGACCAAAAAAACAGCATTAATCACAAGTAAGAACGGTTAAGTGTGTCAATACTCCCGTCGCCGTGTTACTCTGTTGGAGAATAGGTGATGATATGAACCGCAGGTACTTCATAGGAATCTCGGCAGCAACGGGCGCGGCGTTTGCCGCCAAGAGTTCGCCGAACGACACCATTCGCATCGCATGCGTCGGCGTGCGGGGGCAGGGCGACTCGCACATCAGTGCCTATCTCGCCATGAAGAACGTCGAGATCGCAGCCGTCTGCGACATCGACGAGAGCGTTCTCAACATGCGGCTAGGCGAAATCGAAAGGACCAGCGGCAAGAGCCCCGCTGCCTTCACAGACTACCGCAAGCTTCTCGAAGACAAATCGATCGACGCCATTTCGATCGCCACGCCCAACCACACCCACGCGCTCATCACCATCGCAGGCCTTCAGGCTGGTAAGGATGTGTACGTCGAAAAACCGTGCTCGCACAACATCTTCGAAGCGCGGCAAATGGTGGAAGCCGCCCGCAAGTACAACAAGCTGGTGCAGCACGGCACGAACAGCCGCTCCGGCGTCGCTGTACGCGAAGCCATGCAGAGCGTGATGGAGGGCGTCATTGGCGATGTGTACATGGCCCGCGGTCTCTGCTTCAGGTGGCGCGACACCATCGGCAAAGAGCCCGATTCCTCCGTGCCCCCTGGCGTCAACTACGATCTCTGGCTCGGTCCCGCGCCCCAGCGCCCCTTCTCCAAGAACCGATTCCATTACAATTGGCACTGGAACTGGGACTACGGGAACGGCGACCTCGGCAACCAGGGCATTCACGAAATGGACATCTGTCGCTGGGGCCTCAACGTCAAGCACCCCACTAAGATCAGTTCCATTGGCGGCCACTTCATGTTCGATGACGATCAGCAGACCCCCAACACCCTCGTCTCCACATTCGAGTTCAATGAAGGCGGCAAGAAGAAGATGCTGGTGTTCGAGGTCCGCCACTGGATGAGCAACCACGAAGCCGGCATCAACGATGGCCCTCCCCGCGAGGATCCTCCCAAAACAGTCGGCAACATCTTCTACGGCTCTAAGGGTTACCTCGCCGTCGAGGGCTATAACCAGTACAGATCCTGGCTCGGCCGCAACCAGCAGCCCGGTCCCGCAAAGACCGGAGCCGGCGACAACTGGGCCAACTTCATCGCTGCCATGCGCAGCGGCAAGCAGGGCGACCTGAATGCTGGGATCGAAGAGGGCGCGCTATCCACCGAACTTGTGCACCTGGCCAACATCTCCTATCGCCTCGGCCGCACCCTCCAGTTCGATCCCGAAACCCTGAAGGTGAAGAACGACTCCGAAGCCAACGCCATGTTCACACGCAATTACCGCGCACCTTTTATCGTGCCGGAAAATGTGTGACCAGTTGGGCTTCGGGGGCGCCGCAGAATTAGGCTCAAAGCTTGGGGTTTGGGGAGCAACGGAACAGACAACGGTTCCGGCCCACGAGAGCAGCAGCAACCTGGGGGTCAGGCGGCTCTCGCTTGAACCCGGAACAGCGGGTACCATCGTCGAAAGAGTTCTTCCAATTCGTTGTTCAACACCTTGGTCGTGGTCTGCCACAGTAGGTGCGCGCCTCGCAGCCTCTAGTGCATCTACTTCTTCTTGACTAAGCGTCTGCTCACCACTTGATTGATTGTGGATTCGACAAACGCGGTGCTGATCGTCTCACCCTGCCGGTAACGCTCACCGAAATTCGCGATGGAGTCGATTTGCCCGCGTTTCTTGCCGGCGGATAAGCATGGCAACGATTTCTATTCACCGGATCGGCCGGCGACCGGATCCATGGCAGTATCCCGACTGGTCTCGGGCAAACCCGGATGAACGTTTGGGAACAGATTCGACGATCCGAACGGAAATTACCGCGTCCTGTGCGCCTCGTCTATGCGCCTGGGCTGCGTTTTTGAGACGCTCGCTCGCTTTCAGCCTGATGTCGCGCTCTACGCCGAACTGCAGGCAATCGAGGGCGAAGATGATTTCGTTCCAGTGGGAATCGTCCCGCGGGCATGGTTGTCCAAGCGTTGATGGGCTCCGCGGATGCCGCTGGCGAGTTTGCCGATATTGGAGCGAGCGATTGGGTTGCGACTCTGTGGGGCACACTGGCGGCACCGTTGAAGAATTAGACACAGACGAGTGGGCGCAAACGGAGGACCCGGCAAGGCAACGGGACTTCGTACAGCTTCTGAACGCGTGCCTGCGCGAAAAGCTCTTCCCGAAGGGCATAAAGTTTTCCAGGGATCATAACTTTTACTATTTCCGGGCGACGAAAGATTTGACGGACCGAGAGTACGCATACCAGAGCCGCGAGAACCGGACAGACCGCTGGGTGTTCAAAGGCTATCCGAAGAAGTCCGATCCGTCGAAGATGTCTTACTACCGCCACTCCGCGTTTGAAGGCCGGTTCATCCGGTACGGCGTGGACTGGTTTTTGCAGGTGACACCGAATTACCACTTCACCCGCGACGGCGAGAGAACATCGCTGTTCGCGGCCAATCTGCTATCGGGAATAAAGCGGCTGGAGAACAATCAGGCTGTGCACGGCCAAGTCGTGATGTGGGCCAGTGTGCTTACAGAACGAAGCCTTTTCGATGTCACGCCACAGTTTCTCGATTTCATATCGCTGCTCCAGTTCCATCTTGATGTTGGGCTTGACGATAAAGCATGGCTGAAGCGCGAAGAGAAGGAAAAGCGCGCTGCCCTCGAAGCCCCGGCCCCCGACGAGCGGCAACAAATCCTAGAGTTATGAATATCTCATTCCTTGAAGAACCCGAGCTTGAGTTCGGCGCAGGCCGACACATCGACATCCGATTCGGCATCATGAACTGCGGCCCGCTCGATTTTGAATCTCGTGTGGCGCCGCGCGAGGTGAATCTCGGAATTGTTGGCAGCACGGAGTCGGTCGAAGGCGCCCGGCTTTGGCTTGAGCGTTGTCGCAAGGAAATACCCGCCAAACGGCATAAGGACGATCCGGAGAAGCAAAGCAATCAACCGAACCTCTTCCCGTGTTTTCCCGGCTATTCCGCCGAGGCAGGTTTTCGAAGCTCTCTCACCATGGATGACACCTTGTGCCGGAATTTTCAGAAGCGCGCCATCACTGATGTAACCGTGTTGGCGGACAGGACGGAGCGAATCGAGCGGTCTGTCGACCTGTTTATGGAGGAGATTCGATACCTGGCTCAGAACACCGCCGCCAAAGTCATCGTCTGCGCTGTGCCTACGGCGTTGCTTGACGCGATGGACCCGGTTGAAATTGTCGAGGAAGACGAGGATAGCGAGGAGATTACTCCTGACGTTGCCGCTACACAAATTGATTTCCATGACATGCTGAAAGCCCGCGCAATGCAGCAGTACCGGAAACCTGTTCAGATTATTCTGCCGTCCACCTATGACGAATCGAAACGGCGGAAACGGAGGAGAAGCGGCCGGCGTCGCGAGCTGCAGGATGAGGCTACAAGAGCGTGGAACATTCATACGGCACTCTATTACAAAGCCGACGGTGTCCCATGGAGGCTCCCCAGAGAGAGTACCGAACTGACTGTCTGCTACGTGGGCGTAAGCTTCTATCGAAGTCTGGACAAAACGGCGCTTTTGACGAGCGTGGCTCAGGTTTTCAACGAGCGCGGCGAAGGAGTCGTCGTCCGCGGTGGCGCTGCAACGGCCTCGAAAGAAGACCGCCAGGTGCATCTGCCTGAGTTAAGCGCGTATCGGCTCCTCAAGGACGCGCTTTCCCGGTACCGAGAGGTCCACAAGACTTCTCCTGCGCGGCTGGTAATGCACAAAAGTTCGCGGTTTGATGAGAGCGAACAGAAGGGCTTCGAGGCCGCGCTCACGGAGGAACACATCGGAACGTGGGATTTCCTGTGGGTCTCGGATTCGGCAACACGACTTTACCGCGCGGGGGTATATCCTCCCATGCGCGGGACGCTGTTTACGCTTGATGACGCCGAGATGGTACTTTACACGCGGGGTAGCGTGGACTTCTTTGAGACATATCCTGGGAAGTACGTTCCCGTTCCGCTTCGGCTTCGGTGCGAGAGCACGGAGCAAACGCGGACTTTTCTGGCGCGTGAGGTTCTCGCCTTGACTAAAATGAACTGGAACAACACTCAGTTTGACGGGGCGGAGCCCGTTACTTTAAGGGCTTCCCGGCAGTGCAGCAGCGTGCTTCGGTATTGTAGCCACGGTTTGCCCATCGAACCACGATACAGTTTCTACATGTGATCATTTATATATAGCACGATGCCAATTCCCCCAATCGAAGCTCTCCGCGAGTATTTTCCCGCTCTCGTGGAAATGGTCGCAAAGACCAGTTGGCTTCCGAACGCCACTACCGTCTCAAGGGTCGGAACGGCAGTGTTTCCAGCATGTCGCTACAAAACCAGTCGCCCGCGCTTTTCCCACATCGAGGAGAACGACGTGGTCTTGGGAATGTATGATGACAACGCCACGCCTGAATGGGCGATCTTTTGGGCACATGGTTTGCAAGGCACTCGCCCGCAGGGGTGGACCATCGCGCATGTGTGGCCTGCATCAGACGACATCAACGCTTACACGCACCTTGCAAATCTCGCGATGGTTCCAGAACCCTTTGCGAGCCTCACTGACAAGAACGGGCCGCTGACAGTATTTCTGCGTTGGCATTCGTGGGAAGTTTACGGCTGGAAGCCAGAGCGAGAAACGGAGCCGACAAAACCCGATGGCTACGATGAGGTGAAATGGAGGTATTTGGAAGGCGTCGAGAACCCGAAGGCATTGATTTGTCAGCGATTCAACGAGCTGAATAATAGGCGCACGAGGATTCTGCGGCCCATCATGGAGAGTCGCAAAATGCTATGGGCGGGCAATGGGAAGATGTTTCCTGAGCACCCCTAACACCTGCTTGGGCTGGGAAACCACGTCGCTCGCCCAAACGCCGAACCCGCCATGTTCATTGACGGCGTTTATCCAGACGCCCAAAAACTGCCGCCCAGTGGAAGCCCGGGTAGAGCCCACAATGTGTGGGTGGATGAGGAGTTCGATGACGAAGACGATGAGGAACACCCACTGCCGGCCGGTTACTATCACCAGACCGACGTGATCAGGTGCAGGGAGCACTTGTTTGAAGCTCCCGAGGACGGGTGCTTTCTGCTGCTGCTGATAAACTGGGATGACGAGGCCACAGAAGTTGCGGTCGATGCGGCCGTCTGGGAGGCGGAGGACTAGCCTCCACGGAAAACCCACAGGTTGAGGTTTTACCAGGTGTTAGTGGCGGGATGGGCACAACCTGCCAATCCGTCTTACTTGTCTGGCCTGACCGTTCTCGCGGCTCGCCTCACGTCTTCCACGCTGGTCTTCCCGGTCTCTTTCCTCATCGTGCCTAACTTTGCGTTTGGCGAGAACTGAGGAATGGGCACAGGAAGGTTCTTGTTGACTGTATCGCTGCGCTTTTGTTGGATTTCGCCGGCCTTCGGCGGGGCCTTGTCGCGGTGACGATCATCAAGCCCAGGTTCCTTCATAGTGAAACCCTCCTAAACCATTTTAGGCCAATGTTGGATTTGTTCCATGGGTTTTTTGCTCCGCTGAAGCGCATCGCGTGTCTGGCGATGCGGCCCTCTGCGCGCATTCACGATGAGAGTACTTGGATCGCTTCCATTGCAACAGTCCGGTCTGCCATATGGCGACAATTGATCTCCCAAGGAGGCTTCCGCGGGCGCTATTCCGCGCTGGCCTCGAGCCGTTCCGCCAACGTCACAACCCCGGCAATCAGACCGCAACGTCGCGATGCAGGGGTGCTCCTGATGTCCGGATACAACTGACCTGACCCGCACCGAATCACAGCATGACGTCCGTCGTGTTGGGTCCTAGCCGTGTGCAGCCGATCACCGCGATCCAGCTTCCGATAATCCGCCTATTGTCGCCTTGGCACCAGGCTTACTGAGGAATCGGCCGCCGGCCCGGGGGGAACAAGGAACAGGGTGCGGACATCGTCAGGGCGGCAGCGCCGCGTCGCTGCTCCCGGATCCTTAGCGTGCTTTAAAGTCCCTTTCGTGTCTTCTCCTCCCAAACGGCGTAACCGCCCGCGTAGTCTCGCGCAAAACGACAGGTTTACCACCCAGCAAGGTGGCTACTTCACGCGGGACAGACTTGTCCGATGGGGATGTTTCCATCCTCCTGTTGTATAAAGGCCCAACGGGTCGATGGCAAATCAGCTTCGGGATTCAGGCTTAGCGCTCTTGAACGAATTGTCGGTAGCAACCGCAGAATCGCCAGTCCCTCCCCAGAATGAAGAACGACCATCGCATTGGGGATCCTCCGCTAATCGGGCACAACATGCTGTAAGTGATTACATCAGAAGGAGATTGCTGAATTGCAGAATTCCATCTTGACAGTGACCCCAATCCTACGTATAATCCTACGTAGCGACCAGCTACGTAGGATTATACGTAGGATTGGGGTCAACCGCAGCTCTGAAACCAAAACCCTTGACAAGCATCTAAACGAATGCGGATGATTCTACGTACTGAGTTGTTTGGGATTCGGTGAACGTGCGCGATAAGAACTGAGGGAGATACTTTCATGGCTGCCATCGTGCTAGATGGGATTTTCACCGACGAGATGGTCACTGCGACTGACCTTAATCGCCATGCCGGAGATGTGCTGAACCGGGCGCGCCTCCGCCCGGTAACGATTTCGCGGAACAACGAGCAGTTTGCCCTGATGCGTCGCGAGGTGGTCGGGAAGCTGATCAGGGGGCATACGTGCCTGAAGCGATCCACTGAGTTGATCGGGGCTGCGTGGAAATACTCGCAAGATGGTAGGGCGTCAACATCCTACGAATGGCTTTCAGCGTTTGATGGAGCAGAACTCCAGGAGATGGCTGGAGAGATCATCTCTGCTATCGCACGGGCTATTGAGTCTGAGGAATGGGCTTCGGTGGAATCCGTAATTCATGAATGGCAAGAAAGCGCTCTTGCGATCACGAGTGGCGTACTTCACAGCGCCATGCGATCGGAGCCCGGAGAGACTCCGATTCCACCCCCCACCATTGGCGAAAACGATGCTACCACCAACGAATCCTGACCCGGATTCTGACAGCGGCGAAGAAGCAAGAGCAGCGAGTTTAGACCTTCCTGCGCCGAGTGGTGAGAACACAAAGGGTGAATGGTCACTTTTCGCGCACTCGAAGCGGATCATGAAGGATTGGCTCGACTGGTCCGAAAGCCATCCCCAAACCGTGTTGTGGGCGTACAAGAAACTCACCCAGTCTCCGACAACACCGATACCCAGCCGCTGTTTTCTGCTTCGTGGGAAAGCGAATCAAGGCTGTTGGGAACTGGAGGCCGGCTCTGGCGATAGGGTTTACTACAAACCCTTCGAGGCTGAAAAAAAGGTGGTCGTGTTCTATGCAGGAGCACACCCCAAGTCCCCACCTGTTCCGCCGAAGGGTCTTTAGATCACCGTTGGTGGGTATCGCGACATACTCTTGGCAGGTAGATTTGGTTCCAGCACGGGTGTTTTTGACTAGAACCGCGAAAAGTCAATTCGGGGGGGTGAGCGCCCGTCGATTCTTCGCGATTCGCTCCTTCCAGGTTGAGCAGCGATCCGCGCTGCGCCGAGAGGCTCAAATACATGGTGGCCCTCTCGCGGTGAGAGCACCCCCGGCTTAAGTGATAAGCTCACTCGCATGGTCGCCATCTCCCGTCGCACCGTTCTCACTTTGGCCGCCGGAGCCCCGCACCTCCTCGCGCAAGTTTCCTCTTTTCAAAGCAGAGCCACTGTCTCGCTGGTCCAAGGAGAAGACCGCCGCCGAAACGTCTATCACGCGCTCCTCGCCATCGACGACCAGATTCGCCCCGCCCTCAAACGCAAGAAATACGTACTCCTCAAGCCCAATACCGTCGCCGTAAACAACCAGATCGGTTCCACTCATGTCGACGCGATTCGCGGCATCCTCGACTACCTTGGAGAGCGCTACCGCGGCCCGGTCGTCATCGCCGACTCCTCCAAAGACTGCACATGGGACGCGTACGAGAACTTTCTCTACAACCGTGTCCTCACCGAATACCGCCACCTCAAGGTCAGCTTGGTTGATCTCAACGAGGACACGCGTCCTCTCATCCATGAAATCGTCGACCGCGACCTCCACCTCACGCAGGTCCGCCTTGCCTCTCGTCTCTTTGACCCTGATGCCTACATCCTGGGCTGCGCAATACTCAAAGCCCACGACAATGTCGTAGCAACTCTCTCCCTCAAGAACATGGTTATGGCTGCACCTCTCCACAACGCGCGCGGCGAAACCGCCAAGTGGCACGACAAGGCCCGCTACCATCAGGGTTACCGCCAAATCCAGATGAACATCGCCCTTACCGCGAAACGCATGCGCCCGTTCTGGGGAGCGACCGTCATCGATGGCTTTGAGGGCATGGAAGGCGAAGGCCCGCTGCGCGGCACCCCCGTCCCTTCCCGCCTGGCCATTGCGTCTACTGATTTCGTCGCCGCCGACCGCGTTGGCGTCGAGACCATGGGTGTCAACCCCGCTTGGCCCGGCTACCTGCAGTATTGCTGCGACGCCGGCCTCGGCCAATACGACCTAGCCAAGATCGAGCTTCGCGGCTCCGTCAAGCTATCTGAGGTCCGCAGAATCTACAAGCTTCACCCCCGAGTCGACAAGCAAATTGAATGGCTCGGGCCACTCCCCAAGGCGTGAGAGCTCCTGTCGACGGGTCGGAGGAAAAGGACATCGACAGAACGACCGGCGAAGGGAGAAGCACTTCAGCCCGGTTAAACCAGGAAGCCGAGCCGCCTCTGCGCTTCTCTGGATCCGGCCAACCTCGTCAATTGGAATCTCCGACGGCTCCCTTCAGACGCAAGATCTTGCCATCTGGCACTGCGATGGGCGGCGACGACAATGCCCTCAACTTCAATGGGTGAGTGGCGGCGTTCTGGCAGGTCAAACTACCTTGCTGGACCCTCACGCTGAACCGCTCCTTGCCGAACTACGGCCGAGCCGTCACCTAAGCTCTGGTTGAGCGCCGGCACTCCCAACGTGGTTCTGACGCAAAGCGGCACTGGGTTAGCTCCTGGTTGGGGGGATTGTGACAAACGCCAGGGGTCAAGCTGCCCTCGTGCTGGTCTAATCGCTGCACGAGTCGCAGGTGAAGGCGAAAAGTGGATCACCAGACGTGTACGATCGTGAAATAATTGATCCGACTATGCCACCTCTGCGCTTGGCTTTCATTTTGGTCGCCGCGACGCTTAGCGCGCAAAGCGCGCCGATGACCGGCAACTGGGTAACGGCAACACAGAAACTCAATGACGGCACCGACTACAAGCTCTACTTCCAACTGAAACAGAACGGAGCCGAACTCACGGGGCGCGTCGTCCACCCGTGGGGCATCGCCCCGATCGTCGAAGGCAAGGTGACTGGCTCGCACTTTCGATTCGTGCAGCAACTCTGGCCCGGCGAGCGCTGGACTGCAGAAGGAGAAGTTGCCGGGGACGAGTTGAAGTACAAAGGCAGCGGGTGGGAGGGCAAAGTCGCCGATTACGTCGCCCGCCGTGCTCCAGAGGGCGAAGGCAACCCGCCCGCTCGCCCGGACCTGCCGGCGTTGCGCCCTGTTCCCGCGAACGGCATGGCGAAGACGCCTCCGATGGGCTGGAACTCCTGGAACAAGTTTCAGGACAAAGTCACCGACCAGGTGGTGCGGGAAATGGCCGACGTGATCGTCTCGACGGGGATGCGCGACGCGGGCTACGTCTACATCAACATCGACGATACCTGGGAGGGCCAGCGCGATGCCAATGGCGTCCTGCAAGCCAATCACAAGTTTC
>Ga0182027_10010916_pt1 | contig 12884 bp, 11 predicted proteins | sample 712E1DmetaG_FD_121300 | JGI IMG/M metagenome (GOLD analysis project Ga0182027, IMG submission 121300) | Permafrost microbial communities from Stordalen Mire, Sweden - 712E1D metaG (Illumina Assembly) | ecosystem: Environmental > Terrestrial > Soil > Wetlands > Permafrost | place: Sweden...
AAAAAGGTAATTCTCGATGAATTAAATCTCGACGATTTTGATATTAAAGACGAAACAACCGCCCCCGAAGTCCCGGGATGGGATTCTTTGAATCATATAAATATCATAATTGCCGTTGAGAAACATTTTAATGTAAAGTTTAAAGGTTATAACGTACTGCGTCTTAAAAACGTAGGTGATCTTCAAAAACTGATTGATTCAAGTAAAGGCAAGTAACCTTTACATTCATGAATCTCCTCGCCGCAGAGCAGCGAAGTATCTTAAACCTGCCTCGCATTGACGCCCCGCTTCGCCTCTCGGCTTTAGCGAGGAGAGAAGTCAAGGCGGGAGCAATTTTATTTTATACGCCGCAAGCAGCGAGGAATTGTCCCTGCCTACCGGACAGGCAGGCTTAAAACCGCCTTCGGCGGATTAAAGAATTTTATCGGATAAGCATAAAAGCTTTTCTAAAAATTTAAACCTTTTGATATGTTTAAAAATATCCGTCTTGAAAAAATTACTGAGCTTTTAAGCTTCAACCAGAATGATCCGCTAATATTCAGTACTAGTTTGTTTTTAATTTTATTTCTCGGATTCCTTTTAATTTACAATCTTGTTTCAAAATATAAAAATGCCCGCATTTTTCTTTTGATTTTATTTTCAATTTACTTTTATTATAAAGCGGCCGGATATTATACTGGAATTTTAATCATTTCGGCAATCGTCAATTTTTATTTTGGTAAATGGATTTCACTTACTGAAAATTTCAATAGAAAAAAATTATTCCTGATACTATCTTTAATAATTAACCTTGGGATACTTGGTTATTTCAAGTACACTAATTTTATTCTTCAGATATTTTCGGATATCAGCAATAAACAAATTGATCCTTTAACAATTTTTCTCCCAATAGGCATTTCCTTTTATACTTTCAAATCGCTCACATACGTATTTGATGTTTACTACGATACAATGAAATCCACTAACAGCCTACGCGACTTCAGTCTCTATGTATTTTATTTCCCGAATATATTAATGGGTCCAATCGAAAGGGCTTCGGCCTTTCTTCCTCAAATAGATCAGGAACCGTTTATTTCAAAAGAGGATATTGGCAGGGCTACATTTCTTATTATAGCAGGATTGATAAAAAAAGTAGTTATTGCCGATTATATCAGTCTTAACTTTGTTGATCGGGTGTTTGATTTCCCTTTACGATTTACCGGTGTTGAAAATTTACTGGCAATATATGGATATACGCTGCAGATATATTGTGATTTTTCAGGTTATACAGATATGGCAATTGGTGTTTCTTTGCTGTTAGGTTTCAAATTAATGGACAATTTTAACTTTCCGTTTAAAGCTACAAGTATAGCCGATTTTTGGAGACGTTGGCATATATCGCTTTCCAAGTGGCTGCTCGATTATTTGTTTAAACCATTGCAGTTTCAGTTCAGATCAATGCGAGTATTTGGTAATATGCTAGCTTTATTGATAACGTTTTTCATATGCGGTTTATGGCATGGCGCCGGATGGAATTTCATTTTATGGGGAGCGCTTCATGGATTTATGATGTCATTTGCTCTGCTCATCCAAAAACCGAAATTAAGATTTTACGATTTTCTGAAGATAAACAACACTAAACCTTTGAAAATATTTCAGACAATTATCACATTCCATCTTATTGCATTATCATTTCTTATTTTTAGAGCGCATAATCTTCAGAGTGTTGCCGATATGTTAACTCAAGTAGTACAATTTTTCCATGGTGAAGTATTTATGCAGTTTGTTGTGAAACTCCCAATTATTTTTTGTTTAATAGTACTCGGCTATCTATTTCATTTTATGCCGTTAAAAATTTATAGACTTATTCAAAAATGGATTTCTTCGTTGCCTCTTATTGGTAAAGCAATTCTAATTGCATTGGTTATCTGGATTGCGGTTCAATTCAAATCAGCAGATATAATGCCGTTCATTTATTTTCAATTTTGATTTTAAGTTCGTATGTTTTTCCATATTTTTGCAATTAATTTTATCTAAAACTAAATGAGTTTTTTTGTAGGAATTGACGGCGGCGGTACAAAAACAAAGTGTGTTTGCGTTAATGAAAAACTGAAAATAATTTCTCAAACCGAAGCAGGTTCGACAAACCCGCATTCTATTGGATTTGATCAATCCGCTGAGAATTTAATCAATTTGATTAATCAGTCTTGCTTAAAAGTAAATAATAAAGTTATTGATTCAATAGCAATAGGTATTGCCGGAGGCGGAAGAGCTGAACATGCTGATAAGTTATATAGGAGCATTATTGATCTTGCCGGAACAACAAAATTTATCTGGAAGAAATTGAAAATTTTTAGCGATGCTGAAATTGCACTCGAAGGTGCATTTTCAGGACGTCCCGGATTTATTTTAATTGCCGGAACAGGGTCAATAATTTTCGGCAGAGACAAATCCGGGAAAATCATTCGTGCCGGAGGATTCGGAAAAGTAATCGGCGATGAAGGAAGCGGTTACTCAATAGGCAGAAAAGGATTGAATGCTGTCGCAAGGGAATATGACGGACGCGGTAAAAAGACGTTATTAACTCAAATTCTTAATAAGAAATATAGGATTGAAAATCAGCACAATTTAATCACGAAAGTATATTCCGGTGGATTTGATATTGCGGAAATAGCTGAAAGTGTGATAAAAGCTGCAGATGAAAATGATCCGATATGTAATAAAATTTTGCAGAATGAAATTGACGAGTTATTGTTTCATATAAAGACAATAACTAAAAAAACAGATGAAAAGAAAATAAATCTTTGCTTGGGCGGAGGATTACTTTTATCAAAGAATTTATATTCAATTCTATTAAAAAAGAAAATCAAAGAAACATTTGAAAATCTTGTTTTAAGAAAAGCTGATTATATGCCGGAATTTGGCGCCGTATTGTTGGCTAAGAAATACTTGGAATTAAATTAAACATAAGAGAAAAATGATAATTAAAAAATCTTCAGACTCCCAAAAAACTGCAAAAAAAAGCCCATGGTTATGGATTCCAACACTTTACTTTGCCGAAGGTCTTCCGTATATAATTGTTACTTCACTTTCAGTGGTGATGTATAAAAGATTTGGAATTTCAAATTCGGACATTGCATTCTATACAAGCTGGTTATATCTACCCTGGGTAATTAAACCTTTATGGGGTCCACTTGTTGATTTTATGAGGACAAAAAGGTTATGGATTCTTTCAACCCAGCTTGTTATTGGAGCTGGTTTAGCCGGAGTTGCTTTTACAATTCCCATACCGGATTTCTTTCAATTTACACTCGCGTTTTTTTGGCTGTTAGCATTTAGTTCTGCTACTCATGATATTGCTGCAGATGGTTTTTATATGCTCGCATTAAAAGAAAGCCAGCAATCGTATTTTATTGGAATACGAAATACATTTTATCGTGTCGCTATTATCGCCGGACAAAGTCTAATTGTTATCTTAGCAGGGCAATTAGAAGGAGCCTTTTCAGTCGGATCTGCTGAATTTAAGGTTGTCGCAAATCCAAATAAATTTTTTCAGGAAACAATTAAAGTTGATTCAATTGGTCAAAAGTCTCTTCCAGGGATAATGAGAGTTGTTCCCAATACTACATATCTTGAAATCAGCACCAAACCCAAAACAAAATCTGAGGTAAACTTTTATAGCAACTATGCTCATAGATTCAACATCATGAATGGATTCAGTCAGGATCTTAACTTAATACCTGATACAGCAGCACTAGATTATTTGGATGGAAATGTCGGAATAATAAGTTTTTATCTTTCCAAAAAACCTTCTCAAGGGAGTGAGTATAACGTTAACTTAAGCTTTTTGGAAGGAAATGAGGGAATAAAAGTTATTGAAGGAAAGACATTAAAATTTACATCTGAGAATTGGAATAAACCCGCATTTGCAGTTTTTCAGTTAGATCCCTCAATTGCAAAAAAAACTATTACAGTCTTTAAAATTCAGTCTGATAGAGTTCCGATAGCATGGGTTATTATAATGATTTTTATTGGAGTACTATTTATATTGCTATTTTTCTATCACAGAGCGATGTTACCGGAACCGGATAATGATCGTCCTGCAAGACTGATACATCATAATTCTTTTATAAAGGAATTTTTCCGAACATTTTTTAGATTCTTTGATAAGAAGAAGATTATAATAAGCATTTTGTTTTTATTGTTCTTCCGGTTTGGTGAAGCTCAGTTAACTAAAATGTCCGCGTTATTTATGCTTGACGGTAGGGAAACAGGAGGGTTAGGATTATCAACTTCCGAGTTAGGATTTGTTAATGCTGCGGGAGTTTTCACGTTGATTATAGGAGGTTTGCTTGGTGGTTTTTTGGTTGCAAAAAAAGGATTGAAATTCTGGTTGTGGCCAATGTTACTTGCAATCAATCTTCCGCATTTACTTTATGTTTATATGGCATATGCCCAACCAACAAACATTTGGATTATCAGTGCCTGCGTAGCCGGTGAACAACTTGGCTACGGATTTGGATTTACTGCATATATAATGTATATGATTTTTATTTCGGAAGGGGAGTATAAAACTTCACATTATGCTATAGCAACAGGCTTTATGGCCTTGAGTATGATGATTCCGGGATTATTCAGCGGAATGATTCAGGAAGTTCTTGGCTACAAAATGTTTTTCTTATGGATTATGTTGACAATTATACCCTCCATAATTATTGTTAAATTTCTGCCAATCGAATATTCTTTTGGTAAAAAAAGGCTCTCTGATTGAACTCAAAAGGGCGGATAGAATAGAACTTTTACTCGTGTCCGCCAGTCTTATTAATAAATGATTGGAGGTTTATTGAATACCGAACAAATAATTGAAGTTCGAAACCTCACAAAAAAATTTGGGAATCTGACTGCTGTTAATGACCTCAATATTAATGTATACCGCGGGGATGTATTCGGATTTTTAGGACCAAATGGCGCCGGTAAAAGTACTACAATCCGGATGCTCCTTTCGCTTATAAAACCAACTTCCGGAGATATTAAAATTTTTGGCGAGTCGTTAAAACAAAGCCGGGAAAAGATTTTAAAAAAGGTTGGAGCGATTGTTGAAAAACCTGATTTTTATCTTTATTTAACTGCTTATAAAAATCTTGAAATCCTAGGAAAAATATCCGGCGCAGATACTTCCAACAAAAAGATCATGGAAATGTTGGAGCTTGTAGGACTTGATAAACGCTATAAAAGCAAAGTAAAAACTTTTTCTCATGGAATGAAACAACGCCTAGGTTTGGCACAAGCGCTTATTCATGACCCGGAATTAATAATTTTAGATGAACCGACAACAGACTTGATCCGCAGGGGATGAAAGAAATTCGTGATTTAATTATTTATTTGAGCAAAGAGAAGAACAAAACAGTTTTTCTTTCCTCTCATATACTTCATGAAGTTGAAATTATTGCTTCTCGCATGATTATTTTAAATAAAGGCGCTGCACAAGTTGAAGGTACTGTTGATGAACTATTGAAAAGCGATAGGATAACAGTCACCTTTGAAATTGATAAAATTCAGGAGGCGATGGAAATCGCTGCAAATGTGACTAAAAAAGAACGATTCAAATCTTCCAATAAGAATGAAATTACTTTTGATTTGTCAAAAGAAGAAATTATTAATCTGAATAAGGTTTTTGTTGAAAAAGGAATTTCAGTCAGCGCAATTATACCGGAACATTCGCTTGAAGATTATTTTCTGAAGATAACGGAAGGAGGAGAAAAATGATTACTCTTATCTGGATCGAGCTTCAGAAAATATTTAAAAAGTGGCGTACATATATAGGTTTTATTGCTATAGGAGTTTTGACTCTTATCGTACAAGTAGCCCTTTATTACACAGGAGAAAAATATCTGAAATTTGAAATGAGAGGTTTATCGGATTCGTTTATTTTTACCGGTAATCTATTTAACGGGTATCTTGTTGCTAATCTGGTATTGCAAGGATTATTTGTTCATATTCCATTTTTAATAGTTCTTGTCGGTGGCGATCTATTGGCGGGTGAAGCAACTGCAGGAACATATAGAATGCTTTTAACCAGACCAGTATCCAGGTTAGAGGTTGTTTCAGCAAAATTTTTAGCCGGGATTATTTATACATGTTTATTATTGTTTTGGTTGGCGCTTCTTAGTCTAGGGGGTAGTCTTTTGATTTTCGGTGGAGGCGAACTTCTTGTGATGAAAAGTAAGCTGATAATATTCGCTTCAAATGATATATTGTGGCGGTTTGCTTGCGCTTATGCATATGCTTCGCTAAGTATGTCAACTGTATTTGCATATTCGTTTTTCTTTTCATCTCTTGTTGAAAATGCTATCGGACCAATAGTTGCTACGATGGCGTTAATTATTATTTTATTGATTTTATCTGCGATTCCTGTAGAGTTCCTGCAGAATTTACAACCTTATTTTTTTACAAGTCATATGATTAAATGGAATGGATTCTTTGATGATGTGGTTAATTATAAAGATATCTTTAAATCAGTTTGGATTCTTCTGGCACATATAACAGGATTATTCGTATTTACTTCTGTTATTTTTATTAAAAAGGATATTTTAAGCTGAGGATTAAAATGAAAAAGTTTTATCTGTTAATTATTTTGATTGCGATTGGTGGTATTTATGCTCAGAATAAAAATCCAAATAAACTTTTAGATGCAGTCCGGCAAAAGTTTAATAAGATAAAAGATTATGAAGTGGATGTAACCGTAAAAGTGGATGTTAATTTTGTTAAAGTACCTGAAACAAAAGCTAAAATTTATTTCAAGCAGCCTGATAAACAGAGGATAAAATCGGATGGATTTGCAATGCTGCCTAAACAAAGTTTGAATTTTTCCCCGGCAAAACTATTAAATGGAGATTACAACGTTATTTATGTAAAATCAGAAATGGTTAATAATGAAAAGCTGGATGTTTTAAAAATTATTCCTAGAAGTGATTCCAATGATGTAATTCTTACAACTCTATGGATAGATCCAATTCAAAATGTGATTAAAAAAATCCAGACTACCGGTAAGAAATCAGGGACTATTCAGATATTGCTTGAATATAAAGATGAAGCTATTGGCTTACCAACAGAAGTAAAATTTTCCTTTAATGTTGGCGAAATGAATCTTCCGATGAATTTACCGGAGGGCAATAAGAATGCATATGGAGAACATCATAAAGAAAAAGGCCCTGTTTTGGGAAATGTTATTGTAACATATTCCAATTATAAAATAAATAAGGGTATATCCGATAGTTTCTTTGAAGAAAAAAACTAAGTAATCGGGAAATAAAAATTGTAGTTTTGTTTATTGAACGGTTAAGTCGACATCCCAAACAAATTTTTTTTCATTGTTTTTTGTCTATCCGAAAAGCGAATCCTTTTTTAGACTATTACTTGAGTATTAATCAATTTCCAATATCATATCATAACCGCACTTCAATTTAAGATTATTTTGAATCCGTTGGTGAAATGATTTAATTTGTAATCGTGTTAATAAAAAAATAGGCTAATCGAAAAGGATACAATGAAAATACACGAATATCAAGCAAAAGAAACTTTAAGAAGATTCGGTGTTACAGTTGAAAACGGAATTGCAATTAAAAATATATCTGAATTCGATTCTGCAATCGATCGATTACAATCTCTGGGTGTATCTAAGTATGTAATTAAATCCCAAATTCATGCAGGTGGAAGAGGTAAAGGGAAAGTCTTTAGTCTCAGTAATAGAGATGAATTAATTTTAGAAGGAGGAGTAAAAGTAACATCCTCAGTAGATCAGGCAAAGGAATTTGCTATCTGGATGCTGGGTAATATTTTAGTTACACATCAAACAGGTCCTGAAGGGAAAATAATAAAAACGCTTTATATAACTGAAGGTATTGAATATAAAAAAGAACTTTATTTAGGTATTCTTTTAGACCGTAGTGCTTCAAAGAATGTAATTATGGCTTCTACTGAAGGTGGAATGGAAATTGAAAAGGTTGCTGAAACAACACCTGAAAAAATAATTAAAGAATGGGTTGAACCATCGATTGGATTGCAAGCATATCAGGCAAGAAAAATTGCCTTTAATCTAGGTTTGGAAGGAAATGCATTTAAGAGTTTCTTAGGGTTTCTAATGGCATTGTATAAAGCATATGAAGAGACTGATGCTTCGCTTTTAGAAATTAATCCAATGATCATTACAAACGATGACAGAATTATGGCTCTTGACGCAAAAATGAATTTCGATGATAATGCAGTATACCGTCATAAGGAAATTTTGGCTTATCGCGATTTGGATGAAGAAGATAACCTTGAAATCGAAGCTTCAAAATATAATCTCAACTATATCAAACTAGACGGCAATGTAGGATGTATGGTTAATGGAGCCGGTTTGGCGATGGCAACAATGGATATAATTAAACTGGCAGGCGGTGAGCCGGCAAACTTTTTAGACGTTGGCGGAGGAGCAAATAAAGAAACTGTTGCGAACGGATTTAAAATAATATTGTCGGATCCTAATGTTAAAGCAATTCTAATAAATATATTCGGAGGGATTGTCCGTTGCGACCGTGTTGCACAAGGTGTTATTGATGCTGTTGAAGAAATTTCCGTAAACGTTCCAATTGTTATTCGTCTTGAAGGCACCAATGCAATTGAGGCAAATGTTTTGTTGGCGAATTCAGGATTAAATTTTGAAGTAGCTTCGACCTTGAAGGATGCTGCACAAAAAGTAACAACTATTCTGACTTCTATAAATAATGAAAAATAAGAAGAATTTAAAATTTATAGTACTATGCAAGCTGAAAAATTAATTATTCCGGTATTGATAAATATCAAGACAATGCTAAAATCAGATAACTACAATAATAATTGATTTTTTTCAGTTAAGATTTACTGAGAATAAAAAAGAATTGATCCAACTTAAAAAGAGATAATATTAAATAAGATAATAACATTCCTTGATCTGAATGAAACTATTATTTTAATCTAAAAATACACTTATGGCAGCAAAAATGTATTCAGGAAATGAGATTAACTCGAAGATAATTCATGCAAAAACATTGTTTGAAAATTTATATGGTAAATCACCTAGACTAGTGACTAATATTAGTCCGGCAAGTTTAATATTAATGGGAGATCATACACACTATAATGAAGGGGTATTAATTTCAACTTGTATCGACAGGTATTGGATATTTATAATTAATAGAAGAAAAGATTCTCAAGTAAATTTGATTTCAACGGAATCAAGTGAAATAGTGAATTTTTCTATTTCTAATCCTGAAAATGAGAAAAAAGATTCTTACAGGTTACTAAAAGGTTTGATAAAAATGCTTTATGAAGAAGGACACCTAAAATGTGGCTTTGATTGCGTACTCTCTTCAAATATTCCTGAGTGCTTTGGATTAGGTTCTCTTGCTGCTTATCAGGTTGGTTTTGTCAACACATTAATGAAAGTATTCAGATTCAATTTTGATGATAAAACTGCATTGGAATTTGTCCGGAAGAATGAGCTCAATTTGATAGGTAAAATATCAAATATAGCACATCATTATACAGTAAGGTTTGGTAAAGAAAAGAAAATATTTTATCTTGATTTAAAGTCATTAGAACATAAAATATTGCCATGGCCGGATGAAAATTATAGTCTTGTTGTGTGCGACACGACTGAACGAAGTGAAAATAGATTGCAAATATGTAATGAAAGAATCGATGAATGCGCAATAGGTGTAAAAGGATTGCGATTATATATTTGGGGTATTAAAAATTTACGCGATGTTGGGATGGATTTTCTTTTAAAACATTATCATATGCTTCCTAAATTAATTTTCGCCAGGGTACTTTATAATGTTAATGAAAGAATCAGGGCGATTAATGCAATTGATTTTTTGAAAAACAAATCGATTAAAGAATTTAGTGAGTTGGTTATAAAATCACACTGTGATCTTGTTCGAAATTATGATATTGGTTTTGAGAATTGTAATTTTATCGTGGAAGAATCAATGAAGATTAAAGGTGTTGCTTGCTCAAAGATGATAAGTTGTACACCTATTAACAGTAGCTTTCATATTGTTGAGAATTCCGAAGTGGAAAATTTTACGAATATTATGAAAAATCTATTCAGAATAAAATATCACAAAGAACTAGTTACTCATATTGTAAAACCATCAGGTGGAATAAAAAAGATATCTTTGAAAAAATTAACATCTGTTATTCAGTAAACAATTTTGATCTGCAAAGGCAGTTTCAGTGAATTTCCTGCCTTTTGTGCAATCCTATTCGGGGTAAGTGGAAAAAATTGCTTTATTGATTCTACTTTGATTGTATCACAAACACCAGTTATAGCGAGAAATTTGATTTTCGTTTTCATACCTGAAAACTTAAGCTTAATTTCAACTTGATTTTAACTTTTGTTAGCTATACATTTTCCCCTGAATTAAGATGGAGTATTAATGAGTTTTTCTGAAGATTATATAGATGATGATTATGACGCGTTTTTTAATGAAGAAGAAGCAAAGGATAAAGTAAAGATATGCCGGGAATACATTGATAACGGTCGTACACTTGCAAATTTAGATTTCATAGAAGAAATTATACAAATTTGTCTTGAATGCGATCTGATTGAAGATGGCCTTTATTTAACCGAGGCCGTGTTGAATATAGCTCCATATAATTCCGAATCATGGCAGTTTAAAGGGATTCTCCTAAACAATTCTTTCGAATTTGGAGAAGCATATCATTGTTTTGAAAAAGCTCAGTCTCTTAATCCCAATGATGTTGAAACTTACATTAATAAATCAATAGCAGAAGATAATCTGGGAATGTCGGAAGATGCAATTGAGTCTTTAAGAAAAGCCCTCGTCATTGAACCAAATAATGAAGAGATATTGTTCAGTCTAGGCGTTCTATTTGAAAAAAAGGAAAAATATTTAGAAGCGATAGATTTTTTTATCAATTCTGCCAAACAAGATCCAGAATACCTTGAAGCCTGGTATGAATTGGGATATTGCTACGAAAATATGGAAGAGTTCCAGAAAGCACTGGAATCTTATGACAAATATTTGGATCTTGAACCTAACAGTTTTACCGGATGGTACAATAAAGGTATTGTTTACCTTCGACTTGAAAAATATGAAAAGGCAATTAATTGTTTCGATCTATCAATTGTATTAAAAGAAGACTTTGCAAGTGCATGGTTTAACAGCGGATTCGCATTATTCAAACTTGGAAGACTGAATGAAGCTCTTAAAGCTTATAAAAAAGCTTATGAATTAGATTCTTTGGATGAAACTATTCTTTTCAATTTAGGTCAGACATATGAAGAACTTGGTTCATATCCTCAGGCTATCAGATGTTATGGTGAAGCAATTAAACTTGACAGCGGTTATTATGAGGCATTTTTGTCCCGCGGATATTGTTATGATGTTGCAGGGAAATATCAGCTCGCTTTAAAAGATTTTAATCAGGCTATTACATTAACAAGCAATCCGGAGGATGCTTGGTTTGCAAAAGCCGATTTGGAGTATTCACTTGGTCAATTACAGGAATCTATTACAAGCTATATCAAAGCTATTGAAATAAATAATAACAATTTCAGTGCATGGTATAAGTTAGCCGAAACGTATATTGAAGTAGGTTTATGGCTGGAAGGTTTGAAATCTTTTGATGAATGCATTAGAATTAAGCCTGACCATGCAAATTCATATTATGGTAAAGCAAAAATTAATTTTCTTCTTGGACATACTCAAAATGCAATTGATTGTTTAAAATGTGCATTTGAACTTAATCCGAATATAAGAAATGAATTCACTAGAGAATATCCTGAAGTGAAGTCATCTAAACTTTTTATCAAATTATTGGACGAAAACAAATCATAATTGGAAATGCAATCTCAAAATAAGTTTAATCATAACACAAAAATTGTTGGTGTGATTGGTCATCCGATTAAACATTCATTTTCACCTCTAATGCATAACATTGCTTTTGAGTTAGCCGGATTGAATTATATTTATCTTCCTTTTGATGTCCCGCCGACTAATTTAAAAGATGCACTTAAGGGGATGACAGCGCTTGGTATAAAGGGCTTTAATGTTACTCTTCCTCTAAAAGAAAAAATATTCCCTTTGTTAAAATATGTTTCGGAAGAGGCAAGTATTATTGGTGCTGTTAATACTATCGTGAACGAGGATGGAATACTATGCGGTTATAATACTGATGTATATGGAATAGTTGAATCTCTTAATCCATTTAAAGATGAACTTATTGGAGCGAATGTATCTATAATTGGAGCAGGGGGAGCTTCAAGAGCGGTTATTTATTCACTTATCAGAACATTTAAAGTTGGGCAAATAAATATTATCAATCGTACTGAACAGACTGCTGAATCCATGAAAGAATATTTTGCTGAAAAAATGCTGTTTAATGAAATTAAAGCATTTCCACTAGTTCCGCCGGATTTGATTACAACATTACGCGATTCTAAATTGATTGTTAATACAACGTCGATGGGGATGTATCCGGATGTTGATGATTCTGCAACAACAAGCAAAGAATCTTTTATGAAAGGACAAATTGTTTTTGATGTCATTTATAATCCTGTTAAAACAAAGTTGTTGAAACTTGCTGAGTCTGAGGGAGCTATTATAATACCGGGATTGAAAATGTTTGTTGAACAAGGTTCAAAGTCTTATGAATTATGGACAGGTGAGATTATGGAGAAAGAAAAAGTTCATAAAGCGTTGGAATCTTATTTGGTGAGTTAAAATATTTGTTACATTTAATCCGCCGGAAGCGGTTTTAGGTTTACCCGTCTTCGGCGTGTTAATACATAACCTCTTGATCAAACCCCTCAAGCCTTATAAAAATTGTATAACAAATAACTTTCTACTTGTGGACAT
>Ga0182027_10010917_pt1 | contig 12882 bp, 11 predicted proteins | sample 712E1DmetaG_FD_121300 | JGI IMG/M metagenome (GOLD analysis project Ga0182027, IMG submission 121300) | Permafrost microbial communities from Stordalen Mire, Sweden - 712E1D metaG (Illumina Assembly) | ecosystem: Environmental > Terrestrial > Soil > Wetlands > Permafrost | place: Sweden...
CGCGGCGATCAGGACATCAAACTCTCCAATAGGTGTTCCTCGTTCGGCAAGCATGCTACCGATCCGGCCGAACTCGGCTGCGGCGACTTCGTCGAATGGCACAACTTCGATGGCGGCTGCGAACGTGTCGATGAGGCCGTGGAGCTTCCGCGATCCCTTTCTGTCAGCTCCGTATCGAAGCTCAGCGAGTGTGATCGCGCTGATGCGGAGGTCCGATGGATTGCATTCTCGAATGCGCACACCCACGTCTCCCTGACCGCGAAGCGCATAACTGACACTGTCTGTGTCGAGAAGGTATTTCACGATTCGAAGGGGTTCCTTCTGGATGCGACTTTCCGTACGGGCGGCTTGGGGATGTCATCGTGCCATGCGCCCAGGCAGGCTAGAAACTCCGCAGGCCACTCGTCAGCGGGTTCAAGAATGACCTGCTTCCCCACCTTCCGGACGATCACCTGGTCCTGATCCTCCTTGAAACGACAAGACTTTGGCAGACGCACAGCCTGACTGCCTCCGTTCTGAAAGATTCTCGCTCTCTCGCCCATGTGAGTAAGTATATATGCGGGTATATACTTGTCAAGACCCCGCCGCGGTTACGCGTCCCACGTCTGCCGAGCTATCTGCTAGCCCGCGAGGAATAACAATGGCCGAGCTGCGAGCGGGCCGCCTTCCCGGATGACTATCGGCACGCAGCCCCATGATCCGGCACGCTTAGCTGCGCACGCATTTTCGCGCCTCCGCTGCCTAACACCTATTCGTCCCGCAGCCTGGCGGTGGCTATTAGCGGACGTCGCAGCGGTGATCGGCGATGGCGGCGGCGTACAGTCTCAGCCGCGCTGCCTCGCCGATCACCTGGCCCACTTCCTACACTGCGCTTGGCGGAGCCGGCGGCGTGGGCGGCACGTCGGTCTTGGGCTCGCGCGAGCCGTGGCGGAAGAACCGTCGGCCCAGCCGCGCGGCCGGCGATTGTCGGCGGCCAGCTTGGTCAAAGTACCAAAGAGGGATCGCCGCGCGCTATTGATGTCGTCCATGAGCATGGCAATCGATCGCACCCGATGATCGCCGCGCGCGCCCGCGGCCTTGCGTCGGCGCTCCAGCACTTGGTCGCCGCTGTCGACCACCTTGCGCAGCCGGGCGCCCAGCTCTTGCAGCGTTGCCTCGGATTCGCTGCACAGCAGGCGCGATCTGACGGGCGGAACTAGCGGCGACGCAGCTTCCAGCCGATGCGCACGAGCTCGAGGCCGGTCCAAAGGGCGGTTGCCAGACGCATCTTGGAGCCGGGAACGTCGGTCCAGGTCAGCAGGGGTTCTTCCCAGATGCTCGCCACAGGAATCGCGGGGACGCCCGAGCGCGGGCGAATCAGGCGCGCGAGCAGCTCGACGTCGAACGCCCAGCGCGACGAAAATGGCTCGGCGAGCGCTGCCGCCAGCGCCTCGGTGCGACGGAAAAGCTTGGCGCCGCATTGGGTGTCGTAGACGGGCAGGCCAAGGCTGAGGCTGGCGCAGGTGGCGAAAATACGGCCGAGATAGTGGCGGGCGGATTTGCGGTTGATGGATCGGCCGAGCAGCTGAACGCGCGAGCCCATCACGACGTCGTGGAGCCCGCCGCGGGCGAGCTCGGTGAGGCGCAGAATCTCGGCCGGCGGGGTCGAAAGATCGGCGTCGATAAAGCCGGCGATGGCCACCGGACTTGCCAGCGCATGGAGCAGCCCGCGTCGCACCGCTTCGGCCTTGCCTTGATTCTTGGTCAGGGCGACGACCTCGATGCGTCCCGGTCGCTCGCGTGCCAGCGCGTGGAGGATGGCCAGGGTCTGGTCGCGCGAACCGTCGTCGACGAACACGAGACCAAGGGCTGGCATGTCGTCGAGCAAGGCGACAAACGCGGCGCGGTCGAGGCGGGACTCCTCATCGAAGCAGGGAACGACCAACGCGATGGAAGCTTGGGTCATGGCGTTCTCGCCAGCACCCAGGTGGAGAGTCCGACGAAGGGAAGGCGCAACCGTGCGGCGAACCGGCAGCACGTCGCATCCAGGGCCAGCGCGGCTCTTACCGCCGTGGTGACGAGCGTGCCCTGTTTCCATTTTCCAAGCGAAGTGTCCGCTGGTGCTTGCGCCGTCGCGTGCGCATGTCCGCTGCCGCCGCGGACAAGCTCGCCGAGCTTGGAGCAGGCGCGCGGAAGAATCAGACTGGCAAAGAGCTCGCCCTGGGCAACTTGGATGAGGTTCGCCTCGGCAACCAGGGCGCGCAGATGCACCGGCGAGTAGCGACGATGATGTCCGAGGACTTCATCGTGGTGTGAAAAGAGCGCCGGCCAGGCCGGCACGCTGAGCAGCAGCCAACCCCCGGGCTTGAGCAGGGATGAGGTCACGTCACGCAGGGTGGCCCGATCATCGACGGTATGTTCCAGCACATCGAGCATCAGTACCAAATCGAATCGTTCGTCAGGCTTGGTGCGGGTAAACCGGATCGCCTTGCCGGCAGGGTTTTCCGAGCCTGTTCGGTCGGTCAGCCAGCGCGTGTCGTAGGCAAGATCGAAGCAGGTCATGCGTGACACCGCCGGCAACGCGCCCACCAGACGCCGGGCGAAAAACGCGTCGCCGGCCCCGAGATCCAGCGCAGCAAGATCGTTTCCCGCTACGCGATCGCTAAGAATGCGCAGGAAAAAATCCGCGCGAACGACTTCCCAAGGGTGACGTGCGAAGGCGTGGGATGGTAGCTCCTTGAGGTCCATGGGAGGGCTCTGCATTGTAGAGGTAAAGAACCGCGGCACATCTGCCGACCGATCTAACCACTGCAAGTGGATGTACCTTAACCAGGAAAAGTGCAAATGGTGGCGACAAATCTCAACGAATGGCTGGCGCAGTTCTGCGAGTGGCACGACGGCTTCAAGAAGGGAACCCTCGCGCCCGAGTTGACTGAGCCCTACATGCAGTCGAGGCACAACCTGTGCGCCGTTCTGCTGATGGCCCAGCGCCTAGCCATCGAACCTGGCGCTGCCGCGCGCGGCGCTCTGCGCGTCGCACGTGCGTACCAGATCGAGTTCGGCTTTCCCGCTGGCGCCGTGTCTTCCATAACCAACGACATCAGCACGAGCGGGCTCTCCGCGCTGGTTGCGGAGTCGCCCCCGACGGGGACCGTGGTGTGGATGCGCCTGAAGATTGGCGGCGGCGCCGTCATCGTGGGGCGCTGCCAGGTGGTCAAGATCATATCCAAACAGGGAAGCATCCTGATGGGCGTCGCCTTCGAAGGACTGCCGGCGGACGCGCGCGAGAAAATCGAAACCGTGGTCTGCGACGTCGTGGCCACCGAGATTCGATCCTCGTTGCGCCAGAAACAGGCCAGCGCCGCGGCGACCGGTTGACGGACGATCTTGAATAGTTATCCGAGCTAGCGCTCGCGCCGCCTCGGGGCGCTTCGCTTGACGGAATTCGTGCTCCACGTCCGCGAGGGCGTATGTTGTGCTATGTGTTGTCAATCCACAACCACAAGGAGAGCACATGAGGAGAAACCGACGTTTCGTGGTGGCACGGCGCCTGACCCCGCTCTTGGCGTGCGCGTTCGCAGGTCTATCGGGTGCAAATGCCGCCCATGCTTCAGACGGCGAGTCGCCCAGCGCACAAGTCAATCCGATTGAAATCGGTGTTTTCGGCGGCGTTCACTTCTACAACAAGGACAGTGGGCTCGGGCGCTTCGCGGATAGTCCCACGGGGATTTCGCCCGACACCGGAGGCGCCTTTGGTCTTCGCCTGAGCTACAACCTGAATGAATGGATCGGGGCCGAAGGTGAAGCCCTGATTTCACCGACTCGCACGCGTGACAACAGCACGCGCGAGATCATCCTCGGCTACCGCGCCCAAATCATCGGTACCTTCATCCACACCGGTTACGTGCGGCCATTCTTGCTGGTCGGCTGGGGCGCGCTCAGCTCGTTTCCCGGCAACACGGATATCGTCGGGCGCGACACTGACGACTTCTTCCACATCGGCGTGGGCGCCAAATTCCCCATCACCGACATGTTCGGCCTGCGCCTCGACGGACGCGTGATGGCGCCGCCCGCGATTGCTTCCGGCATCGCCAAAGTCGGTCAAGAAACGCACAACCCCGGCGCGGACTGGGAAATCTTGCTCACGGCCTACATGGGCTTGTTTGGAAACCCGCCGCCCGAGTCGCCCCCGCCCGCACCGCCGCCGGCTCCCAAGGTGGATCTCGATCCAGATCACGACGGCATTCTGGGTGATGCCGACAAGTGCCCCAACGAGCCCGAAGATTTCGACGGCTTCCAGGACGACGACGGCTGCCCCGATTTGGACAACGACGGCGACGGCATTCCCGACAAGCTGGACAAGTGCCCCAACGAGCCCGAGGATTTCGACGGCTTCCAGGACGACGACGGCTGCCCCGATCCGGACAATGATGGCGACGGCATTCCCGACAAACTGGACAAGTGCCCCAACGAGCCCGAAACCTTCAATGGCTACCAGGACGAGGACGGCTGCCCCGACGAGGTTCCCGCTGCCATCAAGAAGTTCACCGGTGTCATCCAGGGCATCAACTTCAAGACCAAGTCGGCTGAGATCACCAAGGATTCACACTCGGTGCTCGACAAGGCTGTGAAGGTGCTCAACGACTACCCGGACATCAAGCTCGAAATCAGCGGGCACACCGACAACGTTGGCAAGGCCGAGTTCAACATGGAATTGTCGCAGAAGCGGGCCGAGTCGGTGAAGGCCTACTTCGTCGGCAAGGGCATCAGCTCCGATCGCTTGACCGCGGTCGGGTACGGCATGGACAAGCCGCTCACGTCGAATAAGACGGCCGCCGACAAGGCCAAGAACCGTCGCACCGAGTTCCAGCTTATCGGCGCCCCGAAGTAAGTCGTCCGAGACCGCGCCGCCCGGTGCGGTGACGAAAACAAAGGAAACAGAAGAAGGGTTCGGAGCGAAAGCTCCGGACCCTTTTTTTTCAGAAGTCCGGCCCGTCTTTCAGATACTGCGGATTCACGGTTAGAGACAGCGCGAACGGCTGGCCGTAGATTTGGCGGTAGCGCGCGTAGATGCCGAGCACGCGTTTGATGTATTCGCGCGCCTGATCGTAGGTGATGAGCTCGACGAGCTCGTCGAGCGGCCGGCCGCCCCACTGGTCGCACCAGCGAATCATGGCGCGCGCGCCGGCGTTGTACGCGCCTGCCGCCAAGGCTTCCTGGCCGCGAAAGCGGCGCAGAAGATCGCCGAGATAGGTGGCGCCGAGGTGGATGTTGGTATCTGGATCGAAGAGCTCGTCGGTGTAGGCGACAAGGCCGAGTTTCTTGGCGACCGACTCGCCGGTGGACGGGATGAGCTGCAAGAGCCCACGCGCATCGGAAGAAGAAACCGCGAAGGGGAAGTAGCCCGATTCCTTGCGCATGATTGCGTAGACAAACAGGTCGGGATTTCCCGCGGACGGGCCGTAGCGCTCGACCGCATCGGCATAGGCGCGCGGATAGTCGGCTTCCCAGAACCAGCGCGTGTCCGCGCCCAGCCCGGCGTCACCGTTGGCTTCGGCGAGCTTGTAGGCACGGTGAAAGGCTGCCAAGCGCGGGTAGGCGGCAAGCAGGTAGGGCAGGGCGCGAGCCTTTCCGTTTCGTTTGACGATGCCCGCTTCGCCGCGCTCGAGCTCGTTCCCGGCCTCAACGGTCAGGCCCGCCCGGGCGAGCTCCAGGGCGCGTAAGACGACAGGATCGCGCAGGGGCGCGGGCTCGGCAGCCTGACCGGGAATCGTCTGCAGGGGGACCGATTCGCCCAATTCGTGAAGGCGCGCGCGCGCGAGCAAGGCGTAGTAGTGGAAAGGCGCACGAACGGCGCAGTCGCGCAGCAGGCGCCTGGCTTCATCGGCCTGTCCAGCCTGACCAGCTTGCGCCAGGATGCGCGCACGCCAGTAGAGCGCGCGCATGGCCGCATCCTCGTTGTTTCTCCGCGCGACCTGCTCGTAGGTCGCGATGGCCTTGAGCGCCTGCGCCCAGTCGCCGAGCAGGTCGTACGCGAGCGCGAGATACCAGGCGGCATCGTCGGCAAACGCGCTCTTGGGGTAGCGGGCGAGGGTCTGGCGCAAGTCGGGTAAGGCCTCGCGAAAATGGCCGCGGTTGATTTCGAGCCAGCCGGCGCGAAATTGCGCTTCGGCGGCCCAGCTCACACCGGGATACTTGGCCACGACCATGCGGTAGTTGGCGATGGCCTGGTCGTCGCGATCGATGCGCGACAGGGCGCGCGCGCCGTGGAACGCGGCAAACGCCGCCTTTTCCGCCGGCAGCTTGGCCGCCACTCCGAGTAACAATTCGGCAGCGCCGGCATAGTCGCGCCGGGCGTGATATTTGGCCATGCCCATGGCCAGGTCGCGCTGGGTCGCCACCTCTGCGGGCAGCACCGCCGGCAGGCGGGCAAGCTCGTCGAGTGCTTCCTGCCAGTGGTGTCCCTGCGACAGCGTCGCGGCACGCTGCAAGCGCTCTTGCGGCGCGGGCTCGGTCTTCGCCGCTGCCGCGGTCGCAGCAGGAGCCAGCGCAGCTGCGCGCTTGCCGGCCTCGATTCCCAGAGGGTGTGCAGGAAAATCGATGTGGATCTGCATGAAGGCACGCGCGGCTGCTTCCATCACGCCGTGCTTGCCGGCCGAATGAGCCGCTGCCTCGGCCTGCACTTCAGCCAAGCGGAAGCGCGCCACCGCGCTGTCCGCCGCCGCCTTGCCCGCCACGAGCTTGCGGTAAGCTGCGGCTGCCTCCGGGCGTTTGCCTTCCATCCACAGACAATCGGCCGCGCGCCAGGGCGCCACGGCGGCGAAACGCGAATCGTGCAATTTGCCGAGCTCGGAAAACGTGGCGCCGGCCTTGCTGTAGGCGCCGGCGTAGAACTGACTTTCGCCGAGAAAATAGAGGTAGTAGTCCCTGTTCCTGGGCAAGGCCTCGCCGAGCGCCGGCAAGGTCCGCGCGGCTTTCACGTAGTCGCCCGCGCGAAACGCGGCCATGGCGTCGGCGAAGGCGCCGGCCGGTTCGCGCGTCTGGGCCGGCGCCGCGGTGGTCAGGGCGAGAAAAGCAATCGAGGCGAGCAACATAACCCGCCGACTATAACGCGCGCGCCGTGGCCGAATGCATTTCCATCCCCGCTCGAACGCAACTTTTGCGACGGCGTCTCCGATAACCGATCCGTCGCCAACCCCAGCCGGCCGACAACCTGGGATTGATAAGCCGGCGGGAAGGTGGCAAAAACAACATCACGCTGGCAAGGAGGCCGAGTCACCATGGGTAGTGTCAACAAAGTCATTCTGGTTGGAAACCTCGGGGCTGACCCCGAGCTGAAGTACACGCCAAGCAACCGGCCGGTGTGCAATCTCAGCATTGCCACCAACGAGGTCTGGAAAGACAAGGGTGGCCAGAAGCAAGAGCGCGTCGAGTGGCACCGGGTGAACGTGTGGGGCGAGCAGGCCGAGCACTGCTCGAAGTACCTGACCAAGGGCCGCATGGTTTATGTCGAGGGGCGCATCCAGACGCGTTCGTGGGACGACAAGGAAGGCAAAAAGCGCTACAGCACCGAGGTGGTCGCCGATCGCGTGGTCTTCCTCGGCGGCGGCCAAGGCCCCGGTGCCGAAGGCGGTGCCGGCGGTGGCGCCCGCGCCAAGCGCGGCTGGAGCGAAGATTCGCAATCCCCCGCTGCCGCCGACGGCCCGTCGCCACCCCCCGGCGACGACGACGTCCCGTTCTAGATCGCGTTTCTGTTGGACGAACACGACCGGGCGAAACTGGCTCCGCTGGCTTCTGTTAGACTTCCGACCATCGTGATTGTCGGACGCCTAGTTGCAGCTGCGGTCGCGGCTGCGTGTATCTGCATGCCGCCGCCTGGGCTCGGCGGCAGCGAGAGCTCTGTTTCGCACGCGCTGCCGGGCCCGCTCGGCCTGCGGGCCGAGCCGCGCCACGCGGACGGGGCAGATTTCCCGCGCTTTCTCCGGCCGCTGCCTGGCGATCCGGCACCGGCGCGCAACCATCCGTCCCCGCGCCAAGGCCGCAGCTTGCTGCTCACCTTCGACGACGGTCCCGATCTGGTGGGCACGCCACTGATTCTCGACGAGCTTACGCGGCGTGGGCTCAAGGCGGTGTTCTTCGTCAACGGACACCACATCGTGCGCGGGCGGCCCGAGGATGTGGCTCGGCGCGATCTTCTGCGCAAGCTCGCCACGCACGGCCACCTGGTGGGCAACCACACCATGAATCACAAGAATCTGTGCCAAGAGCGCGATTCGATGGCGGCCGAGATCGACAGAGCCTCCGAGATCATCGCCTACGCGACCGGTGTGCGGCCTTTGCTCTTTCGTTCGCCTTACGGTGCGCGCTGCCGGGATCTCGACCGCGCGCTGGCCGAACGCGAAGTGATCCAGGTGGGCTGGAACATGGATCCGCAGGAATGGCGCGGCGAGGAAGAGGACGCCATCGTCAAGTACGCAACGCGCGTCCTCGGCCACGCCCAGGGTCCGGTGATCCTGCTTCTGCACGACAGGAACCTTGCCGCCGTACACGCCCTCGGACGCATTCTCGATTTCGTCGACGGCGAGAACGCGCGCGCTGTGCACGACGGCGCAGATCCCATCCGCGTCGTCGACTACCGCGTGTTTCTGCCCGCGCAGACGCTGCCCGAAACCGGGCTCGAGCTTTGGGTCGGTTCCTGCGTCTCCTCCTTGCGCGCGTTGACTCATCTGGGATCGCTGCTCTAATGGTGCATGCATGACGACCACGATTCTCATCGTTGATGACGAGAAGAACATCCGCCGAACCGTGCGCATGGTTCTGGAGGGCGAGGGCTACACGGTCGACGAGGCGTCGAGCGGCGAGGAAGCCCTGGCGAGGCTGCCCGATATCGCGCCCGATGTGATTCTCCTCGACGTCCAACTGCCGGGCGTCTCCGGACACGAGGTGCTAGAAACCCTGCGCAAGGCGCGCGGTCAAGAGGAAGAAGGGAGCCGGACCCAGCCCGAGCCAGTGGCCATCATGATCTCCGGACACGGCACCCTCGCCGACGCGGTCCGGGCGACCAAGGCCGGTGCCTACGATTTCTTGGAAAAACCGCTCGATCGCGAGCGCCTGATGGTCACCTTGCGCAACGCCCTCGAACGCCGGGCGATGGTGAACGAAGTGGCCGGTCTGCGCGCGCTGGCCGAGGGGCGATTCGAAATGGTCGGGCAGAGCCCGGTGATGGCGGCGCTGTACGCGCAGATCGCAAAGGTCGCGCCCACCCGCACGCGCGTGCTCATCACCGGCGAGTCGGGCACCGGCAAGGAGCTGATCGCGCGCGCCATCCACCGCGAGAGCCCGCTGCGCGACCGGCCCTTCATCAAAGTGAATTGCGCTGCCATTCCGCCCGAGCTCATCGAGTCCGAATTGTTCGGGCACGAACGCGGGGCGTTCACCGGCGCGGCCGCGCGCAAAAAAGGCCTGTTTGAATTGGCCGACGGCGGCACCATTTTCCTCGACGAAATTGGCGACATGAGTTTGTCGGCGCAGGCCAAGGTGTTGCGCGTGTTGCAATCGGGGGAGCTGTCCCGCGTGGGCAGCGAGTCCAGCTTGAAGGTCGACGTACGCGTGCTGGCTGCGACCAATCGCGATTTGCAGGCCGCCGTGGCGGCGGGCCAGTTTCGCGAGGATCTGTATTTCCGCTTGGCCGTCGTTCCCCTGCGCGCGCCGCCGCTGCGTGACCGTGCGCTGGACATTCCCCTTCTGTGCAAGTCCTTCGTGACCCAGATTGCGCGCGAAAACGGACTCCACGCCAAGGACATCGCGCCCGAGGCCGTTGAAATTCTCACGGGCTACACCTGGCCAGGCAACGTGCGCGAGCTGCGCAACGTGATCGAACGCTTGGTCATCCTGTCGGACGAGAACATCGGCGTGGAGGATTTGCCCGAGGAAATCGTGGCCGAGGTGTCGCGACGAGGTCGGCCCGTGCCTGCCGTGGAAAATTTCGACCTTCCGGCCGAGGCCAAGGATCTGCCCCTGCGCGAATTGCGCGACCTGGTCGAACGCCAGTACGTCCGGGCCAAGCTTGACGAAAACGACTGGAATATCTCGCGCACGGCCCAGGTTCTCGGCCTGGAGCGCACGAATCTGCACAAAAAAATGCGCACCTTGGGCATCGCCCGGCACGATCGCCAGGAGACATGACGAGAAAGTAACGAACCGTAACGCAAGCGTGGGCTTCGCAAGAGGCCGACTTCGTGCTACCGATCATGGATGCCCGAAAGAAAGGCGCGTGCCCGCGCAGCAGTCCAGGCCTCGAGCCAGAAAATCGAAAAGATGCTGGGCGACAACCATGCTTACCGCAAGGTCGAGGACGGCCTCTATGCGGTGAAGCAAGGCACGTCGATGATCATGATCAAGGTGCATCCGTGGAAGGATCACTCCTTGGTGCGTTTGGTTGCCCAGCTCGTCAAAGGCGTGACCATGGAGTGCACGCTGGCGGTGGAATTGCTCCAGCTCAACGCGGTCCTGCGTTTTGGCGCGTTTGCCTTCGTTCCCGAAGGGCAGGCCGTCGTGCTGTGCCATACGCTGCTTGACCGCGATCTTGGCGACCGCAGCCAATTCCTGGAGACCATCCGCGATTTCGCCTTCGTGGCCGACGAGTACGACGATCGCATCGCCGCTCGCTACGGCGGACAGACCATGGAAGACCTCATGGAAGAGAGCGTGATCGCGCACATGCGACAGGCGGGCGGCCCCGAACCGGGCTAGCCCAAGTCGCAGGCATTGTCCGAACGAATTCCGAAGACTTCGCAGTAGAAACGAAGCTCGTCGGTGAGGGCACGTCGGATGTTTTCGCCGCGCCGGAAGCCGTGCTGTTCGTCGCGAAACAGCACCAGCGGGGCAGCCAAGCCGCGGTCGCGCAGGGCCGCCACCATGCGCTCGGCTTGCGCGGGCGGCACCACGCGATCTTGCAGGCCCTGAAAAAAGATCACCGGGCACGACAGGCGAAGGGCGGCATGGATGGGCGAGCGCGCGCGGTAGAGATCGGCGCGCGCCGGGTAAGGACCGATGAGGGATTCGAGGTAGTGGCTTTCGAATTTGTGCGTGTCCTGCGCCAGTGCCTCCAGATCGCACACACCGTAGTAACTGGCACCGGCGGCGAACGCGCGGTGAAAGGCGAGCGCGCACAGCACGGTCAACCCGCCCGCGCTCGAACCACGAATGGCCATGCGCGCGCCGTCGACGATGCCCTGCTCGGCCAGCATGCGCGCGCCAGCCACGCAATCCTCGACGTCCGCCACGCCCCATTGTCCGTCGAGCGCCTTGCGATAGGCGCGGCCATAGCCGGTCGAGCCGCGGTAGTTCACGTCGAGGACGGCGAACCCGCGACTGGTCCAAAATTGCGTGTTCAGGTTGAGCGCGGTGGAGGTCGATGTGGTCGGACCGCCGTGACAAACCACCAGCAGCGGCGGGCGTTCGTCGGGCATCGGCGCGTAGTCGGGATGGGTCGGCAAATAAAGAAGCGCGTGGGCGACCGCATCGCCCGACGTGGGAAAGGCAATGGCTTGAGGGTGAGCGATGGCGTCGGTGGCGACGGGGGCGAATGCCGGACGATGAAGAAGCGCGACCTCGCGGCTGTAACCGTCGAAGGCGTAGAGCGCGGAGGGCTCTGCGGCCGAGCCCGCGACAAACACGGCGTGACCAGCGCGGGCATGAATTAGCCCGAGCTCGGTCAGCGAGGTGTCCACCGCCGCAAGCCGACCATTTTCCAGCGTCGCCAGATGCCACATCCCCGATTTCTGAAACAGACAAACGATGGTTCGTTCATCGAGCCACGCGTAGGTCGAGAGACCAAACACCCACAGCGGTGACGAGAAGTCCGCCTCCATCGCGCACAGGCACTCGACGCCACCGTCGGAGGCCAATCGGTGCAGGTTGGAAAAGCCGTTGCGATCCGACACGAAGTGCAGCTCGCCGGACGGTGACCACGCGGGCTGGAAAATGGATTCGCCGGCGCCGCCAGCCACCTTCACCGGCGGTGTCAGCGAGCCGTCGGCGCGGATCTCGGCCAGGCAAAGCTCGCATTCGTCCCACGGCATAGCCGGGTGATTCCAGGCGATGAAGGCCAGTCGCTGCCCGGTCGGATCGATGCGCGGAAACGCATAGAAGTCGGCGCCGCGCACGAGCGGTTCCACTTCGCCGGTCGCGAGCGCGACACTGGCAATGAAATTCTCTGGCTCGCGACCTTGGCGCGTGCGTTCGGCGATGCAGAGCAAGCGCGGGTGTCCAGGATCGAACTGAAGATCGGCATAGCGAGTCGCATCGGGAGCTGTCAGCGCCACCGGCTGCCACGGCCTGGGCAGAGTGGTGTCGATGCGATACAGGCGCTGGTCGGCGTCGTTGGCGAAGATCACGGTGCCGCCTGCCACCGCGAAGGCGCCTCCGCCGTACTCGTGAACCCGCGTGCGCACGCTGAAAGGCGCTGGGACAACTTCCTCGCTGGCGCCCTGGGGACGCTGGCGAAGAAGAGTCAGGCGGCCTTGCTCGGCCGGTCGACTTTCCACCCAGTACGTGTCATCGCCGTCAAGCCACAGCCCTTGTGGGCGGACGCCGCCCGCGGCGACCAAGTCAGCCGTGAGCGGCGAAGGCCAGGTTCCACACGGGGCTGCGCGCTTGGGCGGCACGGGTTCTCACGGATGCGAGCAGAGGAAGTCGTTGCAGGTCGGCTGACCATGGCAGGACGACGACGAGCACGTTTTTAGCTGGCCGTCCTGCAGCAGGCGCTGGTTGACATCGAGCTGTTGCCAGCGCCAGTCGTCTGCGGCGCTGTCGTAGCCCGGCTGCTGCTTGGCCATGAGATAAAATCCGGTCACGCTACCGCTGCTACAGGCTGGATCACTTCCGTGCTCTTCGGCCACG
>Ga0182027_10010920_pt1 | contig 12881 bp, 16 predicted proteins | sample 712E1DmetaG_FD_121300 | JGI IMG/M metagenome (GOLD analysis project Ga0182027, IMG submission 121300) | Permafrost microbial communities from Stordalen Mire, Sweden - 712E1D metaG (Illumina Assembly) | ecosystem: Environmental > Terrestrial > Soil > Wetlands > Permafrost | place: Sweden...
AAAACAAACGTGACGCACAAAGTCGCATTGTGACCATGGTGCTAGACGAAAACCGTCTGCGATTAGCGCAGCCCAGCGAGAGCACTTTTGCTTATCGGACCATAACGGACCTACAAAAATCTGTAGGGGATTTGCAAGTAGCTGATTCTATTGGCGTCCCCGACGGGATTTGAACCCGTGTTATCGCCGTGAAAGTGGCTCAGAGCCTGGTAAGTTGTTGAAATCAGGTGGCATGGATAGCGCAGCAAGACACTTTCGGGCATAGTCGGAGCCGCTTATTGGACGCCTATTGGAACAACGCAGTGCGGTGCTCGGGAGCCATGCCTTATGGAACCGATGCACAAGAATATCCTCGAACCTCTCCCTGAAAAGCCTCCACGCTCCAAACTGGAGCCTCACCGTGAACTGATCCGCGAACTTCGCCGCAAAGGGCGGACGTATCGCGAAGTTGCCCGCCTCTTCCACGAGCGGCTGGGACTTCATGTCGCACTCAGCACGCTTCACTCCTTCGTGAAAGTCCGCGCAAAGCATCGCAAGCGAACTCAATTCGAGTTGCCGCCCGTAGGCCAGGCTGGGGCGGCGGTGTCGCCGGCACTCGACCCCGTTGCTGCACTCAAGGCGAAGTCCGCTGTACGGGAATCAAAGCGCGCGCGCTTCGTCTTCCGTGAGAACGAACCCCTGACCCTGACAACCAATGGAGGTGAGCAATGACGGCCAATTCGAAGCGTGTAGTTTTCACTATGGGCGGTAAAGGCGGTGTCGGCAAAACAGGCGTGATGGTCGCTCTGGCCGAGTGGTTTGAGGCGAATGAGATTCCTGTCACGCTTCTCGATCTCGACACAGAGAACAAGGCGCGTGGCTCTCTGCAACACTTTTTCAATGGGAGAGTCACCAAAGTCAACATCCACACGCCCGCCGGACTCGACGCCTTCGTCGATCATCTCGACGGTGGCACCCCCATCATACTTGCCGATATGGGCGCGGGCGCCGGGCAGGTTGCGGCCGACTGGTTCGAGTCGATGTACGACGATGTCTCTGCAACCGGTGTCCGCTTTACGGCAGTTGGCGTGGTGACGCCGGACCCGGCCAGCGTTGAAAGCGTCCTCGCCTGGGCGAGCCGTCTTCAGGAACGGGTCGAGTACGTCATTATCGAGAACGCAACCAGCGCACTGGCGGACTTCACCTATTGGAAGTCTACGGAGCAGGCAAATCGCTTCCGCGAAGCCTTCGCGCCGGAGATCTTGCAGATGGAGTTTCGGCTGGCCGAGCTTGAAAATCCTGTCCGCCAGCATGGTATCCAACTCGGACAGGTCGCAGACCGCAAGGCCGATGTCGATGAACTCAAGAGAGCATCGCTCGTGATGCGCGCGCAGAGCTACCGGCGGCGGCTCTTCTCTGAATTCGACCGGGCAAGGCAGGTATTCTTGCCATGAAAACGGAACCGGAAACCACCCATGCCGTTGTCGCGGCGGGAGAGCCGACTCTGTTCGACTCTCTCGCCCGGCTTGTCCCGGAAAAGATGCAGGCCGCGTATTATCGCGTTCTCGCACATACTCGCAAGCTCAGCCCCGATGACGAGATGCTGCGCATTCTCGAAGCGATGGGCATTCTGGCGCTGCTCACCCGCCAAACGCCGATGGAAATTGCCGAGGAGCGCGAGCGCTTTCAGGAGATGCTCGATCTTCATCAGCAGTTTTCAGACGAAGCACAACAGAAAATGCTCGGCTATGTCTACAAGCTGGAGTCGCGGATTGCTCGACTGCCCGAGAAGATCGAATCAGGGCTTGATGCACAAAAGATTGCACGGCTGCTGAGTGAGAGTCTACGCCAGAATTTTCTAGAATCTGGCCTGCCCGCTGCGGCCAGATGCCTGCAAGGAACCAGTGCGGAGATGACGCGCGCCCAGAAGGAACTTTCTGCCGCGCTCGGCATTCTGAGTGATTCAAAGGGCGGAGTCGTTGCTCAGGTTGAGTCTGCGAACAACCGGCTCACGCAGTCTCTGGAGAAGCGGGAGAATGCTCTTGATGCGCTCTTGCATCAACTGAACACCTGGTTCCTGTGTTTCTGGATTCCGCTGATTTCGACTGCGACCCTGGTAATCGGGCTGGTTGCCGGAATGGGGATTCGAGGCTGCATGGATTCGGGTCCCGCAGAGGCTGCATCGCATACGCCAACAGTGGTGCAAGCAGCACCAACTCTTGAACCGCAAGAGAACGGCGGGGCGGTTAGCAGCCCAAAGCTGCAACGCCATCGTCAAAGCAAATAGCGCCGCTGAACATGAGCGATAGAGGGGTTCTCTATCGCTCATGGCAGGCTGGAGATCAGCAAGCGACCGCCCTCCCATTGCATCCCCTAAGAAATAGCCGACTATGTCGTTATCCATGAATGCTTTAACGGGGTATTGCTCGATTGTTATACTAACCGACTGGTGTAATATCTACATTATGTTATAATCCATTTTGTGACACCCTTGTGGAGGGTAGAGATGAATGATGCGATGCAAAAAGAGGATCGTCGTGCGGCGGAGGGCTATTCTCCAGTCGCTGGCAATGGGGTGCGGAACCATCTGCACGAGGTTATTCCGGGCAAAGACAGATCAACCGTGCGGGGCGTTGCGGAGAAAACTCAGCCGGTCGTCGCTGCTGATGCTGAGCCTCCGAAGGCGCGTTTGCAGGCGCTATTGCCAGGTGCATTTTTCCCGGAGCCACTGCTCGACTCGGGCCAGGCGGCAGCGATCTTGAAAATCCATCCTAAGTCGCTCCAAAGGATGGCACGGAAAGGGGACATTCGCGCCTTGCAGATCGGCAAGGTCTGGCGCTTCCGCGCGTCCGTCCTCGACGAGTGGATACAGCAGAAGCTCGCCAGTTGATTGAAATCACGTTTTTACATAATCGCGCAAAATCTGGGTTGCCCAGATTCGAGGTTACGTCGCGTCTCGGTTGTTCAGGATGTAGCCGACGCAGATGGTTGCGGCTAGGTTCTCCCGATGAGCGCCCGTACACGTCATCTTGGTGTTCAAGTATCCACGAATCCACTTCAATTCAAGCTAGAATGGTTCGGGGGGGATTGGCTGTAATGTTATTGGTGAACTCCATAATGGTTCGCAGTTCGCCAGTTTTTGTAATGGCCGTTCCGGTGGTGGGCGTTTGTCTCACCTGGGTAATTCCCGCCGTGAGAGGTCGTATGGTGTCCGCCGCCATAGTACGGACGGCTCGCAGACGATGAGTGTGCCGTGCTGTGATGTGCGCTGTAGGACCGAGGGATATGCGTTCCGTGCGTCGCCGCGAAGGCGGCAGGCAAGGACAGCAGGGAGCAGAACAAGGCAATTACGAAAGTCTTTGTTTTCATAATGTTATGAATAGACCCCTTTCCTTGACCAAGGACAAGTTGGGAAGCAGATGCTTGCCCGATTTGAATCTGATACGATTTTAACGGCCCCAGAGGCGTTATGAGCAGGAATTGGAAGTAGGTTTGTTTTCACATCGGTCCTGATCGCGGTAGTTGCCCTCGCCATCATCCCAAGAGCGCTGCAAGCCCAGGCGCCAACGGACGGGATCAGTCCGTCCCTTTTATTGGCCAAAGCAAACGCTGGCGATGCAGTGTTTCAAGAGTCTCTGGGAGAAGCATCTGCTCCCCCACTTTCAGATGACACGGTGGATAACGTGCCTGCGGGTAAAACGCTCAGTTGTGGGAAGGGATAGAAAGTGCAAAGAGCGTTAGATGTCGCCGGGATTATTTGCCGCTACACGCTCGCCGTTCTGGCTTGTGTGTGGTTTATTCAGTTCCTCTTCTTGATTGGCCAGTCGGCGGACCAGTCGCAAGAGCTCGCCGGAATGGCGATTGGCAGAGCGGTTATCTGTGGCGGAATTGCTGCTATCTGGTTCTACAGAGCCAGAAAAGCCAAGCGAGTGCAAAAACTCGTGGAATATACTCTCCATGCGCGCCAGTCCGCCGCAGCGGTTCAACTAAACGTGACTCCGCCCCACCTCCCGACGGAGCAATTACAGATGGCCACTCCGCCCGAAGCTGGCCCAAAACTTCAGGAGATTATCAAAATGATCTGCGGTGGCTGTGGCAAGGAATCAGCCGACGATTTCACATTCTGCCCATATTGCGGAAAGCCGAAAATCGCCGAAACGGTCTGTCGTGCTTGTGGCAAGGAATCAGCAGGCGAGTTCAACTTTTGTCCGCACTGTGGAGAGGCATTTGTCCCTAAACCTTCTGTGATTGAATCCTCGAATCCTTCGCCGGAAGTCCAACCGGTGTCAGATGCTCCGACCGATGAATCTGAGCCGATTAGAGACGGAGTGGCCGGAACAGCGGTCAGAGTCGGCACCTTGGTATTTGGGGCCTTCTCTGCAATCAGTCTGCTGGTATCAATAGTCAAGGGGCTTGTTCCAATCTATCTCCTGGAGGCCGCTGGATGGGCCGGAATCGCGTGGTATTGGCAAGGGAAAAAGACACATAGCGATGTTGCCAAGGCCATAGTGATTGTTCTTGCTGTCCTGGTTGCCATTGGCGAGGTCGTCCACATCGCTTTCCAGCCCGATTCGAAGTCTACCGCGCCCACGGCCAGTGACCCATTCGCAGCATACGGAGGTCACGAGGTTGCCCCTGCTGAAGCGTCGGCTGCTTCGCATGTTGCCGATGTCGAAAAGCAAGCGGTCGCACTCTTCAGTCAGAAGCAATACAAGGAAGCGAGACTGCTCTTCGAACAAGCCTGTGATGGCACTGACGAAAACGGATTCAAATATGCTGGGTTCGATGGGGAGATGAAGGCCTGCAACTACCTCGGCTATCTCTATGCCCAGGGCCTCGGCGGTCCGCACGAGACGAAGAAGGCACGTGACGCTTACCAGAAAGCATGTGACCAAGGGATATTGCCCAGTTGCGCTAGTCTCGGCACTCTATACCAGGACGCCGGAGACAGTGGCAATGCACGCAAGTATTTTCAGAAGGCCTGCGACGGTGGGGTCGCCGAAGCCTGCGGCCTTTTGCGCGGAGTGCAGTAAGCTAGGACACCCAGCGGCGAGTGAGAAGTAAGCAGGATCAGGGAAGGGCATGGGAAGAAGGTCGGAGAGAACGATATGAACAGAGGTAAGTTTGCTGGATGGATGCTATTCGTGGGTGTGACAGTAGCTGCGATGCAAATAGTGGCTCAGCAGAATACCGTACCAATTCTGCGACCTCAGAAGTCAATCGCTAAGCCGAAAAGTACCACACTGCTCGTGGAATGTGATATGGCCTGTAACTGGGAGCTAGACGGCGAGGCGATGGGCCTCATCGCCGCCGGGGGGGTGGCCAAGACGAAAGTCGATCTTGGCCAGCACCTTTTGAAAGCGACAGTCCCATTCGGTCTGACCAAGGCCAAAGTCGAAAAAGATATTGACATCAAGACGACCGGGCAGACCGTGGTTCACCTAGAGCTATCCCAGGCATTCTTTGCGGCCCTCGATAACAGTTCAAGCAAATGGAGCAAAGACTTTGCGGAGGGGTTGGAACTCACTGAGGCGAAGCGTTATGAGCAGGCGAGACCTTTGTTTCAGAAGGCCTGCGACGGCGGGGAAATGACTGCATGCACTAATCTCGGATATCTTTACGAATCTGGCGACGGGGTAACTCAGGACTATGCTCAGGCGTTCGAAGTATTCCAGAAGGCCTGCGACGGCGGGGAAATAGCCGCGTGCTCAAGTCTCGGTAATCTTTACGAATCTGGCGATGGGGTTTCCAAAAACTACTCCCAGGCCAACAAGTTGTTTCAGAAGGCCTGTGACGGTGGATTCATGTGGGGCTGCATTAATCTCGGTAAACTTTATGAATTTGGCCAAGGGGTAACACCAAACGATGATCGGGCACGCACTCTTTATAAAATGGCCTGTGACAACGACGGTGCACTTGGATGCAGCGAACTCGGAGATTTCTACCGATTAGGCATGGGCGTGACTAAGGACTATCGCCGCGCGCGTACGCTCTTTCAGAAAGCCTGCGACGGCGGAAAAATGGACGGATGTACCCGCCTCGGCATTCTCTACTGTGATGGGCACGGCGTGACCAAGGACTATGCTCAGGCGTTCACGCTCTTTCAGAAAGCCTGCGACGGCGGAGATGTGAGCGGATGTACCAATCTCGGCGAGCTTTACGAATCTGGCTACGGGGTAACTCAGGACTATAGCCAGGCGCGCAAATTGTATCAAACGGCCTGTGACAGCGGCGAACCGAACGGCTGCGAAAACCTGGGCCAACTCTACAGAGACGGCAAAGGCATGGCACGGGATCGTTCCCAAGCGCGTATGCTTTTTAAGAAGGCCTGCGACGAAGGGAACCCGGATGCCTGTGCCAGCCTGCGCAATCTTCCGTGAGGCGCTGTGCAAGCCAGACTTTAGGGCGAAGACCCCGATGGTTTCATCGCTCGTAAGGGGGTGAACTGCATGAAGGTGCGATGGTGGACAGCATGGATGTTGGCGGGGGTGATAGCCCTGGCGCCGGGCGCGGGCACGGTCGCCGCGCAGCAGGACGAAGTGCCAATCCTGAAACCAAAGGCTAAGCTGGTTACAGCGGCCACGCTGTTGGTGATGTGCGATCTGGCTTGCGACTGGACGCTGGATGGCGAGAAGAAGGGACATATCGAGGCTGGGAGGTCGGCAAAGGAAAAAACCGACTTCGGGCAGCACGAGGTGGCGGGAACGACACTGGATGGCCTGGACAAAGTCGAAAGCAGCCTTGACGTAAAGGAGGCCGGGCAGACCATTGTTCATATAGCGCTTCAGCCTGTTCGGAATGCGCGACTCCAGACGGAACAGTCGGCACGGGAAGAGGCTGCCTATTTGCAGGACCTGCGCGATCATGCCGCCGACCGGTTCAAGAAAGGATCCGCGCTCGCAGAGCAGAAGCGCTATGGGGAGGCAAGACCGCTTTTTCAGAAGGCCTGCGATGGTGGAGACATGGTCGGATGCTTCGATCTCGCCTTACTCTACGACAATGGCGACGGTGGGAGCCAAGACTATTCTCAGGCGCGAACACTTTATCAGAGGTCCTGTGACGGCGGATACATCGACGGATGCACCAATGCCGGTTCACTTTACGCCCAAGGTCGGGGCGGGAGCCAGGACTACTTCGTGGCGCGAATGTTTTACCAAAAGGCTTGCGATGGCGGAGACATGCTCGGATGCGTCAATCTTGGCAAACTCTACGACAATGGTAACGGCGGGAGCCAGGACTACTCTCAGGGGCGAACACTTTTTCAAAAGGCCTGTGAAAGCGGAAACATTGAAGGATGCAGCAATCTCGGTGGGCTGTACTACTACGGGCACGGTGTGAAGCAGGACTATTCTCAGGCGCGAACACTTTATCAGAGGTCCTGTGACGGCGGAGATATGAATGCATGTTTTGGATTAGGCAGTATTTACGCATTAAGTCAAGGCGTGAGCGAGGACTTCTTCCAGGCGCGAACCTTTGACCAGAAGGCCTGTGACGGCGGAGTAATGGGCGCATGCTTCATGCTCGGCCTTTATTATGAAAATGGTTACGGTGGGAGAAAGGACTATGCCATGGCGCTTACCCTATTCCAGAAAGCCTGCGACGGGGGAGAACCGGATGGGTGTACCCACTTGCAAAGCCAGCACTAAAGCACAAAGTGAGGCTCTCAATGATTGATGAAATCCAAAGAGCAATTTGCCATGAAGCGGGTCACGCCATAGCCGCTCTCCATTTGGGTTTTCTAATCGAAAAAATATCTGTGAGCAAGGGAATCCCATTCTGTCATATTTCTATAGACACTCCTGATCGGAAGCCCCAAGAGCGGTACATCGTTTTGACCGCTGGGATTGCCGCTGAACAACATCTTTATCAATGGTACAATCCAACTGCGTGTGCGAAAGATAAAGCGATGATCGCTGAGAGAGGAGGGCGGTCAATCGAAACTTACATCCCAGCAGCGCTGAGGGTAATCGAAATCAACGACCGCAAGTTTCGTAGCCTTGTCTGGAAGCTGACCTGCCGTATGCAGGAGGAAATCGGTATCGAGTCTTTCGCGGCAGGGGGAAGCTTAGCGGATCCCGCACTTCCATCTTTTGAGCTGCTCTCGAACGACGAAATCCAAGTTATTTGGCGCGATACCGCGAAACCGTCCGGAGATCATTCAAGGCATCAGAGGGTAGCAAAGTGAAACAAGACTGGCTGGCTGGTTATTGCGATGTCTATACAGCGAAGCACGGGAAGGACATGATTTATGTTGGACGCGACCAGGCGAATCCGGTGAACTGGTCTGTATTTGTAAATGGCGGGTGGGAAGGCATTGACGATGCGCGAACCTTGAGGGGCGCCAAGGAATTCGGCCACGCTCAATTCGACAAAGATAAAGTCTGTTCATTGAAGCTGGATTGGCGTTCGGACTGGCACCTGATTGATGCAACGCGGCTAGACGTAGCGAATTCTTGTCCTGAGTGCGGCAATCCCGCCACGGACGACGATGAAGATGAAGGCGCGCGCCGATGCCCCGATTGCGGGTGGGAACATCGATATACATCTCAGGATAATGCGGGCATCAGAAAACTACATGACCAGGCAGTCAACCCTCCGCTGGGTCGTTGATGTAATGTGGGCGCATGGTTTCCAGCTTTACGGAGTATTTTCTGCGCGGCCATGCCTTAATTTTGCTGAGATGCCAAGCGACCGTTTACCATTGCTCCATCCACAATTTGCCCCGCGCTTAGCCTTGGCAACGGAGCAGAACCGATTGCAAGAGGAGGTATTCAGTGAAGCTCGCTCTATTGGCTTTCATCGTGCTATTGACAACCCCGTTCGTCTTCGGTCAGCAAATTCCTTGCGCTAAATATGACGAGCAAACAGAACCCGCCCTGCAGGAATACACAATGAAGGGCTGCCGGTCATTCAACGAACTGCAAGCCGTAGGTGGAATTAAGATCGACAAATTCAAAGGGTTTAAATCCTATGCATGTTTCGCCACAACTGCCCCACAGGAAGCTAGTGATCTTTTTGTTTTTATAGCGATCAGCGGAGTTATCAGCATTGAACACGACAAAGTGCATAACGGTTTTGCTTCGATGAAAACGTTTCTGGGCGGACTCAAGCTGAACGACGGGTTTACGGACATGACCTGGACTCAGTACCCAAAGGAGAATCCTTTTCTATGGTCCGCAGGAACTTGGCTTGGACACGGTGATGCACAGATGTACACAGCGTCGGGTAATTCCGAAAAACCAGAAAAGGAAGAACCGGACTCCGCATGGAAGGCCATGGGACTTCCCCGGCTACATGTCTCTGCTGATTCAGATACGGTAGAACTCAAGTTGGAGCTGAATAATGAAAAGGGGGCGGTGGAGACGTTAAAGTTCAACCGCTGGACAGGACGCGGAAGATTCGACATGAATGGTGATTCAGAGGCGTTACTGTGCGTTTCCGCTTGGGAGCAGAATTAGGTGGATATCCGTTTTCAAGTCAGTTGGGCTTGTAAACCCCATAGCGGTTGGTGCCCCGCCAATTCGTGTAATTGCCCTTCTTGTAAGTGGCGTTCGTGTCGTTCGCAGAAGGGCATAACGTTCGAAAGATTTCAAACTGATCGGATTATGAAAGGACATTGATACCATGACAGACGCCACAGGACACATGGATAGACCGGGAGCTAGCCCAGCTTCTTCAAGTTTGTACGTCAGTGGAATTCCGCTCAACGTCTACATCAATTACAACCCGCAATCAGGTCGGGTTGAGATTGTAAAGCCTATGCCAGCCGGTACGCCGGATGAGCTGATTAATGACTTCCCGGACGCTGCTTCTGCACGGGCATGGGCAAATGAAGAATTCACTTCGGGGCGTTTACCAGCAGCAGTCTGAAGAGCGTTGCCCAGAATTCTTCACAAAGAAACAAGGACATACTTGGCCGATGCCTACTTTCCCTTTTACCGATTGTCCCGTTGGACCTAGTTCTGCCTTTCCAAACGGGTACACGATTTCACGGCCATTAATTTGGGTCGGTCTCAAATATGGAGGGCGAAGCATATCAAACGTATTCTCCTCAATAATTGATACTGGGTGCGATTACTGCGTCTTTCCGGCTGATTATCTCGATCCGTTAGGAATCGATACAAAGGGCCTGCCATGTGGGGACGTCAAAGGTATGGGTGAGCATCATCCCTTTTACTTTTCGAACGTAACGCTTTGGGTAGACGGATTAGGGGAGTGGGAAGTGTATGCAGGCTTTTCAGAGTATTTAAGAGGAACACAGTCAGGATTTCTTGGTTTTCGCGGATTCGTTGACCGATTCCGGATTGAGTTTGATTGTTCATTAAAACATGTTTCGGTATTTCCGCTTACTTAAGGATTGGTCATAAAGGACACTTTTCAACCGGATGTTCTCACCCGTTCTCTCGGCCCATCTTCATGCGCTGCCTGTTAAATAGGAATGCAGCGATTGGCGGTGGGGGGGGGATGTTGTAATTGCCTCGATTATTCGTTGAGGGCTGCATCAATTGCGTTCAGGTAATTGTTCCAAAGTGCATGAAGTGGATGGTCAGCATCTTCAGCTTCATTAGTGAGTTGAAAGTGCTTATACGCGGAAATCGCGTCTTCCCTCAATGTCTGGAGCGTGTTGTCGCTCTTGGCATCTTGAATCAACTGAGGCCAAACGTCAGGTTCGGGAGGAGACAAAACAGGATCATATCTCATGCTCGACACTATACCACAAAAAGCAACATTCTGGGCGCTAATTGAAGGACTCACGTCAACGTGACTACGCTACCATAAGATGTTGTGAGTGGCCCAGTAGTCGGTCTGCTTGTTGCGCGTCTCCTGCCCGGTCATGCGCTGGGTAATCCACTTTTCGCTGCGGCGAGCACATCTGGTTATTGGTCGCACGGGGGCTGCCATGTTCTTTCAATTGGAGACTCAGCCCAATCCGCTTTCTCTAATGTGACGGTTGCAATGTGAATGCGTCCCCCGTACTCTGGATCGTCTTTCTTTCGAGGGGCGTCAATACATTCTTGGATACAGTTGTGTACGGCCCGTGTTCCGTCCTGCAAATCGCGCACAAGAGAAAAGCGCGGCCTGTCTAAAACGGACGAAGGCCCGCTGATGACAAGGGGAAATCCCGGTTTGATTCCTTCTGTGTCGCAAATACGCGGGTTCTCCAATTGATATTTGTCGTGAAGAAAGAAAACTTGCTTCGCTATCGGAGTGCCGTCTACGAACCCCATGAATGACACACAAGCGATGAGGTCATCTCGAAGCTGAAACTTTTGAGTTGGGATTGTCATTCCGCCGAGGCGGACAACAAAGTGGTCGTGAACGAATACGGAGAAGGCACGTATAAATCTATCGGTAGGACCGGTTATGGTTTGTGAGGCCAAGTAACTGACAACCTCGGCGGAGGTTTCAAAGAAATCGAACCAGCCGTTTGGTAGATTCAGAGCAGTATTGCCACACCACGCATAGGCAAGGTTGTAGTCAGGTACTTTTGAAGCGAAGAAGACTTTCTGCGTGTGTTCGGAGATTGTTTGACCGTGTTCGTTCTTCGTTAATCCGTCTGCGCCCAGGACAAACCCTTCGGGCGTCCAAACTCCTGCAATTGCTGTCATACCCAAGGATTATAAGCTCTTCACCGGGTGGCCATTCTCGCCATTGAGAGCTGGGAGTGCGGTCAATACGCTTCCTCTCGCCGCCACTTCCCTTACTGTGTGGTGCGCTGCGTATAGCGCGATGATTTCGGGTGCGTGTTCTGAGAACCATTGGCGACATAGTTCCTGTCCGGCTGATGAAAGCGGCCTGCTGATTGTGGCGGGACAGCTCACGGCACCTATGCGGTTGCGAGAACCGCTTAAGCGCAGGCCAAGTTCGAGAAATCAGGTATCTGGCCGCGACGGGAAACAGTATTCAGCAAATCAAGAATCTCACAGGCGCGCTGGGCGACGGGCAGGATTCGCGCGTACTTGCGGACCGGTGATATTCCAGAATCTCATAGGCAAACGGCATGGCGCGATGTTGCTCTGACTTCCCAAACATCTTTTTCTCGCCGCCCCCCACGGTTAGATTTGGTCCAATTGATTCGGCTTTCATTTTTCCTCCCTTTATGCAATGAACCCACTGCACCTCTGGCGCATCCTTCGCGCGAACTCTTTTTGCAACAATCATTTGCAGTATGGTCTTCCAGGCTCATATACTAATGCTGTAAGATGCGTATCGACAAGGAAAACCCTATGCCTACCGCGAAGAAAGCCACACCCCGACCGAAGCGCAGAATCGTTTCTCCAGCAGAGGAGCGCACTCAACTCCGGCTGACCGTCGATTCCAAATTCACCAAGAGCCATTTCAACCAACTCTTTGCCGTACTCAAAATCCGGCGAAAGAACGCCCTGGCTGAACACATCATCATGAGTTTCAAAACCAAGGCCGCACAGGCGCAGCTTGTTGCGTTCTACAACACCCAGTGGCTGAACATTCCATTCCAGAGCATTGACACCGCTTTCGTATTTCCCTTGACCTTCGATATTGCCGACGAACTGGAAAGAGTTGGCGGCGAGGTTCTCGGCGGAGTAAATCGGTCCAAGGCATTTCGCGTGATGGTGGCCTACTTTGCATTCGTCCATAAATTGAAGAATCAAACACAGACTACTCCCGCATAGCATCTCCAGCGCATCTTCCAAGCGAGAGGGCGCTGGCGCTTTCGAGCGGCATTCGTGTTCGGAATCGATATCGTGGCGGGCGCGGCGGGCGACCGGCAAATCGCCGTTGTGTTGCTGATTGAGCCATCGGAAGCCCTTCCGGCTGGTTTCTTGATCCTCGAACGCAGTGCGAACAATCTTCGATCATCTTCGAACATTGTTCGACGTTGTCCGAATGCCGTTCGATCTTTGTGGATTATGTCACCGTCC
>Ga0182027_10010921_pt1 | contig 12881 bp, 7 predicted proteins | sample 712E1DmetaG_FD_121300 | JGI IMG/M metagenome (GOLD analysis project Ga0182027, IMG submission 121300) | Permafrost microbial communities from Stordalen Mire, Sweden - 712E1D metaG (Illumina Assembly) | ecosystem: Environmental > Terrestrial > Soil > Wetlands > Permafrost | place: Sweden...
GCTCGCTTTACCTCGCCGCCGGGGCTTTCAGGCTTGACCCTCCCTCCCACAGGTGTTTACTACCCCCACGGGTGCCACACTATTGGACCGCCACCCGCTACACTTTTCAACCGCCGTTTACATTCTTTGTTATCCAACTATCAACGGTTCCACCTATTGGGGCTACGCGTTTGCCTACAGCGGTCACGATGTCTTCAGTCTTACCCGTATTCTATAGAATTTAATATTGACATTGGGACATAGACTGATCTGGTGGCGTTGCCGCCCTATCGTCCGGAACTCAATCCGACCGCGGCCATTGGCGATGTGATCAAGGACCGGATCGGCAATGTTCTGTGACAGTCGCCCGCCGATTTGGAGCAGGCCATCGGCGAAGGAGTTGCGCCCACTTGGTGAAAATGCCGAGTCGGTGCGGAAATTGGTTCTCACCCTTGACTCGTCGAACAAGTAAACGCTACCGCAGCCGAGAATAGTGCGATTACATGTCCCCGATGCTCTGGGCGCTCCACTCCAGGTTATTGGTCAAGAAACACCATTCCCACCTCCCGCCGTCTACTTCTTAAATATTCGCTTAACTATTGCTGCAAGCGGTAAAACCCACCGGGTGTGTTGTTTGTTAAGGCAACCGACCATTGATTGTTCAAAAAGAGCGGAGTGTCCGTGATGAGTGTCCAGCTAATTGGAGGCACAAGACTTGGTGTGTAATAAAGATCGAACGCGCCAACGCCATTAGGCCAGGTGAGAGTTGCACTTTGCATCGTTTGAGTTGAATTAATGGACAATAACGGTGGAGTCAGTGCATAGGAACTTACCGCGATTAATGGCGTGGCTAAGTTGTAATTTACCCAAGCCAATAGGGGGTTGTTCGGGCTAGAATTCTCAAAGCTGCATCCATTGTACGCATAGCAGCCAATCATGTCAGACGCTTTGCCGGTGATTCCAGCTCCCGCGCCAAATGCCACGTTGTAGGGCGGAAAATTACTCGCACCGTTGTAAGAAATGTACGCGCCATTGTTCACGAGATGGAAAACCCCGGCGTCAACACGACTACCCAGGAAACTATGGTCCAACATATGCACTTGTGAAAAGCCTACATCACCGCCACCGACAATAAAGTCCCAATAAGGTCCGCCAAACAGGGCCGTATTGAAAAAACGTGCGGTGCCTGCGAAACTATTACTGCTGATGACTCCAACCGTGTTGGTGTCTAAATCCGGATAATCAGCAAAAATAGCCAGCGTAGAATTGACGGTATTGAGGTTGCAGGGGGCAGCGGCATCGAGGCGAAAGCCTTCTGTGGTTTCATCGCACATGGTGGCGACTCCGGTTATCCTTGGACCTCGACCGTTTTCAGAAATGCAATGCACAAAGGTGTGGCTGGGAATGACAAAATCCTTGACTAACAATTCAGTGCAATCGCCCAAGACATACATTTCCAAATTATGCTCTGCGAAATTCAGAACCGGGGGCCGGTCACTTGACGTCAAATCACTTGAAGAATTGTAATTGTCCCACCAGTAAGTCCAGTTGCCATGACAGTCCACGATGGAGCCTGAGGATCCATTGCCGACGCAATAACCCTGGTTTAAGGCCCAGCCATCCACCATGTAAATCAAGTGATTGGTACATGTGTATGTATCCAGATCGACATAATAATATGGATTGGGACATACGACGCCAATCACATATATGTTTCCGCCGCGGCCTTGGATGGTTGGAGGGAAGGGAATACAGTTGCTGTTCTGGGTTTCGTAACTGATGGTTACGCCCACCAGACCACTGTTCGCCTCCAATGCAATTGCCACTGAACCATTAGTAGTTCCCTGTCCACCATAGGGCTGGAGGACGGCGCCTTTGGCGATCCCATCCGGCCCTGGCCAGGTTCGGTGCCGCATCTCATAGGGACCGTGCAGCACCACGCCACCAGGCACGTCAAGGGTGTTGGTCAGGTGATACTTCCCGCCTGGCAGATATACAATGCCGCCGCCATTAGTTCCCGCCGCCGCAAGCGCGCTTTGAATCGCGGCAGTGTCATCACTGGTGCCATTCCCGGTGGCTCCATATGATGTTGCCACAAATAAATTCGTCCTGGCCGGTTGGCGCGATGAATAATCATTAACCACGTTTGTCCATTCAACATCCGGCAATGCATACCTGATGGCGCGACGGCCATCAACGATCACGCGATTTGGATTGCCAGAGTTAACAATGGATTGGCTGGGGCTAAAGAAACACCCGGTAAAGGCCGCTCTGGTTGCGTTCGCGCCCAAAACACATTGATTGCTCCCTTGTGAAATATTCAGGCTCGAATTGACCGCGTTAAAAACCCCGCTGTCGAGCTGGAGCGTGCCGGAAATCGTGCAATCCTGGAATTGCGCCCACGAGACCCAATTGTTGGCCGGCCCCTCAAAATCAACTGCGGTTCCAGTTCGTCCGATCAACGAGCAATCGTAAAACTGCAAGGTGGCCATGGTGTTGGAGGTATGCGCGACCGCTGTGTCGCCGTCCAAATCGAAGTTCGCGAATTGGAACCCGCTTTGAAATGGCATCACTTGCGCCAGCAGTGCCGTGCCACAATTGCTGACTGACCCGGAGTAAAACGTCGCTCCCGGTGAACCATTGGTGCTGCTGTTCGCCTCGATTCCCACTTTGTAGCCACTTATGTTAATCTCCATGCAGACTTCTCCGTCCACCCGCAGCAACTGCATTCCTTCACCGTTCGCCCGCATCCAGGCGGCATACGCTCCGCCGGCCGCCGGAGAATTTGTCAATCTAGCTGCGGGCCAGACTTCCGGTGAGAACCGGACGTCCTCCGCGTGGCTGATGTCATAGATCCCGTCCAAACTGATACCCATATAAAGCGGAGTGCCAATGACCGTTGACAGGATATGTTTGGCGCCGCCGGTTGCGGCGTTGACTTGAATGCCCTGATATGAGTTGACCAGCACGACGTTCTGCACTACGCAGTCTCCATCAAGACCAATGGTAAATGGATAACCAATGATGTTGTTTGGGTTTTGATTGGGATACCAGATGTTGACATCCCGCAAGGCGGTTGAACCATTCAAAAAGATAAATGGCGCGGCGTTGGTCTGGCCGGCGCCATAATAGACCTTGAAGGTTGTTCCGACCAAGCCATTCGTTCCCTTCGTCCAGTCGGTCCAGTCACCATGCAATGTCACTCCGGTGGGAATGGTTATATGGTTATAAAACGCGTAATTGCCTGGCGGCACATAAACCACGCCGCCGCCATGACCGCCAGAGTTGTAAACGGCGTTCATCGCATTTTGAAAGGCCGCGCTGTCATCGGTGATGCCGTCTCCCACCGCTCCGAATTCCTGCGGGGTGGCGGAGGCCACGACAATTTCATTGGTGTTCAATGACGGGATGATTACTTGCGGCCACGAGTTGGAGGATCCCGTCGTGTTGATTGCGGTAATCGTCGTGTCGCCGGGATTTGTATTATTGTAGTCAACAAGTACAGTCCCAGCCCCGCCATAGGCTGTTATTTGGCCGCTGGCGATATAGTTGTTGATAGCTGAGGCGTAATTTCCACTGATGATTACCGTTCCCCCGGCGATATCAAGAATCGAGCCTGGACCGATTGATTGGGTGGGGCTAAATTGCTCAAGAATTAGCCTGCCACCATTAACGTGAGTGGTACCCACGCCGCCACTCCATCCCTCGCCATACATTTGCAGGACTGTGACCGTTCCGCCGTTCATAATAAACGTGCCAGTGGCCCCAGTGTTAAGACCGATCCACAGATGGACAGGAAATATTACAGAACACCCGTTTTCGACATCAAAAGTGCCATTACCGCTGTAGCCAATGGCGCAATAATTATTGGCAGGAGCCAGGACGCCGCCATTGGTTACAATCAATGTTCCTGAACTGCCAGATCCGTCTGCAACGTTCATTCGATAGCAAACAGCGGTGCCCGCCGTGGCATCAACGACACAAGGGATTGCCGAGGAAATATTGGCAAACGTGTTGGTGTCCGGGACAAGGCCAGTGCTCCAATTGGTGGCATCGCGCCACAAAGTATTAGCTGGCCCCGACGGGTTCCATAAGGCCGCTACGACCACTTGCGCCTGGAGAGCCGTCATCGGCAGGATTAGTATTGAAGCCAGAATGACCGGTTTTATTACCAATGTTTTTCTCATCATTTAAAGAAAGTGGTTGGGCTTGGCTGACGTTAATTCCGGTATTTTGTTTTATCGCATGCACGAGATCCTTTTTTATGCCCGGCATTCAAGGCTTTGATTGAACTGTTATCACATGACAAGCAGGTTTTTACAACATAGCATCCTATTAACCTTTCTGGACCCTCACAATTGAGGATGGGCAAACAAGTTTGCGATTATTACCCGTTTTGCCATTTCGCGCCCAGCCTGCGGCCTTTGCAGACAACTTTCTTTATGGGAAAACAAGACGGAAAAATGCGCTACCGTTCGCAATGTTGCTGGGAATGAAAATCTGGTTTGTGGCGTCTGAACCGGTAACATTCACCCAGTTCGTGCCCAGCCCTTCGTCAATCGAATTGGTCTGCATCTGCAACCACCAGCCGGTGTGGTCAGCCGGCCAGCCAACGTAAATTTGGCCGCCGTTATTCCCGAAGCTGATTTGGGGCGAAGCAGTGGACACTGGACGTGCGCTGACTTGGGCCGAATTGGTGCTCTCGCCAAATGAATTCGCCGCCGAGACGACAAAGTAATAAAGAGTGCCGTTGATCAAGCCGGTATTGGTGTAAGTAAGACCCGTGACGTTCGTTGACGTGGTGTAAGTTCCGCCGCTCACGGTCGCCTGTTTCACATTGTAGCTGGTCGCATTGGTGCTGGCCGCCCAGGACAGTTCGACCTGACCATTTGAGGTCAGCGTGGCGGTCAGGCCGGTCGGCGCGGCGAGCAGGGGCAGAATTTCTATTCCGCTGGACTTGGCGTTGTCTTTGCCAGCGATATCTGAATATTGAATAATTATTTGCCCGCTGCCGTTGGCGGTGGCCGTGAATTCCCTGACCGTGGCCTTGTCTATCGCTCCCGTGGCGGCGAAGATATCAAAATTCGCCAACACCTGGGTGCCGTTGATGAAGACATTGAAGACGCGGATGCCTGCGGCGTTGTAATAAATTTCCGCGAAGTGCAGCCGCACCTTGTAACTTGTTCCAGCGATCAGATTCGGGAAGGTGTAAGTATTATTATTCCAGCGTTCAGTTTGATAGACCGCCTGTGGCGCGGGATTGGTCACGCCGCTCGTGTCAATGGTCGCCGAGGTTGAACCGGCTGTGCCGCCGGAAAAAAAGGCGTCGGCCATGAACGGACTGGCCGCGCCGCCGCCCGAATTCACCTGATAATAGATCTGCGGCACAACGCTGGCCGGCGCGGAGTTGGAACTTTCTCCGAGTGCATTCACCGCGCTGACGACATAGTAATAAGTCGTGCCGTTGCTCACGTTTGTATCGGCAAAGCTGATAAGGCCCACGTTCGTGGCAACGAGCGAATAGCTCCCACCGCTCCCGACCGCGCGTCTTACATTATAGCTCAAGGCATCGGCCGCACCGGTCACCGGCGACCAGTTCAAGGTGACTTTCCCGTTGCCAATGCCAGCCGTAAAACCTGTCGGCGCGCTCGGATATACGAGCGGCAACATGGGAACAGTCGGGCGCGTGAACGTGAGCGCAATTTGTCCCTTCAACATTTTGTCACCGTCGCCGGTGAGCCTCAAGTAATAGTCCGACGAACAAGGCACGCCATCCTGATCCAGGGTGAAATAAAGATTGGTCGAGCCGACCGGCACCATCGAGGCGTTTTCCGCCGTGCAGGCAATCTGGTTGCCTTCATTGAACTCGTCGAACATGGAAATGTAAATTCCTTGAACGCCCAAATTGATCAGGTCCGCGAACTGTCGCCACATGAAATCACCATGCGCACGCTGGCCGGTGTCGCCGGGCAGAACACACGGCTGATAATCAATGCCATTGGCATTGCAATAAGTGAGGTCTCCTGTCTGTGGATTGGCAAGAAAATTATCCACATCATTGGCAGTGCCGATTCGCCCGACCATCCACGGTGAAATCATATTGAAGGCGCTATACGCGCTTAAAAAATTGCTTTGGGAATCGCTGACGCCGGTGCGCCACCAGGTCGGCACGCCGCCAATGACGTAACAACCATGGCTCTTGAACCAGTTGATGACGGATGCGCAAGTCGCGGCGTTCCACGGATGATTGGAATCGTTGAAGCCAAATCCCCAGATGCACACCACTGGCTTGCCGTTTTGCATCGCATACATGGGAGAATTGGTGATTTGCAATTGGACCATGACATTAGTCCAGTCGTATTCGATCTGGGCGGGCATCGCGTTGCTGTTCCAGCCGCTGACATCATACATGATATAAAATTTTATGCCGTAAGTCTGCGCCGCATTCATCACTTTTACCGCCATATCGTTGCGGGTCGGACCTTCGCCGCCGATGGTGAAACCGGTGCCGCTATAAGGATCGAAGCGCTGCAACGCCGCAGTATCAATCCCATTTTCCGCCATCCAGCGAAAGTGGGTGTTGACCGTCTGCTGATCGTAGGAAGAAAACAACAACGCCGGCTGGCCGTTGCCAAAATTTGTGAAACCTGTCTGATAGCCCGTGCTGAATTGCCGCATGTCCGGCCAGCAATGGATATTATTGGTAAGGGTGAGCGGCGTCGGCGTGGCACCGCCGCTGTAGTGCCACCAACTGTTGATCGGCGCGCCATCACCGACGCAGGCGAACCATCCCTGATAACCCACCGTCACTTTGCCGACCACATCGCCGGGCAGACTGGCTGCCATCGTCGGCCAGCCAGCGGTAAAGATAACGGTAAAGATAGCGGACACAACCCCAGAAAATATCTGTCTTTTAAACATAATTATGCAATGAGAAATTAAGCTGAAACGATGTCAAATAGATGCGGATTTGCACAGATGTTGCTGCCGGTCTTGCCACCGGGCAGTCTAATCGTGTTAGATAACGCCCTATTCCACCAATTCCGACAACAGCCAGACTTGTCAAAAACGCGGGCTGTCGCTGCCGTTCCTACCGGCTTACTCTCGCGACCTCAACCCCACCGAACATCTGTGGGCGGTCCTGAAAACCCGTCTTCGCAAAGACCTCGCCAGCGCCACACCTTCCTTTTTATCGCCAACGTGTAACAATGTTATGTTAATTACTATATTTTGAATGTTTTAAATAAACTGTGAATAAAGCATTTTTGAAAATCACCGTCTCGCGGTGCCGTGCGCGCCAATCCATTTCGGATCCTGCTGCGTTGCTGCATTATAGGTAGGTTTACTTGCTTGAGATGCACGCACTAGACATACATCCTGCCATTTATGAAGCTCGGCATGGCCGTCGCAATAGGAAAAAGAAGTGGAACTCCCATGATTGACGGCTGGAAAATCATCAATGGTCTGACTGGTAGGATCATATTCATAGTATCCATCATTGAGCCATTCTGGATTTTCATCTAAAAAATCAAAGCAATCTGCCGCACTCAATCCAGCACTAAAATCAGAATATTTGCCAAAATTACGAAACCGTCTATCAGTACCAAACATGTTCCCATGCGTAACAAACGACGCAAGTTCATAGGTACCCAATCCTACCATCATGTTGGCAGAAACCGACCTCACTCGCGGCACCTGCCAGTGAGTATCTATGGACTTGTCCGCCGGACATTTATAAGACCCGGCCGCCTTGGCATAAATACCTATAGTGCCAACCAAGGCTCCTACCCCGGGAATATTGTCTCCTAACACTCCCAGGAAATAAATGTTAGTTGAACAACCTGCAGGGTTGTCCCCTCCCCCATTGAGAGGCGTTCCAAAGTTACCCGCCACCCAACTTGGTTGCCCTGATTGATCTGTTTGAGTTTGGCCAGTCGGAAGAAATCCGCCCTCGTCCAACGGCCAATTTCCAGGAATATTGTCATCGTTTTCACTCGCATAGAGAATGCTGCCCAATTGCAACTGTTTCATGTTGTTGACACAGGAAATCCCTTGCGCTCTGATCTTGGCTTGCGTCAGCGCCGGCAAAAGCATGGCCGCCAAAATGGCAATAATAGCAATCACCACCAGAAGTTCAATCAGCGTAAAGCCATTATAACTTATGCGACTTTTGACTTTCATCATGTTAAATTGTATGCGTTGGGTCGTATACATTATCGGTTAAGTTCAATCGTGGGGGTATCCCCGTTTTCGGGGATGCTTATAGCGGCCCCTTATTTTGTGTTCAGACCGGTGACCACGGGACCTTTATGGGGCGTGATGGCAGCAATGCTGGCTACAGCAGCATCGAAGCCTGAATTTCTGGTGGCGTTGTTGACCAAGGCGAAATGGCGCGCCAGTTGAATCTCTGACTGTATATTTGAACCCTGAAAAAAAGGAATATGGGTTGCCGAGGTCGTAAAAGCAGTTCCAATCCGGACCTGAGAGTTGCAGTTTGTAATAAGCATTAGTTCCTCCACGATTACGCCCGACAAACCGGAAATGATACCAGGCATCTGACGAAATGGAGTTCATCCCTGTGATGGGCCTCTAGCGGGGATGACCGTTTTCTGTTGTAAACCGGGCAAATCAGGCCTGACAATTCGGGCTGAAGGATGGCCTGCGCCTGATGGCCCGGCTGGATCAAATTTTGACTGATGTTGAGGTGGAAACAATGCCATCCCCACTTTCGGGGATGTTGGGGAAATTCCATTAACTATAGCATTATTAATCGCCATCAATAATCACCATGAAACGTCTTCATCCCTTAATTTAGCCGGAAACATATCAACCAAGGGTGGCGGTTTGGCCGGACCGGGCGGCGACCCATGTCATTGCAGGTCAATAGAAACCACCACCTCCATGCACACCGTCTACATATTTGTCATTCTATGAAATCTGAAATCGTTGCCCTCTTCCTGGTTTTTTTTACAACCGGTTTGTCCGCCCAGGAAAATCATTTCACCGCGGTGAATGATGTGGCCTGGAATTCCCTTGGCACGAATGAAAACAACTCGATGCCCCTCGGCAATGGTGACATCGCGCTTAATGTTTGGACAGAACAGAACGGAGATATTATTCTGCTGGTGGCAAAGTCGGATGCCTGGAGTGAAAATGCGCAACTGCTCAAACTGGGGCGGGTCCGGGTCAGGCTCACGCCAAATCCATTTGTTGCCGCGTCATCCTTTACCCAAACCCTGAGACTGGAAACCGGCGAGGTGGAGATTCACGGTGGAAAAAGCACCGCGCGCATTTGGGCGGATGCAAACCACCCCGTCATTCACGTGGAAGTTGAAGCCGAATATCCCGTGCAATTGGAAGCGAAGTCTGAATTGTGGCGGTCGAAAACGTATCACCTCGATCCACCGGCGGTTTCGAAAGCCGGCTTCTTCGAATGGGGAAATAATCCCGACGGACTTACCTTTGATCCGGACGTGATTTTGCCGGCGCAAAACAACTGCATCGTCTGGTGTCATTTCAATACCAACAGCATTTACCCGCTGGTTTTCGAGCGGGAGCATCTGGAATCGCTGCTGCCCCAATATCCGGATCCGCTCCTCCATCGTTGCTTTGGCATGGCCATGAAAGGCCCTGGTCTGGCAAGCACCGACAACCAGACCTTGAAATCAACCAACGCATTCAACTCCCTTCGGCTTGACCTTTATGCGCTTGCCCAAAAGGCCGACTCGCCTGAAATCTGGTGGGCAGCTTTGAATAAAATGATCACCACAACCGACGCCGTTGCCATCAACGTTGCCTGGAAAGCCCATCAGCAGTGGTGGACGGAATTTTGGAACCGAAGCTGGCTTCATGTTGGCGGCACACCCGAAGCCGACAAGGTCTCCCAAAGTTATGCCATCCAACGCTTCATGACGGCATGTGCGGGACGCGGCGCACAGCCGATCAAGTTCAACGGTTCGCTCTTCACCGTCGGGCATGACCTGCCAATCGGCACAGGCTCTTCTGAAAACAATCACGACCCCGATTTTCGCACTTGGGGCAACTCCTTTTGGAATCAGAACACCCGTTTGATATACTGGCCGCTGATCGCGACGGGAGACAATGATCTACTCGTCCCATGGTTCAATATGTATGTTCAGGCGCTGCCGTTGGCCAAAGACCGAACCCGGTTATACTTTCACCACGATGGTGGCGCGTTCATTGAGACGATTTATTTTTGGGGCCTGCCCAACGTGAATGATTTCGGGTGGAACAATCCGGGACCCGAATTGCAGAGCGAATGGATGCGTTACCACATTCAGGGTGGGCTCGAAGTTCTGGCGCAAATGTTGGATCGCTATGATTACACCCAGGATACCGATTTCGCCCGGAACTCCCTGCTCCCGATGGCCGATGCCACGATCACTTATTACGACCAGCACTGGAAACGCGATTCGAACGGCAAGCTTCTCATGGAGCCGTCTCAAGCAATCGAAACCTACCAAAAGAATGCCGCCAACCCGACGCCAGATATCGCAGGTTTGATGAGTGTCCTGCCTCGTCTTCTCTCCCTTCCGCCCGGATCAGTTAATGAAGCTCAACGGAATCTCTGGAACAAAGTTCTAAAGAATCTTCCGCCGCTGCCGATGGGCACGACCGCCAAAGGGAAGCTGCCGCCCAAGGGACAGGGCGATCCGGATGGAAAACGCGTGATTTTGCCGGCCCAACAGTATGGGGATACAAAAAACAGCGAAAATCCCGAGCTCTACGCGGTGTTTCCTTATCGTCTCTATGGCGTGGGCAAACCCCATTTGGATCTGGCAAGGGACACTTACATGGCGCGCCTTTTTCCTTTTGCCTACTGTTGGGGGCAGGACGGAATGGAATCATCCTTGTTGGGACTAACCGGTGAAGCAAAAAAAGTGGCCCTGCGGGAATTCACTTCTTTCGGAAACCAGCAATTCCCCTGGTTCTGGTCGAAAAACAGCGACTGGATACCCGACATGGACAACGGCGGTTCTGGAATGATCACCCTTCAACTCATGCTGATGCAGTGTGACGGCAAACGCATTCAACTTTTGCCGGCCTGGCCTGCGGATTGGACGGCTGACTTCAAGTTGCACGCTCCTTATCAAACTACTGTGGAAGGTCATGTCAAACACGGGAAAGTTACCAACCTAAAAGTCACTCCCAGAGATCGAGCCAAAGACGTTGTCGTAGTTCAGCACCTGCCCTGAGCGAGTTTTCCCGCACACACTTTATTTATGATTAAAATCAAACACCCGATTTTATTCGGATTTCTATTATTGTCGTGGATGCTTGTGCCGCTCCATGGCGCGCAAACCGGCGATCCTGAAACCAAAGCCCAGCACGACGCCCGCATGGCGTGGTGGCGCGAAGCGAAGTTTGGGATGTTCATTCATTGGGGGGTGTATTCCGTGCCCGCCGGTTTCTACCACGATCAGCCGGTCGGGGGCATTGGTGAGTGGATCATGAACAATGGGAAAATTCCCTGTATGGAGTATCAGGCGTTTGCCAGGGAATTTAACCCCGCAAAATTCAATGCCGGGGAATGGGTAAAAATAGCGAAGGACGCGGGCCAAAAATATATCATCATCACGAGCAAACATCACGACGGCTTCGCTATGTTTGATTCGAAGGCGAGCGACTGGAACATCGTCACGGCCACGCCGTTTGGGCGCGATCCGCTCAAGGAGCTCGCCGCCGCGTGCAAAAAGGAAGGCATCAAGCTCGGTTTCTACTACTCGCAGGCGCAGGATTGGAACAACGGCGGTTCCGCCACTGGCGGCAAATGGGATCCCGCACAGCAACGCGACATGGACGATTACATTGATAAAATTGCCATCCCGCAAGTGCGCGAAATATTGAGCCACTACGGTGAATTCCCTGCTGTGCTATGGTGGGACACCCCAACGGATATGAACCCGCAACGGGCGCAAAAACTTTATGATGTGGTCAAGGAAATCAAACCCAATATCATCATGAACAACCGCCTCCTCGGCGGTGGTTTTACCAACCGCTTCGCCGGCGGTCTTAACGGTGACACCCAAACTCCCGAACAATTCATCCCGGCGCAAGGCTACCCCGGTCGAGACTGGGAAACCTGCATGACGATGAACGACACCTGGGGGTTCAAACGCGACGACAACAACTGGAAATCCACCGAGACGTTGATCCGAAACTTGTGCGACATTGCCAGTAAAGGCGGAAACTATTTGCTGAACGTCGGTCCGACCAGCGAGGGCTTGATTCCCGAAGCGTCCGTGCAGCGGCTCAAAGAAATCGGCGCGTGGATGAAGGTGAACGGCGAGGCGATTTACGGCACCCACCCGACGATTTTCGGCGCGGAGGCAGGTTCTTTCAGCGCGACGGAAAAGGATGATAGAGGCAACCCAAAGTTTATCCCGGCTTGGGAATGGCGTTGCACGACGAAGCCGGGTAAAATTTACATACATATTTTCAAATGGCCGGCGGGACAAATCGAACTGCCTGGTCTGAAAGGAAAAATCACCAAAGCCTATCTGCTCGCCGATTGGCGACATCGCGCGCTGAAATTCCAACAGACGGAGCAAGGCATAACCATCCAACTGCCGGAGAAAGCTCTCGATGCCATTGCTTCGGTGCTGTGTCTGAAAATCAAGGGCGAAGTCGCCGCGCTGGCGGCGCTGAAGACGCCTTGAAGGTCAAACCAGCCCGTCACATGGCGACAAAAACATTGCTTCTCACCGTCCTGCTGGCATTGGCGATTTTGCCTGCTCTGGCCGAAGACCCCGCGCCCATTTACCGGGATCCGCAACTGCCCATCGAGCAGCGGGTGGCGGATTTGATCAAACGCATGACGTTGGAGGAAAAAACCGCCCAACTCCGCACGGCTTGGGAATTGGAAGCCATCACGGACACGA
>Ga0182027_10010923_pt1 | contig 12880 bp, 21 predicted proteins | sample 712E1DmetaG_FD_121300 | JGI IMG/M metagenome (GOLD analysis project Ga0182027, IMG submission 121300) | Permafrost microbial communities from Stordalen Mire, Sweden - 712E1D metaG (Illumina Assembly) | ecosystem: Environmental > Terrestrial > Soil > Wetlands > Permafrost | place: Sweden...
CACCACCCGCTGGGCGTATTGCACCGGGATTTTCCGCTGCGCCTGCGTCACCGCCACGATGCCGGCGATCACCGCCGCCAGCAGCATCATCATCGCGGAGAAATGAAATATATTGTATTGATAAATGCCGGTCGTGCGGTCCGGAGTCAGGAACATGTCCTTCAAACCCAGCACCATCTGCGGCAGGCGGGCCAAAATTCCGATGGTAATGATGAGTGATATGCCGTTGCCAATTCCCCGGTCCGTGATCTGCTCGCCCAGCCACATCAGCAAAATGGTGCCGGTGGTCAGGATAAGCGTGGTTTGAATCCGATACCACCAGATGGCGTGGATGAGAACCAGGCCCCCATGAGTCAGGTCCGCGCCGGGTACAAGGCTGACATCGAATCCGCTGAAAACCGTGTTGGGATGCTCCCAACTGATCGCCATGACCAGTCCCTGGATCAGGCACAGACCCACCGTCAGGTAACGGCCGCGCTGGACCAGCTTGGCCCGGCCCCCTTCTTCGCGCGCCATCTTGCTCAGGGATGGGATGACGGCTTGCAAGAGTTGAAGGACAATGGTCGCGCTGATGTAGGGCATGATGCCCAGGCTGCCCACCGCGCACCTTTCAAAACCGCCGCCCGTGAACATGCTGTACATACCCATCAGGCCCTGGCCCAGGTTCTTTCCGCCCGCCGTCTGGAAATAGGCCACGAGCGCCCGGCTGTCCACACCGGGGGTAGGAATCAGTGAAGCGAGCCGGCAGATCCCCAGCAAAATGGCTGTGAAGATGATCCGCGACTTCAGCTCGGGAATCTTAAAACAGTTGCCAAAAGTGATGAAGATGGATCTGAACATAGGCAATTATCCGCCAATCAGGCCGCCGCCCCCTTCTTGGCGGTCGCGACCACTTCGCACACGCCGCCCAGTTTCTCAATCTTCGCCCGCGCGGACGCGCTGAAGGAATGAATTTTGACGGTCAGTTTCTTTTTCAATTCGCCATCGCCCAGAATCTTGATCCGTTTTCCGCCGTTGGCCAGGCCGGCCCCGCGGAGCGATGCCTCGTCCACTGTCGCCCCGTCCTCGAAGCGATTGAGCGCCTCCAAATTGACCGGCACATAACGAGTGGCGAAGCTGGCGTTGTTGAATCCCCGTTTGGGAATTCGGCGGATCAACGGCATTTGCCCGCCTTCAAATCCTATCCGAATGGAACTGCCCGACCGCGCCGTCTGGCCCTTGCCGCCGCGACCGCTGGTCTTGCCGTGGCCGCTGGATTCGCCCTGACCGAGCCGTTTCCGCCGGTGTTTGGCGCCGGGACGTGGTTTGAGATCGTGTAGTCGCATAAAATCAATTGATCGGGGGCGGAGGCGGGAGCGGCACGGGTGGGGCCGGATCAGCCGCCGGAGCCGTCGCATCGCGGATTGCGGTTTGCGGATTGGGGATTGGAACCGGCGCGACTGCTGGCGCCTCGGGAGCGGCGGCGGCTGAATTGAGACCCTCTCTGCCGGAAGGAACTACGGCCACGGGCGCTGCCGCCCCCGCAGGAGTGGTTGTCGGCGTCACCCGGGCTGGCGCCGGCGCGACGGGCGGCACGACCAGCCTTTTCGGCAGTTCAATTCCCCGGTCGCGATAAATATCTTCCCGCAGGCGAAGCTGAAGCAATCCGGCCAGCGTCGCTTTGACGACATTGGATGGGTTATTGGAACCGAGCGATTTGCTCAAAAGGTCTTTGATGCCGGCCGATTCAGCCACAGCCCGCACCGTTTTGCCCGCGATGATGCCGGTGCCGGGCGAGGCGGGGCGCAACATGACCTTGGCGCCGCCATAGCGGCATAGAATCTCGTGCGGAATGGTCGCGCCCCTGAGGGAGACGGAAACCATCTGCTGCTTGGCCATGTCACCGCCTTTGCGGATGGCCTCGCTGACTTCGACCGCCTTGCCCAAACCGATGCCGACGCGGCCCTGTTTGTCGCCCGCCACGACCAGGGCGCTGAAGCTGAAACGGCGCCCGCCTTTGACGACTTTGGCCGAGCGGTTGATGAAAACCACTTTCTCGCTCAGTTCCTTCCCGCCTTCCGCCCCGCCGGCGGAAGTGTCGCCCTCCGGGTTTGCCGCCCGGTTGCGGCGCGGGCCGCGGCCCGGTCCGCGGTTGCCTGCGCCTCCGCCTCTTGCTGATCCGCCAGATGTTTTGTTTAATTCAGCCACAAGTCATTGGTTCTAGATGTTAAAACTTCAATCCGCCTTCGCGCGCCGCGTCGGCCAGAGCTTTTACCTTGCCATGATACCTGGCCCCGCTGCGATCAAAAACGACGCTGATGATCCCCTTGCTTTTGGCCGCCTCCGCCGCCATGGCCCCGATCTTCTTGGCGCTGGCCGCGTTGGCCGCCAGGCTGCCCCGCCCCGGCGCCGTCTTGTGCAGGGTGGATGCGGAGGCGAGGGTCGCGCCGGCACCGTCGTCAATAAACTGGACATAAATGTTCTCGTTGGTGAAACGCACGCTCATGCGCGGACGTTCCCTGGTGCCGGAGACTTTTTGCCGGATGCGATAGTGTCGCAGCGTGGCCAGCCTTTGTTTTTTGTCGCTTCTCATGGCTATGGGCCGCGGAGGTTGCCGCAGCCGGTTAATTATTGAACGGTCTTGCCTTCCTTGCGGACGACCTTCTCGCCCGCGTAACGCACGCCCTTGCCCTTGTAAGGCTCGGGCGGATAATAGCTGCGGATCTCGGAGGCCACCTGTCCCACCATTTGCTTGTCCGGGCCTTCGATGGTCAGCTTGGTGTTTTCCTCCACTGTGACTTTGATCTGGGGCGGAATCAGATAATTAATGGGGTGGGAATAGCCGAGCGAAAGGTTCACCTTGTCGCCCTGCACGGCGGCCTTGAAGCCGACGCCCTGGATTTCCAGCTTCCGGACAAACCCCTCGCTCACGCCCTTGATCATGTTGTTGACGAGGGCGCGGCTCAGGCCGTGGAGCGACTTGGCCTGGGCATCCTCCCCTTCCCGGCTGACGATGACGTTGGTCCCGTCCAATTTCGCCGTCATGCGGCGCGGGAGCTGGAAATCGAGCTTGCCTTTCGGGCCTTCGACCGACACCTGCTGGCCGTTAATCGCCACCTTCACCTTGGGCGGCACCGGCACCGGCATTTTTCCAATTCGTGACATAAATTGATCTATTTCTTCCGGTCCGACTGATCGGACTGATTCATTTTACCAAACCTCGCAAAGCAACTCCCCCCCCACGTTCTTCTTCCGCGCCTGGGCGCCGGTCATGATTCCCTCCGGGGTTGAGAGAATGGAGGTGCCCATCCCGCCGCGCACACGCGGGATGTCCGTGGAGCCGACATAACGGCGCAAGCCCGGCGAGCTGACGCGCCGGGAGCCTTGGATCACGGGCTTGCGCCCGGAGTATTTGAGCTTGATTTTTAGTTTCCTGACGGGCTTGCCTTCCACCGCCACCTCCGCCACATAGCCCTCGCGTTTGAGCAATTGGGCAATGTGCTCCTTCATTTTGGAATGGGGCAGCTCCACCTCCGGCAGAAAAGCCCGGCCGGCGTTGCGCAGGCGCGTCAACAGGTCTGAAATCGGGTCAATCATAATTACTTACCAGCTCGCTTTGGTCACGCCCGGAATCAGCCCGTTCAACGCCGCCTCGCGGAAGGTCAGGCGCGAGCAGGCGAACTTGCGCAGGTAGCCGTGACGCCGCCCCGACATGGAGCAGCGGTTGACCAGCCGGCTCGGACTGGCGTTGCGGGGCAGTTTGCTCAGGCCGGCGTAATCGTGCCGCGCCTTCAAATCCGCCCGTTGTTCCGCGTACTTTTTCACGGTGGCGGCTTTGTGTTTGTTGCGTTCTATCCAGGCTGTTTTGGCCATAAACGATTTATTGTTCCGGGTGCTCCGCGCTCTTTGGCTCGCCGGGCTTCGGCTCCGGGGCCTTCTGCTCCGCGTTCTTTTGTTCCGCGGGCTTCTGCTCGACTTTCGCTTCCGCAAACGGCAGGCCCATCAGCTTGAGAAGGTCCATCGCCTCCCCGTCCGTCGGGGCGGTGGTCACGATGGTGATGTCCATCCCCTGGTTGCGTTTGATCTTGTCCAGTTCGATCTCCGGGAAAATGGTCTGCTCCGCCACCCCCAGCGTGTAATTGCCCCGCCCGTCGAAGGAGCGCGGGGAAAGGCCGCGAAAGTCGCGGATGCGCGGGAGCGCGGCGGCGACCAGGCGGTCCAGAAATTCATACATTTGTTCCCGGCGCAGCGTGACGCGGCAGCCGATGGACTGGCCCTCGCGCAGCTTGAAGTTGGCGATGCTGTGCCGGGATTTGGTGATGACCGGCTTGCGGCCGGTGATCATCGCCATGTCCTTCACCGCGTCGTCCACGGCCCCTTTTTCCAGCGACGCGCTCACCCCCATGTTGACGACAATCTTCTCCAGCCGCGGAACCTGGTGGATGTTTTGGTATTTGCGCTTCTCCCGCAACGCGGGCCGCACCTCATTCAAATACTTCTCGTAAAGTCTCGGTTTCATGGCTGGCAATCAGGCTTTGGCCTCCGGGTTGGAGGGCGCCGGCTCACCGGCGGCGGCCGGCTCCCCGGCCGGCGTCTGGCCGCCCCGGGCCGCGGCGCGCGCGTCAAATTTTTCCGCCAGCATCAAATTGGAGATGTGGACGGTGCCTTCCCGCTCGACAATCGCCCCCTGCGGGTGGGCTTGGTTCTTCTTGGTGTGGCGCTTGATCATGTGGAGCCCCTCCACCACGGCGCGCCCCTTTTTGCCGGCGATCCTGAGGATTTTGCCGCGCTGGCCCAGGGCCTTGCCGGCGATGACCACCACCTCGTCGTCCTTTTTGACATGAAAATGGCGCATATCTATATGACCTCCGGGGCGAGGGAAATGATCTTCATGAATTTGCGGTCGCGCAACTCGCGGGCCACCGGTCCGAAGATGCGCGTCCCCCGCGGGTTGTTCTCCTTGTCAATGATCACAATCGCGTTGCTGTCGAACCTCAAATACGAGCCGTCGGAGCGCCGGATCTGCTGGCGGGTCCGCACCAGCACCGCGTCCACCACCTCGCCTTTCTTGACCGTCCCGTCCGGGGCCGCCTCCTTGATGTGCGCCTTGATGATGTCGCCGATGCCGGCGTATCTCTGGTTGCGGCCAATGACCCCGATGGTTGCGGCCCTCTTGGCGCCGGTGTTGTCAGCCACATCTACGATGGATCGAACTTGTAACATAAATTCTTTGTCAGGCCGCCGCCGGCGCCGCCGCCGCCGTCTCGCGCGAGCGCTCCACCACCTGGCTCAGGCGCCAGCGTTTGAGCTTGGAGAGCGGGCGGGTCTCATGGATCAGGACCAAATCCCCGACTTTGGCATCGCCCTTTTCGTCATGGGCGTAAAACCGGGCGTGGGCGGTGATGACCTTTTTATACTTGGCGTGGGAATAGCGCCGCTCGACCTCGACGACGATGGTCTTGGCCATTTTGTTGGAAATGACCCTGCCCAGGCGCTCTTTGCGCTGGCTGCGGGCGATTGGGGTGGTTTCAGGCATAACGTATCAAATCGGGTCAATCAGGGCGCTTTGGGGCGGAGTTGGGTGAGCCGGGTTTCCAGGCGGGCGACATCGCGCCGCAACAGGCGCAACTGGGCCGGATGCTCCAGTTGGCTGCTGGCCTGCTGAAGGCGCAGTTGGAAAAGCTCCTGGCGGAGGTCGCGGCTCTTGACCACCAATTCGGCCGCCGTCAAATCTTTGATCTCGGACATCTTCATAATCGGCTCACGCCATTTCGTGGCGCGAAATAAACTTGGTTCTGATGGGCAGCTTGGCCGCGGCCAGGCGCATGGCCTCGCGCGCCACGGCGACCGGCACTCCATCCAGTTCAAACAAGACGTTGGCCGGGCGGATGACGGCCACCCACGATTCCAACGGTCCCTTCCCCTTGCCCATGCGCGTCTCCAACGGCTTCTTGGTGAACGATTTCTGGGGGAAAATCCGAATCCATACCTTGCCGCGCCGCTTCATAAACCGGGTGACCGCCACGCGGGCCGCCTCCACCTGCTTGGTGTCAAGCCAGCATCGTTCCAGCGACTGCAACCCGTACTCCCCAAAGGCGACCGTGCCGCCGCGATGCGCCAGCCCTTTGCGGCTGCCCCGGTGCATTTTGCGATATTTAACTCTCTCTGGTATCAATGGCATATCAGTTCCATCCTTTATTTAGTCTCGGCGGGGGCGGCGGCGGCGGTGGCCGGAGCGGGCAATTTCTTCTGCACCGCGATGTCCCCCTTGCAAATCCAGCATTTGATGCCCAATTTCCCATAGAGTGTGTTTGCCTCGGCAAATCCGTAATCAATATTGGCGCGCAGCGTATGCAGCGGCACCCGGCCCTGGTGGTATTTTTCCACCCGCGCGATTTCCGCCCCGCCCAGCCGCCCGCCGACGCGGACCTTGATCCCCTCGGCGCCGAAGTCCATCGCGACCTGGACCGCTTTCTTCATGGCGCGGCGGAAGGAGACGCGGCGTTCCAACTGCAAGGCGATGTTCTCGGCCACCAGTTGGGCGTCCATTTCCGGTTGCTTGATCTCCTGGATGTCCACATAGACTTCCTTGCCGGTCATTTTGCCCAGTTCCTCCTTCAATTTGTCAATCTCCGCCCCTTTGCGTCCGATCACCACGCCGGGCCGTGCCGTAAAAATGGTGATGCGGCAGCGCGAGGCGGCGCGTTCGAGCTGGATTTTGGAGACGGAAGCGCCTTCCAGCTTTGACTTCAAAATCTCGCGGATTTTCCGGTCTTCGGTCAGCAGTTTGCCAAATTCCTTCTTTTCGGCAAACCATTTCGAGCCCCAGTCCTTGTTGACGGCGACGCGCAGACCGATTGGATTGGTTTTTTGACCCATAGCTTGGATTATTCGTCTGACAAAACAATTTTCACATGACAGTTGCGCTTAAGAATGGGGCCGGCCGATCCCCGCGCCTTTGGGGTGAACCGTTTGAGCGTCGTCGCCGTTCCGGCCACCGCGCTTTTGACGCGCAAATTCTCCGTCTTCAAGCCCGCAAAATCCGGCTTGTGCGCCTTGAGATCCTCGGCGTTGGCGAGCGCCGACTTCAAGGTCTTGGCGGCGATGCGCGCGCCCTTGCGCGAGACCACGGTCAGGGCCGCCTGGGCGTTGGCGGCGGTCATCCCTTGAATCTGCCGCACGACTTCGCGCATTTTCTGCGCGGACATCCGCACGTTTTTGGTGATCGCTTGAACTTCCATAAACAAATTTATTTGGCTTCCGCCTTGGCCGTGTGCGCGCCGTGCTTCTTGAACGTGCGCGTCATGGAAAACTCCCCCAGGCGGTGGCCGACCATGTTTTCGGTGACAAACACCGGGTTGAAGATCTTGCCGTTATGCACGGCAAAGTTCAACCCCACGAAATCGGGCGTGATCATCGAGCGGCGCGACCAGGTCTTGATCGGCGACTTGGACTGGGCCGCCTTGGCCACCTGGATTTTCTCCATCAAATGCCCGTCAATAAACGGGCCTTTTTTAATTGATCTGCCCATATAACTTGGTTCGTTTGGATTATTTGCGCTTCATGGGGCGTCCATCGCGGCGGACGACGATGAACCTGTTGGAGTGGCTGCGTTTGTGCCGGGTGCGATACCCCTTGGCCAACAGGCCCCAGGGCGAGGTCAACTGCTGCCAGCCGCCGCCGCTCTTGGATTTGCCGGCGCCGCCGCCGTTGGGATGATCCACCGGGTTGCGCGCCACGCCGCGGCTGATCCCCCGGATGCCGCGATGCCGGGAGCGCCCCGCCTTGCCGAGGACGATGTTCTCATGCTCCAGATTGCCCACCTGGCCGATGGTCGCCGAACAGGAGTTATGCACCCGCCGGATTTCCCCCGAAGGCAGCCGGATTTGCGCGTAGGCCTCGTCGCGCGACATCAAGGTGGCCGCCCCGCCCGCGGTGCGGACCATCTGCCCGCCCCGTCCCGGGGTCAGTTCGATATTATGAATGGCCAGGCCGACCGGGATGCTGGACAGGGGCAGTGAATTGCCGGTTTCCGGCGGGGCCTTCGGCCCGTTCATCAGCTTGGCGCCCACCTTCAAACCCTGGGGCGCAATGATGTAGCGTTTTTCCCCGTCCTGGTACTTCAGCAAGGCCAGGCGCGCCGTGCGGATCGGATCATACTCAATGCCCACCACTTCGGCTTCCATGCCCAGCTTCTGCCGTTTGAAATCCACGTTCCGGTAGAATTGTTTGTGGCCGCCGCCGATGCCGCGGGCGGTGACGCGCCCGTAACAGTTGCGCCCGCCCGTCTTCTTGCGAATGCTGATCAGGCTTGGCTCCGGCTTGTGCTTGGTGATCTCGTCAAACGACGCCATGGTGATATAGCGCGTCGAAGGAGTCAGGGGTCTGAATATTTTTACTGGCATAAAATCGTTCGCGTCAGGTGAGCCGGATCTTGTCCTCCTTGGCCAGCGTGACGATGGCTTTTTTCCAGTTGGGGGCGTGGCCGGCGGACGGGGTGCGGCTGCGGCGGGCCTTGCCGCGCACGTTCAACGTGTTGACCTTGATGACCTTGACTTTGAAAAGCTCCTGCACGGCCCGGCGGATTTGCGTTTTGTTGGCGCGCGGATCGGCGACCACGGTGTACTGGTTGAATTGGTCCGACTGGCGTGTGCCCTTCTCGGTCACGCGGATGGTCTTGATGGCGGCAAATGAGTTCATGTTAATCCTGCGTGAGCCGTTGCGCCACGGTTTCCAAGGCGCTCCGGGTGAAAAGCACCTTGTCGCTGCGCAAAACCTGGTAGGTGTTGAGGTCCTCCCCCGTCGTCAACTCAACCTGCGCGACATTGCGCGAGGCGCGGCGCAAATTCGCATCGTCGCCGCGGCCCACGATCAGGGCCGTCCCGTTGAGTTGCAACGCGGACAAGACCGCCAGAAATTCCCTGGTCTTGGGCGAATTGAGTTTCAGGTCGTCAATCACCATCACATCCCCCGCCTTGAGGCGCTCGGAAAGGGCCTTGCGCAGGGCCAGGCGTTTGACCGCGCGGTTGGTTTTCTTGGAAAAATCACGCGGCCTGGGTCCAAACACCACGCCGCCGCCGCGCCAGAGAGGGGATTGGAAGGAGCCGGCGCGGGCGCGGCCGGTGCCCTTTTGGCGCCAGGGCTTCTTGTTGGTTCCGGATACTTCGCCCACGTTCTTGGTGCAGGCGGTGCCCATCCGTTGAGCCGCGCGAAAGGCGACCACCGTGTCGTGGACGGCCTGGGTGGCGCTCCCGTTTTCGACGAGGGTGAACTTGACTTCCATTTCACCCTGGTCCTTGCCCTGCATGTCTTTGACCGTGAGCTTCATAGATTATTTTTTGGGGGCCGCAGCCGGAGCAGCCGGTTTGGCGGCCGGAGCGGCGGCCGGTTTGGCGGCCGGTTTGGCGGCCGGTTTGCCGCCCTTGCCGGGCGGCGGGGCGGCGGCCTTGACGGCCACCCTGCGTTGGGCGCGCTCCGAGCCTTTGGGCAGTTTCTTGCACTCCCGGATGACGACGTAATCGTTGTTTGCCCCGGGGATCGCCCCTTTGATCAGCAATAAATTATCCGCCTCGCGCACCTGGATGATCTGCAAATTCTGGGTCGTGCGCCGGATCTGGCCCATGTGCCCCGGCATCTTCATGCCCCGCATCACGGTGCCCGGAAACAGGCGCTGCCCAATCGCACCGGGCCGCCTCCGCCAGCCTTTGGCCCCGTGGGAGGCGTCGCCGCCGCGGAAACCGTGCCGTTTCATCACCCCTTCAAATCCCCGGCCTTTGCTCACGCCGATGGCATCCACAAAATCACCCTGGGCAAAAATCCCGGCGCCAATCACATCACCCGGTTTGACCGGCAACGAAAAATCACGGAATTCGCCCACGCGCCTGGTCGGCAGGGCGCCGTGCTTTTTGAAATGGCCCAGCAACGGCTTGGTCATGCGCTGCTCTTTTTGGTCGTCAAAACCCAGTTGCACGGCGTTGTAGCCGTCGGTGGCCACGGTCTTGGTCTGGATGACGCGGTTGGGGCCGACGCGGACAATCGTCACCGGCACGATGACTCCCTGCGCGTTATACACGCTGGTCTGGCCAAGCTTTTTTCCTAGCAATCCAAGCATAAATCAAATCTTGATGGTGATGTCCACGCCGGCCGGGAGATTGAGCTTCTTGAGTTCATCCACCGTCTTGGCGGTCGGCTCAATGATGTCCAGCAGGCGTTTGTGGGTGCGTTGCTCGAAAGTCTCCTGTGATTTCTTGTCCGAATGCGGCGAACGCAGCACGGTGAACCGCTCAATGCGCGTGGGAAGCGGAATGGGGCCGGCCACCCGGGCGCCGGTTCGTTTCACCGTCTCGACGATTTCGTGGGCGGACTGGTCAATGACCCGGTGGTCAAAGGCCTTCAGTCGGATTCGTATGCGTTGTCCTGCCATATAAAAAGAACATGGTTCATGGGTTTAGGATCGGGCCCCCGGCCGTTTGCCCGCCTCGTCCAAAATCGCCGTCAGAATACTGACTGGAACCTGGGCAAACGTCAAGGGTTCCATGGAATAGGAGGCCCGGCCCTTGGACAGCGACCGGATGGCGGTCGCGTAGCCGAACATTTCCTTCAACGGCACATGGGCGCCGATCGCCGCCTGCCCGTCCTTGGAGTCAATGCTGCGGATGACTCCCCGCCGGCGCGTCAGGTCGCCCGCCAGGTCGCCCTGGTACTCTTCCGGCGTGAGCAACTCCACCTTCATGATCGGCTCCAGCACAATCGGCTTGGCCCCTTTGAACGCGTCTTTGAGCGCGAAGATCCCCGCCATTTTAAAGGCCATCTCGTTGGAGTCCACCTCGTGGAACGATCCGTCTATGATCTCCACTTTGATGTCAATGACCTGGTAGCCGGCATAAACGCCGCTCTTGCAGGCCTCCTGGATCCCGTCAATGACCGGCGGAATAAATTCCTTGGGAATGGCCCCGCCCACGATCTTGTTGACTATTTCCACGCCCTTGCCCTTGGCGTTGGGCGTCACTCTCACGCAGGCGTGGCCGTACTGGCCGCGGCCCCCCGATTGCTTGATATATTTGCCCTCGCCCTCCGCCGAGGCGGTGATCGTTTCCCGGTAGGCGATTTGCGGCGCGCCGGTGGCCGCGTCCACCTTGAACTCGCGCTTGAGCCTGTCCACAATAATCTCCAAATGCAGTTCGCCCATGCCGGCGATGATCAACTGGCTGGTTTCCACGTCGGTAAAACAGCGGAACGTCGGGTCTTCCTCGGACAGCCGCTGCAATCCTTCGCCCAGCTTCTCCCGGTCCGCCTTGGTCCGCGGCTCCACCGCCATGCTGATGACCGGTTCGGGGAACGTGGGCGGGAACAGGGTCACGTCAAAATCCTCGTCGCACAACGTGTCGCCGGTGACGATGTTGCGCAGGCCGACGAGCGCGGCGATGTCGCCCGAAAAAACCGCGTCCACGTCCTTGCGTTCGCTGCCCTGGATGATCATCAGCCGGCTGACTCGGTCGCGTCTGCGCGTGCGGACGTTGTAAATCGTGTCGCCTTTTCTCAATTGCCCGGAATAAACGCGGAAGAACACCAGTTTTCCGGCATAGGCATCGGTCCACAATTTAAAGGCCAGCGAACAGAATTTCCCGTTGTCGTCGGCCTCCACCTCGACCACATTGCCCGTGCCCGGCTCGGTCCCTTCGGCCGGGGGAATGTCCAGCGGGCAGGGGAGATAATCCACCACCGCGTCCACCAGCGGCTGCACCCCTTTCTTCTTGAAAGCCGAGCCGCACAAGACGGGAACAAATTCATTCCGGCAGGTCAGCCGCCGGATGGCCGCCTTCAAAACCAGCGGGTCCACCGCCTTGTTTTCAATCACCAAATGGGCGATCTGGTCATCCTTGTTCGAGACGGCATCCACCAATTCGTGGAGCGCCGCCCGCGCCTTTTCCTTGAGGGCTTCTGGAATATCCTGGACCTCGTACTCCAGACCTTCCCGCACCACCTCGCCCGTCCCCCAGGTGATCGCCTTCTGGTTGACGACGTCAATGACACCCTCAAAGGCGTCCTCCGCCCCGATGGGCAGGAAAATGGCAAAGGCATAGGCGTTGAGCTTCTTGCGCATGTCGTCGAGCGCGTTTTCAAAATTCGCGCCGGTCCGGTCCATTTTGTTGACGAACGCGATGCGCGGCACCTGGTACTTGGTCGCCTGGCGCCAGACCGTCTCGGACTGGGGTTGCACCCCGGCCACGCCGCAGAACACGGCCACCGCCCCGTCTAGCACGCTCATGGAACGCTCCACTTCGGCCGTGAAATCCACATGGCCGGGGGTGTCTATTATATTGATGCGGTGGCGGACGTTGGAAAAGAGCTTCTCCAGGCCCTCCTCCGGCTTCTGGGTCCAGTTGCACGTCACCGCCGCCGCCGTGATGGTGATGCCCCGTTCGCGTTCCTGCTCCATCCAGTCGGTCACGGTGTTGCCGTCGTCCACATCGCCGATTTTATGAATGAGGCCGGTGTAAAAGAGGATGCGCTCGGTGGTGGTGGTTTTGCCGGCATCGATGTGCGCGGCAATCCCGATGTTGCGCGTCCGCTCCATCGTGTATTGCCGTTTGGGCGAATTCACATTCACAACTTTGCCTTCTAACATTGCTTCAATCATTTCGGTTCAGAATAAAAATGCCCCGATCCTAAAATCGTCGGGGCGTTGTGCCAGCCAATTTTACCAGCGGAAATGCGCGAACGCCTTGTTCGCCTGCGCCATTTTATGCACCTCGTCCCGTTTCCGGATGGCATTCCCCTGCCCCTGGAATGCGTCCATAATCTCCGCCGCCAGCGCCTCTTTCATCGCCAGCCCTTTGCGCGCGTCCGCCAAATCCACCAGCCAGCGCATGGCCAGGGAAAGCTGCCGCTCCGTCGCCAC
>Ga0182027_10010925_pt1 | contig 12879 bp, 17 predicted proteins | sample 712E1DmetaG_FD_121300 | JGI IMG/M metagenome (GOLD analysis project Ga0182027, IMG submission 121300) | Permafrost microbial communities from Stordalen Mire, Sweden - 712E1D metaG (Illumina Assembly) | ecosystem: Environmental > Terrestrial > Soil > Wetlands > Permafrost | place: Sweden...
ACACATTCAGGCGATCATGCCTGGTATACATTCAGGCGGCGATGGGTGGTATAGATACGGGCGATCATGCCTGGTACACATTCAGGCGGCTATGCCTGGTACATATTAGCACGGTCAATGACATACCGTTTTCGAAATAAAGATATACACTGTCACTATATACCCATTGATCAAAAGTAGTTCCTGATGTAATTGTTTGATTTATGTTCTTAGGTTCTCCACAGATGGCTATTACTTGATCTTCTGTCATACCCATGGAAAGATAGTAAGAGGGATTCGATTGAGCTTGTGACTGTAAATAATCTCGATAACTTTTTTCCCAATCATTCATGGAAATATGTTGAAGAACAGCCTGTTTGATTTCCGCGCTATAAACTCCATCATAATCTGGTGAGATGTTATCAAAATGTGTTTGGTTTTGAGTTAATGTAAAATCCATATCGCCTGCAAAGTAAAATAATGCCTGAATTTCTGGATCTTCACGAAGATATTTGGGAATATCAACTTGACTGAACATAATTTCAACATCTTGATAATTTTGAAGCGTGCCTTGATTTAATAAGCTGATCATATTATTAATCAAAATTTGTTTTTGAATATCTATTGTGGGAGTCAAAGTAGGCTCAGGAGTATCTGTCACTGCTGGAGTATCGGTATAACTTGCAATTTGCGTTCGCGCAATAGCTGTTTGGATGACCTGTGCAGATGGAGCACTAGAACATGCCGATATAAGAAAGGCCAGTATTACTAAATCTAAAAATGTTCGTTTCATTTTTCCCCCTCATTACTGTGAATTCATTCAAGACAAATACATGTACTTATCCAAAATAATCAGAGGGAGGATTTATCTACTTCCCCATCAGCTAAGGCAAGATTATTGGACTATATTTATCAATTATGGCTCTAATAGCACCTTCAGCAAATATTACCCCGAATTCATGAATCATACCTTTTGCGGTATTCCAAGCTTTACCTTTCAGTAAAGCAAGATATTGGTATCCGTTCATAGTTAAACTATCAAAATCAAAATCTCTTTCACTAAGGGTATCGGCAATTTCGCCTTTGATATACCCATTTTCGTGAAGTAGTTTTGCATGAAAAATTATTTGTTTGGAATCAAACCCTTTAATTTCCAGATTACTTGCAGACCACATTTGATCATCATCTGGCAATTTATCTTCACAAAATTGCAGAATTTCCTTAATCAGATCAGGTTCTAGTTTCATTTATTCCCCAAATTTATACATGATTTAAGCAAAAACAATAAACCACCTAAAATTCAAAAAAAGAAAACAAACAGGCTATTGAGAAATTTCCGTATACAAATAATTATCAGAGAACATTTGGGTTAAATATTTTACGGCAAAAGGTATGGATTCTTTTGGAATGCTAAACATAATCCAACCTTTAGTTTTTTCTCCAATGCCCAAACTTCCAGAACCTAATTCACCACTGATACCATGAGAGGCTGAATATACAAATCCATTTTTATCAACTAAGTATGCGTTCATACTATCAGCATCAAGAGAATCAACACCCGAATCATTTTCCAAAGAAATTTGAACAGCGATAAGTTTATTTCCCGGCTTATTTTCACCAGGATTCAATGGTTGGGCAGAATCAGAATATTCTAAAAAAGTCATTGAATATCCGAGATCCGAAGATGTTGGAATTGAATAATTTGACAATTGCGCAGGGATAAAAATATGACCTTTCGGTGCTGGTTCCAGGCTAGCCGAAATATTGCCGCCTTGTTCAGAAGAATTTATTGGAATATTTATTTTAGATAGAATAGAAGTTTTTGGTAATTCAAAATAAAGGACTTGATCAATTTTTTCACCAGGTTCTAAACTGACATAGAAGGGAGAAATGTCATAAGGTGCTGCAAATATTGATGTATAGGAATAACCCTCTGTGTCAAAAACCTTTGAACTAGTATCAAGGCCACTCAATTTTAATGGTACTCCAGAAATATTACTAATTATTACTTCAATTAATATTAGTCTTTGATTATTTCCACTTTGTACAAAATAGAAATTTGGAGTAAATGGATCCTGAACTTTTGTGACAGTTAATTCATAACCATTTTGGTAAACGGCATCTCCTTGAAAATATTCTGGTTGTTGAGTGGCTGTAGGATTAAATGTAGCGGTGATAATTGGAATTGTAGGTATTACCGAAGTCCATGTAAAAAGTTGGGTTGGTGTAAAGGAAGGAGTGTTGGTTGCTTCTGCCTTTTGAGTTTTAGCAATGGCCGTCTGAATTACACTATCGGAGGGTACATTCGAACAGCAACCTGAAATAAGGAATATCATTATTGGTATTATCAATAAAGTGAAAATAATTATTTTTTTCATTTTTTCCCCGATCCTTGACTGTGAATGGCAATTATAAATAAGTATATACAACTAAGAAGGAATAGGCAAATTCTCACAGTATCGCATTGAAAAATTGATATCTGGATTATGTCGATCACCCGATGTACAATTATTGAACCAGTGCATTTCCTCCCCAATTGGGCCATGCACTGTTTTCGCCGAAACTTGAAGCATCTTGAAGTTTAGTGGGGTTCTGAAGGTCAATTTGAGATGACAAAGACAGAAAACGAACAAAAAATTGTGATTGCAAGCGTTGAAGATGCGGTTAGCATAAGTAATAAACTCCTCAATCACTGGTTCCGTGGTCATAACAAGGCAGTTAGCAAGTTAGTTCCAAAAGTTTATAGAGAAGACTATTTTCGCGATTATTGGCCGGGAAATGATTTAGAACAGCGGCTTCTTCAAGATTTTGTGCGTAATGCGCCATCTTTTGAAAGCCATTTGCCAAATTCGGATGATCACGTATCCTGGTTGTTTTTAGCGCAACATTATGGTTTGCCAACAAGATTGCTTGATTGGTCGGAAAGTATATTAGTTGCTTTATACTTTGCGACGGAAAGACAAAAGAGTGATATTGACAAGGAAGATGGAGAATTATGGGCTTTGGAGCCATATTTTTTATATCAAAAAAATCGAGCAAATCTAGAAAATCTTGAAATCGACATCACCAGTCGCGATTTAGCAACAAAAGACAGCTTAGCGGTGCAATATCTTGCCGATGAAGCATTTTTATCGGCAAAGGGTGTATCGGCAAACGATTTATTGCGGGATGAAAAATACAAATTGTTTTTCACTGTTGCCCAACCCGTGTCTCCTATACCTTTGTTACCTCCTCTTAATTTTCCTAGAATATCTTCACAGATGAGTGCCTTTACAATTCACACGGCTCCGTATAATGGCGGCAAATTGTTAACAGATATTTTTCAAACTAATGAGGACCCGAATGGAATTATGGGTTTGGTCCGGTTCACGGTTCCAGCTACAGAGAAAGAGACTATACAAAAGGATTTGGATAATTTGGGGATTAACAAAAAAAATTTATTTCAAAACCTGGATGCTTTGTCTGAAACAATTCAGGTGTTTTATCTACAATCGCGTCGCAGATTTGAAACTCCTTTATAGTTCCTTTTGGAGAAAAGGCTCATGGAAAATACACTTTATTATGGCGGCAACCTCGATATTCTACGACGCTATATCAAAGACGAAAGATTTATTTGATCTACCTCTCCCCATCATTTCTTGGTAAAACCAACTATAAATTGAGATATTGGTAATTTGGTTATCTGCGGGATTTTTGGTTTGCTATATAATCTCTAAGCTAACTCTAACACTAAAATATTCAGTTATTTTCAAGGAAGGGGATAATGAGCGAATTTCTAAAGTCCTACTTAAAACAAATAGCCGAAACTACAATGCGTGGGGATGCCCGCGAAGAAGGTTATTATTCTTTCCTAAAAATATTGATTGAAGATCTATCTCCGACCCAAAAAGCAGCGGTGACTGTTTTACCGAAGAAGACGGACGCAGGCAATCCTGATTTTCGTGTTTGGGATGGCAAACAGCATATCACTGGCTATATCGAAGCAAAGGTCCCTGGAACCAAATTGGACAAAGTTGAAGATAGCGAGCAATTAAGACGTTATTTGAGCGTTTTTCCTAATCTTATTTTGACTGATTTCTACGAATTCAGACTTTACCGTGATGGTCACTTAATTCTAAAAACAAGTATCAGCGAACCATTCATTCCCTTTCAGAAGAAACAAATTCCTCTGCTTGAAAATGAAGAAATCTTTATTGAACTGATTTCGAAGTTTTTTAGTTTTACATTTCCGCGCGTATTCACGGCTGAGAGCTTGGCTATTGAATTAGCCAAACGCACTCGCTTTTTGCGTGATGAAGTAATTGCCGAAGAATTGCGAGAAGAAAATGGTGGGGAGGGGGAAATTGGAGCGTTTTACCGTGCATTTCAAAAATATCTTCTCCCTGATCTAGTAGAGGATAGTTTTGCTAATCTTTATTCGCAAACATTGACATATGGACTTTTCGCAGCCCGGACGCGTGCCAATGAAGATTTCAACCGCGCAACAGCTTTTAAATATATTCCCGCCACTATTGGCATCTTACGCGATATCTTCCGCTATATCTCTCTCGATGATTTACCCGTGCAAATGGAAGTGATAGTAGACGATATAGCAGACGTGCTTGCGGTCGCAGATTTAAAAAGCATTTTGCATCAATTAGAGAAGTCGGGAAAAGGAAAAGAGCCGATTGTTCATTTTTATGAGACATTTTTGGATGCTTACGATCCTAAGTTACGTGAGGAACAAGGTGTCTATTACACCCCAGAACCAGTAGTAAGCTACATTGTTCGTTCTTTGCACGAATTATTAAAGACCCGTTTTAAATTAAATGACGGTTTGGCGGCTCCTGGGGTTACATTGCTAGATCCAGCAGCGGGTACACTCACTTTTCCCGCTAAAGCTATTCGCGTGGCAGTTGAAGAATATACTCAAAAATATGGCTGGGGTGGTAAAAACGGGTTTATAAAAAATCAGTTACTAAGAAACTATTACGCATTTGAAAATATGATGGCCCCCTATGTCATTGGACATCTCAACATAAGTTTTTTATTTGAAGAGTTGGGTTACCCAATTACTGATAACGACCGCTTCCGTTTATATCTAACCAATACACTAAACATGGAAGATATTTATTTAAGCGATGTACCTGGATTAAGTTCGTTGAACAAAGAGAGCCAAGAAGCTAATAAAGTAAAGCAAAAAAACATTTTGGTAATTCTTGGCAACCCACCATATACTGGTAAATCAACGACTAAAAACGATTGGACAGAGAAATTATTGAAGACTGATTTAGATGGCGCGCAGAGTTATTATTTTGTTGATGGTAAACCATTGGGCGAGAGAAACCCAAAATGGTTGCAAGCAGATTATGTAAAGTTCTTGCGCTTTGCTCAATGGAAGGTGCAACGTGTTGGCGAAGGCGTAATAGGTATGATTACTAACAATTCCTATCTTGATAATCCTACTTTTCGTGGTATGCGTCAAAGCCTGATGAAGACCTTTAATGAGATATTTGTGATCAATTTGCATGGTGCTAATATTAATGGGGAAAAAACCCCGGAAGGGGAAAAAGATGAAAATGTGTTCAATATTACCCTGGGCGTTTCTATTGTTTTTTTTGTTAAACGTAAAGATCTCAATGGTTGTAGAGTTCATCAGACAGATCTATATGGCACTCGAAAATCAAAATTTAATTGGTTGGATGCTAATAATTTAATTACAACTTCATTCAACGAAACATTTCCTAAGACCCCACAGTATAAATTTGCAAAACCAGATATCCATAATTTGAGCGCGTATCAGAAATGGCTCAGTATAGATCAAATTTTTCCAAAATATAGTTCGGCAATTGTCACATCGAGAGACAAATTGGTTATTGACATTGATAAGAACAATCTTAAGAATAGAATGTCACAACTACTTGATGTTTCTACTTCTGATGATGTCGTTAAAGGAATATACAGTATTGCTGAAAACGAACATTGGACTTTGGAAAAAGCCAAGAAAAAAATAAAAAGACCCATTGATATTGATACAAATATCACAAAAATTCATTATCATCCTTTTGATATTCGCTCAATTTTCTACAACGATGCCTTTATCGAACGCTCACGCAGAGAGCTTATGCACCACATGATCCAAGGGGAGAATTTGGGGCTAATTACTGTTAGGAGGGTACCATCAAATATGGATCCTTCGTATTTCTTTATTTCGGATTGCATTATTTCTAATGGCGTTATTCGATCTGACAGTAAGAGTATTGACTTTCTATTTCCTCTTTACCTCTATTCCACTGATCCCCAAGAGAATGCATTCCAGTCAGCACGCAGTCCTAATCTTAAACCAAGTTTAGTCGAGCAGCTTACTCTTGCTTATGGTTATTGTCCTGAACCCGAAGGAATTCTGGCTTATCTCTATGGGGTTTTCTACTCTAATATCTACCGGCAGAAGTACGCTGAAGCCCTACACGACGATTTTCCACGATTACCTTTCACCAGCAATTCCGGAGCATTCAATAACCTAGCTTCCTTGGGTCAGCGCCTTATCGATCTTCATTTGCTCAAGAGTGACGAACTCAATCCACCTATTGCGCGTTACCAAGGTAGTGGTGAAGATGACATAATAAGAAAAATAGAGTATGACATTTCAAAAGAGCGTATCCTAATTAATAAATACAAATATTTCGAAGGGGTTTCTGAAGAAGCCTGGCAATATCAGATTGGTAGTTTCAAAGTATTACGCAATTATCTTGAAGAACGTATTGGTCGTTTGATGGATGAACCGGTGCAATATATTCGTATTATTACTGCGTTGGCAAAGACTATCGAAATTCAAAAAGAAATCGATTTGGTTTATCCCGAGATCGAGAAAAGTGTGATTGCGTTTTGAAAAGATAATTAAGTTAAGTCTATACAAGTGAATGGGATAAAGCGAAATTATGTATGAAGATCGTTTCGGTTATGATCCAAAGGTTCCGGAAGACATTAGGCTAATCTTTATGTGGCTTTGTCAGGATGTTTCATCTTTGCAAAACGAGTGGGATTTCTATTTAGACTTATTTGACAAAGAAGAAAATAATGAGCTTTTTCATGAAGTAGCTCCGATGTCCTTTGATATCATTGAAGAGGTACTGAGGCACGATATGATTATGTCGATTGGCCGATTAAGCGATCCAAAGATTTCAATTAAAAAAAAGGAAAACCTATCTCTGGCGGCTTTAGTCGAGAGATGCGCCGATATCCATGGTTTGGAACTTCTCCTTGAGAAATTTCAATTATCCTGCCTGCACACAACACAATGGAGAAATAAACGAGTTGGTCATAGGGATTTATATACAACCATCAGCCCATCAGAACATCCGTTGCCAAAAATTGACAAGCAGCAGTTGGATCAAATATTATCGGAAGCTTCCGAAATCCTAAAAGCAGTGTTTCTACATTATTCAAGAGGTGACCTCTATTTTCATACAATAGCTCCTGGTAAAGCTGATGACTTGATATTTTATTTGAAATCAGGAAGGGATTTTACTAGGAAAAACGGGTAAATAACTATGGAACGACCGCTTCGGTTATACATATCAAAACAAGTTTTGTTCTCGCATGATATTGGTTCAATAACCAATAAACAATATCAGTAAGATGTAAGAAAGGATTTATGGAGGAGGAAAAATGCAAAAGTGGGAATACATGACTGCCCATATTGTAAATATGAGAGCTTCTGGACAGATAGGTAGCAGTATGGTTTTGATGAATAACGATCGCCCTATTGGAGAAGTTAAATGGACTTTAAATGGAGAAGGCAAAATATTCGGTGGTGAACTTTTAGGGAATTTTCTGTTTCGAGTTGGATTAGAAGGCTGGGAAGTGGTTTCCTCCAACAGTCTGGGTGACAATTATGCAACGCTACTTGTTCTCAAACGTCCTAAGGAATAATCCATGACGCTTGTAGACACCAGACAGACTACTCAGCCCTTTATGGAGGTTCCTGGCAAGATAGGGCTCAAGGAGCAGTTTATAGAGCTCAGATAAAAACTAGGACTTTATTATCTTTTTTTCGAGAAGTAGAAGATTGTTAAGTCAACTAATCGAGGAGTACAGATGCCAACACTTGTCAGCCTTACATGCCCGAGTTGTGGTGGAAAATTACAGATCAAGAATGATGTTGATCGTTTTACTTGTGGCTATTGTGGAAACGAAATAATAGTTGAGCGTTCTGGTGGTGCAATCACATTTGCACCAGTGGTCGATGGATTGAAGGAAGTCAAAACCGGGGTGGATAAGACTGCCTCTGAATTGGCAATCAGACGCCTGAAAGATGAAGTGTCAAACCTGGCTCAACAACGAAATGAAATCAAACAAGCTTATATAAAAGTGATCTCGTTTGCTTATTCAATCCCTTTTGCTATTGGTCTTGTAATTTGGTTTTTTACTCTAAATAATCAATTGTGTTTACCTATTTTCATAATTGCCTTGGTAGTTGGCGTAGTTTTACACTTATTACTGAAACAAAGAATTGATGGACGGATTGCACCCATTGACGATGAAATAGCTCAAAAAAACCAAGAGATAGAAAAGAACCAAGCATTAATCAATAGCAAATAGTGTTTTTTATATTTCTTCTCATGGATAAGACATTTCCGCTATACAAGGAAGCGCCCGGTTTTCGCCGGGCGTTCGTTTTATCGTCTTCCCAATCTCTCGATGCCATCATTATGAAAATCGTCATCCACGTCTTCCGTGAGCAAATGGGTGTAGCGCGATGTTACATTGATATTAGAATGTCTCAAAACCTTTATCGGCGTTTCCAACGACCCTCCCTGACGAAGATACTGCGTGGCAAAGGTATGGCGGAGAATGCGAGGGCCTACTTTCTTGGTCTCGCCGGCATCGGTCAAGATGCTGCGTTTGATCAAAATTTGTACCCCACGCCGTTTAAGTTTTTGCCTATTACTTTTTCTTCTTCGCCGGCTTGTACAGTTCTTCCGGGATCTCCAGTAACCAGGTGTAATTTGGACTACGCGCCGGAATTTTATACTCGGCCAGGTCAATTCTGCCGGCCCGAAACTCCCGGATAAACAAAGCAATGGCTAATCCGGCTATCCGGCTGGCCGGGATCTCCAATTCCTTAGCAAAGGCCATGATCTCGGTTCGCAAAGAGGGGGGGAAGTCAAAGGTTACCCGATTTTCTCTCCGGGCTTTGATCTTTTCCCTCTCGGCTTTTTTACGTTTACGCTCATCAGACGGGAGCCGTTTATCATCGTCGGACTTTTTCAGCAGATCAAAGAGACCAGAAACTTGTGGGTCGATATTAGTCATAAGGGTCGCTTTCTATTGAGATTCTGCACTTCGCAGAAAAGAATCGCAGGCAGTATCCGGTTTCCAAGTGCCAGCTTTCGCAAAACCGGCCTTGACCAGTTCGTAGTCGACAAATTTACCATCGGCAATGACATATCGTAAGAGCCGGCCATATTTATCGGTTTCTGAAATGTCTTTATACAAATAAACCGTCTTTCCACTGGTGAGCTCGGAGTTCATGGCGGTGGCCTTGTCTGCACCAGGTTGACCAACTTCAGGGGCGTTCATGCCGATATAACGAACCTTATAGGAATTACCGTCAATCTTTACCCAAATGGTATCACCGTCGATGATCTTTGTTACGTGAGCTACCTGAACCTCGTCCTGCGGAATGCACGAGAACTCCATTGCCGGGGTGGGGGAAGATGTTGAAGTTGAGAGGTCATCCGCCGCGGTAGGGATGTACTGATCAGGCTGAAACTGATCAATACATCCACTCACAGCAACCAATAAAATTACCAATAAAAAGGTACACACAAGGGGGAAACGGGTCAGAGGAACCCGATGTAAACGATTCATGAATGATCCTTTCTTGTAATGATGCGACATTCTTTTTATTCAGGAGCGGGGGCCGTGGTAGAAGTGTACTGTCCAGTTACGCCTGAGCAGTACGCTCACCATCGCTACCAATAAAAAAGGACCAATAAGAGGAACACAAGGAGAGGGCCGGGGAATGGCTCTGGATAAAAGCTAATTTGTTGGTTCAGGGATTCTTTCCCTGAACAATTCAATTGTTTCATTTAAATACTGTTTGCTAGTTACCGCATCCTGGGGAACGGTGATCATCGTCCAGATCACAACCGTAGCCATTGGGATTAAGGACATTACCCCAAGCTTTTGATAATTTATTAAATTATCAAAGACCGACTTTATGGTTTCGGGTTTGGTCTTGTCCAACCATTTGACCACTTGTTTTATTACATCTTCTGGCATGAGTCCACCCTTTCTACTTCGCGAATAGCTTATAACGGGCATAATCGCTCAGCGATTTATATCCCAAGTTTTCAGCCTCCACCATCAATTGCGTTTTTTCAGGCACAGTCAAGCGTAGGTTGAGGCTAACAGACTTACCGTCCCCTTCAACCGAAAGGGCATTTGCCAGAATTTCTTTTTCTGCTGGCGTGAATACCACTCCTTCAGAAAACACTCTATCAAGCAGCACGTCGTATCTTGCCTGAGTTTCCGGGGCTTTGTTTTCAAATGCTTTTTTTGTTTCTAATGCTTGACGGACGGCCTCGGGTGAACATTTTTTGATGATGATCTGAATTGCCTCTAACAATTTATTGTCCATATTTAACTCCGCTATCTATAGTATCCAAAGCAACTTTCCATTAATCTGCTAATTTTGAGAAAACCGGGGGCTGAAACAATTCATCAATTTACCGTTACTTTGATCGAGGTTATTAATGATCCCAGCAATATCGTGAGCAAAATTGGAATTTTCTGGTCCGGTCTCTAACATCTCCTGAAGCCGAAGGGGATTACCATTGCCGTGAACTGTTATGAGGCAAATCACAACCGTCAGAGGGTCGATCTTCATTTCCAGGCGGGCTTTTTTCCCGATCATTAAAATCAATCGCTTATCTTCTTCTGAAACAGGTTTAGTCATTGAATATCCTTTCTCCCGACAAAACAACCCTGCCAGGTGGGGAGTTATATCCTATTTGGCTATAAAAGAACCGTGTTACTTATTATGTAACACGTATATTGTAACACAACAAAACGATTATACAAGGGTCTCTGTTCCCAAATAGTGAATATAAATATTGATATAACCTTGCGTAATTGTTCTCTTTCGTGTACAATAAAAACAATAAAAGAGAGATCTGTTTTGCTAGAAACGAGAGGAAAATCCAAGTACAAAATGAGCACTATTAAATTCGCCGCGCGCAATGTTCTTCCCAATCCGTTCCAGATCCGTCAGAAGGGTGACCCAGGCCATATTCGAGAACTAGCGATCGGTATTGCTAAACACGGAATTCTTCAACTTCCAAAATGCCGCTTGTCCACGGCCCAACAGGGGAGGCCGGAAATAGCTTTCGGTCATAGCCGATTAGCAGCCTTCAAACTGATCAATAATTCCGCGAGATTGTCCGGTTAGCACCAGTAAAGATACGCATAGCCATAATTAACGATTAACCTCACCATATCGAGGTAATTTATGGGAATAGGTAATAATTCGTCAGGAAAATATGCGCGAAGAACTTGATGCGTTTGTCGAAGAATATAACGATAACCAGTCCAGGGAGGATAAATAGGGGTGTAACATGAAGGCAAATACCCGAAGTATAGACTTGTTTTGATTGTGTTTATCTGGGAAAATGTTTTAAAAAGAATAAGAGCGTTCCGGGAAATTCGATGTGCGCCTTTGATACTTCTCGGTTTTCCACTAACTCCGACCTGGTTCCGGGAGTTGGGCAGGGGGGCATTGAACCGATAAAGACGATGGCAAAATTTTGAAATGAAAAGGTAATCAATGACTCGTGATCTTTATTTTGAAGCTGAAAAACAAAGACTTCCCGATCACGCAAAGAGCATTGTGTCGGAATTGAAGAAACTTGGATTCAATTCTGCCACCTATTTTCCCGGCCCAGATAGCCTTCCAATCATATCAATTGGCGGCATACCGAAGAACACCGATGCGGCCAAGCTCTATTTTTCTCGGAGTTATGGTTCGCAGAATCCTGGAAGCTATCGGATTGTGGTGAGCTCTTCCATAACTCCCCGGTCGTTTAACTTTCCGTTGCGAATAGATGGAACATACAATTATCAATTGATTGCCCAGAGGGTAAAACAATTACAGCCGATCAGTGACCAACCGGAAAAATATTCTTATGAGGGAAAAGATTAAAATTCCGCTTTATTTTGACATTGACTAACGAAAGAAAGGAAAAAATGTATATCAATCTAAAAGAATTATTTCACCGCTTGCACCTGGTTATCTCTTTATTTATCAACCTTAGATACCATTACCGTGTAGAGATCGAAGATTATTATCCCGAGACCTGGGATTCCACAGTTCTCAATTATCACTTTTTCAATGACTTTGCCGGCGCACAGAAGTTCATCCGGGATTATAAAAAACAGTATTACATCATCCGTCTATTCGAACAGGAGAAAGCCGGCTTTACTCTGTGCAACATCGACACCGGTCAATTGGCTACCAAGCAGGATGAGGAGGGGATCGATTACCGGATCGACAAATTTGGTTTTACCATGCCCGTGGAATTATCTGCCGGCTGGTACAAGCGTGGCTTACGTACACACCATCCAACCTTTGCGTCGATCCAGAACGACCTGCTTTATTTGCACAACGAGACCTTGCGGCGGTACATTGATGGCAAGTATGCTGTTTCTCTGGAAACGGTGATCAGTAGACTTTTCCACGAACGTCACCCGGAAGCCCCCAAGAACTTTGAAATTAATTTCAAGAATATGATCGTCCACCAAATGGAGCGAGAAGCCAGAAAGCAGGGTAAAAATGTCACAATCAGATAAACTGCCGGCCGAAGATGAACGGCAACTCACCGGATTGGTCAACCTGGAGATCATCCAGTACAAGGCAAA
>Ga0182027_10010928_pt1 | contig 12876 bp, 14 predicted proteins | sample 712E1DmetaG_FD_121300 | JGI IMG/M metagenome (GOLD analysis project Ga0182027, IMG submission 121300) | Permafrost microbial communities from Stordalen Mire, Sweden - 712E1D metaG (Illumina Assembly) | ecosystem: Environmental > Terrestrial > Soil > Wetlands > Permafrost | place: Sweden...
GAACCAGTTCGCGGTGTCGCAGCGCGGCGCCAAGGGACTGATGCAGCTCATGGACTCCACCGCGCAGAACCTCGGCGTATCGGCCGTGTTTCAGCCGCGCCAGAACATCATGGGCGGAACCAAATACCTCAAGCAGCTTCTGGATAAATACAACGGCAACGAAGCGCTGGCACTCGCCTCATACAATGCAGGGAGCGCTGCCGTCGACAAATACAACGGCATTCCTCCGTACGACGAAACGCAGCGGTACGTTGGGAACGTGCTTTCGTTGAGGAACCGCCTGGCCGCGGCATTGTCCTCCACCATACAAGGACAACAAAAATGAACACCCACTTTGACGATTTGATCGGCGTTCTTGAAAAAGAGCTGGAGTTCCACGGCTTGCTCATCCAGGCGGCTTTCTCGATGAACGCAGCCATCAAGATTCGCTCGATGGACGAAGTCCGAAAGGCCTCCCGCACCTACGACGATTGCACCTGCCGCATTCAGGATCTCGAAGAAAAACGGCTGCAATGGTCCGACGAGATCTGCGGGCACTCGGGAAAAACGGTTGGGCACGCCTCACTGTCGAGGGTGATGGAGCACGCGCCGGCGGAATGCAGACAGCGGCTTGCTGCGCTCCGGACGAGTCTCAAGGAAGCGGTGGGGAACTTATCGAAAATCAACTATTCAAACCAGGTGCTGCTCACCGAATCTCTCAAGACAATCGCCAATTTGTTCAAATACATAGCACTGCATGACCCGCGCAACCAGGGCGGGTACAAGAAACTCGGGACCATGGACCGCGGGCGCGTTGCAACAGCAATAGTCAATACCGTTGCGTAAAGAGGACGCATGCCACACGTAGCCGCAAACGGACGCACAGCCTAGGAGGGGCGTTATGAGCCTTTTTTCGGTACTCGGCATAGGAGTCAAGGGAATGTCCGCGGCGCAGACCGGCATGGATCTGGCGGGCCAGAACATCACCAACGCCGATACCACCGGGTATTCGCGCAAGCGCATGAACCTCGCGGCCGACTATCATTCCGACGGCACCTTCGGACAAATGGGAGACGGCGTCGATGTCATTAACATACAACGGATGCGGGACACGTTCATCGACCAGCAGATGAGAGACCAGACGCAGGAAGTCGGCTATTTCACCGAGCAGAACAATACGCTTCAAGGAGTGCAGAACATCTTTACCGAGCCTTCGGATCAGGGGCTTCAGGCGTACATGGACCAGTTTTTCACCTCCTGGCAGAATCTGGCCAACAATCCGGCGGATCTATCGGCGCGCACCGCGCTCAAAACGGACGGCAACACCCTCACGGATGTGTTTCACAACCTTTCCACGCAACTCACCACGCTGCATTCAAACTGCAACGGCCAGATCACGTCGTATGTGGGTCAGGTAAACAGCCTTACCAAAGACATCTACAACCTGAACAAGGAAATCGCAAGCGTGGAGGTTACGGGACAAAACCCCAACGACAGCCTCGACAAACGCGACCAGGACCTGGCTCAACTTTCCAAACTCATTGACATCAGCACCCAGGTAGACAGTCTGGGCCAGATCACCGTCACCACGGCGGGCAACATCATCGTCTCGCCGGCGTATCAGCAGGACATCCAGATGACGTCGACCACCCGTCAGCTTCCCGACGGCACCACGGTGAACGACGTGGGAATGCAGTTTGCCGATTCCAAGCGCGTGTACAATCCGCAGAGCGGCCAGATCAGGGGACAGCTTGACTCGCGCGACATCGTCATTCCCGAATACCAGAAGAACCTCGACACCCTGGCCAATGCCCTGGTATCAAAAGTCAATGCGCTTCACGAGGCAGGGTATACGCTCAACGGGTATTCGGGCGTGCAGTTTTTCGACCCGACATCCACCGGCGCCTCGGACATCAAGCTTTCGGCGGCGGTGGAATCGGATGTGCAGAACATTGCCGCCGCCGCCGGCGGCCAGATGCTCACGTTCACCGAGCCCGGGGCGATCCCCCTGGTGTTCGGCAACGCGCCCACATCCCTCACTCACACGAACCTTCTGTACAATTCGGTGCAGGTGACGGCCGGAACCACAACGCTCAAGGAAGGTGTCGATTACCATATAGACTATACCCGCGGCACCATTCAGCTTCTCAACAACGGGTACAACAACACGCCGCTTAGCATTCAGTACACCTATACCGACGGCGGATTCAAGGGCCCGGCCGACAACACCAACGCCGTGGCAATTGCGCAACTGGGTTCGGCCCTCACCATGAACAACGATACGCTGGGCAATCCCACCACGAGCTTTACAGACTACTACAGTTCGTTTATCGGAAAACTGGGTCTGGCCACCAACGAAGCCTCGGCGAATCTCGATACGAGAAACAACATCGTTGCGCAATTTCAGACGCAGCAGGATTCCATTGCCGGCGTCTCGCTCGACGACGAAATGGCCGACATCATAAAGTACCAGCACATCTATGCCGCATCGGCGCGACTCATAACCACGAGCAACACCATGCTTGACACGCTTATCAACATGTGACAAGGAGCGTTCCCATGATGAGAGTATCGTTTAAGAGCGTCACCCAGCACATGGAAGACCTGATCGCCAATAAGTACGCCGACCTCGCCAATACCGAGGAGCAATTGGCAACCGGGAAGCAGTTGTTGCGCCCCTCCGACAACCCGGTGGACATTGCAAACGACCTCAAGCTCCGCTCCGGCACTGCGCAACTCACCCAGTACGGCACCAACATTTCCGACGGGCTCAGTTTCATGCAGGTGTCCGATACCGCGATGCAAAGCATGAACACCATCATGCAGCGGATGCGCGAGCTTGCCGTGCAGGGATCGAGCGATACACTCGGCGCCTCCCAGCGCGTGTCCATCCAGCAGGAGACCGACCAGCTCTTTCGGCAGATGATCTCGCTTGCCGACACCCAATACAAGGGTGACTATGTTTTCGGCGGAACGCAGAGCAAGATTGCGCCGTTCCCGATCGATTCGTCGGTTGCCGGTGCGCCCTCCGACTACCAGAAGCTCCGCATGTCGTATTTTAACGGCGCAGCCGCCGGCGTGGGACAACCCGCCCAGATGCGAAACGCTTTCGACAACACCGCCGACGCCAACATCCTGCCAGGGTCGCTCAAGATTTCCGACGGCGCCGTCCAATTCGTCGAAGGAAAAGACTACACCGTCGACTACGTCAACGGCACCATCACGCCGATCAACGCGGCCCTTGCCGTTGACATATCGGATGGCGGGACATTCGCCGGCCCCAACTACCAGCCGGGCGCGTTTTCCATTACCTTCGATCGCGTGGGCGAGTCAAAGGACGTTTTCGGCGCCACGGTCGCCAACACCGGCAACATCCTGCGCCAAATAGAGCCGGGCGTCACCTCGCCGATCAATGTTACGGGCGACGATATTACCGTGAACCATGCCACCGGCACCAACCTGATAAGCTCCATGATACTGTTCGGCCAGAACCTTCTCCAGAACAAACAGCCGGGCATATCGAACGCCATAACCGACATAGACAATTCCTCGCAGCAGATTCTCAACGCGCAGGCGAAAAACGGCGCACGGGTCAACATGTTCACCACGACGCAAACGCGCAACGAGCAGCTGGTGACGCAGAACAACTCGCTCCAATCCACGCTCGAGGACGTCGACATGGCGTCGGCGGCCACCAAGTTCTCGCTCGAACAGACCGTGTACGACGCCGCGCTCAAGTCGGCGGCAAGCGTTATCCAGCATTCACTGGTAGATTATCTATGATCACAAGGAATTTTTTGCCTGTTGACAATACGAGATTGCTCGGCAGGCTCCTAAATTCGCTCAAAATCATGCCCTCCAGCTGGCATGACCTTTGCGAAAGGGTATAATCGCATGGAAGCAAGGCATGGTCTGGACGACCGCGAGGAGGCAGTTTTGGTAGAATGTACCGGCTGCATGGAGGCAACTGTAAAACAAAAAGGAGGGTACTATGCCTCGCATCAATCATAACATTTCGTCGATGATAACGGCAGACGCGCTTCGATCTACCGATCGCGCGATGCAGAGTTCTCTGGAGAAGCTCTCGACCGGCCTGCGGATCAACCGGGCGGCCGACGACGCAGCCGGACTCAGCATCTCCGAACAGCTCACCGGCCAGGTCAATGGGCTTGCGATGGGCAACCGCAATACGCAGGATGGAGAATCGCTTGTCAATATAGCCGACGGCGCACTCAACGAAGTTGAGTCGATGCTGCAGCGCATGCGCGAATTGTCGGTGCAGGCGTCCAACGACACGCTCACCTCGCTGGAGCGAGGCTACGTTCAGGTGGAATTCGACCAGCTGAGAAGCGAAATTGACCGGATCGTGAACTGCACCCAGTTCAACAGCATGAACCTGCTCAACGGTTCGGCCCCCTGGGGCACCGGTGGCGTCATCCATATCGGACCCAACAATGTGTCGTATGCCGACACAATTCTCATCACTATCAACGCGATGAATACCACCCTGCTGGGTATCAGTACTGTCGACAACGTGTGGGTTACCTCCCAGGTCGATGCGTCCACCACTATCAATTCACTCGACACCGCGCTGGACAGCGTCAATACCCTGCGGGCCAACCTCGGAGCCGTCACCAACCGTCTGCAACATGCCCTCACCAACCAGGAGAACCAGCAAACGAACATGCAGGCGGCCGAGTCGACAATCCGAGACGTGGATTTTGCGGCCGAAACAACGGAATACAGCAAGAACCAGATCCTTGTCCAGTCGTCAACCGCCATGCTTGCCCAGGCAAATACCCTGCCGCAAAGCATTCTGACCTTGCTCAAGGGCTAAACACCGTATGCAAACAATCGTTTCGCGCGGCGGCGTGAACGCCGCCGCGCGAAACTTGATGAGTATTCGCTTGTCATCGGAGCCGCAATAAACGATTTTTATTGAAATGGTTCCGATGAGGGGAGACCGTCGTTAATGGCAGATTTTTTTAAGGATCTTATCTATTCGAATGACGATGTCATCACGTTCGCGCACGGTATCCCCGGCTTCGACAAAAACAGGAAGTTCGTGCTTGTCCAGATCCCTGATTTTGTTCCCTTCGAATGGCTCGTGTGCGTCGACGGTACCAGGCTGCGTTTCGCCATTATCAATCCTTTGCTGTTTTGCCCCGACTATGCTCCAAAAATCGTCAAGGAACAGTTCGAGGACCTCGGCATAGAGAAACCCGAAGACATTCTCCTATATTCGATCGTCACCATCGCCGACAATCCCCTTCAATCGACGGCGAACCTCGTTGGCCCGGTGGTGATCAACAAGACCAGGAGGATCGGCAAGCAGATCATCATCGAGGACGACCGATACGGCACCCGGGAACCAATTCTGAGGAAGAAGTAGCGCATGCTGGTACTCACTCGCAAGCTGGGCGAATCCATCCGCATCGGCGACAATATCATCCTCAAGGTCGTGGATCTCGACAGCCGTCACGTCAAGCTCGGCATCGATGCGCCCCGGAGCATTTCGGTAAACCGCGAAGAGATTTACGAACGAATCCAGAACGAGAACAAGGCCGCTTCATCGTCCCAAGACCAGAGCGTCAAGAATATTGCCGACGCTCTCCGCGGCAACAAGACGGAGTAATTCTTTCCCCTGGCCGGACGATTCTTCCCTTCTCCTGTGGCAAAATTTTCCATGATCCTCCGCTCTGTCAAACGCCGGTTGCGGCACGCGCCGCCCCATTTCTCCCAGTCCATCACGTAACGCCGTGCAATTCAGTTAGTTGGCTGTACCGGCCCCGGCATTGCGCTTGAGCCCTGCACGGTGGCCCGGAAATTGCATCAAATCCTGCCATGGAACCTGAACGGTTACTCTAACAATCCCTCAAGGAGCCGCCCATGGAAACAACAGCCATACGCGAAACCTGCGCCGGATATTCCATCGGCGATGTCGCCAGAATCTGCGACGTGCCGTCGCACACCATCCGTTTCTGGGAGAAGGAATTCGGCGAGTATATCCAGCCCGCAAGAACGCAGGGAAAGCAGCGCCGCTACGAGGAAGGAACCATTCAGAAGATACTGCGCATCCGCAAACTGCTCTGGACCGACGGCTACAGCATACACGGCGCGAAGCGGCTGCTTGCAGCGTCAAACGCGATTACCTTTCAGTCAAGCGACACGATGCTGGTGCCCGACCCGCACGAGCTTGCAATGAACATAGCGCGCTTTGTCCAGCAGCAATTGACAATGGTTAATTCCGAGGAAACCTCCGAGGCTTCGCGCAACGTGGCATAGGGGAAAACAAACAATGGTTTCAATCATGCGGGAACCCTGGGCGGACGTTTCGCTGCCGCCGGCCGACGTGAGCGGCGACAGGAACGAACCCAGACAATACACCATTCGGCAGTGCATCCGCAATTTCGGCGCTGCACGCTATCTTTGGTGCCTGCGGGCGCGCCGGGATGCCGGCGCGTACAGCGACGAGGAATTCGTTGTGCTTGCCGCGCGCGCCTATCTTGACAATGGCCATCCACGGCGAGCCCTTGCGCTCCTGTGCGGTCATCCCTCCCCTGCCGCAGCACACGCGGTATTGGCGGCCGAGGCACAAAGGTCGGCTTTGTCGATCCCATGCCCGTGCACGCTCAACATGATCGTAAAAAACGAGGAGGCAACGCTTGGCCGCGCCCTCGGCTCGGTAGACGATATCGTGGACGAAATTGTCGTATGCGATACGGGCTCAAGCGACGCAACGGTGGAAATCGCGTTGCGCTATGGTGCAACCGTGGTGCGAGAACCCTGGCGCAACGACTTCAGCGCGCCGCGGAATGCCGCACTTGCCGCAAGCACCGGCTCCTGGATATTCTGGTTGGACGCAGACGACGTGCTCGACCCGGCTTCAAAAGACGGTATCTTGTCATTGGTGCGCGCCGGCGGTCCTCACGCCGCCCTGGTGTGCGTAGACAATGTCCATCATGGCGCCCCCGGCATGCAATTTCTGCAGGTCCGGCTTTTCCCGAGGCTGCAAGGCATTGCGTTCGAGCGCCGGGTGCACGAGCAGATAAGCCCCAGCCTTCACAGGCTCGGAGTCGCCCATAAGTACTACCCCGCCATCCGCATTGTTCACGCCGGGTACGACGATCCGGACATCCACAAACGGAAAGCGCTGCGCAATAAGCCGCTTATCATCGAGGAGCTGCGCGCCAACCCGGACTCGGCCGCCCTGCTCTTGAGCCTGGGCGACTGCCTGTCGGTGCTGGGGGAAACAAATGAAGCGCTTGACGCATACAATACGATCATTTCGAACCCGCTGGCGCAGGCGAGAGACCCGGACATGTATGTTCAGGCGGTGTTCGATACGGCGCTATTGTACCGGGACAGAGGAGACGTTGGCGAAGCGTGCCGATGGCTGGGAAAAGCCATTGCGCTCGACCCTTCGCGCTCCGAGGCGTTTTACATGCTCGGCCTCATCGCCCAGGAGCGGGGCGAACGCGAAAAGGCATTCGGCTATTTTCTCTCGTGCTCCCGGATCAAACCGCCGGTGCGGAAAACCGCCACCGACGCCCTCAAGATCCGGATAGACTCGTCGCTGCGCGTTGCAGGGTTTCTTTTCTCGCGCGGCATGTTTGACGAATGCGAATCCATCGCGCGGGCCGCGCTGGAATCGTACCCGAATGTGGTGGATTTCCACACCTTGCTGGGAAAGGTCCTGCTGTGCGCAAACGACCTTCCGCAGGCGGCGCGTCATTTTATGACATCACTCACCCTTGCGCCCGGAAAAAATCCCGATGCCGCGCGAGGGATGGCTGTTGTGTACCTGTTGCTGAAAGACAGAAAAAAGGCGCGGAACTTTCTGGAACGTGCCGGAGATGCCGAGGTCAGGAGCCAGGAGTTATGCGCCACGCGGGTGACCGTACGGACGGCGCCCAAAAAAGGTATAGCGGAATTGTCGCCGGCGTGATGATCAGCCGAGGGCATTTGTCCTGCCTTTAATTCTGTTCTTCTTGGAGAAGTAACCGAGTCTTTTTCCTGCAAGTGGAGCTTCCCGGAGGAAGCAAAAGAGGCAAACCAGAGGCACTTGTCGGGTCAATCGCGGGGCCGGGGAAGTTTTCGCTACCCTATCTTCTCCGCCAAAACATGCGTACTCTGGTCTTTGGTATTGAACCAGAAGCACAGCCTGTTGTTTTCCAAGGTGAAACACTCTTCAAAGCTTTTCTTGGAAGGACAGGGCGAAATCTCCTCGTACCTGTCCCTTGCGCGCTCGATCAGTGTTTCTTTGAGCTTGTTCATATTTAATCTATCGGCAATCCAATTTCGAACATTTAGTAGAAAAGATGAGGGCTTTCGCCGCAAACCCCATGGGAACCTGCAGTTCTTTGAAAGCCCCGCAGTCCCCCGCCCGCGATTATTTTATTGATCCACCACGAGCAGGGAGAGCAGGAAATGAAGGAAACCATTCCGCAGTCCAATCCGCGCTTTGCCATCACCATGGGAGACCCGGCCGGTATTGGTCCGGAAATCGCCTTGCGGGCGCTGACGTCGCCTGCGCTGCCCCAAGGCTGCGACATCGTTATCATCGGCGACAGCAACGTACTCCGGCACTGGCTCAACGTCGTGCCAAGCTGGACCGATGTACGGGTGATGAAGGACCTAGACGACTTCCAGAATGGCGGTATTAACGTCCTCGACATGAAGCAAATAGCCCTCAAGGACTTCCAGGTCGGCAAACCGCAGGCCGTCTGCGGCAAGGCAAGCTTTGCCTACGTGACAACGGCGATAGACCTGTGCATGAGCAACAAGATCCAGGGGATGATAACCAATCCCATAAGCAAAGAAGCCCTGCACATGGCGGGCATTGACTTCCCGGGCCATACCGAAATTCTCGCCGCCAGGACCGGCACAAAGGATTTCTCCATGATGTTCGCGGTCGAGAAGGTGTACGTAGTGCATGTGACCACGCATGTGAGCCTGAGGGAGGCCCTGGACCTGGTAACGCGCGAAAGAGTGCTGGCCCATATCCGGCTGCTCAACTGCACGCTGCGCCGGCTCGGCATCAATTCGCCGCGCATCGCCGTGGGAGGCCTCAACCCGCACGCGGGGGAAAACGGTCTGTTCGGCTTCGAGGAGATCCGCCACATCGCGCCGGCCGTGAGCGACGCCGTGCACGAAGGCATCAGCGCCAGCGGTCCCTTTGCACCCGATACCGTGTTTATGCGCGCGTTTCGCGGTGAATTCGACGGCGTGGTGTCGATGCTGCACGATCACGGGTTTGTCGCCCTTAAATCGCGCGATTTTGAAAACGGGGTCAACATTACCGTGGGATTGCCCATTATCCGCACGTCGGTCGGGCACGGTACCGCCTTCGACATTGCGGGAAAAGGCATAGCGTCGGAAAAAAGTCTTATCGCAGCAATCAAGGCTGCAATGATGCTGTGGAAAAACAGGGAGGCAAAGGTCTAAATGTCGGAAGGTCTGAAGGTCGAATTCTCCGCGCGATTGTCTTGATTTTATAGACATTTTGACTTTTAGACTTTCGGACTTCCCTTTCTATTTGTTGGTCGCGCACCGGAAACCTATCATGCTGTCCCGCGTCTTCGGGTCGTCGCTTCCCCGCGCCGTTGAACGGATCTTCTTCGCGTCATCTATCCAGGAACCGCCGCGATGCACCTGGTAGCGTCCGGTGCTTGCCACGGGATTGCGCACCGCGCTCATGCGGTAGACGTTGTCGGAGAACTTGTCGGCGCACCATTCGGAAACATTGCCAAGCATGTCGTACAGGCCGTTTGCATTGGGCCGTTTCTGGCCCACCGGATGCGTCTTGTTGCCCGCGTTCGCCGCATACCATGCGCATGCCGTGTCCGGGCGGTTGCCCCAGGAGTACCGCGTTTCGGTTCCAGCGCGCGCCGCAAATTCCCATTCCGCCTCGGTGGGCAGCCGCTTGCCCGTTTTCTCGCAACAGTCTTTTGCTTCGCCCCAGGACACATACTCAACGGGACAGGAAGGGCACTTGTTGAACACCGCCGGATTCTTCTTCGCAACATGTTCGTATTCGGCCTGGGTAACCTCGTATCTGTCAATGTAAAAACCGTCGAGGCAGACCTGGTGCTGGGGATGCTCGTCGGCGTCCCCCTCGCCTTCCGGGCTTCCCATGATGAAGCATCCGCCCTCGACAAAAGCCATGTTTATATGGGAGGGAGCCGCCGGCTCGGATTTCAGCGCCGCGGCATTGATTGCCGAATCGGATTCGGAATCGGGCGCCGCGGTGTCGGACACGCCGGGAAGGTGGAGGTACATCTTGATTTCTTCGGCGCTTGCGCCGCAAAACTGCGGCCCCAGGGCGCAGATGCAGAACAGTGAGGCATGCACTGCCGCGACTCCACACACCTTTGACATTAAGCGCATAACATCCACCTTACAGTTGCGACCAGGGCTGCCGAAGAGCGCATCCGACCGATCGGCCGGACGCGCTGCGCAGGCGTTCTCAGAAATCAATAAGCTCCACGTCGAAAATCATGGTAGCGTTGGGCGGAATCGGTCCCATGCCGTCCGGGCCGTATCCCAGGGCAGGCGGTACGACAAGCGTTCGCTTCTCACCTTTGGACATGCTGAGTACGGCTTCGTCCCACCCTTTTATCACGCGCCCCATTCCCACAGGAAATTCAAACGGCTCCCCACGCGGAATGGAGCTGTCGAAAACAGTTCCGTCCATCAACTTGCCCGTATAGTGGACCTTGACGACCTGGCCCGTCTTGGGCATCACGCCGTTGCCTTTTTTCGTAATGATATACTTGAGCCCGGATGGTGTGGTCACCGTGTCGGAGGGTTTTGCTGCCGTTGCAGGTTCCGCTGCCGATGCTGCCGGGACGGGTGCGGGCGCAGCTTGCTGCGCCGCAGGCGCGGCCTGAGCCTGTTGTTTCTGGCCGGATGAACACCCTGCGAGCACAACTGCAGTAAGAGCGAATGTCAGGTATCTTCCCATTGAACAGATCCTTTCGTTAGCGAAATTGCCGAACACGAAAACCCGGCAAAAGCAACCTACTGTGGCTGTTGAGCGGCCGAGTCCTTGACTGCGGGCTTTGCCGCAGGCTGCGCCGCCGGTTTTGCGGCCGGCGCGGCCTCAACCAGCGAGACCTTGGTGAGGACAACGGGCGTTGTAGGCACGTCCTGGAACATGCCCGAATTTCCCGTGGGTTCGTTCTCTATTGCAGTTACCACGTTGAGGCCCGTCACCACTCTTCCGAAAACGCAATAGCCCCACCCCTGCTCGTCCTTGCTGCGGAAATTGAGAAACGCGTTGTCTTTGACGTTGATGAAGAACTGCGCCGTTGCGGAATTGGGATCGTTTGTGCGGGCCATTGCCAGCGTGCCGAGGCCGTTCTTGAGGCCGTTGTCCGCTTCATTGACAACCGGCGGCCTGGTGGGTTTCTCGGACATGTCCTTTGTGAAGCCCCCGCCCTGAATCATGAAATTCTTGATGACCCGGTGAAAAATCGTTCCGCTGTAAAACCCGTCCTTCACATACTGAATGAAATTCGCCACCGTTTTTGGTGCAGCCTTGGAGAACAGCTCGACGACGATGGTTCCCTTTGTTGTTTCGATTTTTACCCGCGGGTTAGCGGCGCCGTCGGCGGCAAAAGCGGAGAGGGATGCGGCGAGAACCGCCACGGTCGCACATGCAATGATTTTTTTCATGAAAGCCTCCTCAAAAAAAAGTTACAGGTTACAGATTACGGGTTACAGGTTACAGACCTGGAACCTTGTTTTTCAGTCCCATTTGAACGGCGATTCGTAATCTCCTTCGATCTCGTCGGGTTTTTCCTTGGCCGTCTTGAATTTCTGCTCGATCTCCGCCTTGCGCTTCGCCTTTTCCTCGGCCGCTTTCTTGAACTTGTCTTCCCACTGTGAGCTTTTTTCCTTCTGCTGCTTAACAAAATCGTCAAAATCGGTCTTCTTCTGATCGGCCGATTTGTGGTCCACCACTTTGCCCGTCGACTGGTCCACCCAGAGCGTTCCCTTGCACAAGGGACATTTTATTTCGAAAAGGCTCATGCCTTGCCTCCGGCTGATGGGTAACGATTTCCGCCGCGCGGCACTCAGGAAGCCGCGGCGCCTTGCCCATAAAATAACTTTTGAATAAATTCGCCGATGCAAAATTCTTGCCTGCGTCCACCCCGCTGCTTCAAGATAGTACAATGTAGTGCGACCGCGAATTTATATTATGCTTGGCGTTCTAGATTGAAAAGCCCGACCATCGCATGAAGAAACTGCCTTGCGCAGTAACGCCGCCCGTTGTTTCACAGCCACGGTCGCTTCTCTATTATGGAAAATCAAGCAGAACTTCCGTTTGAAGGGTTTAGGCGCTCTGTGCAGGATCCGCTCGAAACGAGCGACCCGGTTTCTTTCAGCAGGATCAAGAGTATTTTCCTCGACAATCCGGCTGCGCCCAGCGACCCGTTCCGGATACTCATTCAGCGGCTGACCGGGAAAATCTTTCGCGGCCGAGAAGCCCGCGACCACTGGCATCAGATCTTGCTTCACAAGGACGACATGCAGGCAAAACTCGGCCGCCGGGTTACCATCAACGTGTGCGCCGCCGATTATTTCGACGCCATCGGCAGCCCGAAAGCCCCGCAGGTTACGGGCGCGGCGACGGGAGAACCGGGCCCGCTCGAAGGCGTCATCAACCGCGAGGAGTGGCTCAACCGGATCTATGCGCCGGGTTACCATGTGGAAAAACTCAAGGAAGAGATGCTCCGCGCCAAACGGTACAAGCACGCGCTTTCCGCGATACTTCTGGACGTTGACGAGTTTCACAAGATCAACCAGGATTTTTCGTTCAAGACCGGAGACGAAATCCTTACCGTTATCGTAAAGATCGTCAAGAAGACAGTCCGGGCGGTGGACATCATC
>Ga0182027_10010929_pt1 | contig 12875 bp, 13 predicted proteins | sample 712E1DmetaG_FD_121300 | JGI IMG/M metagenome (GOLD analysis project Ga0182027, IMG submission 121300) | Permafrost microbial communities from Stordalen Mire, Sweden - 712E1D metaG (Illumina Assembly) | ecosystem: Environmental > Terrestrial > Soil > Wetlands > Permafrost | place: Sweden...
AAAGCAAGGGCGCGGGCATGGGCGGACAGAACCAGGACGATCGCATCCTCATCCCTTACACCACCGCCATGAAACGCGTCACCGGCGACAAATACCTGCGCTCCGTCAATGTCCAAATTGGGAGCGCGGACCGAATGGAAATTGCCCAGCAGCAAATCACCAGCCTATTGCGCCAGCGCCATCGTTTGACTGCCGGGCGCGACGACGATTTCAATATCTTCAACCAGAAGGAGATTGCCGACACGGTCAATTCCATCTCCAAGATCATCACGCTGCTGCTCGGATCGGTCGCCGGCATCTCGCTCTTTGTTGGCGGCATCGGCATAATGAACATCATGCTCGTGAGCGTCACCGAACGTACCCGCGAAATCGGCATCCGCATCGCCGTCGGCGCGCAACCGGGAGACATCCGGCTGCAATTCCTGATTGAGGCTGTCACGCTGAGTTTGCTGGGCGGTTTGATTGGCGTGCTCTGCGGCGTCGGCGCATCCCACCTGCTGGGAGTCGTGGCAAATTTCAAAGCCATTGTTTCGACCGGTTCAATCCTCCTCGCCTTCGGGGTCAGTTCGGTGATCGGAATTTTCTTTGGTTTCTATCCGGCCCATAAAGCCGCAGCGCTGGATCCGATCGTGGCGTTGCGTTATGAATGAAACAAATGTGTAATGGAGCACCAGACTTATCAGAATTCTCCGGCCAATGTGCCTTGTCAGCCTGACGTTTTTTGCGCTCCTGGCGCGCGGCGCCGGGGATGACTTGCAACGGGTTCGCTTTCGTGAGGTGGACACGCTGTTCGCCAATCCCGGCCTGAGCGGCGGATTGCTTTTGTGTCAGTTGGCTCCGGCGGTAGTGCTGAAGAATCTGTTCCCGCTCAACCGGAGTTCGATGTTTGCGAACCGTTGTCAAATCTTGCATCGCCCCACTCTGCCACCTCGCCCGCCGCCCGGCTAGATGGAGTTAGCTACTCGGATACGTTCAAGCTCCGCGAAGATCGCAATCTCCGGCTCACGGCCAGCACCGTTCCACAAAAATTTCGCAAGTTGAATCTTGAATTGCCGCCGCCACGGTCTTACAAATGCCGGCCAAATCTTGACACAATTTATTATGGCCGCAACCCAATCCACCGACAGCGCCTACCGTCTCGCCCGCGAAACTTACGCCCAATGGGGCGTGGACGCGGATGCCGCCTTGCGCCGCCTGCGCAAGGTCTCCATTTCCCTGCACTGCTGGCAGGGCGACGACGTGGGCGGTTATGAAAATCCCGGCGGCGAACTGGGCGGCGGCCTGGCCGTGACCGGCCGCTATCCGGGCAAGGCGCGCACGCCGGAGGAGTTGCGCGCGGACCTGCTCAAAACTTACGCGCTCATTCCCGGCCGCCATCGCCTGGCGCTGCACGCCATTTACGCCGAAACCGGCGGCCGGCGCGTCCCGCGCAATGAAATCGCCCCCACCCATTTCAAGAACTGGATTGACTGGGCCAAAGCCAGCGGGCTGGGCCTGGATTTCAACCCCACCTGCTTCTCCCATCCCAAGGCCGATGACGGATTCACCCTCGCCCACCAGGACAAGGGCATCCGGCAATTCTGGATCGAGCACTGCATCGCCTCGCGCCACATTGGCGCCGCCATGGGCAAGGCGCAGGGAAATCCTTGCGTGACCAACTTGTGGATTCCCGACGGCTACAAGGACACGCCGGTGGACCGCAAAGGCCCGCGCCAGCGCCTGACCGAGTCGTTGGACGCCGTTTTTGCGCAACCCATCAGCCGCAAATACAACCTGGATTCGCTGGAACCAAAGCTGTTTGGCCTGGGGTCGGAAAGCTACGTCGTCGGCTCGGCCGAGTTTTATTACGGCTACGCCATCCGCAACAAAAAACTCCTCTGCCTGGACACCGGCCATTTCCATCCCACCGAAAGCATCGCGGACAAAATCTCCGCCGTGCTGGAATCGCTGGATGAAATTCTGTTCCATGTCAGCCGCGGAGTGCGCTGGGACAGCGACCATGTGGTGATTCTCTCCGATGAGCTCCAGGCCATGGCGCAGGAAATGGTGCGGGGCGATTATCTGGACCGCATCCACATCGGGCTGGACTATTTCGACGCCAGCATCAACCGCGTGGCGGCCTACGTCGTCGGCGCGCGTAGCGTGCTCAAGGCGCTCCTCATCGCCCAGCTCGAACCCATCGCCCGCCTCCGCCAGGCGGAGCGCGCGAACGATTTCACCTCGCGCCTGGCCCTGCTGGAAGCCGCCAAAACTCTCCCCTGCGGCGCCGTCTGGGATTACTATTGCGAGCAATCCGGCGTCCCGTCCGAAGGCGCCTGGCTGCGGGAAGTCAAACAATACGAACGCGACGTCCTCTCCAAACGGTAAGACCCGCCTCATCTCCCCGAATCAATCGAGACCAATTCCATCTCAAACACCAGGGTGGCGTTGGGGGGGATGGCCGGCGGATACCCGCGCTCGCCGTAGGCCAGGCCGGACGGGATAAAGACTCTCCATTTGGAACCGGCGGGCATGAGTTTCAATATGTCGAGCCAGCCCTGGATGAGGCCGCCGGACAGACCGCAAGAAAGAGGCACGCCGGGAGGCGAAGCGTCAAACTGCGCGCCATTCAGAAACAGGCCGCGATAATTCACCTTGACACTGTCCGTCGGTTTGGGAATGGGGCCGGTCCCGGCGGTGATGACGGAGTATTGCAGGCCGTTGGGCAGGCTCTTGACGCCCGGCGCGGTTTTGTTTTTGGCCAGGAATTCCGCCCCCTCCTTGAGGTTCTTCTCGCTCTCCGCCTTGAACTTGGGGTCTTGTGCCTTGCGTTGCTCGATTTGCTTCGCTTGCAGGGCGGCTTGCTTTTCTTGGATTTTGGCCTGCACATCCGCGAAAACCACGGTCAGTTCATTGGTCGTGAGCAGCAGGGTTTTGCCGGCCACCATGTCCTTCACGCCCTTGACCGCGTCATCCAAATCCAAGTCCGCCGCGCCCAGCCCCGAGGCCTGAAGGCGCTGCGCGAAATCCACTCCGAAGGCGTATCCGGTCTGCTCCTGCGCATTCTTGAACTTCTTGCTCACAGGCGGCGGATTGGTCGGCCCGCCCAGCATGGCCGCCAGCGCCGCCTTGAGATCGTCACCCGACAACACGCCCCCGCTGCGGGATGGGCCGCCGGCGCCCGGCTGGGCCGCCAGCACGGCCTTGACCTCCCCGGCGGTCATCAGGCTGGCCGCTCCGGTCAGTTGCGCCTTGGCCCCCTTCCCCAGAAAATCCGCGTCCAGGGTAACTTTCCTGATCTTGAAGGAATTGCCCAGGCTCACGCCCAGAGCATAACCGATCTGCTGCGGCTCGGTCTTGAGCGCCCCGGCCGCTGCCAGCGCCTTTGCCTCTCCTCCCATCTGCAAGGCCAGACAGCAGACGGCCAATTTTGCCAATATGTGTTTTTTCATTTATCTAACCTGTTGATAATCAACGTGTACATGACAAATAACCCATTTGCAATCACCAATTCCCAATCGTTTCGATCGCTGGGACTTTGCGCAAGTCACGGCAGAGCCAAAAAAAAGTGAAATGGACCCGCCCCGCCGCCTCCCCCGAAATAGTCGCGAAATAGTCGCGCTCGCCACGGGCCGGGTTTCACCCTATCCTTGCGCCGATGAACGTACCAAAGCTGCAGACGATTGACCGCGTGGCGGGGGTGCCGCTCTGTTTCTTGTTGACCTGCCTGCGCCGGGTTCTCCCCAGCCGCCTCCCGCCGGGCCGCGCCCGCGTCCGCAACGTCCTCTTTGTCAAACTGGCCGAGCAAGGCTCCACCGTGCTGGCCATCGCCGCCATTCGCCGCGCGGTCGAATTGGTCGGGCGCGAGAACGTCTATTTCATCTCCTTCGAGGAAAACCGGTTCATCCTGGATTTGCTCGAACTGGTCCCGGAAGAAAACGTCATCACCCTCAATTCCCAAAGTCTGGCCGGCCTGGCCCGGACCACCTTGAGCGCCATGCGGCGCATGTGGGCCTTGTCGCTGGACGCCGCCATTGACATGGAATTCTTCGCCCGCGGCTCCGCCGTCATCGCCTTCCTCAGCGGCGCGCGGGTTCGGGTGGGTTTTCACACCTGGTACGCCGCCGGGCCTTATCGCGGCGACTTGTTCACGCACCGGCTCTTGTACAATCCCCACCTGCACACCACCTCCACGTTCCAGGTGCTGGTGGAAGCTTTGCGCAGCGATCCCGCCGAGTTGCCGACCATTGCCCTGGCGCCGCCCCCGGCGGAAAACAACTTTGCCCGCTTCGTGCCGCGTCCCGGCGAAGTGGAGCCGGTGAAGGCGATGCTGCCGCGCGAAAACGGGAGGCAGCCGCCCATCATCCTGCTCAATCCCAACGCCAGCGACCTGGTGCCCTTGCGCCAATGGCCCGCCGCGCGCTATGTGGAACTGGCCCGCCGCCTGCTCGCCGAATTTCCAGAGGCCCACATCAGCTTCACCGGCGGGCCGCGCGAAGTCGCGCCCATCGAGCGCCTGACGCGCGAGGTCAACTCCCCGCGCTGCACCTGTCTGGCGGGCAGGACCACCCTGCGGCAATTGATGGTCCTCTACGCCCTCTGCGAAGTCCTGGTGACCAACGACAGCGGCCCGGCCCATTTCGCCTCGCTCACCTCCATTCACGTCGTCACCCTTTTCGGGCCGGAAACGCCCGCCTTGTTTGCCGCGCGCACGCCGCGCAACGTGGCGCTCTGGGCCGGCATTGCGTGCAGCCCGTGTGTCAACGCCAACAACAACCGCCAATCCCCCTGCCTCAACAACCTCTGCATGCAGCAGATCACTGTGGACCAGGTCTTCCGCGAGGTCTCCCGCATTTACCGCGAACGCCTCAAAAAGTGACTGCCTCTTCTTGACGCGTCGCCAGGTCCTTCCGTTTCTCCGTCAATTGGCCCCCGCCGCCGCGCTCCAGTCTCAGGATGTAACGCGCCTTCAATTCCTGGGCGCGCTTGAATTGTTTGTCCGGCTTGGCCGGCGTCAGGGGATAGTCCACCGCGTGGCCCTGGTCGCGCCAGTATTGCACCCGCCGCAGGCAATCCTCCCGCAGCCCCTCGTCTTCGATCACATAGAAAAACTCGATGGGCGCGTCCAGTTTGGGCAGCAATCCCCGCGCCTTGAGCAACTCCATCAAAACCACGTCGCCCATGCCAAAACCCAGCGCCGGCAAATCCGCCTTGCCCCCGCTGATCAGCTTGATCAAGTTGTCATACCGCCCCCCGCCCGCAATGGCGCGGAACTCCCCCTTCTTGTCGAACGCCTCAAAAACCACCCCCGTGTAATAGGCCAGCCCGCGGATGACGTGATAATCTATCTTGACAAACGCCCCCAGCCCGCGCGCCTGCAGATTCCTGACAATGAACTCCAGCTCCGCCGAGGGGCGCCCCTGGCCGATGAACTGGTTGACCTCCTCCAGCTTGAAACCCAGGCCCGCCAGCGCCTGCTCGCTGGACCCGGCGGGTTCCCGCTCCAGCTTGTCAATTATTTGGTAGAATGCTCCCGCCTTTTCCGGCCGGGCGCAGCGCGCCTGAAAAAACTCCTGCCAGGCGTTCCGGCTGCTCAGGCGGATGACGAAATCCTCCGCCGTCAATCCGCACGCCCGCAATGCGTCAATCAGCAGCCCCAGCAGCTCCGACTCCGCCGCCGGGCCGGCTTCGCCGATGATGTCCGCGTTGAACTGGAAATGCTCGCGCAGCCGCCCTTTTTGCTGCCGTTCGTAGCGGAAAAGCTGCGGGATGGCGAACCACTTGATTGGCTTCTTGTAATTCCGTTCGTGCGCCGCCGCCATCCGCGCCAGGGTCGGCGTCATTTCCGGCCGGAGCGCCACGGGGCGGTCCCCCTTGTCCACAAAATTGTAGAGCTGCCCGACGATTTCCTCCCCGCTTTTCAGGGTGTACAATTCCAGCGGTTCCAGGGGCGGGCCGTCGTACTCGCGGAAGCCATAGCGCCGCGCCGTGGCCCGCCAGCGTTCGAAGACAAACTGCCGGGCCTCCGCGCTCCACAAATCGGGGTGCGGCACCGGCTCCGGATAAAAGTCGCGAAATCCAGGCAATCGTTCCATACAACAGGACGACAAGAAGCCACAAACCCCGCCCCATGAGAATCAAAATCGGCGTACTGCGCCAGTCACGGAGGGGAGACAGGTAGGGCGGGCAGTCCTCTGCCCGCCGCGGCGCGCACGGAGTGCGCGCCCTACCATACGTCGCTGACGCAGTACAAATCGGCGGGCCGGAAATAAACGGCTGGGCGTCACATCCGCCTTTCAAACCGGGCGCGCAAATCATCCCGCCATTTCCGCAGCATTCCCACGAACACCGCGTCCGCCCGGCGATTGAAGACGCCGATGATGGAATCGCCGCGCCGGATGGCCAGCGTCATCGCCCACACGAAAAGCACGATTGAAATGACGCCGTTTTGCCAGCCGAACAGCGGCCATTGGTATTTCCAAACCCAGGTTGAATGGCGAATCAACCAGACCGAATGCGGATTCCACGGGGCGAGATAGGAAATGGGCCACTTGTCCGACGGGTCCGGTCCGCGCGACCCGATCAGATCACAAAACAGGTGCAAATGATACGCGAGCAGCGCCAGAATCGCCACCCGCCCGCGCCGCCGCGCAAAACAGACCAGCGCCGCCGTGACCGCCACCGCGGCCAACCCCCCGTGCATCCAGTAATGATGAAACTGCTGGTAGTATTCGGTCGTCCTGTGCCGGAACGCGCTGTTGAACATATCCGCGAAAATTCCCAGGCCGTCCAGGTCCGGCAGAACCCCGGCCAGCGTGACCAGCCGGCAATCGCGCGGATTGTCCGTGGTTTTCGCCGCCAGGATCCAACTGGCCAGCAAATGCGTTGTCGGAGCCATCGCCCCCGATCATGCGTCCCTTTCGCCCTTCTGGGTAGGTTTTTCTGGTTTTCCGTTGACGGCCATCTGATTAACTGCTAATTATTCCTAAGTGAAAACGGAAAGCCCCGGGAAGGGGGGCAAAAACTTGCGGAACCGGGCCGGGCTGGACGCCATCTCGCTCCGGTTGCTGGCGGAGGATTTCGCCCCGCTCGACCAATTGGCGGACAACCTGGCCTGGCGGGTCATGCGCTATCTGCTGGATGGCGCGGGCGCGGAGGTGCTCGCGGAACTGGCCGCGCTCAGGCGGGCGGGGCAAATTCTGCGCGTCCGTGGCGCGGCTCCCGGGCCGCCCTCCGGGGAGGAAAGTCCGCGGAGCCGGTTTTTTCAAACGGCGCAGTGCTCCTCCCCGCAATTCTTCGCGCGGCTGGGCCGGGTCTATGAAGCGGCTTCGCGCCCGTTCCGGTTTCGCATGAACCGGGCCTTCGGCCGCCCGGAACTGGACTGGCTCCAGGCCTTGTTGATCGAGGCCACGCAACTCACGCTCGACTCCTGGCCGCGCCGCTGCCGGCCCTGCGCCGTACTCACGGCCGATCTGATCGAGGCGATGCTGGACGCGGAGGGGCATCCGCGCGATTTGCTGGCGCGGGCGGCCTTCCAGCCGGCGTGGCCGGCGCGCAGGATGTTCGGCCCGGAATTGGAGCCGGTCTGGGAAAGCCTGCCCGGGCTGGGCGCGAGCGCCGCCCGCCATCCGGCCGCGGTGCTCGCCGCGCTCAGTCAATCCAGTTTCAAACAACAGCTTCGCGCCTTGAGCCTGATGAACAAATGCCAGGCGCCGCCCGCCCCGTTCCTGGGCAGGCTCTTTGAACTGGCCCGCGGCCGCTGCGAGCGGGTCCGCGCCCGCGCCGGGCTGATGCTCGCCGAGGCGCAGCCGGAAGCGCGGGCGTTCTTGCGCGAAAAAGCAGCCCGCGGCGGCAGCGGAGAACGCGCCTGCGCCGCCCGGATTCTCTGGCGCGCGGAAGGGGAGAACGCCCGCGCCTTTCTGGCCGCGCGCGTCTTGGAGGAAAAGAACAAGAAACTGGCGCGCGCGCTGCAAGACCTGCTGGGGCCGGCGCCGGCCGGGCCTTGCCCGGATGAAAGCCCGGCCCCCGATTTGCCCGCGTGGTGGAAGCTGGCTCTCGGCCCCGCCGCCGGACGGCTGGCCCGGCTCGGAACCGCCGCGGCCCGCGCTCCTCTTCTGGCCGCCTTCAAAAAGGAAAAAAACGAGGCCGCCCGATGCGCGATGATGACTTCCCTGGCCCGCCTCGGCGTTCCGCCTGAACAATTCCTGGACCGCGCCCGTTTGCGCGATGATTCCGCGCGGGGTTTGGCGCAAGGAATCCCCGCCTCTTTGTCCTGGTTTCCTTTCCAGCGATTGCCGCCGGTCCATTGGGCGGACAATGGCAGGCTGGTCGAACCGCAGATTGTCCGCTGGTGGCTGGCGCAGTGTTGCCGGCGCAAAAGCCCCGAACCCGGCCCCCTGCTCCGCCAGTATGCCGCCGGTTTGCAAACCCCCGGACGCCAGGCCCTCGGCCGGTTTGTCCTGGAGGCGTGGATTCGCCAGGACGCGAAAATTCGCTCGCTTCAGCGCCCCCGAGGCTCCGCCATTGCCAGCAAGGGGGTTCTTGCGCTGGCCGGCGCTTGCGGGGCGGCGGGGGCGGCTGCGCTGGTGCAATGCTACCTGGAGAAATGGTATGGGCGGCGGGCGGGGCAATGCCGCGCCTTGCTGCAAATGCTCGCCTGGGTGGAGCACCCGGCGGCGGCGCAACGGTTGCTCGCCGTCGGCGCCGGGTTTCGCACCCGGAGCATCCGGGAAGAGGCCGCCCGGCAGGCGGAGCGCCTCGCCGAGCGCAAGGGCCGGGATCTTAATCTTAATCTTAATCTTTAATCCTAATCCCCTTTGCTCAACCACATTAAGATTAAGATTAGGATTAAGATTAAGAGGAAGAATCAAGACGGCGTCTGAAGCGCCGCCTGGCCGGAGGTGAGGTTGAGAAAGATCTGTTCCAGGGTGCCGCCGGCGCCGGCGCTGGCCTGGCGGCGCAGTTCCCCCAGCGCGCCAACCGCCACCAGCCGGCCCTGATGCAGGATGCCCACCCGGTCCGCCATTTCTTCCGCCACACTCAGTTGGTGGGTGGACAGGAATACCGTGCAGCCGCGCCGGGTGCGCTCCTTGAGAACGTCCTTCACGATCCGGGCGTGTTGCGGGTCCAGTCCCACCATTGGCTCGTCAATTATAATGACTTCCGGCTCGTGCAGCAGCGAGGCCACGATCGCCACCCGCTGGCGCGTCCCGTGCGACAGCCCGTCTATCGGTTTGCGCGCGAACTCCTCCAGATTGAAGCGCGGTATCAACTCGCGCGCCGCCTCCTCCAGCCGCTCCCCGCTTATTCGAAAAATCTGCCCGGTGAACCGGAAAAACTCCCACGGCGTCAGCTTCTCGTAGAGAAACGGGAAGTCCGGCACGTAGGCCATCCGCCGGCGCGCTTCCAGCGGTTCCCTCTGGATGTCGAAGCCAGCCACGCGGGCCGTGCCCGCCGTGGGCTTGAGCAGGCCGGCCAGGACGCGCAACAGAGTCGTCTTGCCGGCGGCGTTCGGACCCAGCACGGCGAAGAACTCGCCCCGCCCGACCTGGAGCGTCAGATCGGAGACGGCCGCCAGCTCGCCGAATTTCTTGGTCAGATGGCTCAGTTCGATCATCCGTTGCTGGGGGCGCTCAGGGCCTGGTTGCGGAGGGAAATGTTGCGCGGCAGGTCCACTCGCAGAATTTCGCCGGCGCGGCTCACGAAAATTTCCACGCGCTGCCCCAGGATGAAGGCGTCCAGGCGGTAAGCGCGCATGCTGTTGACGCCCAACTTCAGGCGGTCCTCGTGCGCTTCCCACTCGATGCCCTGGCGGGCCACCCCGGGCAGGCTTTGGTCCATGCCCAGAACGCCCAGGGCGAACGCCCCGCCCACTTCCCCAAACAGCGCCTGCGGGTCGCGCAACTCCGCGAACGTCCACGTCTTGTCGAGCGTGCTGTCCCCTTCGATGACCTTGAGGTTGATCTTCTGCCCGGGGGCCATGGCATGCACGTCCCACGACCTCGACCGCATCGTGGCGCGGAATCGGAAGTCCTGCCAGACCTTGTTGGTGTCCAGGGCGAAGGCGATTTGGAAACGGACATGGTTGCTGCCTTTGTAGAGCAGGCTGCCCTCGAAATTCAAGGCGTAGCTGGCGGGCTGTTGCTCCCCGCCGCCGGGGCGGTATTCGGCGGCCAGGATTCTGCTGCTCAGCAGGGGGGAGTCCGCCATGCCGGCGCTCCAATGCCCGAATCCGGTTTTCACTTCGTGATCATAGATGTTCAGGTCCGAATTGTCCGGCGCGGCGAGGATTTTGTCCCACACGGCCTGGGCGGGAAGCGCGCTGCCAAAGGCGCTGTGTCCGCCCGCCTGCGAGCGCCAGAGCAAGTAGTTCATGGACACCCAGAAAACCGTGACACCCAAAAAGAATAGGCGCGAGCGCATCAGGGCAAATTCAAACTCTGGCCGACGTGCAGATGGGTGGGGCTGATGTTCGGATTGGCCGCCAGGACCGCGCTGGCTTTCAGGCCATACCGGGTGGCCACCGAGTAAATGTTGTCATTGGCCTGGATGACGTAGGTGCGGGGATGCGCCGCGTCCGCCACCGCTGGCGCAACGCGGGGCGGGATGGCGCTCCTCACCGGGGCGGGAGCGGCCGGGAGAATGGGAATGGGAGTAGGATTAGGATTTGGGACCGGATTGTTGGCCACGGGGTGGAGCGGTTGGGCAGGAACGGGCGCGGGCGGCGGGGAGACGCCGGCGCCGGGATGACTTCTGGCTTCGTCCAATTGCTGCTTGAGCAGCCGGTTTTCTTGCGTCAAGTCATAGACTTCGCGCTGGAGATTCTGGCTGTTGGGCGGGCTGACCTCCGACTCGGCCAGTTCCAGTTTGCAGCCGCGAATCCGGTCCCGCGCCAGCGATGCGTGCGGGGATTCGGGGGCCAGGAGGAGGTGCCGCTGGTAATGGTAGATGGCGGCGGCGTAATCATTGATCTTGTCGTCGAGCAACCAGCCCAGTTCCCAATGGGCGGCGGCGGAGCGCGGGTTGGTTTCCAGGGCTTTCTCGAACTCATCCGCCGCGGCCTGGAACTGCTGGCTGTCCCGCAGGTCCCGTCCGCGTTGGAAGTGGGGGTCCCGTTCCTCGTCCTGACGATCGTCGTTTCCCGGCAAACAACCGCACAATCCGGCCGCCACCAATATGAAAACGGCGCAGAAAAAAACAGGCCGCAAACATTTCATGGCAAAGAGAATAACCGATTCCCCGCCAAACGTCAAAGCCTTGTCTTGCCCTTTTCTTGCCCGCCAGGGCGACGCTCCCGCGGAGCCATCTCCCGCCTTTCGGTAGGGCGCCCGCCCGCCGTAGGTCCTGCGGAGGTGGAAGACTCAGTCGAGCCGAAACTCGATTTCCCGGCAGAATTTGAAACAGGAAACGGAGGAAGCGGAGAAACAACTCGGAGAAAAACCTCTGTTATCTCTGTTTCCTGTTCCAGCCCGTTTGCCGGGTGGTAGGGCGACGCTTCCGCGGAGCCATCTCCCGCCTTTCGGCAGAGCGCCCGTTTGCCGGGTGGTCAGTCAATAAATGAAGGGTCAAGCCTGGAATTCGGAATATGAACACAATTCAGAATTGCGGGATAAACCCTTCTTCTTCCTCGCTGAGGGTAAAAAATACGTGATTCCGAGGAATGACCCCAACTTCTGACCCCTACTGAAGCATTATGAAAAACGCTTGATTTTCACCGCGAATCGTCCATGCTGGCGGCATGGTGATCTTGATGTTGTCGAATCCAACCGTCGTTGGCGCTGTCCGTTCCTCTATCGCGGTTCACCCCGCGAGTCCGCTGAGGCTCAACTTTCTATGTTAGCCATCGTTCGCGCTTATGTCTTCGCAAATCTATAATGAGGAGCATCGGCAATTTGTAAGTCGCAAGATTGTTGCGGCAGCGCGGAGCATTCTTTCAGGCGAGCTTGGCATTATTGCTGGCGCACGTCAGCTATCTGGATTGGGAGATGGTGTTGGAGCAGACCGAGACCCAGATTTTAGATTTTTCGTCGGCATTGATTCGGAGAGCGACCATATGCCTATCGGAGAGGTTCGGCAGCATTGGAATCCAGAAGCGTTGCGTGTGAAGGATGCAGAGGTTGCCAAGGTCGAGGCATTATACCGAGAGCAGGCGTTTGAGATTTGTCGCAAATTGATTCAGAAGTATGACCACGACGCCTAACAAGTCGCCGGAGCCAACCAACTTTGGTGCTGTCACAGTGCGGGATAAACCCTTCTTCTTCCGCGCTGAGGGAGGAAAATACGTGCTTCCAAGGACTGATAAACTGAATTGCGGGGCTAAACCTGTTCGATTTCGATTTCCGTCAAGTCATTGAAATCATAAGATTTCATCGGCCGTCCCGGTCGGCGCGGATGGCTGCCAGGATGGCTTGCCGGCTGGCCTTGGCCGGCAACATCAGGAATCCTTCCGGCGTGCGAACTGGTTTTACCAGCGGCACTTCCTTCTCCACCATTTCCACCACCCGCACACTGCCATCCGGCTGTCGGGAGGCGTCAAACGCCGTCCGCGGCGGAAACAATTCGGCGGAACAAATTCGCCCATTCTTGTCGGCAACCAATTTCATAATGGGATTATCCCATAAGTGATGCCAATTTCAAGCGCCTTGTTCTTCAGTCCTCGGAATCGCGTATTTTCCCCCTCCGCCGGGCCGAAACTCGATTTCCAGGCAGAATTTGGAGAAGTCAGGGGAATGACGGGCAGGGGAATCATCGGTAAAACGCAAGGCGTCAGTCTTGGATGGTAGGGCGCGCACTCCGTGCGCGCCGCGGCGGGCAGAGGACTGCCCGCCCTGCCTTTTTTCCATCCGTCACCGACGCAGTACACTTTTCTAAAGATTTTGCTGGACATAACTTAGAGC
>Ga0182027_10010930_pt1 | contig 12875 bp, 16 predicted proteins | sample 712E1DmetaG_FD_121300 | JGI IMG/M metagenome (GOLD analysis project Ga0182027, IMG submission 121300) | Permafrost microbial communities from Stordalen Mire, Sweden - 712E1D metaG (Illumina Assembly) | ecosystem: Environmental > Terrestrial > Soil > Wetlands > Permafrost | place: Sweden...
ATTTTCTGGAAGGCTCGACTTCTATCACAAAATCGGCATGGCGAGAGGACTCCCGGCAATCGGAATTGGATTGGCAGCCAAATCCATCTCAGGGCCACTCGGTCGGGAGTGGTGGGTGGATTTTCGTCAGGCACTTTTCCAGTCCATTGAAAAAGCCGGCCTGCCGCAGGCAGTTCCGAATTCAGAGCACATTCAGACCTTGAAGGAAATCACAGCGCAGTTTCCAGATTTGTTGCTGGCGGTTGAATTCCAAGCCGGATTTGTTGTCGCGAAATGCGCGGGGGAGGAAATTTAGTTTTCATCCACATCAGAATCCATCCTTGACGAAATGTTCTTTAGGTCAAAAATACCCGTGGGCGTTTGGCGTCCTTTAACTTTCACACCATGAAAACTTCATTCCGGTTCGGGCGAATTTTGCTTGCGGCAACGATTTTGCTGTCAGGCGCGGTCGCAACGATGGCCCAGGTGCCACAGTTGCTCAATTATCAGGGCAGAATTGCAGTCAACGGCACCAACTTCACCGGCACCGGGCAATTCAAATTTGCGCTGATTAGCACCAGCACAAATGCTTCCGTGCAGGCGACCGCCACCGGCACTGTTTCTTATGGCTTTCTGGTTTTAATCGCCGTCAACAATGGTGGTTCCGGCTATACCACGCCACCCGCCGTGACCATAACCGACAGCACCGGCACGGGCGCATCCGCTTCCGCGCAAATTTCCGGAGGCGTGGTCACGAACATCGTTGTCAATTCGGCTGGTTCAGGCTACTCGGCTTCGCCTGTAATCACCATTGCAGCGCCACCGCAGCAAAACGTGTCCACCTCGTTTTGGAGCAACGACGGAACCAGCAATGCGGGAGGACAACCGGCAAACAGTGTGCCGCTGCCAGTGACCAAAGGTTTGTATTCCGTGTTGCTAGGCGACACTACGTTGTCAAACATGACTACGCTACCCGCCAGCGTCTTCGCCAACCCCGGCGTATGGTTGCGGGTATGGTTCAACGATGGCACGACTGGATTCCAACTATTGACGCCTGACCAAAGGTTGGCAGCAGTGGGTTATGCTATTGTTGCCGGAACAGTTGCCGATGGTAGCATTACGGCCAGCAAGATTGCGGCTGGAGCCGTTGGCAGTAGCCAGTTGGCACCAAATCTCACCATTCCCGGCACGCTAACCGTAAGCAATTTGGTCATCAATGGAACAGCGGTGACTGGCTCAACGAATTATTCAATTCCAAACGGCACAAATGTTCAGACATACGCAGGTGGCAACTATTTTGCTACAAATTTTTCAGGCAACTTTATACTGCCGACAATTGCAAATGTTGGGGATGCTATTAAATTAACGATTCCAAGTTCAGGTGGTTCAATTTATTTTAACATATTGCAGAATCCGGGGCAGCGAATTGTGCGGTATAACTCTCTTGGCTTGAGTTCTCCTTTGGCTGCGAATGCCGATGGAACTCGTTTGTTGGTCAACGGCGGGCAAGGTTTATTCATCTCCACCAATTTTACTTCAACTTGGAATGAGGCCCCTCAAATGCAACAATGGCTTGACCCAAGCAGCTACAATGCTTTGCAAATTTCCGGCGATGGTTCTCATATATTTTGCGGAGCAAATTTCCAGACTTATCAAAATAATACTTGGTATAGTTATCCTGCTATAGTTTTTTCGGGTGATTACGGGAAGTCTTGGAATTTGAATACAAATTTGCCATTGAACGGAAATCAAATTCAGGCTTTCGCCAGTTCAACTAACGGTCTTAAAGTCGTTGCGGTGGCTAGTTATGGTGGAATTTTTACATCCGCCGATGGTGGCTCAAATTGGGTTTTCCAAACTGGCGCGCCGACGAATGCAAGTTGGAGAGCAGTGGCCTCGTCCGCCGATGGAACAAAACTGGTAGCCACGAGGCAGTGGGATGGCAATGGTGGAGGTATTTACACATCTGGAAATTCCGGCAGCACATGGACGTTGCAATCTAGCGCTCCAGTAACAAACGCAAATTGGACATCAGTGGCTTCGTCCGCGGATGGAACAAAACTGGTAGCCACGAGGCAATGGGATGGCTATGGCGGAGGTATTTACACATCTGGAAATTCCGGCAGCACATGGACGTTGCAATCAAGTGCTCCAGTAACAAACGCATATTATTCGTCCGTAGCCTCATCCGCCGATGGCACCATGCTTGTAGCTGCAACTCATTGGAGTGAGCTTTCCGGGACTTATACCTCTGCGAATTCAGGGTCAACATGGACTTATCAAACAAATGGATTTCCAAATTCGAGTTTTAGCTGCGAAAGCATATCCATTTCATCAAACGGTTCTAAGTTATCAACTTTGGGAGGTGGCCAGATTTTGACATCTGTTGATTTCGGCAACACATGGACAAGTTGCTTGTCACTTCCGTCTCAATCCACGGTATTGATTGCTGTCAGTAGTGTTGGAACGGCAGGCGGAACAAGTTTTAGTAGCCTAAATAACAACACACTAACTTTGGTCTATTTGGGCAATGGCTTGTTTATTATCGGCGATGGGAATGGACTTTCCGGCCATTGACAGAATCGAATGTCCAAAAATATGAAAGCAGCAGTTTTATTATTGTTTGGATTGGCGATTAACGCCATTGCTGCTGGGCAGAGCAGTGCCAATTACAACGTGCGAGCCAGTTCAGTGGATGGTGGTGGATTAAGAGCTACAAGCGCCAACTATTCTAATGATGGCAGCGTCAGCGGTTTTGGTGGTTTGGTTACAGCAACCACTCCACAAGAAACCGACCGCACTGGCTACGCCGGCCAATTGTATGAAGTCACGGCATTCACACTCTCCGCTCCTAGCACCAATTTGAACGAAGCCACCTCGATGCCGTTGTCTGCCGCCCAATTTCTCGATGACGGCACGGTTTCACCCGTTAGTAGTTTTGCACAATGGTCATTCACCGGCCCCATTGTCAGCGTGAATGCCGCCGGCATCGTCACCGCCGCCGATGTTTATCAAAACACGCCTGCCTGGGTTGGAGCCAAACTCGAAGGCTGGTCTGCATCGTTGAACCTCACGGTCATATTCACTGGAATTTTGCCGGGTTACAATCAAATCACCGGCCAACTTTTGACTGGCGGCAATATGCGTCTATCTTTTGTTGGCAGCAATGGAGTCACTTACGCCTTGGACCGCAGCTATAGTCTGTCGCCACCGGTTAACTGGGTGCCGCAGATGACAAATCCTGCCGGCGTCAATGGTATGCTGGTTTTTACCAACCTGGCTAATCCAACGACAAACAATTTTTGGCGTGTCCGCTCGGTGCCGCAGCTTACCCCCTAGCAAAGACGTTGAAAATCTGTTAACTGCTACGCCTAAACATCCGACTATTTACCATGTGGATTCGGCAACTGGAATTTTTCGTGAAATTCGCGCGACATTAAGCTGACACGCTTTTTATGAAGTCCGCACAAGTTGCCTATTTGGACGCAGGTTAGACCGCCTGAATAAACCCAGTTGCGAAGTAGTAGCGACTTGCAAGCTCGGACTTTTTCTTGACACAAGGCAAAGTCAAAGCCGGGTGTTTTGAACGGCTCTTCCATCCAGTCCAACAGAGCCGCCAGACCGACCACGGCCTTTGGCGGCTCCCTGCCGTCCAGTGCGTTGTAAAACTCATCAGGAGACGTTGCAGGCTCGTTTAAGACTTGTTCCGCATCGTGTGCCTCATCAGGCTGGACAATCGCTACAATGGTGCCCTCATCGTCGCCATCATCATAATCACGCGCATAGGTTACTCCCTTAGCAGCACCAGGGCGAGCGCGGCGAGTCTTTGAACCGCTTTCGGCTGGCTTATGCTTCACGATAGGCTTTCCGAACGCAGCCTCGAAAGGTGCGTCCCAGTTGTAGTTGCCATGCTCTTTCATAACAGGATTGTCCTATAACGCATTTGGTGTCAGTTGGTGTCAAATGGTGTCATAACTCAATACTTTGGGCTAGTAGGTTGCCATTTGTCGTTACCGTCATTCTCAATTTTACCGGCTTTTTTCAAAAGAGCTTTAGCCCGCAAGAATGATGACTTGCTACACCCTAGCTCTTCTTCAGCTATCGCAAACCACTCCATTGTAAGCATAGGCCGTTGCAATAGTTTTAACAGGTCCTTACCCTTGTAGGTCTGCTTTCGGCCACCAACCTGTGCTTGCTTTAGATTGGCAGGGTCTAAGTCAGCCCTCCTCTGCATAACCGGATGTTTCCACTGGATACAAAATGCTTTAGGAGCCTCTAAGTTGCGGCAGGTTATTTCAAAGCTAAACACCCCCTCTTCCTCATGCGCTGTAATTGTTGAAATGCCATCGGGCGAACGGCCAAACACGCCAGAGCCACTAACACGGTCTTTTGCATCTTTGTTCGCTTGGTTTCCCTTGCTGAAATGGTGAGCGTAGATAACAGCAGCACCACTCACTTCCGCAATGTTTCCTATCTGATTGCACAAATCGTTCATGTCACCCGCACTATTCTCGTCGCGGTCCCCTAAACATTTGTAAAGCGGGTCGAGAATAATTAACACGTAGTCGCGGGTAGCTACACGAGCTAGGATGCGAGGTGTCAGCAATGTTAAATCAGATGCAAACCCCCTCAAATTCCAAACGTCGAAGTCGCCTAAGCCGGCCAACCCACGCGCCTTTGCTATCTCCTTCAAACGCCTACGCAGCCACCCACGCTGTAGCTCGAAGTTAATATACAGCACTGGACCTTTAACAGTATTCAGCCCTTGCCATTCAATACCGTGCGCAACGCAGAGTCCCATGTCTTCCAATATCCAGCTCTTATGCGTTTTGCTACCACCACCCAAAATTACTTGGTCTGTCCTATGAAAGTAACCCTCAATAACTGCCGGTGGCGTCGTTATTGAATCATCAGCGAAAAAGGCATCACCAGTCTCGATAGGAGGCAGGCCATCAGCCTCCAAAGGTAAACCGAACTTTGGCCTGAGCGGAAGCTGTGCAGCGGGATGTGGAGCTGGCGTAGGAACAGGGGCTAACGCCGGGGCGGGAGCAGACAAGGAGTCTTGCCAATCCGGCGTTGACCCAGGTATAGGCTTCCAACCGCATTTCTCGTAAAAGTCTAACTTTTGCGCGGCAGCTTTCGGCGTTGCGCTAACTAGCTCCTCTAGCTGTCGCTCCGTTGCATCGCGTGAGTGGCGCTCGATATGGTCCACATAGAACACACAGCCTAACCAGCCGAGCCATTCCGGTGGTTTTATCACCGGACGTACTGCTTTGCTATCTTCAACCCACACAGCCTTACAGTCGCCAGCCAAAATAAGCCTTACACCATCACCTATCCGCTGAAGTATTTGCGCTCGCAAGACATCCTTGCGGTCGTTTGAAACAGGAATAGCCCCAAGATTGGGAAACGCTAATGTAGCTAGTCTAGGTTGTATCTTCATGTATTATCATAGGTAGGACTTTCCAAAAGGCAACCAAGAATGTGTAGCCAGTTACAAAGCATACTGATTACACAATGGACGCTTACAGCGTAAACATTGGCTAGGACTGTGGTGTCCTAGGTGGTTAAAAGAGTTGAAAGAACATCGTTTCGGGTGCTTTTTTTGTCCGTTCAACGCTATCAGCTCACGGCCTTGCTCCATAGGTGGGGCTACTGGGTCCCGCTCTGAAGACTACTCCCCAGGCCCGCACCTAATACGCCGGCTAATCGTGAAGCCGATAGCTCAAGAACGAACAAGTAAAAGTTAAAAAAAACACCACGAAACTTATGAATACAACTACATCAAACGCCAGCCTCCAGACTCAGACCGAACAAGTTAAAGTAAACGCATACCAAATCATAACAGACCGCATTTGCGGGATGTTGGAACAGGGCACGGCACCTTGGAGCAAACCTTGGAAAGTGTCGCGAGGAATGCCCGCCAACCTAATCAGCCGGAAGCCATACCGTGGCATAAATACTTGGATTTTACACAGTGCCAGCTATGAAAGCCCGTTCTGGGTTACGTTCAAACAAGCCAGCGACGCAGGCGCACGCATCAAGCGCGGGGAAAAGTCCATGCCTGTAGTTTTTTGGAAACAGGTTGAGGTTGCCGACAAGCAGACCGGCGATATGGTTAAAATTCCGTTTCTTCGTTATTACAACGTCTGGAATGTGTCCCAGCTTGAAGGTTTGAAGGAAACGCCGGCAGTTGAACCGACGCCGACCACACCGGCAGCGAGCATTTATCAGAACATGATTAACAGGCCCGCCTTGCGTCATGGTATGGCAGCAGCCTTTTACGACCCAGCGCAAGACAGTATCGGAATGCCCGACCTAGCTCGTTTCGCAACCGAGGCAGACTATTACGGCACCCTATACCATGAGCTGACCCACTCGACAGGGCACAAAAGCCGCCTCGACAGACTCACGCCGGCCACCTTTGGCAGCGAGGACTACAGCAAAGAAGAGCTTGTAGCAGAAATGGGCAGTGCTTTTCTTTGTGGCGTCGCAGGGATTGAGCGCCAGCTTGAACACTCCGCCAGCTACATTGCCGGCTGGCTTAAAGCCTTGAAGGCAGACCCCAAGCTAGTTGTAAATGCTGCCGCTTGCGCACAGAAAGCCGCCGACCACATTCTTAGCACCACCAAGCCCACCGAGTAGCAAGGTGTCAGGTGTCACTTCTAAAAATGAGGTGACACCTTTTCAATCCGGCAGGGTGAGCCTCCCCCTGCACCCCCTCTCTCCGGGTGGTATCAGGTGTCAGTGTCATATCCTAAAGGAATATGACACCTACACTAAACTGACTGATACCGCCCGGAGCGAACAGTCTGTCTATAACAATATATTCCGCCCGTTTTGACACCGATAATGCTACAAGCAGAAATATCAAACAAAGTTGCTTCTGTATGTTGCATAGATACCCTTAGCTCGCTACAACTAGGTAACTATGAGAATCCAGACTTCTACCCTAGACAATGTCGCCACACTCCGCCAGCTTTTGACGGAGAGGCTAACCAAGCTGCAAAACTCAAAAACCGACGAGGACGGCTCGGCTACCATGATGAATCTCATTCCGCCTTTTACCGTCCAATGCGGGGCACGAGCGGCACACGACGCTTTTTACCGCGACGATGGCTTGCTTTTCAAAACGGTTTACCGGGAAGTGTGCGCCGGCATCAGCAACCAGACTCCGACACACGGCATGGAACCCACCGCGCCTGTCTGTGAAACCGTGCGGATTTCAACAGTCTGGAGCATTTCTTGAAAGACAGCTCGCAAGACTGACTGGCTTTCCCGCTTCATTCTTCATTGGAAACCAGCCAGACTTGCTCGCCCGATCCGGGCAGACTCTCCCATTTTCTCCGCTTCACTTCACTGTGCCAGTCTTCGACTTTCAGCCGAATCCCAGGCTCCGTTCCGTTCCACTCCGTAAACAGTAGAGACTGCCACAAGACGGGGACACGCGCGCAATGGTATGACACTACGCTTTTACAACGAATCGTTAAGTTTATACCCAGAGAACATCAGGGCATTGGAATTCCGTAAAGGAAACTGGACGTTAATTGTCGCGAACCCACGCGGGATAGGCATTAACGAATTCACGTTGGAAAAGACAACCTTGCATCAGTTCGTTTTGGATAGAGCGTGCCAAGTGCCAGAGAACGTCGAACTGATGACCATAGAACGGGCGGAGGAATTGTTCACATGGTTGCTCACAACTCCGAAAGTATTTTGCAAGCCAGTTTCGCCAGTGGTGCCAGATTTTCTGCCACTAGGCCGCGTAGTAGGTGCAGCACGGAACCAGCCTGGGTTAAACCAGTCTGTCCCGAAAATAGAGCGCTAGAACTTTGGGCGGAGAGGGTGGCTGAGTCCACTGCTTAATTTTCAACCCAAGAGCTGTAGTCCCCGTATCAGCTCACATTTCTCCTAGCTCATTCCCACGGTTGAAAGTATCTGTCCCATCGTAACCCCACCGTTGAAATTACCACCGTTTTGAACGAAGCGGGACCAAATTTCCACCTGTTTATCTACCGCAGACTGGACACCCAACAGCCGAGTAAGCACGCCGGTAGTTAAACCTTTGCGGTAAATCTGCATTGCTTTGGCAAGATTTGGAGAGGTGCCAAACATCGCCCAGCATCCCAAGTCAAACGCTCTGGCAAGTGCAATGTCCAGCGGAGGCTCGCCAAAGGTCGCTTGCTCACGGTCCATCAGGAATTTAGCCCGCCTGTAGTTTGCAGAGGCCAGCGGGATAAACCCGCCTTCACCAAGCCGGAGATTTCCCGTCGCCCACGGGCCGAGGATGCCAAGGCGCTTGTTGGTTCCTTTGATAAACTTGTTATCATCGCCAACACGGGTCGAAAAAATGTGCAGATGCAGGTTTGCGGTGTCGTAATGGACTTGCACGGACAGCACCATGCGGTTGGTTTGTTCCGCGAACACATTGGCGCAGGTATGGGCCAGTTCCACGGACAATTCCTTAACCTTTGCCTCATCGCCGTTTTGGGCCGCGTCATACAGCGTGGCAGACCACCACGGCGCAGCAGTGACTACACAGCCCTGAATCCCACCACCCCTTGTTTTTTTCCACCGCCAGCCGGCCTTGCATTTTTTGTCACCGATGATTCTATAATACCATGACTTGTCAGCTAGGTAGGAATCCATCGCCTCAATAAAATGCTCGCCGTCATTTTGGACTAGCTTATGGGTTGATTTATCTCTAACGAAATACATCCCATCGCCGAGTTGTGGTAGAATTCGATGGCTGTCAGTTTGGGGCAACTCGACGGCTACGAAATACATCTGCCGACGCTCCGCAGCCATCTCGACATCTTCAGCATGGATAGGATGTTCGACGACGGCATGACGGATTGCCCGTTTGCCAATTTTCCGTTGGTATGTTCTAGTGACCTTCATACCAAAGGCCACCTGTCCCCGCCTAAAAAAGCCGGTAAGCGGAAGGCTAAGAACAAGAAGTGGCGCTGCCCGCAGCCTATCGGCTTGCGTGCGCTAATTGCCCGCCTAGCGGCGAACAATTCCTCTTCTTGCGCCTAGCGGCGGGCTTGCCGGCTTCGCCGTGCTTACAGGCGATTCTTACCGGCTTTTTTGACTTTTTTCCAACGCTCGCGGGCAGCAGCAGCCAGCTTATCACGACCAGCTTTGGTCATCTTGTGCTTTGATTTGGTAGTGGCTTCAGCTGGAGCCTTTGCAGCTTTGGCTGGCTTGGCTTTGGCAGAAGTTCCACGCTCGATTGCCTCTAGCTCCTTACGGGCAGCTAGGTAGCGCTCGATGTCAGCCGTGGACATATCTTTGATTTGTGGCATACGCGCCGGATTTTGACCGGCAGGAATGGGCTTGTCAATCCCCCCAAAGAGTGGCGTGCATCCTGCTTGTCAAACACATTGGACACCCGCATGGCGTGAATTGTGTCCAAAACCGTTACATAAGCTGTATGAAAAACAATACGAAGCCGCAATGTGACACTTGCCGGCACTCCGCCGTAGCGCCTCCACCAGGCAAGCAGTGGTATTGCGTGCAATTGAAAGTCAGGAGGATGTCTGGGCTGGGTGAAGTCAAGGTTGACCGAGACTTTGGATGCAGGTGGTATAAGGAGCAGATACCGGGCAAAAAACAGAGAATCTACGACCCCCGACGTTATGTTTAGAAACCAACGCTGCACATCGTGCGCCCACTCTACAAAGATTTACTACACAAATACCGGCTACAGGCTGGTTTGCTTACTGCCAGAAAACCTAAAAATGCTTGGTTTGGGCAAACGCAAGTTCGATGTGCTATACAAGTTCGGCTGCAACCGCAGAGCTGATAGGCCAAGAGGGGTTAAGCAACGCATAGTAGATAAGCACGGCAGGCCGTTCGTCCCGCCTGTGGCTTTCGACAGGCTGCTAAACAGGGCACTGGGTAAGGTAGGCTATATTCTGTGGAGGCAAGCTTCAATTGCTGAGCGGCTGAAGGCGAAGAACCTAGACAGTGATGGCAATTGGAACATGTATTACTGGCAGGACAAAGCTTGGAAGAAAATGCAAAAGCTCATCGCCGACAAAACGTATGACGAAGTTAAAGCGATTGATTTTGCCCAACACTTTTACGACAACGGCCCTTACGCCCAGATAGTCCATACGCACTGGGGATTGAAGTGGCGGAAATCCCCGCTTGACGGAGAAATCAACGGCATGGATCGGCACAGCGTAGTGGAGAACATATGAATAGCAACGACGTGACCGCTGACGACGACTGCTTGAGCTGCAAATTCGCTGGCTACGTTGACGGTGTTGATTTCGAGTGCAAGAACCGAGGCATGAAGGAAATGCTGAAGGTTAAACGCGTGACGGTTTGGGCATCGTTTTGCTGCAATTGGTTTGAATCACGCACGACCCCACCAACCAAGCCTGTGAAGATGGATTTTGAATAAATATGAAATCTATCGGACAAATCTGTCAGGAATGGCAGCAAATGGAAAAGAAGACACCAGGCTCCGCTGTCGGCTCTAAATTTGTTTTAACTGGTGGACCAGAGGACCAAACTAGGGCAACCGGGCAGTTTCTTGTGCGTGGATATTCAGTATCTATCGCTGGCGACCACGGCGACCGCGAAGTTAAGCTTGTAGCCTTTAATTCAAAGGCTCCGGTAAGGCTGAAGAATTACAGAAAATCCAAGGCCAAGAAGCCTGACTTTTTGTGGGAACGGCGCACACACCTACTGAAGCCAGATGGAGAACATGTTTATGTCGAAGGGAACCGAACTACTCTAGTGCGTTCATTATTAAGGGCCGGGTTTAAGGACAGGTATTTGATGTTTGAGGCGCGCGGATGGTTGATTCAGCTACGTTCAGAGCCGCGAATCACTCCAGATGATTTATCAAAACGAAATTACTCTGTCTTCGTCAAGGTGACTGACAATGATGACGTGCTACGAATCAGAGCAGGACAAGTCCGCACGGGAAACCTTGAAAAAAACTACGACATTTTTACCGGGATTCTTGTGTTGGATAGTAAGGGAATTATTCACAAGCTGCGCGTCCCACAAATAGAAGACATGGTCAGAAAATATGCCTTCATGGAATCCCTCTGGGGGAAGGAAGGTCTCACGTCATCACAACTGTTCGAGGAATTGAGGAAAGCTTAACCTATGGCAGACGAGGAACAGATTCCGGCTTGCAAGCGTTGCAAGAATCACAAGGTTATTGACGTAGATGGACTGGTTTCCAATAGAGACTATGATGATTCTAGGCTGATTGTTGTTATTGGAGATGTGGTATGCGAATCTAGCCAGTTTCTACTGACATTACGCTTGGAAAACTTACCGTGCATTTTCGTAATGCCTGACTTCTATTGCAAGTATTTTAACCCGATTAAGGAAGAGCCTCAAATTCCAGGCACTCCAGTCAAAATGGAATTTGAATGAATACCTGCATAGATTGCAAATTCTCCAGACTTTACGAAGGAGACGATACAGACCTGCATGGAATCACCTTTTGCACGAATCCGGTGGTTAGGCAAATGGTTGGAGTTCCAGATTACGATACAGACGGAGTTGCGGTAAAGCTCTGGTTTGGTTGCAATCAGTTTGCAAAGGCAGGAAGGAAGAAGCGTGCAAAGATTATCACGGATCTGATTTAATCCGCTCCATACAGACGGGGACACGCGCCCCGTGGTATGGACCAAATCAGCAAATTCATTTGTGGCATATTCGAGGCCGGAGGCGCAGAGCAGGCAATAGCATTCCCGGCAGAGCTTCAGCACGACGCCGTCTGGAATTATGTCGTAAACGGAAACCCACAGGCAAAGCCCGTCTCCGCTGGGTTTTTCCATGAAACCAACGGTCAGGTTGACCTTGTTTTTGGCAACTCAGAAAGCATGGACCACCATAACGGAGGCCAACCGCTGCCAAGCCGGCCACAGGTTGACCGGGAGCGCTTGCAGGAGTTGCTATCTACACAGGCTAAAGAGCGTTATGATTTGCGATTAACGCTATACTTCGATATGCACAAGCAGTCACAGATTCTAAGGCCAGCTAGACCGGCTATTAGCATGGCCTAGCAGATTTTAGCAGATTGTTTGTTGCAACCTTCAAATAATGCGTAAAATGGTAGGTATGAAAATAACATTTAATCCTACTAGGCCATGCTACCGCTCTTAATCCAACACCCACGGCGGCAGGTGCCCCGTGGCGTGTTCGAGTCGCGCCCGCCGTGTCAGCTCCGAAGCCCAGTAAGCCAAGGACAAATGAAAATATGAACCTAGAAAACTTCCCAGACATACAGTCCATCGAGGACTTCAACAAGCTAACACCAGACGAACAAAAAGATTATATCGCTGACTACGTCGAAGCAAAAATCCCTAGCCCAATGACCGGTGCTGAATCAATTGCACACATCAACTCCCAAGACGAGATGTTGGCTAAAGCCGTAGCCAATCCATCCATGATGTTCGTTGTAAGCAGACCAATACCTATTGAGATATATGCTAAACTGACCAAAGGAGAAATCTTAGCTATCGCAGGGCACAAGTGCTTTGAAGACTTGTTTAAACTCCCAACAAATCAACAGAAGACCGTCGCACGAAAGCTCAAACAAGGCTACGAAATCAGGAACCGCTGGACCAACCTGTTTGAATCACAATGGGCATCGTTTCCAAATAACCCAGACTCCAGCATTCCGTGGAACGTCTGGTCTGTTCCCAGCTTATCTCCAGACAACAACCTAGTCGGTATAGCTCCAGTTACAATGCACAAGGTCACACGCCTAGGCAACCACAGTGGAATGTCTCGCGTGTTAGCGAGCGGTTAAAAGCGGCCAGAGATGAGCGAATCAAAAGCGGCCATTTTGAGGAGGAAAGATTGATTGCGGAAGCGGGTTCCGATGGGGAACAACTCCGTGATGAATCAACTCAAAA
>Ga0182027_10010932_pt1 | contig 12874 bp, 13 predicted proteins | sample 712E1DmetaG_FD_121300 | JGI IMG/M metagenome (GOLD analysis project Ga0182027, IMG submission 121300) | Permafrost microbial communities from Stordalen Mire, Sweden - 712E1D metaG (Illumina Assembly) | ecosystem: Environmental > Terrestrial > Soil > Wetlands > Permafrost | place: Sweden...
AATATTTTACAGTTTATAATAAAGATATTATTCCGATAATAATTAAATTAACCAAAGCATATGGAATTAAATATTTCCAACAAACAGTCATTAATTGATCAACACGCAAACGGGGAAGAGTCCATCTCAACCACATCTGCACAAATACAAATGTAATTCCCTTGGCCAAAAACCAAAATCCCTGTTCAAAAGGAATAAGCCATTGAACTCCGATTAAATTTCCGAAATAACCAAATGGGGATTGATATCCGCCGAAGAAAAGAATTGCGACTATTCCTGAAACTGCAAGCATATTTGCATATTCAGTTACCATAAACATACCCCATTTCATTCCCGCATATTCGGTAAAATAACCCGCTACTAGTTCGGATTCTGCTTCAGGAATATCAAATGGCGTTCTATTAACTTCTGCAAGTGTACTGATATAAATGATAATGAATCCAACAATCATAAAAGGAATCAACAGGAATTTTGCCAAACCGAAATGCGGCCCTCCTAAAATATTCCAATTCCAGAAATATGCCGTTTGCATTTGACTCATTTTGTCCAGACTTAAAGTCCCAGTAAGCATAACCATAGATAAAACAACAAGTGCTGTAGGAATTTCGTAACTGACAATCTGAGCTACAGACCGCATAGCGCCAAGTAAAGAATATTTATTATTTGATGACCAGCCGGCCATAAGAATTCCTGCAACTACCAGACTTGAAATGGCAATAACGAAAAAGATTCCGACTTCCACTTCACTGCCAATCAGTTTACTTGAAAACGGAATTGCGGCAAAAGCAGCAAAGCTTCCTGTAAATACCAATACCGGCGCTATGTTAAAAAGAATTTTATCAACATCATTTGCCGTGATATCTTCCTTTTGTAACATTTTTATCATATCTGCAATAGTCTGAAGCCATCCATGCCAACCGGTACGCATTGGTCCTAATCTGTCTTGCATATGAGCCGAAACTTTTCTCTCAAGCCAGATAGCAAATAATGCATAAAGCAGAATAACTCCGAGCGGGATTACTGCTACAATAAATCCGGCAATTATTCCATTACCGATAAGGTTATAAAGGAATTGATACATTATCTATCCACTTCTCCTAAAACTATATCAATGCTACCAAGGATTGCAATAACATCTGCTACTAAATGACCTTTACATAATTCTCCCAGAACTTCGAGATTCACAAATGATGGGCCACGGACTTTAACCCTGAAAGGATTTGTATTTCCATCGCTTATAATAAAATATCCTAATTCTCCGCGAGGATTTTCAACCCGACCGTAAACCATCCCTTTGGGAGGTTTAATTCTTTTTGGAATTGCGGACTGAACATTACCTTCGGGTATCTGATCAATTGCCTGTTCTATAATTCTTAAACTCTGTTCCATTTCTAAAACACGAACATAGTATCTGTCCCAGCAATCACCAACGGTTCCTGCTATTCCCTGTCCTACAGGAATATCATATTCGAATCTATTATAAACTGAATAAGGGTCTTCACGACGAACGTCGAATGCTGCACCGCTACCTCTCAAACTTGGTCCCGTTACTCCATAGCTTATAGCGGTATCAAGCGGTAAAACCCCCACATTAGCCGTCCTTTCAATAAAAATTTGATTAAACGAAAGAAGATTATTCAATTCTTTGATTGTAGGACGGAAATAATTAATGAATTCTTTTGTCAATCTCTGAAAATCCGGATGTATATCATGCGACAAACCACCAACCCACATATAATTGTAAAGAAGTCTAGCTCCGCATGTCATTTCAAATAAACTTAATATTTTTTCACGATCTCGAAAGAGAAATAAGAAAGGTGTAAACGCTCCAATGTCGAGACCATTAGTGCCGAGTGCAACAAGATGAGAAGCTATACGCTGCAGTTCTGCCATTATTACCCGTATATATTCGACTCGTTCAGGGACCTGTATACCAAGTAATTTTTCTACCGTGATAACATAACCGAAATTATTGCCCATCGAAGAAAGATAATCCATTCTGTCGGTATAAGGGATAATTTGATTATACTGCATCACTTCAGCATGTTTTTCGAAACATCTGTGCAAATAACCAATATGAGGTTTAACATTAAGAATTAACTCGCCGTCAAGTTCGAGTTCGAGACGAAGTACACCATGAGTCGATGGGTGCTGCGGTCCCATATTAAGTATCATTGTATCGGTTTTTAGCTGCATTTCTTATTTAACTAATTATTTAATAGCTCACGGATTTATCCGTGAATCATTTCTAAGACAAACCGGCTATTTACTAGTGAGCTTAACAAATCTCTGGCGGTTGTATTGCATTCCCGGAGCGTCTTCTGCTCTTATTTCAAAACCGTTTTTTAAGTAAAACTCTTTTTTACCTTTAGCACAGAATAATTGAATATCGCCAATATTATTCTCGTTGCATTTATTAACTATCATTTCCAATATTTTTGAGCCGATACCTTTATTCTGATATTCAGGATCTATTATCATGTCATAAATCATTGCATGTAAAATACCGTCGGAAACAACTCTTCCGGATCCTACTAATTTATTCCCCTCGTAAGCCTGAACAAAAAAATAACTTTTTGATAAAGTTAGGATTAATTCTTCTTTATCAGGTTTTCGATCTCTAAACCATCCAGTATTTTCAAATAACTTGAAATAGTCTTCAGGCACTGGTAATTCATAAACAAAACTAATTTCTTCCAATATTTATATCTGATTTTTGTAATCTAATAAAATATTTAAATCTAATATGGAACTTTCATTCCCTGATAAAACTCGGGATTCTTATAATCCTTTCTTAGCGGATATCCTGCTTCCCAATCATATGGCATTAAAATTCTTCTTAAATCATGATGATTAAGGAAAGTAATACCATACATATCAAATGCCTCACGTTCATGCCAGTCAGCACATCTCCAAACATTTTCAACCGTCTCAACCTGAGGATCTTCTCTTGGAGCAGATACTTTAAGTGTTATTTTATGTTTTATCGGAATGGAATAAAGATGATAATAAACACTAAGTGTTCCGCCTGTTATAATATCAGTTCCGTCAGAATCTTTTTCTTTTGTTCCGTTAGCGTCATCAACACCGGATAGACACATCAGACTGTCAAACTTCAATTCTTCATTGTCCCGTAAAAATGCTCCGATATTCTGTATTTGCAGCGGAGCAACCGCGATAATTGGTTCGACGGGTAATAAATTGCCGAATTCAATAATTGCATCACCAAATTGATTTTTTAGCAATTCGTATATTTCGTCGGGTTTCTTCATGCTGATTTTTTTCTCAAGGATTCATTACGTATTTTCTCTTGAAGTTTTAATAATCCTTCAAGTAAAGCTTCAGGTCTTGGCGGGCATCCCGGTACATAAACATCAACCGGAATAACTCTGTCTATTCCTTTTAATACATGATAGCCGTGTTCCCAATATGGACCTCCGCAGTTGGAACAACTTCCCATCGAAATAATATACTTTGGATCAGGCATCTGTTCGTAGAGCCTTTTTATACGTGTTGCCATTTTCAAGGTTACAGTACCGGAGATTATAATAGCATCTGCTTGCCGTGGAGTATTACGGGGAATAACACCGAAACGGTCAAAATCATAGTGAGATGCCGATGTTGCCATCATTTCAATTGCACAGCATGCAAGTCCGAATCCCAATTGCCAAATGGAAGACAAGCGTGCCCAATTCATTAAATCATCGACTCTTGCAATTACGATATTGCCGTCGGAAAATTCTTTATCTAATAAACCCATATATTAATCTTTTTTAATGACTTTAAGTAGTTCTGCTAAAATTGGCGGTTTAGGTTGAGGACGCGACCATTCCAAATCTCCCTTGCGCCATTCATAAGCCATACCTAATCCAAGCACAAGTAAAAAGATAATCCCGACAGCAAATCCATATAATCCATTTTCTTTATAGCTCAATGCCCATGGAAATAATAATATAACTTCTACATCAAAAATTAAAAAAATCAGTGCTACCACATAAAATCTTATATTAAACTTAACCCATGGTGATCCCTGGGGATTTTCGCCGCACTCGTAAGTTTTCAGTTTTTCTACTGTTGGTCTGCTTGGTCGAATAAGTTTGGCAACAAATAAAGTGATTACAACAAAAATAATAGCGAGAAGTATAAAGATTAGAATTTTCCCGAATTCAGTGAGCATGATCCTACAAAAAAGTTGTCGTCAAAATACCACAACAATATATTTATGTCAAGAAATCGTTTTAGGAAAAAGTGTTATTATTTGCCCGAATAGTTTATTTTTAAGTAAATTTATATATTCGAAGAAGAATTTTAGAGATGATTATTAAAAGAAAATTATTATTTACGGTTATAACATTAATTGCAACTTGCATAATTAATTTTGCTCAAGCTCCTAATTCAAATTGGATCCCGATTATTGAATTGCCAAATCAATCTGTTTTTATAGATACTTCAACAATTAAATCCGTAGAAAACCAAATATCAATACTTAGTTTAACTTCTTATAACAAACCGCAACTAATCACTTCAATTGGACAGGAAGCATCAAATATAAAATCACAAATTCTATTTAATATCCCTTTGCATAAATATACTATTATAGGAACTCTGTATTATGACAAGAATCTGAAAATTCTTGGTGAAACATCTGTACCGGGATTTGTTGCAAATAGTCAGACTTTTTCCCAGTCCGTTGATAGTAATACGGTAATGATTGCAATCCTTGAAAAAACTATGTCGGTTTTGAATAAAAATAATATTGTTTCTCCAAAGGATAAAAATTCAAAACCCGATTCAAAAATTAAAACAGATCTTATGTTAAACGATAAAAAGGAATCATTAAAATTAATTCATGATAAAATAGAACCCAAAACACCTATCATAAAAACTCCGGCAACTGCTAAACCTAATGATAACAATCAAAAACTGCAGTTGCAAATTCCTGTACGGAAAGATCAATTAGTAAAAAAAGATCAGTCAATTAAAATTGTAAAAGATTCTTCCGGGGAAAAGAAATTATCTAAAAACTCAGTGATTGAAAAAAAGAGAGTAGAAACTAAAAATCCAATAGTTGAAAAAAAGAAAATAGAAACTAAAACGGTTTCTCTCCCCAAAGCAAAAGATTCCCAGGTTGAAAAGAGTTATAATTTTCAAAATGAGTCAAATCCTAAAAGCACAATTTTTACAGACGGAACTAAATACTCATTTCAAGTGTCTTCCTGGAAAATAAAATCCAAAGCTGAAAACGAAATGCTTAAATTGAAAAATCAGAATCACAATGCTTTTCTATCTGAGGGAATTGTTAGAGGGAAAACCTGGTACCGTGTCAGGATTGGCTTTTTCAACTCTCTTGAAGAAACCGAAGCATATATGAAGAAACTGAAATAGCCCTTCAATAGTATAATTCACAAAAGATTATTTAAAGAAAGGAAGTTATGAAATCGTTAATTGAACTTTTAAGTTCGAAATTAATCGTATTTTTAATAACTGTAATTATCATTTGCCATTATTCTGAAATCAGTATCATTGCTCAACAAAGCAGTCCAAATAATTTGAAAGGGAAGACTATGAATGAAATTGTTCAGAAAACAGATAAAGAATGGAAAGAAACCTTAACCCCTGAACAATATAAGGTATTGAGAGAAAAAGGGACAGAAAAACCATTTACCGGCAAATATTGGAATTTTGATGAAAAAGGAGTTTATAGATGTGCAGCATGCGGACAAATTCTTTTTAAGTCGGATACTAAATTCGATGCCGGCTGCGGTTGGCCCAGTTTTTCCGATGTAGTTAACAGTAAAAATGTTATATTAAAAGATGATTATAGCCTTGGCATGCATAGAATTGAAGTAATGTGCAGTAATTGCGGCGGACATCTTGGGCATGTTTTTGACGATGGACCAAAACCTACAGGTCAAAGATATTGCATAAATTCTGCAGCAATCCAATTCGAGAAAAAGGATAAAAAATAAATATTAAATCAAGGAGTAATTTGAAGCATTCTGCTTTTTTAATCATGTTCATTTTATATTCTGTTGCATTAGGACAGGAGAAAAATAATTTGCTGGCTTCCTTAATTGCCACAGAATATGCATTTGCCGCAAGCGCCGGAGATATTGGAACTCATGATGCTTTTTTAGCTTATATAGCTGATGATGGAATTATTTTTAGACCTGATCCTGTTAACGGAAAAGAATTTCTGCTAAACTCCGGATCGTCTCCCGGGAGTCTGAATTGGTATCCAACATATGCTTCCATATCAAAGAAAGGGGATTTTGGATTTACTACGGGCCCTTGGGAGTGGACGAATAAAGTGAAAGATTCAGTTAAAACTTACTTTGGTAATTATTGCACTGTTTGGGAAAGAAAAACAGACGGGGATTGGGTATTTGCAATTGATTTCGGAAATCAGAATGAAAAACCGAAAATATTGCCGGTACGCCTTAATTCATCTCTCAATTATTCGGTCAAGCCGTTAAAAAATGAACTAAATAAAAAAGAAGATCCCGTTGAACTGTTTGAATTAGATAAACAACTAAGATCAGATTCATATATGAAATATCTAAGTTCGGATTCTAGACTTCTTCGCGACGGATTGTTGCCTTTCATCGGTACATATAATATATCCGAATATATTTCCCGGAATAAAATATTCTGCTGCTTTAAACCTATCGGAGGTAAAATTTCTTTATTAAATGATTTTGGTTTTACTTATGGCAGTTTTGATAATACTGATCCCAAAATAAAAATTAAAGAGCAATTTTATTATGTACACGTTTGGAAAAAGGAAGGCAAGCAATGGATTCTCCTTGCCGATGTGACAAAAAAAATCGCAAAATGAGATACTGATTTAGTAAGTAACCTTAAGTAACCAATAAAGAGCATGGTCTTTATGCCTTAATTCTGTGACAACAGAATAACTAGTAGGCATTAATTGTAGGGAAGGGTCTGTGACCCTTCCGCAAACTTAGTAATTATATCAATTCAGAATAAACGGCAATAATGAATAACATAATTACATCAATTTCATTTTTAATAAATATCAAAAAGATATTGCACGTTTTGAATTAGTAAAGGAATAAAATCAAAATTGTCGGAATGGTCACAGACCATTCCCTACGGACGTTATTTATTAATTCAATAACTTTTCATGTCATTGGCAAACCTTCAGTAAATCTATTTAATTTAAAATACCTCGCTACTTTTATTATTAAATCTGATAACCATTGAAATTCCGAGTATAGCCAGACCTAACAATAAACCGATCCAGATTCCAACCGCTCCAAGTCTGAAATAAAATCCTAACAGGGCTGCAACGGGAATACCGATAATCCAATAAGCGACGAATGAAATAATCATCGGAATTTTTGTATCCGATAGACCGCGTAAAACACTTATTCCGGATGATTGCAGACCGTCGAATAATTGAAATAGAGCAGCTATCACTAACAGTTTTGAAGCAAGATCAACAACTTCCTTTTCTTTTATATAAAATAATGGCAAATAATTTCTTGTTGAGATAATAATTATTCCAAAACATAACATTGTAAATGCCGCTAAACCTATTGCAGTAAATCCGGATTTCCTGACTTCGGAAATATCACGGCGTCCAAATGCAGTCCCAACCCGTATTGTCCCTGCGAAAGAAATTCCAAGAATTACCATGTATGTAATTGAAGCGATATTCAAAGCAATCTGATGTGATGCTAAGGGCGTCTTCCCGATCCAGCCTATCATAACCGCTGCGAAAGTAAATGAAAAAACCTCTAAAAAATATTGCAAACCGCTGGGTATACCAATTCTTATTAATTTTGTTATTAACGAGTAATCAATAGGATTGAATTTTGGTTTCGGTCTGAAATCAACCAATTTTTTATATCTAAGAACAAAAACAATCAGAACTAATGACATTGTCCATCTCGTAAATGCAGTGGCTATACCCGCTCCAAATAATCCGTAAGCATGAGAGCCGAAGTTACCGTAAATGAAAATCCAATTTAGAAAAGCGTGTATGATATTAGCAAAGATGGCAATTACCATTGGCGGATTTGGTAAAGATAATCCTTCAAGAAACTGCCTGTAGCATTGAAAAAGAATAAATGGAATAATTGACAATGAAAGTATTTTTAAATAAGGAATTGCTAAAATTACCACTTCTTTAGGTTGATTAAGAAATGGAATTAGATAAGAAAGTGAATACGTAGCAATTGTCAGAAAGACCGAGAAACAAATATTAACGATCAAAGAATGATTTAATGTCTTGCCGCAGTCTTCAAACTTGCCCGCCCCTTTTGCCATTGCAATTAGAGGTGTGGAAGCCATTGTCAACCCGAGTCCTAATACAAGTACCAGGAAAAATATTCCGTTTACAAGCGATGCCGCAGCTAATGAAGCGGAACCGACTTTACCTACCATTGCACAATCAATTACACCGAGCATTATATGCCCGAGCTGCCCGGCTGAAATTGGTAAAGCAAGTTTAATGGTTTCTTTAATGTGACTGCGTAAGTCCAAAAAAAATCCTTCGTTTTAAAACCGGTTTATACATGATTTAATATTATTCATAAAATTAGTAAATAGTTTCGTAAACATATTATTGATTATTATACCGGCGAATGATTAATAGAGGGAGGATTTAACTTAATGCTGTCATTCTGTCTGCCGTATTTGAAGGTTAGTACTAATATTTTTATTAAATTCAGTTAACCCAACAACATTAGACTTTAACCTAAAATATCTTGTTAAAAATATGTAGTCCTACATTTATATTTTCTGTAATTTTGTATTAGAATAAAACATGCATTTAAGTTAAAGTATAACAAAAGAGGAATTAAAATGGGAAATCTGGGATTTGGCGAGTTACTGATCATCTTCGTAATTATACTTGTTCTTTTTGGAGGGAAAAAAATACCCGATCTCGCAAAAAGTATCGGTGAAGGCATACGCTCATTTAAGAAAGCTATAAATGAAGATGAAACTAAGGACCCAAAGAAATAATAATTCAGTACTTGTCTGAATTAAATCTAAACACTGCGTTGATGAAATGAACCTTCATATGTATTTTTGCATCGCATTTATTTATAAATTATAGACAAAAAAATCCGGAGAATAGCATGACTGAAAAAACCACAGCAAAGAAATATGAATTTAAAGCGGAAGTTAAAAAGCTGTTGGACATTCTTGTTCATTCACTTTACACCAGCAGAGAAATATTCTTAAGAGAATTGATTTCCAATGCTTCCGATGCCCTTGATAAACTTCGCTTTGAATCAACCCGGGGCGCTGAAATTGAGAATAGTGATTTACCTCTTGAAATAAAAATTGAATTTGATGAGAAGAAAAAAACAATAGTTATTTCCGATACCGGAATTGGAATGAGCCGCGATGAATTGATTTCGAACATTGGCACAATTGCAAAATCAGGTACCGAAGAATTCTTAAAATTGGTAACTGAAGCCAAAGGTGATGCAAGCAATATCATCGGAAAATTTGGAGTGGGCTTTTATTCGGTCTTTATGGTCGCCGATAAAGTAATTATTAAAACTAAATCATTCAGAAAAGATGAACCTGCAGTTGAATGGGAATCCGACGGTGCGGGAGATTATGAAATATCTATTCCGGATCAAAAAATTTCACGCGGCACTTCAGTCGAAATCTTTCTTAAAGAAGATGCCGGTGAATTCCTTCAAAAGTGGCGTCTTGAAAGTATAATTACAAAACATTCAAACTTTATAACATTCCCGATTTATGTCGGAGCTGATAAAATTAATACTGTCAATGCAATCTGGAGTGAACCTAAAACGGCAATCACAAAGGAACAGTATGACGAATTTTATAAATTTTTAAGCCATGATTCGGAAGAACCGATGGATATAATCCATAAATCTATTGATGCTCCTATCCAATTTACCGCATTGCTATTTATTGCTAAAAAGACAAGCGAAATGTTCTGGATGGACAGGGAAAACTATGGTTTGGATTTGTATGTCCATCGTGTACTTATTCAGCATAAAAACAAAGAACTTCTGCCTGAGTACCTCGGATTTGTGAAAGGTGTCGTTGATTCGGAAGACCTGCCGCTTAATATTTCACGCGAAACATTACAGGAAAATGCGGTTTTTAATAAAATAACCTCCAGTGTTACTAACAACATATTGAATTATCTTACCGACAAAGCAACAAATGATCCTGCGAGTTATTCTATTTTCTGGAAAGAACATGGGAAGATCTTTAAGCTGGGATATAATGACTTTATTAATCGTGAGAAATATATTGAGTTGATCCGGTTCAATTCTTCATTCTGCAAAGATAAAAACGAATTAATCTCATTATCCGATTATGTATCGAGAATGATAGAAGGTCAGAAGGAAATTTATTACCAGAGCGGAACAACCCGCGAATCAGTCGAACTTGATCCGCATCTGGAGATATTCAAAAGCAGGGGATTGGAAGTGCTCTATTTGTTCGACCCCGTGGATGAATTTGTAATATCGGCAGTTCGAAAGTATAAAGATTTCGATATCAAATCGGTTGATAGTGTTGATCTGAATAAACTCAAGGATTTTAAGGAGATTGAGGATAAGAATAAAAAGGTTGATGATTTAAGCAAAGACGATGCAAAACATTTCAGCAGTCTTCTTTCAAGAATGAAAGCTATTCTAGGAGATAAGGTTGAAGATGTCATTGAATCCAAAAGATTAGTTGACAGCCCTGCCTGTCTTATCTCCAAAGACGACAGTCTCTCATCAACAATGCAGAAGATTATGAGAATGGCAAATAATGATATCGCTCCGCAGAAAAAAATCTTTGAAGTAAATCCCAATCATAAGTTAATCCGGAATCTCCTAAAAGTATTTAAAGCCGAATCAAATGATGAATTCATTTCCGGAGTGACCGAACAGTTATTTGAAACCGCACTGCTGCAGGAAGGAAATCTTTCCGACCCGCATCTTTTAGTTAAACATATTAATCAGTCACTTGAACAATCAAGCGACTGGTACCTGACTGTTAAAAAATTAGAATAAGACATTTCCGAAAATCGAATTTATTAAGTCCCGCTTAAACGGGACTTTTTTTATTTTATAAATATGTTAGAAATATTTGTAATAAAATAAATTTGTTAGGTATATTTGCGGTATAACTATATAATATTAGGTCTTTGTTACAAAAGAGCATACCTGATTGTGTTTTCAAAATGTAAATAAAGGAGGTTGATTGCACAAATTACGCTTTCTACCATTCGTGATTTTATTCATAATTGCGATATTAGGAGCCTTTTTGAATTATAATTATTCGCATATCAGCGGTGGACCTATAAATTCAGGTGATACCGCGTGGATGCTGACTGCAACCGGATTAGTTTTATTAATGACACCCGGGCTATCATATTTCTATGGGGGAATGGTTGGACAAAAAAATATTATCTCTACAATGCTGCAGAGTTTTATCGCTATGGGCGTTATAAGTATTGTTTGGGTAGTAGTAGGATTTAGTTTGGCTTTTGGAGATTCAATTGGCGGTATTATTGGAAATCCGATGACTTATTTTATGATGCGCGGGGTTGGAGGTGAGACTCATCCTCTTCTGGCGCCTACATTTCCATTATTATTATTTGCTTTTTTTCAGCTTAAGTTTGCAATTATTACACCGGCATTAATCACTGGATCATTCGCCGAAAGAGTCAGGTTTTCATCATATCTTTTATTTATAATATTATTCAGTTTATTTATATATACACCGCTTGCTCATATGACATGGCATCCCGACGGTATATTAAGAAAAATGGGAGTGCTTGATTTTGCGGGCGGAACAGTAGTACACATGTCTGCCGGATTTGCAGCTTTAGCCGGCGCTCTCAGTCTTGGAAGAAGACAGGCGCATATTGCAAGAGAACGACATATCCCGGCGAATATTCCTTATGTCTTACTAGGTACGGGTTTATTATGGTTCGGATGGTTTGGATTTAATGCCGGTTCGGCTATGGCAGCAAATGGGTTAGCCGCATTGGCATTTGCAACAACAAATACTGCTTCTGCCGCAGCCGCAATGTCATGGGTATTCTTTGATGTGTTAATGGGAAGAAAACCTTCTGCAATGAGTGCCTGTATAGGTGCAGTGGTTGGACTTGTAGCTATAACTCCGGCTGCCGGTTATGTTTCTGTTGGCGCAAGTATTTTTATCGGCGCTACTGCAGCTTTAATAAGTAACGTTGCAGTTACATGGAAAGGTAAAACAACACTTGATGATACGCTTGATGTTTTTCCGTGCCATGGTTTAGGCGGAATTGTCGGAATGATAATGACTGCAGTATTTGCGAAAGATGTTGGATTGATTAATGGTAAAACGGAAACATTTTTTGCTCATATGGCTGCATTAGTTATTGTAAGTGTATTTACATTCGGCGGATCATATTTGCTTTATATGCTTACGGATAAAATTTTACCTATGCGTGTAACCCTGCAGGAAGAAATTGACGGACTCGATATAAGTCAGCATGGCGAAAGTATCCGTTCAAGAATGCCTTCATGGGATTAATGAATTTTATTTATTAATAAGATATAAGTATCGAAAAATAATCCCGCTTTGGCGGGATTATTTTTCTACAGAATTAAATTGACTGCCTTATAAAAATTAATAACATATCATTCTTAATTTGTTATTAACAAATTAATTGATGTCCTTAGAAACTCAATTTTGCTGTAATGCATGGAGCTATATTTGTATAGACTATATTAGCCGCAGTGTGAACCTCTCTAAGATTTAATAAGCCTATTCCTAATGATAATTTTACGCCATTATCATCTGATTTACCCAATTTATTCTGCTCATATTTTTCCCATTCCTTTTCAGCATCGGAGCTGGAATTAAGAATTAAGAC